>ERZ795053.2852-NODE-2852-length-20347-cov-5.451015_pt1 | contig 20347 bp, 13 predicted proteins | sample MGYA00375137_ERZ795053 | MGnify/ENA primary metagenome ERZ795053 (study PRJEB30182, sample SAMN05720284) | activated sludge metagenome | isolation source: Anaerobic digester | place: Hong Kong | collected 2014-12-17 ...
AAATACCACGGCAGTAAATAAGCCCAAATTACCCGAGTGGGTTAGCCAAAATAGCTATGGGCTTATTTACGCCGGGATTTACTAGTGCCCCTTTGCTCTCACACCCAGGTCGCATAAGTGCGTATCGTGTGTAACTGTTATACAACAATATACGCAGTGCGACTAAGTCATAATACTTATAAAACGTTCAGAAATCGTTCAAAAACTTACGTTTTCTTAAGCAGGCATACAAATCAGGTATTTTTCTATCGGTTACGCGAAAAAGATACCCATGCCACGCTCCGTGGTGCAGCAAAATAGCTACTTCTTGTTGCGAAACGCGGAAATGTTTCACGCAAAGCCGCAAAGAGCGCAAGGGTCTCACTGGTCTTTCTTGGCGAGCTTCGCGCCTTGGCGTGAGAAAGCGACGTTTCGCAACTGAAAATAGCTACACATGCAAGGTTTCATTGTAGCAGACAAGCAGTAGGTTCCTGCAAACTCGATTTTCGCAAGCACAATTTCGCAATTTCTGTACAGATCAATGCGATGGTGGAAGCAAAACGTTCACGCAAAGCGGGTACCCCTTGGGTGAAGCCCGCCAAGTAACTTGAGACCCTTTGCGCCTTGGCGCGCTTTGCGTGCGTTCACCATCATCTCGACCAATACACAATTTCGTCATTTCAAAACATCACGTTCGCTTCTATCAGATAAGTGCGATTTCAACATGGCACAATTTGCGAATTATTGCAGCACTTGCTATACTACCGATCAACATAACGTAGTCGTGCAGAGCGGTTTCCTAGTTCTCGTCTGCACAGTTGGCCGTTATCGTTGTTTCGGAAGATGGGTGTGCCCCCATCGTCTAGTGGACTAGGACTCAGCCCTTTCAAGGCTGCGACAGGGGTTCGAATCCCCTTGGGGGTACCAGGTAAAATAACTCCGCTTTTGGCGGAGTTATTTTTTTCCAGTTGATAAAGACCAAAATGAATCAAAGTTCGCGTGTCTACCGCAGCCATGCTATTGTCTTGAGTCGCCGCGATCATGGGGAAGCGGATCGGGTGGTCACCCTCTTTACCCCAGCATTGGGCAAACAAGAATGGATCGCGAAGGGTATTCGGAAAACTACTAGCCGCAAAGCCGGCCATCTAGAACTTTTCACCCACACCTCGCTACTGGTTGCAAAAGCACGAACGTGGGACATCATCACGGAAGCCGCAACCGTCGAAAGCTTTCGCCACCTCCGCACCAACCTCGAGTCCATCGCCCAAGCAAGCTATCTCTGTGAATTGGTTGCAACGTTCACAGAACAAGACGATGACAATTTACCGCTTTGGGACTTGTTGCTTCTCGCACTGCGTGCCCTCGATGAGCAAATTCATCTAGCCGCACAGCAATCTACAGCGCTAGCTGGTCAGGCAGCTCCGGCGCTCGATCAAGCAGCTACGCAACTGTCTAACCGACAGGGCGGCACAACGGAAGAGGCCATAACGGCGCAGGCTAAGCTCGAAGCAACAGCCATGCGTTCTACCCTTTTGTTACGCTGGTTTGAGTTACACCTACTGGGTATGAGTGGTTTTCAGCCACAGTTCTTTACTTGCTTACGGTGCCATGAGTCGATCAAACCTGTCACAAACTTTCTGAGCCTGGAAGATGGGGGTGTCTTCTGTCCCCAATGTGCCTTGGGAAAAAGCGAGGTGGAACCGATTGAAAGCCATGTCCTCAAAATCTTGCGCCACCTGCAACGTAGCTCTTGGCCAGAAATTCAGCATCTCTCTGTCCAGCCCCTAACATTGCTGGCCGTGGAACATGTTCTACATCGCTATATTTTAACCGTCCTAGAACGACAGTTAAAGTCGGTTGCCTTTTTGCGGAAATTAAAGAGCACGTTGCCAACAATCGGTTAAGATCACATGCACATTCACGAATATCAACAGTGGCTAAAGGAATGGGATGAAGCACGTGATTTCGATCGCGTCTTACCCAGCCACACCTTGCTCCACGCCCTCGAAGAACTCGGTGAAATTAGCAAGCTTGTACAACAGATCGAAGGATATCGCACTAGCAACGGCAAAGATGAGGAAACAGTGCGCCAAGAATTGGCATTAGAGTTGAGCGATCTCCAAGTGATGATCTTCAAAGTCGCCTACCTTTGTGGGATCGAGATGGAAGAGGCAATGCGCCTTGGTCAGCAGAAAGCGGATCAGCGATTTCCCAATGCAGAAGATGGCCCAGTACAACGCCGAGCTTATTGGCAACAGTTTCAACAGTACATTACCGCGCACAAACTCGATCCGTAATCTTGTAACGTGCCCCGTGCGTGGTAAATCCACACATAGTGTCTATCTGCAAAATCTCTGTGCGGTCTCACTCCTATCGGCTTAGTCGTAGACACACAACTTATTTTCTCTCTGGCTTTCCCCATTTCTTCCCTCGCCTCTTCAGCTCGTTGTAGATTAGGCGGTATCGTACAAATTGTGTAAATCGCGATTGGTCCAGGGGACGGGCTGTCGCTTAAACCTGCACCCGTAACCGATACCGTTGCTTAGCACCCCCATCTCGTGACAATTAATTACAAAATTGTAATCTCTAGTTGCTGAAAGGGGAACTTTTCAGAACAAACGTGCGTTTTGCCTATTGACACCGCACACTTGTTCGGGTATACTTGGGATAATTTGGGAAACATCCGTTCTGAATTGGGAAAAATTTGGAATAACTGATACAATCCCAAACCCACCAGAAATGAGATGAACATCTGATTATCGGCGAGTACAGTTGCCGTAAATTGCGCAGCAAAGGTTTGTAACAATGATCAATCTATCAGCACGCCAACGGAAGATCCTCGAATATATCATTCACTTTATCAGTGAAAAAGAATACCCGCCAACCATTCGCGAAATCGGCGAAAAGGTTGGCATCTCCAGCACCTCGGTTGTTAACTACAACTTAAACAAGTTGGAAAATGAAGCGCTTATCTCGCGCGATCGCGATGTGAGCCGTGGGCTGAGTGTCAATTGGGACAGAATTATCAAGCAAGGCCTTACTAGCGAATTACAAATTTCCTTGCCCGCCGGCATGGCCGAAAACAACCCACAACCGATAGAACACCCGAACGGCCGGTTGCGCGTTCCGATTCTCGGAAATATTGCCGCCGGTGAACCGATCCAGGTTGAAGCAATTGATCCAGCGTTTGCTGAAGATTTTGTTGAGTTGACCCATGGAATTCTGAAAAATCCAGAGAGCCTATTTGCCCTACGCGTCAAGGGAGATTCCATGATCGATGCCAGCGTGCTCGACGGCGATATTGTAATCTTGCGCCACCAGGAAACAGCAGAAGATGGCGACATGGTCGCGGCGTGGATTACCGGTGACGAGGAAACGACCCTCAAGTATCTCTATCGTGAGGGTGCCAATGTGCGTTTACAGCCGGCCAACCCCAATCCAGCGTATCAGCCCATTGTTCGCCCCGCCAACCAAGTCCAAATCAATGGGAAGGTTGTCTCTGTCATTCGCGTGATATAAGGCAGACAAAGGCCGGCAAACACGAGATACGCTTCCGGGACAAAGTATCATTCTGGACGAACGAGTTGATGTCGATCGCCATTTTTGGGTTGTAGAATGTCTTCGTAGAGCAAATTGGCCATGATCCGGTTGCCATCGTCCACTGTCGCTACTGCCACATAGACAGTCTCATGAACGGTTCGCTCGGGCTGAAAGCGGCCCCGTTTCGGGATATGGCGCTGGTAGGTGATGGCCAACGCAGGATAGGATATTTTGCCGAAGCGGAGTTCACCCCAAGCCAGCACAGCCATGTCGCTGGGTTGAAAGAAGAGATACCACAGCCCCACTTCGTCGTCCGCCCAATGTCCAATGCCGATTTGTGAACCGGGTTCAACGTAACACATGAGGGCATGTTCTCTGGTGGCGAAGGTACGAAAAAAGCCGGGAAGCCAGGTAAAGCGTCGATCTTTATTTTCAACGGTGAAATATCCTGTGGCAAAGAGCGGGATCTTGTCAGCCGGATCCAATCGTTGAGGTTGCAGTTGCGGGAAGGAGGTAGGTGTGAAGCGCACAAAGTCACGCTGCCGCCAGTACAGGTAGATTCCCAGAGATCCGGCCCACAGCAGAATCAACAGTGCCGCCACCCACCAGTGGCCCGGCAAGTGTCCCACGCCCCAGAGCAATGCGACGAGCACCAATAGACCCCATAACCACCGCAGGAGTGAAAAGCCCCCCAAAAAGTGGCGACTACAGTAGTACAGGATACTTTGCAGCGAGCTTGGAACGTTTGCTTTGGGGAAAACTGTCTGTGCAGAAGAAAGAGTGGAGGCTCCGTTACCGACTGACGGAGCCTCCACTTTTCCATTTACCGATGGATGACCATGCAATTTCACGACATCTATACTTTTCTCTGATGGAAACCGCAGCTTTATCGCGTAGGGTTTATCAACAACATTCTATCACTATGCCGGTGCCGGCACTGTTCCACCCATGTCCAAACCACCATCTGTCCGCTTGCCCTCGCCGGCCCGATTCTCATCCACATTGGTACCGCGACGTGGTTGCTGGGGCTTTAGTGGCGAATCTGTGTAGTTCGGCTGAGTCTCCCCACGCATTATCGCCTCAAACTCAGGTGCATTGATCGTTTCGATTTCAAGCAACCGATTAACCAACAGTTCCATTTTATCCCAGTGCTCGCTAAGAATTGTATGGCAGCGCTGGTGAGCTTCCTCCACCAACTCGTGAACTTCTTCGTCGATCAGTTGGGCAATCTTGTCACTGTAGTTGCGGTGCTCACTAATCTGACGACCCAGGAAGACCAACTCTTCGCGCTCGCCATAGCGGATGGGTCCCAACTTTTTGCTCATTCCCCACTGGGTAACCATGGCACGGGCAAGATTCGAGACACGTTCGAGGTCGTTGCTGGCACCGGTTGTTACATCGCCAAAGCGCAGCTCTTCCGCCACTCGACCACCAAGCAGGCCGACCAGTTGATCGCGAAATTTAGCATGGGTCTGCAACATTGTCTCCTCGTCGGGCAACGGCATGGTATAGCCGCCGGCCATACCACGAGGCACAATCGTAACCTTGTGGACCGGATCATGGTTGGGCAGGAAGTGCATTGCCACGGCATGGCCAGCCTCATGATAGGCGACGATCTCTTTTTCTTTTGGTGTAATCAGCCGGCTACGGCGCTCGGGACCGGCAATGATGCGCTCAATGGCTTCTTGCAATTCGGCAGTGCTAATCGAGCGTCGATTGCGTCGCGCCGCCAAAATGGCGGCTTCATTGACTAAATTTTCAATGTCGGCGCCGGCAAACCCAGGTGTCTGCTTGGCAATCACATCCAGATCCACATCCGATGCCAATGGTTTGCCACGCACGTGCACATCTAAAATAGCCCGCCGCCCACGCAGATCGGGCGAATCCATCGTGACACGCCGGTCAAAACGGCCGGGGCGCAACAACGCCGGATCGAGAATATCCGCACGGTTGGTTGCCGCCACCAAAATCACATTGGTATCGGTGTCAAAACCATCCATCTCCACCAGAATTTGGTTCAAAGTCTGTTCGCGTTCATCATGCGATCCCCCCAAACCGGCCCCACGGTGGCGACCGACAGCGTCAATCTCATCAACAAAAATAATACAGGGCGAATTCTTTTTTGCCTGTTCAAATAGATCGCGCACGCGGCTCGCACCCACACCGACAAACATTTCCACAAACTCAGAGCCGGAAATGCTGAAGAAAGGAACGCCGGCCTCACCGGAAACGGCTTTGGCCATTAACGTTTTACCGGTACCGGGAGGACCAACCAGAAGAACACCTTTGGGAATCCGGGCACCAAGCGCCGCAAATTTCTCCGGCTCCTTCAAAAATTCAACCACCTCTTGCAATTCTTGTTTCGCCTCATCGTTGCCGGCCACATCGGTAAAGGTTATGGTGGGGCGATCGCCGGTAAACATCCGCGCGCGACTCTTCCCAAAGCTAAATGCCTGGCTGCCTGCTCCTTGCGCCTGGCGCAAAATGAAGACGAAAAAGGCTCCTAATAAAATGAGCGGCAGAATCGCCAACAGAATACCACTCCAATTTTCCCAAAACTTCGGAGCTTCCACCGTTACATCGACGCGCGCCAACTCTTCGGTTGTCACGCCGAGATTGCGCAACGTTTCCACCAGCCCTGTATCTACTTCTTTCCGTGATTGATACTGCTCGCCGGTGGTCTGCAGCACAGTCACTTTATCATCTTTGATGGAGAGCTTTTCGATCTTATTCTCGCGCACCATTTGGGCGACTTCAGCAATCGAAGCATCTAGCACCTGCTGCCCTGCACGCCGCACGAGAGACGTATACAGAAATGCTCCCAGTGCACCTATTAGCAGTAAATAGACGATGCCACTCCGTAAATTGATTGAATTCATCTGGATTCCTATTTATGATCTACAATTCGATCGATACTTTGCCCAAATGATGGGGCTTAAATGATGGAATAAAGCTACGTGCTATGGCACATCTCTTGTTCGGAAAATTACAGTTGGAACGACAATGGACAAAGTGATGTAGGATTTACAATTTCATAGAACTTACGCAGTCACTTGAGAACACGCATCAAGTTGGTTCTTGTTTCGCTTTGGGCCTTCCTGCTCAGCGCGCAACTCATGTCCCAATGTAATTTGATAGACGATCTATTCCGTATCCGTAAGTGTATCATACAGAGGTACAGACGTCAATAACAACTAAATTTCAGCTCTCCCATCAATGGTCATTTCCAAATCACCACAAAGCACAATTCTCCCCACTGCATTGGTTTTAGCATGCCATGTGCGCTAGAACCAACACAGCAACGTTTGACCGGCTGTATGCCGAAAGTTGTGTAAAGCGCCACTCCGCGCTTTGGACCAATCGCGCTTTACACAATTCGTGCGATACCGCCTTTTGGCCAGTGTAGTTATTATAGTGTAAATCTGTATTCACGAGATTACCGTAGGGCATATTCCACCAAAGCAACCGCTGTACACCCGGCAATCAGGCACATCATGAACAATACCCTGTTAAAGTTTCGTCCGGTTTAGCCGCTGACGCACAACTTCATAGAGCATCACTGCCGTTGCGACCGACAAATTGAGGCTATCGACCACCCCAAACATCGGAATTTTCACGGAGATATCTGCCGCTTGCAACCACTGGGGCGTTAAGCCCGCTGCCTCACTGCCCAATACAACGGCAACAGGCCCGCTCAGCACCGCATCCATATGATAACTTGTCGCCATTGGATCAGCAGCAACAATCTGAATACCTTGGTCGTGCAGCCATTGGATCATTTCGCCCGTGTCGGCTTCTGCGATTGGTACGGTAAAGAGCGCCCCCAAACTGGCACGGATGACATTGGGGTTGTGGAGATCTGTGCCTCCCGCACAAATGATTACACCGTCGACACCAACTGCATCCGCCGTACGTAAGATGGCGCCGAGATTTCCCGGTTTTTCCACCCCTTCCACAATAACGAGAAAGGGATTGGCCGAAAGTGTCAGTTGCGCCAACGGTAGCGCAATGTAAGGGATCGTCATCAAGAGGCCACCGCTTTCGCCACGGTAGGCAATCTTGGCAAAGACCGCCGGGGTCACAGCAAAAATTGTGGTCTGGTCAGCGGCAAAGGTCTCCAGCTTCGTGATGAGTTGCTCTCCCTCCTCGTCGCAATACTCGGGGCAAATGTACACTTCGCTGGGCACAAGACCGGCGGCCAAGGCATGACTGATCTCGCGCACCCCTTCGACAACGGTCAGCCGACGGCGATCGCGCTCGCGGCGTTTTGACAAATTGACCAATTGTTTAATTCGCTGATTTTGAAGACTTGATATTTGTAACAACCAACGCTCCCTACTTCTCACACTTCATTTATACTCCGCTGCAGCACATAGTAACATTTTTACTCGTGCATAAAATGTTACTTTATGGCGCAGCTCAGTATAGACCGGAAACTTGCGTAGCCTCTGAGAACGTGTACCGTTTTTGTTGTTTCTCATCTTGTTATATCTTCTTGGAACTCATTCTCGATGCGTAAGTTATCATAAAGATTCATCACCTGCCCTACAATACACATTTCATCTCTAGCGGAAGAACAGTACTTGCGAACGAGTGATAGTCTTTATTTTACGCACGATTGGGTTTTTCAGCTATACTGCAGTTATGTCGGGTGCGTACGACATGCTTGGCATCACGCCGCACGATTCAGGCGGTCTTTTGGTGGAATACGAAAAGGATAAAACGCAAGGAATAGGACGCGGGGTCAAACGATGACAGAACGCCTCTACTTTACAGAATCCTATCAACAGGACTTTACCGCAAGGGTTATCGCGGTTCAGGAAATGGATGGAAAACAGATGATCCAGCTAGACCGCACGTGTTTCTACCCCACATCGGGCGGCCAAGCATTTGACACAGGCACATTGGCGGATCTACCCGTCTGTGATGTCTTTGTGGACGACGAAGGCACCCTCCAACATGTGGTGACGGTGCCCGAGGATGAGCATGGGCAACTTCCAACTGTCGGCGCAGTGGTGGCGGGGAAAATCGATTGGCCAAGGCGCCACGACCACATGCAACAGCATTCCGGCCAACATCTACTTTCACAGGTGTTCTTTCAGCAGTGTGGTGCAGAGACGGTCGCCGTTCATTTTGGCGAAACGGACGCAACGGTCGATTTAGCAGTGGCAGACCTTTCAACAGCACAAGTTGCGTCGGTGGAAGAGCAGGCCAATGCACTGATCTATGCAGCGCTGCCCATTCACGCCTACGCTGTCGATGAGCAAACGCTTAGCACAATTCCGCTCCGCCGCCCACCCAAGGTAACGGGAACCATTCGTATCGTAGAGATCGACCGTTACGACTATTCGGCGTGTGGCGGTACCCATGTACAAACAACGGCGGAGATCGGTCCCTTAAAGATTACCAAGGTGGAGCGACGGCGCAATCAAACCCGTGTGACATTTCTTTGCGGTATGCGCGCTTACAGAGATTACGGAGAAAAACATCGCCTGATCACCGAAGCAGCAACGCTCTTCAGCAATGAGATCCAACAGGTGCCCACCCTCATCACACGCAATCTAGCCCTGTTGAAAGAGAAAGAACGGGCACTCGAAGAGGCACAGCGGGCGCTACTGACCTATGAGGCACAAACACTGGTAGCGGAGGCAAGAATGCTCGGCTCTGTCCGGCTCGTTCAACATACGGTCCAAGGACAGGAAGTCACTTTACTCAAAACATTGGCCACACAGCTGCAAAGCTATGCGCAAGTCGTTGCATTGTTGGCCAGCACAGAGGACGAAAAAGTAACCCTTTGCTTTTCATGTGATCCGACACTTACAACAGAGAGTAAGCTTAACATGGGCCAGTTGCTGCGCACGGTACTGCAACCGCACGGTGGCAAGGGCGGAGGGAAAGCAGACTTTGCGCAGGGCGGGGGGATTAGCCCAACTGAACTTCCAGCCATTTTTACAGCAGCAGAGCAATCTCTAAAGGAATTGCTTCACAACTAGCTGCCCAACAAAGACAATGGCAAAGAGAACCAGACCGATACGCTGTTCAAAAAGCAGCGCCTGGTGTTTGATCCACTGGAGCACCACATTCTGCCGGATCTGATCATCACTCAAAGCATTGGTCCACAGCCAGCAGAGCACAATAAACCCAAGCCCAAAAGCACAGCCAAAGGAGATGTATAACAAGGGATCGGGTAAAATTCCTCGTGGTACCACATGCCAGAACTGATGAGCCAAAGAGGTAACAACGAGCACGCTGACAAAGTGAAGCACTTGGTCAAAAACAAAATAGCGTACTTCATGTTGGGGTTTAACCAGAATTTTGGCGGCATCAATCACATAGTGAATCGCGCCAAGACCAACCACAAGGGGCCAGTAGGTCATCGGTTGTTGTAACATCAGCGCAGTAACGGCAACATAGATGAGCACATGAATGGTAACACCTGTTAAACTTGTCTTTTTCAAGCGCGCCAAGCGATCCGATTGCAAAGGGAAATCTGCAAACAAGTGGGCCAACAACAAAGTAAAAAACAGGTGCATTGTTCTATCCTCTCGCAATGTCTTTGATCAATGGGTGTTTGAGAGTTCTATGACGGGCCTGTAACGGGCCTACAATGACGATCTTACAACCATGACGATCCTACAACCATAGGATGTAAACAGTATCACACAGATAGTAGGCGCTTACGTCAAAAATGACGGACAATATTTGTTATTTCATGCAAGAATCTATTCTGCAACTCAATGTAGAGCCAAATCGTTTTCGCTGTTCTAACCGGCGGTGCAGCACGACTTGTGTAAATCGCGATTAACGTAGGGAGCGGATTGGTGATTTACACAAATTGCGGCATACCGCCGATCTACCCTGTCAACGGCTTACCAGTACCAACAACCAAGCCAACATTGATATGAAACCTGTTAACGCACAGAAAGAACGCATCATTACCCTTGTCAACACTTTGTTGTTTCGATCGGGGCTTAGCATCGACCAAATCGTTGCACGGATGCAGACCGACGGTTGTACCATTACGCGCAATACGTTCGAGAATCGATTTACAACACGGGTTCACCAAAAACCCAATATTCCGACTGAGTGGCTACTTTCGTTAATTCGCGCCTTTACCCTACATTTGCTCACGGAAGAGCGTTGTCAACCCGAGGAGGCGCTGGAACTCTTCCAACTGGCAAGGCTGCCGCTGACCACGCTGCAGGAATTGCAACCCTTATTTCCCGATCACTCCTTTACCGCAGCTATTGAAAAGTTCATACCGCTATCATACGCCAATCCACCCCAATCAGCAAGCAATGCTGACAATTTGCTTACAAATAACACAGGACAATTGTCAGGTTTTAGTCTGGAATCCGTACAGAATTCGGCAGAGTCACTACCCAGAGAAGAATGGGGCAATGCACCCGATACCAGCCTTGCAGTGGGCCGGCATCAGGAGATGGCCCAAGCTGCCCAATGGGTACAGCATGAGCAATGTCGGCTTATGGGGATCTTTGGCATGAGCGGCGTGGGGAAGACATTTCTCGTTGCACGACTTGCGCAGGAATTACGTACAGACTTTGCACGAATTTACTGGGTCTCTTTACGCAGCGCACCAACCTTGCAGCAACTTTTGCGGGAGGTTTTACAATTTCTGACAGGCATCCGAGAGGAGGCGCTGCCCACGATAAGTAAACAGCTTAGCACGCTCCTCTTTCGCCAGCTGCGCGCAGAGCGCTGTCTGTTGGTTCTCGACCGCTACGATGCCCTTGTAGAAGCAGGCGGCATTGCCGGTACCTATCGGATTGGCTATGAGGAGTACGCCCATTGGTTGCGACAGTTGGCCGAGTTGTCACACAGAAGTTGCATTGTTGTCACCAGCCGGGAGAAGCCATTGGAATTCATGACCTTTTCGAATGATTCGGGTCCGGTGCGCTCGCTGATGTTAAGTGGCCTGGATGTTGCATCGCTACGCACAATGCTGGAGCCCCGGGGTCTCTACGGCACAGCAGAGGAGTGGCAACAGATCCACAGACGCTATTCCGGTAATCCCGCTGCTCTCACATTGGCCGCGGATCCCGTCAACGAGCTATTTGGTGGCAACCTGGCTGCCTTTCTCAATAGTGAGGTGGCGCTCTTTCAAGCAATTCGGGATCTGTTGGATCAACAGTTCGGGCGCTTAAGTCTATTAGAGCGTGAGGTGCTCTACTGGTTGGTGATTGAACGGGAAGCCGTGCCACTTGAAACGTTACAGGATAACATTGGAAAAACCGTACCCAAGTTGCATCTATTGGAGGCGGTTCGCTCTCTGCTGCGCCGCTCAATCATTGAGCAGCAGTTTAATCGCTTTGTCGTCCCTGAAATCGTTCAAGCCTATATCAATGAGCGGTTCATCGAACTGATAGTAAATGAAATCAGCGCCGGCATTCCTCTGATGGTGGCAGGATTTGCTCTCGTGAAAACCCAGATGAAAGAGTACCTGCGTGAAGCACAGATGCATGAAACTATCCAACCGATTCTTGCACGGCTCTTTCGCTTTGCCGACCGGCAAGAGATCGAAGCGAAACTCTCTGCCATGTTGAAAGCCCTCCAACAGACACCTTCGTATGCCGGTAACTATTGTGCCGGCAATCTTTTTAATCTGCTTGTGCAGATCAACACCGATCTCCGTTCCCACGATTTTTCGCATTTAGAAATTTATCAGGGCGATCTGCGCACCACGAATCTGCAGGACACCAATTTTTCTTACAGCACATTTCACGCTTCACGCTTTTGGGAGAGTTTTGCCAGCATTGCCGCCATTGCGTTTAATCCAGCCGGCACCTACATTGCCGCCGGTATGACCACCGGTGAACTCTATCTATGGTCGCTCAAAGGGTGGGAACTGCTCTACTGCATCCCAGGTCACTCAGATATGATCTGGTCGATCACATTTAGTAGCGACGGCACGTTATTGGCGACAGGCAGTGAAGATCAGACCGCCTGCGTTTGGGATGTTGCAAGCGGCGAATGTCTCCTGCGCGTTGCGGCCCACGAAGGGTGGGTGAAGAGCGTTAGCTTTCTCAACGATAGTGCCCAGTTGGTGACAGCCGGCCATGACGGCAAAATTCGCCTATGGGATGTTACCACGGGTGAATGCCTCAAGAGTTGGCAAGCCCATGATGGCTGGATTTGGTCCATCGCCATCAGCCCCACAGGCGAACTACTCGCCAGCGCCGGTCAAGATCATCAGGTAAAATTATGGGACCTGCAGACCTTCTCTTGTGTGCGAGTGTTGGCACGTCACACCGAGCCTGTCCGCACCGTCGCCTTCTCGCCCGACAGCCAAATGGTACTGAGTGCAGGCTTCGACCGGGTAATCGCCATTTGGGAGGTGGCAACGGGACAGTGCCGCCACCTATTGCGCGGCCACGAAAATCTCATCTGGTCAGCCGCGTTTAGCCCAGATGGGACAGAAATTGTCAGCGGCGGTGACGATCAGCAGATCTACGTGTGGCACACAGCGACAGGAACCCTGCGACGCACAATTGATGGACATCAAAACCGCTTGTGGGCAGTGGCATTTCACCCCAACAGGGGTATGGTTGCCAGTGGTGGCGATGATCAACGGTTACGCTTTTGGAACAGCCAAGATGGTCGGCTGCTTCACGACATTGAAGGCTACTCCAATCAGATTTGGGCCATCGCCTGCCACCATCCCAGCCAACAACTTGTGGCCGGCGGCGATGATGGCACCCTCCGCATTTGGGATCACAACAGCGGCGTCTGCACTCAGCTGTTGCAAGGACACAGTGAGCGCATTCGGGGCATTGCCTTTCACAAAGATGGTTTACAGATGGCCACGAGCGGCGATGACCACACAGTACGCATCTGGGATGTCAAGCGCAACAATTGTCTCCACACACTCGAAGGTCACCAGAACCGCGTTTGGTCGGTGAGTTATGATGCCCAAGGAACGCGCGTCATCAGTTGCAGCGAAGACCAAACGATCAGAATTTGGGATACAGAGAGTGGACAGCTAATCCGCACGATGTACATGGAAAGTGGTCGCATCTGGTCGATTGCCAGCCACCCCAAACAAAACCTGCTGATCAGCAGCGGTGACGGTCACGAAATCCTGCTGTGGGATATCGATTCTGGACAATGTATCAGTGCCTGGGAAGGCCACACCGCGCGGATTTGGCACTTGTGCTTCAACCACGATGGCTCCCTCGCGGCAAGTGGCAGTGCCGACCACACCGTATGTATCTGGGAAACAGCAACAGGTACTCTGCGCCACCGTCTCACAGGCCACGGCAACGCTGTCTGGGCTGTTGCCTTTAGTCCATCGGGGCGTTACTTAGCCAGCGGCGGCGATGACTATCAGGTATATGTGTGGGATGTAGAGACGGGTAAGCTCTGTTATGAATTCGCAGGCCATGAAGGATGTATCTGGAGCCTCACCTTTATCGAAGATATGATCTTGGCAAGTGGCAGTCAGGACGAGACGATCCGCCTGTGGCATCTCCGCGAGACAGAAGAGCCCCGGATCTTGCGCAGCGAGCGCCCGTACGAACGCATGGATATTACCGGCGTCAAAGGGCTCACTGCCGCCCAAAAGATGTCGTTACGTGCCCTCGGCGCCATTGAACGCGAAAGGTAACAAAATGATGCAAACGAACGAATCAACTGCTTTCCAAGAGCAACCAACGACCGCACTGGTTGCTCTTGAGTCCACAGTCATTACCCACGGACTGCCCTATCCCCACAATTTGGCGCTGGCCCGCGATGTGGAGGGAATCGTACGCGCCTGTGGGGCAGAACCGCGCACAATCGGCATCATTCAGGGGGAGCTAATCGCGGGATTAACAGCAGCGCAGATGGAACAGTTAGCGCAGAGCACCGCGGTGCGCAAAGTCAGCCGCCGCGACTTGCCCATTGTCTGTGCGCGCAAGCTTGATGGGTCCACAACCGTCGCCACGACCATGTGGATTGCCGCGCGGGCCGGCATTGAAGTCTTTGCAACCGGCGGCATTGGAGGTGTTCACCGCGGTAACCATACCGATGTGAGCGCGGATCTACAAGAATTGGCACAGACTGGGGATATTGTGGTTTGCGCCGGAGCAAAGGCCCTGCTCGATCTGCCGGCAACCCTCGAATATCTGGAGACCTTTGGCGTGACGGTAATCGGCTGGCAGAGCGATGAATTTCCAGCCTTTTACAGCCACAGCAGCGGTCTGCCGGTCGATGTCCGCTGTGACAGTGCCGAAGAAGTGGCAGCCCTTTGGCAGGCCAAGCAAGCGCTGGGGCTACCTGGGGGTTTGTTGGTTGCGGCACCGGTGCCGGTTGCCGATGAAATTCCGGCAGCGGTGATTGAGCCGCTGATCGAGCAAGCCGTTGCGGAAGCCGCAGCCCAAGGGTTGCGGTCCGCCGCAGTGACACCGTACCTCCTCAAGCGAGTTATCGAACTGAGCGGTGAGCGCAGCCTCCACGCCAATTTAGCGCTGTTGAAGCACAACGCAGGCGTGGCAGCGGAGATTGCACGCGCGCTCGCGCAGAGTTAACTTCCGTATTATGCGGCAGCCGCGCCAATCAAAAACACCGCCGGCACTTTCGTTGACCTGGCGGTGTTATCAACATACTTAGGACCTACCCGTAAATTCTCTGTTCGCGCTGGGCCACAGCCGAATTTACGGGTAGATCCTTACCCAATCACGACATATGCATGGAGACTTGGCCCAATTTTAGTCGGCCGGTGCCGCAGCAATATCCGGATCACTTTTCTGCTCCAGCAGCTTTAAGAACTCCGTGCGGTCCAACACTTCTTTTTCAAGCAAGGTCTCGGCCACTGCGACAAGTCGTTCTTTGTGATTGACAAGAATGGTACGTGCTCGTTCATAAGCAACAGTGACAATGCGTCGTACTTCCTGATCAATCTTACGCGCCACATCTTCGCTATACGACCGCTGCTCACCAATTTCCATACCCATAAAGGGATTGCTGTCTCCCTGTTGCAATTGTACGGGGCCGATGAGATCGCTCATGCCAAAACGGGTAACCATCGCCTTGGCCAGCCGGCTCACTCGCTCAAGATCCTCCGACGCTTTGGTTGTCGGTTCATCAAAGATCAATTCCTCGGCCGCACGCCCACCCAAGAGTGCCGCAATCATATCTTCATATTCAGCCTTGCTCCGCAAGCGTTTCTCTTCCTCGGGCAATGACATGACATAGCCAAGTGACTGGCCACGGCTCACAATGGTCAACTTGGAGACTCGATCGGTATGGGTCAGCGATTCGATGACAATCGCTCGTCCCGCTTCATTGTAGGCGACGACTTTGCGATCATTGACATCCAGTACACGGCTGTGGCGCGCCGGGCCGGCCATCACACGCTCAATCGACTCGATCAGTTCGTCCATAGAAATGGAACGTTTGTTACGTCGCGCTGCCAAAATCGCCGCCTCGTTGATCAAATTTTCCAGATCGGCACCAACCATACCGGGCGTTTGGGCCGCAATCACGTCGAGATCCACATCCGGTGCAATTGGTTTGCCACGCACGTGAACCTTGAGGATCTGCTCACGTCCATGGCGATCCGGGCGATCAACAATCACTTTGCGATCAAAACGGCCGGGGCGCAGAAGCGCCGGATCGAGGATATCGGGACGGTTTGTTGCAGCGATGATCACAATATTTGTATCGGTATCAAAGCCATCCATCTCGACCAAGATCTGGTTGAGGGTCTGCTCTCGCTCGTCATTACCGCCACCCATACCAGCCCCACGGTGGCGGCCGACCGCGTCAATTTCGTCCACGAAAATGATGCAAGGCGAATTCTTCTTAGCCTGTTCAAAGAGATCGCGTACACGGCTGGCACCAACACCGACAAACATTTCCACAAACTCAGAGCCAGAGCTACTGAAAAATGGAACACCCGCCTCGCCGGCCACGGCTTTCGCCAGCAGCGTCTTACCAGTACCGGGTGAACCGACCATGAGCACACCCTTGGGAATACGCGCGCCAAGTGCGGCGAACTTTTGAGGCTCTTTCAGAAATTCTACTACTTCTTGCAATTCCTGTTTCGCTTCATCCGAACCGGCCACATCATCAAAGGTGACGGTCGGGCGATCGGCATTATCGAGTTTGCGCGCGCGGCTACGACCAAATTGCATGGCTCGGTTCTGCCCACCATTCCCGGCTTGCCGCATGATGAAGATGAAGAAGCCAAAGATTAGCACCATGGGCAGAATCATGATCAACCAATTGAGAATAATCGCCGTGTTAGGTGCACTCAACACTTCAATGGGCAGATCGCGCAACTGCTCTTCGGGAACGCCCAAAGCTTTTAAGGTTGAAAGCAGACTTTCGTCACCTTCCTTGCGCGTGCGCAACGTCTCATCGCTGTTCTTCATTTCCAGCGTGACGAGTTCGCCCTGAACCGTGATCTTTTTAACCTCATCGTTGGCGATATGATCCGCGACTTCATTGAGGCCGATCGTGTCACCGGTATCCGTTGATGATCCCAGGAAGTACCGTGATCCAAAAAGAATCAACACAGCCAAAATGATCCAAAACCAACCACGACCCCAGAAATTCCCACCGGGACCTTTGGGCTCATTTTGTTGGTTTGGCTTACGTGAGGGGGGTGTATTTTTTTCAGATGCCATGAACCTTTATCACTTCTCCAAAATAGATTTCATAACAATCAAGCGACTATTGAGCAAGCATTGGTTGTACACGACAGTGGCTCATCGGTGAAAAGTGTGAAAACCGCTGACTTTGCCACAGAAGAATCACTGTGTTTACACACTTTCGACTGATGAGCCTAAAAAACCATGTAAGCAAGCCTGTAGAAACACTGTCTGCCGGTACACCTCTGTAGTGTGCCGCAAATCACTGTTCTCAGTCAGTAACCTACATACCTGCTACCGGACTGCCTTCTACGCACACACACCCAATTGGGGGGTACACCGCATACTCAGGTCCTATGATGGAATCCCCCCAAGCGGAATGTGGTCCAGCAACCTTGTTTACGTTAACGCATCCAGCTGCGCCTGAATCGAAGTACCCACACAGTGAGTATCAATTTGGTGCAGCGGCAAGAAGTCGGATGTGGGACGCTCTGGGCAAGAGGCCTCTTGTGGTTTGTCACTGAGGCAAATTAATAGACAACCACGCTTTTGCAGCCAGGCAGACAGCTCGCGGACCTCTTGCGTAAAGGTGATTTCTTCGTCAAGCAGCTGTTCAACCGATGCATTGACCGGCAAGTGGCCCATATGGGCGGCAGTGGAAAGAAACTCCTGGCGGCGGAAACGCTTGAACGGCGTGGGATCGCCAATCCGCAAGCTAGCTCCCACCGCTTCATGCACTTGACGGAACGGCTCGCCCAAACGCAACGCTCCGCCCATCATACGGCTATCCACCCACCGCACAAACTGCTCAAAATCATGCAAACTGCCATTGTCGAATTGGGTGAGCAATTCATCGTACTTGATCAGCCCTGTGTTGAGAACAAGACAAATGTACGCCAGGAAATCTTGATTGTCCGCCGTCAACGTGTGGTACCGAGCACGATTCAGCTCACTGTATTGTCGTTCAAAGGCAGCCTGATCAAAATCCTTACCCAAGACTGAATCCATGGTACGGAAGATGCCCTGGATCCGGGCTTTATCAATCACCTGATCGTTGCGGCCTTTGGCACCCAAGGCGGTCTTGTCAATATCGACAATTACCACAGTGCGTTGATCGAGATGAAAGCCTTGGGCAGCTGTTTGCTGCATCCATTCACCCATCAACGCCCAACGATTGGCATGGTAGAGATTTTCTTCTTCGTCAATCTCTGCATTCGGATCCTGCTCCAGGCGATCGGCACCAATGAAACAGGCACTCTTCCACTCACTCAGTGCACGCAAATTTTTGTAAGCCTGACCATCATTCAACAACGTGTCACCGATAAAGAGCATTTCGGACAGGGTCTTCGAGACCTTACGTACTCGTTGGCCTTCCGTGGCAAACCACATGGCGGCTCTTGCGTAATCGCGCTCAAATTTGCGCGGGATAGTATCGTTGTTCAGCCCCATCTTGTAGCCCGCCGACTTCAGCCCTTTGATTCGCCGATCCAGGGGTTCTAGATTGCGATAAATCACAAAATCGGCAAAATAATCCGCGAGTTTTGCCCGCCCAAAACTTTGCAACGTAGTGGCGGGTTCGGCCTTTGCTAAAGTAGCTGTGGTCGATAGACTCATTCTCATTTTCTCCTTAACGCCCATCCGAAAATGCTCTGGTCTTCATCGCGACAATCAAATTTCGGACAGAATCTCAAACACTTTCCCTGTACTGCATGTCATTGAACGGCACTATTGCTGCAAATTTAGACAGCTACCTTACTAATGGAGTTATTAAGGATACACCGTCACAACACATATCTGCTCATATAGGTCTGCGGGTGAAATCGAGCCGATTCTCGCTGAGAATGGTAACGATTTCACTTCTTTGCCCATAGGAGCGACACACATCAACATTACCATTGTACTACACAGATGGCAACCTGTCACACCTAATCGGTTGGTGAGCAGCTAATTTTTGCAGCGGCTCGCCGGATCACCAACACGACCGCGTGGCGGCTCAACAAAGGGACCGTTTACGCCCATGTACTGTTTTCAAGCAGTACTCACTTTAGACGCGCTATAGTGCCTCGACAGCAGCCATCCATTGCTCGCCCAAAAACCCTTTGGCAACCAGTAGTTCAGCATTCAATATGCTGCCGCCGGCGGCCCCGCGAATCGTATTGTGCCCCAGCGCCAAGAATTTGTAATCAAAGATCGGATCCGGTCGCAATCGACCGACCACAGTTGCCATGCCGGGCACGGTACCGGCCAACCGATCCAGGCGCGGCTGTGGCCGATCCTGGCGGTCGTCATAAAGAATCGCCGGATTTGGTGCACTGGGCAAGCGCAGTTGCTGCGGCAATGGATGATAGGTCTGCCATGCTTCCAGGATATCACCGGCGGTCGGTTTATTGGCAAATTCTAAACTAATTGCCTCCAAGTGCCCATTGCGCACCGGCACCCGGTTACAATGAGCACTGATCAGAATGTCTGCGTATTGTACCCGATTATCAGTAAACGTGCCTAAAAGCTTCTGCGGTTCTTTTTCTTCCATTTTTTCTTCTTCGCCGCCAATATAGGGCACGACGTTGTCCAGAATATCCATGCTGCTGACCCCCGGATAGCCGGCGCCACTGATCGCCTGCATGGTAACCACAAAGACACGCTTGATGCCAAAGGCAGTGTGCAGCGGGTGCAATGCGCTCACCAGGTGAGTTGTGCTGCAATTGGGGTTGCAGATAATAAAGCCGGGCCATCCTCGTTCGGCACGCTGACGCTCGATAAGCCCCATGTGCTCTGGGTTCACTTCAGGTATCAACAACGGCACATCGGCCTCGTAGCGATGATTGCGCGAATTGCTGCAGACAATATAACCGGCTGCTGCAAACGCTTGCTCAATTGGTCCAGCCACATCATTGGGCAACCCACCAAAGACAATTTCACAGTCAATGGTTGGCTCACAGGGTTGCAGAATCACGTCGCGGAGATGGGTCGGCATATCGCCCCGCAAATTCCACTTACAGGCGTCGGCATACCGCTTGCCTTCGCTCCGTTCCGATGCACAGAGCGCTGTGATCTCAAACCAGGGATGCCCCTGCAACATGGCAACAAAGCGCTGCCCAACGGCACCCGTGGCGCCCAAAATACCAACTTTGATCTTCTCTTGCATACTTTGCTCCTTCAGTAGTAACCAGTTTTCAGTGTACAGTTTTCAGTGTACAGTTTTCAGTGTACGTTTCTAACTGTCCACTGATGACTGA
>ERZ795053.2853-NODE-2853-length-20346-cov-9.481396_pt1 | contig 20346 bp, 18 predicted proteins | sample MGYA00375137_ERZ795053 | MGnify/ENA primary metagenome ERZ795053 (study PRJEB30182, sample SAMN05720284) | activated sludge metagenome | isolation source: Anaerobic digester | place: Hong Kong | collected 2014-12-17 ...
CCGGGACCTCTTTTGGCACCTTTGGCATCATGATGCATATTGCCATCCCGATTGCAATTGCCATGGATGCACCGTTGCTGATGACGGTAGCCGCGGTGATGGGTGGAGGCGTATTCGGTGACCACTGCTCTCCGATTTCCGATACGACCATTCTTTCAAGCATGGCTGCCGCAACCGATCACATTGACCATGTGCGGACACAGGCGCCTTACGCGTTGATCGCCGGGGGGATCACAGCCATCCTGTATCTTGTAATCGGGCTGGTATCCTGAGGCGGGGTCTTGCGATGTCAGCGTCTCGAAGTGTCGGGGCTCCATTAGTTCCCAGCTTAAAATTTGAAGCTCAAATCCTCATTCTGAAATGATGCTTGGTGGCCGGATTGCCTGCATCTCTAGAGAAAACACGGAAAACACCTAACAGCCTGAACACGTCAATACACATCCTTCACCCAGGGGATGTCTCCTTCCCCGGGATGATCCAGCATTCTCCGGGCCTGGCGCCACGTTTCCAAACGCTGAGCAGCAAAATCGGCATCTCCTTCGTGTAAAGACTGGATTTGAACCCTGCCTTCCGCTGAATTAATAAATTTACCATTGCCAAGATAGATGGCCACATGGGTAATACGCTCTCCCCGTTTTCCGTCCGGTGGATAGCCAAAGAACAAGAGATCTCCGGGCTGGCAATTTTCCAGGTCTGCGCCGGTCTTTATCTTCGTACCCACCAAAGCCTGCTGGGATGCATCCCGTGGAAGTACCAGGCCATTCAAATAAAAAACCATTTTGGTAAATCCACTGCAATCCACGCCCTTACCGGAAGTGCCTCCCCACAGGTATGGCCGCCCCATAAACAGATGGGCTGTACGAATGATATTTGGAACACTTGGGTCCCTGGTGGCCAGCCAGGTTTGGTAATCCAGGTAGCTTCCTTCGGGAATGTACCCGGACCTTCCATCCGGAAAGCCAACTTCCAGAAATCCATCACGGGATAGTCCCGCCTGAAATACGCATCCGGCAACCACGTCCGATACCGGCAAGGCGGAAGGTTCCGGCTGCTGATAGACCAGGCCCATTTCCGCCGTGTAAATGACCTTGGCGGACTGATCCCACCGGTCCAGGTCCGGTTGCTGCATTGAGGCAAAAGCCCCATCTTCCAGATATCCAAGGTAACGGTCAGGGGTACGCACGAGATTCCAGTTATCTTCTTTCTTCAAGACCTCCAGTGGAGTCCCCAGTAAGGCCTGGGTGGCTAATTCCTGAGAATGACCTGGTTTACTGCGGATATTCGCTACCGATACCGAGACAACACCCCGATGATACGGTAATACGGTCGAATCAGGTAGCAAGCGGACCTGGTCTACAACGGATCCCTGAGAACGGAGATACCGGACCAACGAATCCTTAGCCTCAGGCAAGGTAGTCTCCCCGGTCAAAACATAAGTATCACCCTGCTTTTCCATTTGAATATCAAACCAATCCGTCCGGTGATCGGGTGCAAAAGCAAGGCGAAATTGTTCGATGGCATTGTTGGGTTTTAGCTTTGCTTCGCCCCGGCATCCTGCCAGGAGCAATATGATCCAGAGATATCGATTCATCATGGCGTGTTTAATACGAAATTCAGCGAAAGTTACACAATCTCCTCCATCACTGGTCTGGCCATCTCCTTATTCCATCCATGCGTTCGGTTCCTGCATCGAGAATGTAACTTGCACGACACTCCTTGCGCCAGATTTTTCAATATCTTTACATCCGAAAAATTCGCCATCCAATGAAAATCGTTCAGGCGGCTCAGGCTGTATTGCAAGATGCACTCATTTATCTTCGCCAAATTGACCGACACACCTACGCGCTACCGATCCCATTACTTTCCAATTCAACCATCGGCCAGCATACGCGTCATTTCATTGAGTTTTATCAATGCCTCTTAAGCCAGTCCCAGCCTGGAACCATTAATTATGATCTCCGCCGGCGGGAAAAAAGCATTGAAGAGGATCCGGCTGTTGCGGCCCAGCAAATTGTAGAGATCATGCTTGAGCTCCAGGAGCAAGACTGGGTAAAATCCTGTTCCATTGAAGCAGATTACAGCCTGGGACAACCAAAAGGAATTTTGATCCCCACTTCCCTTGAAAGAGAGCTGATGTATAACATTGAGCATACCATCCATCATCTTGCCCTAATTAAAGTTGGTTTGAAGCTGGTCTATCCGGACCTCGATCTACCCAATCATTTTGGTGTAGCTCCTTCAACCATCAAATTCCAGCAAGCTCAACTGCAGGATGAGCGCGTTGTCGTCCAATAACCGGTGGAAGCGATGGCAACAGTCGTCCTGGTGGATCCGATGGTCACACTGGGAATACTGGCCCATGCAACTCGTAAATATTCCAGTGGGGTTCATCTGGCTGTTTTACGCAATCCGGGCACGGCATCCTTTCTTTTTCAGCAATACAAATCCGGTTATCGAAAATGGCGGGTTCCTGGGTGAATCCAAATTCAATATTTACCAACATTTGCCTGAAGCCTATTTGCCAAAAACGGCACTGATTCCCGCTAATGCAATCAATGTTGAATCCATTCTCCGGCGTGTCCAGGACCTCAACCTTACCTATCCATTTATACTAAAGCCAAACATCGGCGAACGGGGTTTCCGGGTCGAACGCATTGATGACCATGCTACGCTGGAAAAATATTTATTGGACACCCCTTATGTTGACCTGCTCATCCAGGAATACGTAGACCTTCCGGTAGAGCTTTCCGTCATGTATCACCGGTTGCCCCATGCGGATCGTGGACGGGTAACCTCGGTCTGCATCAAAGAGTTGCTGACAGTGACCGGCGATGGAAAACGGACCCTGCAAGAACTGATCTTCGATTATCCCCGGGCTAAATTGCAATGGGAGACCATGGCAGAAAAATGGAAAAGTGAAATGGACCAGGTCCTTTCTCCGCAAGAGAAAAAAAATTTAATGCCCATCGGTAACCATTGCCGGGGAACCATGTTCCTGAATGGAAACGCGCACATTGACGAGGCATTAAACCAAGCTTTTGACCAGGTGTCCCGCGGAAGCACCGGCATGTTCTACGGCCGTTTTGACTTGCGCTGCCGGAGTATCGAAGCCTTAAAACAAGGTGAACCTTTCAAGATCCTTGAATACAACGGGGTGTCCGCCGAACCTGCACACATTTATCAGCCGGGATACTCGTTGTGGCAGGCCTATAAAGACATTGCTTCGCACTGGCGGATCATTTTCAGGATCCATCGCCACCAGCGAAGACAGGGCATACACCCGATGCCGGTGCAGGAGGGATGGCAACAGGTCAGGCAATATTTTGCATATAAAAAATGGGCAAGCCAGACATCATGATGACATTTTGGTTGGTATGGATCGGTTTCGGATTGAGCTTCATCGGATCACTTCCGTTTGGCATGTTAAACCTTACGGTTGCGGACCTGGGGATGCGCAAAGGGATGCGACCGGCATTGCTTTTTGCAGCAGGTGCTGCTTTGCTGGAATATGGCCAGTCGCTGATAGCGATTCGATTTGCTCAATGGTTCATCGCCGGTAGTACTTTACGTACTTACATCGACTGGGCTGCGGTCATCATCTTTTTTAGCCTGGGCTTGTACTTCCTCCTGTCCAAGAGTCAACCGGTCAAAGCCAACCAGGAGCCTCCTCAAGCCGATCACCATTACTTTATGAAAGGGGTAGGCATGGCCGTATTTAACGTCATCGTTTATCCTTACTGGGTATTCTATTCTACATTTCTCATCAACCAGGGATGGATGAGTACCTCCTGGGCTGATTCCCTGGCCTTCAGTGCCGGTATCACGCTCGGCGCATGGGCTTTGTTTTACGGTTATGCCCGATTTAGTGTTTGGCTGATCGGACGCAGTGAACATTTTGCAAAATATGCGACCCGTTTTTTTGCCTTGATGGTTTTTACCCTGGGAGCCATCCAGCTTTACCACAACCTGTGGGGCTAGGTCGTAGGATTTTCCCTGAGCCAATCCAACTGATGAGCGGTCTGCAGACGAATGCATGCTTCGTCAATCCATTGTTGGGTAGCATTCAATAATCGCCCTCCGTCCGTATCGCGCATCACCGGCCCAAATTCCACAAAAATGGGAATACGCAACCGACCAAACAGCTTTAAAAAATGTGGTAAAAATTGATCCCGGTCGATAAAGGCCGCGGCCCTGTTCGCATATTCAACCGCTACGGGATAAACCGGAATCTGCTGCTCGGCGGCAATGTAAAAAGCCGCTCGGCGGAATTCAATGGTTTTCCGATAGCAATGGGTCGTCCCTTCCGGGCAGATAAAAATGGACTTATGCGCTCTGAAACTTTGGTCAATAGCTTTTCGGGCTGCCACTCTGGAACCCTGCTCGTCCCGCTGAACGAAGATAATCCCCGTCATCTTTACGCCCTGGGCGATCAAAGGCCATGAACTCACCTCTGCCTTCGCCACCGGATAAGCAAGTATCTCATGCATGACCACAATCGGGTCCAGATAGGAACGGTGATTGCTCACATAGAGTGCGGTTCCGGGATCATCCGGAAGGGCACCTGTGACCTCCAGACGTATGCCCAGGATAGGCATCATTGTACGGATAAATTGCCGGCGATGATGCAGCGCTCTGGTTTCGCTGTACCCCAGAAACAGGGAAACGACCGCCAGTCGGAGCATGAAGATCGCCAGGAGCACTCCGAAAAATAATAACCTTATAAATCCCAATACATAACCCATGATCAGGTTCCTTTTTTTAATGCCTCAATGGTAGCAACCGGCAAATGTTTGAGATCCAAGATCATAAAACCATCCAAAACATCTGAAAAATTCGGATCCAGGTTAAAGCTGATGAATTTTGCATTTTGTTTGATGTACTGCTTTAATAAAACCGGAATACGGATGTGCGCAGGTTCAATCTCCTCAATGAATTTGTCCAGATTAGCCAGGTCGGAACCAAGGTTTCGCAAGATGGTCGCAACATCAATGCCTCCCAGGTCAGGCTTAAATGGTGTGCGGGGAGAAAGGAATTTTGCCAACTCCTCGTCGTAGTAATTGGCCTTAATAAATTCAACAATCAGACTTTTGGACAAATGTGAATAAAACTTAGAGATGCTTACCGGTCCATAGATGTAGCGAAGATTGGGATACTTAAGCAGGAAAAAGAGAATGCCCTGCCAGAGTAGAAACAAAGGGAGCGGCTGTTTTTGATACGACTGAATGATAAAGCTCCTGCCTAGTTCCACTGCCTGTTGCATGATCGGATAAAATCCATCCTGAATTTTGAAAAACTGATGGATGTAAAACCCCGCCGGGCCGAATTTGGCGAATATGTCATCTCCTTTTCCAATCCGGTAACCGCCGACCACGCAGCGGGCTTCCTTATCCCAAATGAATAACTGGTGGTAATACAAATCAAATTCGTCGACATCGAGCGCGTGACCGGTGCCCTCTCCTACGCCCCGAAAAGTCGTTTCCCGCAAGCGTCCGATTTCTCGCATGACCTGTGGAATCTGCCAGATTTCGGCAATATACACCTGGTATTTTCCCCGCTCAGACATCAGGTTTTCAAACTCCAGAGCGGCGATTTCCGTTTCCATTTCATCCACTGAAAGCGGCGGGATTATGTCTTCATGATTCGTTTCGGGTATGGTGAAAAACGGTAATACCTCCAGGGCAGATCCCAATGCATGGATCTTGGCCTGTAAGTAACGTTTCATCCGTAAGGTCTGCGAAAATTCGGTGAGTTTAGAGGCCGGAAGCAAATGTCCGATCCGAATGATCACCACCTTCTTTTCTTTCCCGGGAAGATAACTCAGACTCACCGGCACGATTGGAATGCCAATTGTCCGGGCAGCATCCAGTAGTTTGATTTCCTGATTGACGCCGGGAATGTCCCTTATGCCAGAATAATATTTCAGGGCAAAGCCTAAATGACGACCGGCATGCCGTTGTGTTTTAAGGGTTTTACGCCATTTTTTATTGGTCTGTAAAAGCGGTTGTTCCGAAATGGTTTCCGGCGACAGACTCTTCCAATCCTTACGCTTATTTCGTGGCCAGGTTTCACCCGGCAATATGATCGTAAAAGGATGGCCCGTCTGAGCCAAAAGATAGGCCAGCAGAAATGGATCAAGCTGAACATCCAGGCAAGTCGTTAACCACAGACAAGGTTCAAGGTATGCTTTGTGTTTCCAGTCTTCCTGATGAATGCGAACTTCTACGTCCAGTTCCTGCAAGCGATGCTCCAGGTATCTGATCAGCTTGGCATTCTTTTCCGTCGCAGTCACGTCCAGGTTGGTTCATTTTGCGTCAAAGTAACTAAAATTGAGAGCGCCGATTGGAATTTGCCAAAAGAAAGCGATTCAATTGTCGCTTAGCCGCCCTTTGGGGATACAAGCCGGCACTTTCCTGAATTACAACTCTCCGGAATTTACCTAACTTGTCTCCATGAAGTGCATGATGCTTATGAAATCCAGCTATTTTATTTCATCGTTACTAATTACCATGCTTTGGTGCGGAGGACTTACGGCACAAAGCATACACTGGGGCCCGGAAATCCAGGTTTACCCCACCGGGGTCATTCCCGGTCTACTGATCGAGCACGCTTCCTACCACGATGCGCTTAATATCCGGATCGGGTATAACCTGGTTAATCACCGGGACCTGGGTGTACAGGAGGATGAGCGCGGCGGTGGATTCGGCGGCAGTCTGGCCTATCTTTATTTCCTGAAAAATTATGGCAGGGGGTTATTTGTAGGCGCCAGAGCCGACCTGTGGCGGAATAAGATCAAATGGAAGGACCAGATAGGTACGCCGCAGGAAGTACGGGGGACGAGTAAAATTCTTGTATTCCAGCCAACAGCCCTAGCCGGATTATCCTGGGATTTCGGCCCGGTGCAATTCCGTCCAAATGTGGGGTTTGGAGCAGAACTGAATGTGCTGACCGATGGCAGGGAGGTGGGCCATGGAGCCATCCTATTGGTCGGAGTTCAATTGTTATTTTAGCCCTATGAAGAGAAGCCCTTGAAATCTATTACTTGATTTGGGTTGAAAAAGTTTAATTTAGGTGCCCACCATTTTGATTAACCATTTCATTTCGGACCATGCAATTTATTAAGCCTGTTCTGTATTGTTTTTTGCTTTTTAGCACCATAGGGCAGCCAGATTTACAGTCGGCTGGTCAATCAACCGCTGTCAATGATCCAATTTTTGATTCGGCCCCGCAATCGATTTCACCAGAAGCCCGCGCATTGATTTATACCAAGAACGGAAATGGTTATGTGCACGATAACATCGACGCCAGTATCGAAGCACTGCAGGAAATCTGCGCTGATTTAGGTCTGGCAACCGATGTGATCTCAGATTCAGATTTGTTTACAGACGGCAATCTAAAGCTGTATCAGGTCCTGATCTTTTCCAACACCAACAACGAGACCTTTGATACGGATGCTCAGAAGCTGGCATTTCAGCGTTATATCCAGGCCGGTGGTGGATTTGTGGGAATCCATTCTGCCAGTGGTTCCGAGCGGCAATGGCCCTGGTTCTGGAAAATGCTCGGCGGAAAATTCAGACGTCACCCTCCTTTACAACCTTTCAACATTCAGGTCATTGACCCGAATCACCCGGCTACTGAAATGCTGGGTTCAATGTGGGAATGGGAGGACGAATGTTATTATCTGGATCATCTCAATCCCGATAATCACATATTATTGGCGGCTAACCTAAGCACCATCCAAGATGAACAAAAGTCAGAATACCCGGGCGTTGTTTTTGGAACCTACTTTCCGCTGTCGTGGTGCCATCATTATGGAGGAGGCCATGAATTTTATACCGCATTAGGCCATAAAAGCGAATATTACAGCAACCCTGTATTCCGCAATCACCTTTCCGGCGGCATCCGGTGGGTCATGGAACAGGTAAAAGACCTTGACTATTCCAAAGCAACCACCTCACTGAACCTCGAGTGACTTTAATGGCACCTAACAATTAATTCATCGAACTGTAAATCCTAACCATGAATCGAAGAAATTACCTCAGGACATCACTATTAGCTACCACCGGTATCATCACAGCACCTACCATTGTACCGGCTTCCGTTTTCGGTAAATCAGCCCCGAGCAACAAGATCAACATCGCACAGATCGGATGTGGTCGTATAGCCCGGGATCACGATCTGGCCGAGACCCTTAAATACGATGTAGCCCGGGTAGTGGCTGTGGCCGAACTGGACAGTATCCGGGGCCAGAAAGGCAAAGAATACATTGAAAAATTTTATGCAGAGAAAAAAGGCAAACCCAACTATGTGGATGTCAAGGTCTATGGAGACTACCGGGAAATGCTGATGGACAAGGACATTGACGCTGTTATCATCAGTACGCCGGATCACTGGCATGCCAAACCAGCTATTGATGCGGCGCTGGCCGGGAAGGACATCTATCTGCAAAAGCCGGCATCTCTCACCATCGAAGAAGGCCGTCTGATGAGCGACACCATGCACCGCACCGGCCGCATTTTTCAGATCGGTAGTCAGCAACGCTCGCAAAATCCCTGGCCGCAATTTAAGCGGGCTTGTGAGTTGGTCCGCAATGGCCGTATTGGTGCATTGCATACGGTCAAGATCGGCTTACCCGGTGACCCGGGCGGACCTGAAGTGCCCGAAATGCCGATCCCGGCAAATCTGAATTACGACATGTGGCTCGGAACCACTCCTGAGGTATACTATACCGAAACACGGGTTCATCCCCAAGCCGACTTTTCCCGTCCGGGATGGTTGCGGTGCGAACAATTTGGCGCAGGAATGATCACCGGATGGGGCGCCCACCACATCGACACGGCTCATTGGGGAATGGGTACCGAATATACCGGGCCCATTGAAGTCCAGGCTGAAGCCAAATTTCCGACCAGTGGATTGTGGAATGTACACGGTGATTTTATCGCCACAGCCAAATACGCCAATGGTGTGACCATGTACGTCAGTGGTGACTATCCGAATGGTGTTCGTTTTGAAGGCTCCGAAGGCTGGATCTTCGTAAGTCGGGGAAATGTTGGCGTTACCGCCAGTGACCCTTCGCAGGCGACGAACTCCGAGGCTTTCAGCGCCAGTGATGCGCGAATTCTGCAGTCGGTGATCGGCCCCGATGAGATCCATCTCTACGATAGTCCCGAACAACATGGCAACTGGCTGGACTGCATCATAAGCCGACAACAGCCGGTAGCACCTGCCGAGATTGCACACCGCTCCTGCAGTGCCTGTCTGGTCATCCATATTGGCATGAAACTCAACCGTAAATTGTACTGGGATCCGGTCCATGAACGTTTTCGTAATGACGATGAAGCGAACTCGATGTTGTCCCGGCCGCAGCGACCAAAATATGCAATAAGCATTTAGGCTTCGACTCCGCTCAGCTTGACATGGCTTCGTCTCCGCTCAGTTGGACATGGCTTCGTCTCCGCTCAGCTTGACATGGCTTCGTCTCCGCTTGACACGGCCGCATGATATATTGAGCGACACTCTGAGTGGTGGGTTCACTGTTACTAATCTTCCTTTTATAATATATTGTCAATAAATAGAATCATGATACGTCAGGGAATTATTTTTTGCCTTTTCATAAGCCTTGCAGCTTGTCAAACCCAAGAATCGAAGCCAATGAACGAATCCGGAAAAGTTCACTTGATTACGCTCGATCCCGGCCATTTTCATGCCGGACTGGTCCAGAAGTTCATGTACGATCAGGTGGATCCGGTCGTTCACGTGTATTCCCCGGGGGGTGCAGAGCTGGAAGACCACCTCGCCCGCATCAACAGCTACAACACCCGGACCGAACAACCGACTCATTGGGAAGAGGTAGTCTATACCGGCCCGGATTTTTTGGAGAAAATGCTGAAGGACAAAGCTGGCAATGTCGTGGTCATCAGCGGAAACAATGCTAAAAAAGCGCAATACATCGATCAATCCATCGGCGCCGGGTTTAATGTCCTGGCTGACAAGCCCATGGCCATCCGTCCGGAGGATTACCCCGTATTGCAGCATGCTTTCGCGACCGCCAACGAGAAAGGGGTTTTACTCTATGACATCATGACCGAACGTTATGAAATTACTACACAATTGCAGAAAGCATTAGCGCATGATGCCGGTCTCTTTGGTACGCTTGAACAAGGCACTGTAGATAATCCGGCCATCACCAAGGAGAGCGTCCACCATTATTTTAAGTATGTATCAGGTGTTCCTCTTATTCGTCCGGCCTGGTTTTTTGATGTGGACCAGCAAGGTGAGGGTATTGTAGATGTATCCACCCATCTGGTCGACCTGGTCTTGTGGGAGTGTTTCCCGGATCAAGCCATTGATACCACAGATGTCCAGGTAGAAAAAGGTACTCGCTGGGCAACCGAACTGACCCTGGCAGAATTTCGCCGGGTCACCGGCCTGGCTGGTTATCCGGATTACCTCGATAAAGACCTGGTCAAAGATTCCATCCTATCGGTTTATGCGAATGGTGCCATCAATTTTGCCGTCAAAGGAATACAAGCCAAGGTGTCCGTAACCTGGAATTATGAGGCACCGGAGGGTGCTAAAGACACCCACTATTCCATCATGCGCGGATCAAAGGCGAATTTAGTGATCCGCCAGGGAGCCGCTCAAAGTTATCACCCTATGCTGTATGTCGAACCGGTTGACGGGACCAACGCCCATTTGTTGGAAGCTCCCCTGACCGCAGCCATCAAAAGCCTGCAGAGCGCTTTTCCTGGTATCGGTTATGAACCATCCGACCTGGGTGACGGCTGGCAGATCACCATCCCGGATTCCTACGATGTCGGACACGAAGCGCACTTTGGTCAGGTGACCGAACACTTTCTCGATTACCTCTCCACAGGCAAACTACCCGACTGGGAAGTACCCAATATGCTGACCAAGTACTGGGTGACGACGAAGGGGTATGCGATGAGTCGGTAGATTTACTTGGCTTCTACCCCATCACCAGGGTCTGGTAAAATATTCCGGGTCGATAATCTCATCCATCTCATGGAATGTCGAGGATGGTGGATTTTTTAAAAGCAGCGGATCACCCTTAGACAATAACTTTTGCAAGGAGGCTATAGGTACCAATACAAACACAAACACGATCCCCAGTAAAATGGGAGGTACAATGCGGTTAAGCACCTTCGCTAGAAACATCCACCCGATATGGATCCAGGCTGCTGCTTGACGGGATAATAATCCCACCAAACCAATTGAAACGGAAAACCATAAAAAATACCTTTCCCTCCGGAGGGCAAAAAGTGCGAGACCGGCCATCGTCAGGACTAAAACCGTTATCCATGGTTTCTTAGCTGGAACCATACGCATTCACTTAAAAGATGCTGTAAATGAATGGGGCAAGTGGACCACTTCCTCCGATCACGATGAACAGCCCAAGGAGTAGCAGAATCACAATGATCGGGATCAGCCAATATTTTTTACGCGCTTGAAGAAAACGAAACAAGTCTATAATACTTTCCATTGGCGTTCACTTAAATGGATCTAATAAGCACCATTATTAGGCTGGTCCTTTTTTAAAAACAACAAATTACCAATTACCAGCACATCCATGGCAGTATTTCTAAAACATCGATAAGCATCTTCAGGACTGCAGACAATCGGTTCCCCCGCAACATTAAAACTGGTATTGAGCAGTACCCCGCATCCTGTCTTTTTTTTAAATGCCTCCAACAAAGCCCGATAATCCGGATTTACCATACGGTCCACCGTTTGAATACGCGCCGAAAAATCGACATGGGTAACTGCCGGAAGCGTACTTACCGGTATGCTAAGTTTCTCATCCAGGGTAAGCATTTCAAACCCGGACGGTAACGGTAGCTTCAAGGTGTCCTTAACGGAAGCAACGAGCAACATGTAAGGGGAAGGAATCGAAAGATCAAAATAATCTTCCGCAAATTCGGCCATGACCGATGGGGCAAAAGGCCGAAATGATTCCCGGCCTTTAATCTCCAAATTGATTTTGCGCTGTAAATCCGGATTTCTGGGATCGGCCAGAATGGAACGGTTGCCTAACGACCGCGGACCAAATTCCATCCTGCCCTGAAACCATCCGATAATATGTCCTTGCTGAATCTGATCGGCAACAGCCTCTGCCAACAAACTAAAGTCCTCAAAACGCTGATAAACAGCCCCGTAAGTATCAGCCATCTTAATCGCATCGGAATCCGGGAATTGGGGACCCAGCAAAGCCCCTTGCATGGCATCCGTGTTTAACACCTCTCTGGGATCACCATAATAGAGGTATTTAACCGCCAAAGCTGCCCCCAGGGCGCCACCCGCATCACCCGCCGCCGGCTGAATGAACACGCTGTCGAATAGTCGAGCCCGGTGAAGCTTACCATTCGCTACACCATTCAGTGCCACCCCGCCTGCCAGGCACAGATCATTGGCTTGCGTTGATTTTTTGGCTTCTCCGGCCATTTTCAGGATGATCTCTTCGGTCACCGATTGAATCGCATAAGCCAGATTGCAGTGATACTGTTCAATAGCTTCATCAGGTTTACGGCGGGGAAATCCGAATAAGGCTTCCCACCGGCGACGACGGGTCATTTTTAAACCGGTCGAATAATCAAAATAGTTTTGATTCAGCCAGATGGATCCGTCATCCTTGATGGAGACCAGCTCCTGCCTGATAAGCTTTGTAAATCTTGCCGTCTCCGGATGACTTGCCTGCCCATAGGGAGCCAACCCCATCAATTTGTATTCTCCCGAGTTGACCCTGAATCCCAGATGATCGGTAAATGCGGAATATAGTAATCCAACGGAGTGCGGAAATCGAAGCTCTTTGAGCATGGTAATCCGGTTGCCTGCCCCCAAAGCCAGCGTAGCTGTCGACCATTCGCCTACGCCATCCAGGGTAAGAATGGCTGCTTTTTCAAAAGGCGAAACATAAAATGCACTGGCGGCATGGGATAGATGGTGCCCGGAGAACAAAAGTTTTATTTCTTTTCTATGGAAGTCGCCCACCTCGCCCAGACCGCGATAAATAAGGCGCTTCAGAAATAATTTCTCATTGATCCAATGGGGAATTGCTCTAATAAATGAACGGATACCCCGGGGAGAAAAACCGTAGTAGGTCTGTAATAGACGTTCAAATTTCAACAGTGGTTTCTCGTAAAAGACAACGGCATCCAAATCTTGAAGCGTCAGCCCGGCCTCATCCAGGCAATAACGAATGGCCTGTACCGGGAACACAGGGCTGTGTTTTATCCGGTTGAATCGTTCTTCCTGAGCTGCCGCCACGACCTGGTCTCCAACGACCAGGGCTGCCGCTGAATCGTGATAGAACGCTGAAATACCCAGGATCTTTTTCATCACCTATTTACCCTTGTCCTTTACATGACCGGAGTCCGGATTGCCCCAACCGGGATTTTGTTGCATCCATTTCCATAGTAATTCGGCAACCGTCCGGTACCCTACCGATCGCATGTGTTCATCGTAATTCCAGTAGAGGTGTACGCCCTCTTCCTCCTTGCTGCGTAAAGGCATGGTCAAATCAAGGAATTTTATACCTAGTTCATTGCATTGCTTCAACAAGACCTGCTGGTGAATTTGGTAGGCATTAGTGGTTAGATCGAGACTATCCGGCAAATCTTCGGTACTTAGTGCACGTTCATAAGGATAGTAGTAGCGGGTAATCTGATTGCGGCTTGGGAGGTAGACGATAACCACTTTGGCCCCGAATTTGTCGCCAAAGAATTTTAAAAATGGTAGGAACTCACCCAGTTCGGGCTCAGATGGCAGTGCCTTCAATTCTTTGCTAAACGTATTAATGCGAAATGGGTTAAATGTACCTGCATGCACCGCATCCGCAATCCCGGAAGAAAGCTGTCCAATTGATGCAGGAGCAGAATGGGGGTCGTCTTGATCCGGAATCTGATCAAAAAAAGAAAGAGGCGCATTGAACCAGCGAAAATGGACCGGACCATAGGTCCTGGCCTGCTGGATTAATTCCCAAATTCTGGGAACAAAAGGATTAAAATAATCTGGTTGTAAATAATGCTCCGGAATCAACGGCATGGATGTTCCAAGGTCGTTGGCATAGAGGCATACCCATACCATCTCAGGACGGTAAATAGGTATCAGATCTGCGAAAACCTGAAGATACTCCGACAATCCCCGGCCGGTCAGTCCGCAATTAAATACTTCAAGTTGATCTGATCCAGACAGTTGATGCAGGTATGCGGGAATGGTCTGATCCTGACTGGACATGACTCCTTCCACAAAACTATCGCCGATCATCAGTATCCGGCGAACATCCGGAGGCTTGGTCACACACCACTCCTGGTCTCTGAATCCATATCGATTCATCCGGTGGACAAATCGGGCTTCTGTATCCAAACTGGACTGCCAATACCAATCCTGATCTCTCTGATAAATTCTGTGGGTCTCTTGCAGCACATTTACATCCAGGTCGATCCGGTTTAAGTTTTCAATTTCCGGGAGTGGAAAACAAATGCGGAAAAGTAACTCCTGAACAACCGCAATGGCAATAAAATAGAAGCTTATTTTGATCCAGCGGTCCCTATGCATGCGGCATTATTTGAATGGTCATGTACGGTCTACTGCACAAAATAGAATTTCCTGCCATCATTTGCCGGCAGGAGCCAGGTCACCATCGTACCTCCGGATGGATCCCATCCGGTTCAGCAGCACAAAGGCTAATGCTATAACAGGCAAGAGAATAGCCATCAAGGTAAAAGCTCCGGAGGTTCCCGCCTGCTTTACCATGGGCTGTAAAAGGATTGGTGACAAGAACTGCCCCATGAACCAGAAAGTGGTCAATTTACCAATTTCCTGACCGCGGATTGCCGGCGGAGCCAGTTGCATGACCCACATATTAGTATTAGGCATCATCATCCCGATACCTAATCCCAGGAAAAACAAGGCCAACACTGCCAATCCATATACTGTGGTGATTGCCAATAGCCCAAAACCACAGCCCATCAGCAAATAACCCAGGGAAAATATCGCCAAGTGGGTCCGGTTTCCTTTGATGCGATGGAAGTAATACGAAGATACCGCCGAAGAAGCCGTACTGGTGGCAATGGCCAGACCGATCAGGGCATTCTGCTTTACGCCTAATCCGACCAGGTGAAACGGAACCTGTACCGGCACCAGAAAGAAAGCAATCCACATCAACAAGGTGTTTACGAATAAAAAATATATGAAGGCCGGAGCTTTAACCTTGTTTATCGTCGCGTGGGTTACAGGAATGCTCCTATCAGGCTCATACAAAAAGCGCCAGGTAAAAGGAAGGATGATTAATGCAACCAGGTAAATCAGGAAGGGATACCGCCATCCGATATCCGCTAAAACACCGCTCAATGTCAAAAACAGAATACCGCCGATAGACATAAAGGCGATTTGAATCCCCACGAATCGTTGACGATCCGGACCGGTGTAATAATCGGCTACCAAGGTAACAACAATGGTCATGGATACCCCAACGGCAATACCAAGCAACGCACGTGCAATCAGAAATGCGTAGATCTCCTGCAGATACAAACCGGCAGAACCAGCCAATGCATAGAGCAGCAGGGAGCCACTCAACAAGGGTAACCTTCCAAAACGGTCAATCAGACGTCCGGCTACCGGCGCAGTGATGGCAATAAACAGAGCTGGTATGGTAAGAATCAGGCGCACCAGCATCGCTGCATTCTGGTGGCCCGAAAAGGCCTGGGTCATCTGTGGTAAAACCGGGGAAATGGTGATGATGGACATGATGGTCAGACTGCTCACTAAAAGAAGTGTCAGTTTAGTCATTCCACCACCATCTGTTTGCGTCATGATACTTTCGTTCTGTTTCCCGGAAAGATAAGGTAGAAATCCAGATAATACGGGCACGAAACCATGGACCCAGTGAACAAAAAAACTTACTCTATGCCTTATCCGTTGTAAATACTATGAAACGCAGGCAGGCACTGGTTGAGTGGAATGGAGACATCTTATCCGCATTGGCTCTTTACGATGCCAAACGACAGCATAACATGCATCCGGTAACCTTGCTCACCCCGATCGCCCAACCTGCCAACCAAATTGCCACGCACGGCCTGCCGGCTCACCTGATCGAACGCCAGGCTATGAGTATGGGCATTCCCCTGCAGGCCGTTTACCACTCTGAAGACGCAAATGCACCCGAGAAGTTGGAACGTTGGAATGCTACCATCAAACCATACCGGCATTCAGTTGGCATCGAATGGCTGGTTCGTAACGGTTCCCCGGGAAACCTCATGCATGCCCAGGGATCTATCCAATTGCTAAATCCACTCGCAGGACAGGAGTCTGCCCGTTTGGCAGATCGATTCTGGGCGGCTGGCTTTAAAGCATTGGTTACCACAATAAATGCGTCGTGGCTGGAAGGAGACCTGGTAGGTCTGGAATTTAATGAGGATTTTATCCGGATGTTACCCCAAGGGGTCGATCCCTGTGGCCGTAACGGTGAATTTTACACCTATGTGTACGATGGTCCGCTTTTCCGGCATCAGATACCGGTTGTTGCAGGTGATCGTTTTTTCAAGCGTTGGAGTTTTTCAGAGAAGTTGCAGGCGTATTGGTATGTGGGACTGGAATTGGATCAGTGAATTATTGAACCTGGGCGGCATCAAGATAAAACATGTGGTTAACAGCACTCTGGAATGCCTCCAGTAAATGTTTGCCAAAACCATTCGGACGAGCCAGGATCAAATAAATGCAATGCGATTTACCGGTTCTGCGAGTGGCCATGTAGCCATAAACATCCTCTTCTCCAAGACGGCCTCCCATCTCAAAAAAATCGAGCTGACCCAGTCCGGTCATGATCGGGCGAATCAGGGTAAGATGGAGGTCATATTCCTCCCGCACCAGCATATAAGGTAAAAAGTCTTCTTTCTGCCGGGGAAGGCGAATAAGATCGTAACTATTGATTAAGGCCTTGATCGCAGCATGGCTTCTGGGATGTTCCATCATTGGTGTATTTACTTCATATAACGAGGACAACATAGTCAGATTGTTTAGTATATAGGATAGACGGTGTTAAAGGCTCTAAGGTTGCACCACCTTCCTAAAAAAAACTTAATAGGTTGGTTAATTGATGTTAAACGCATGAATTCACTACCTGGTATGAACCATGAAAAACCTTAACCTATAGATCTATTAATTAATGCATATTCGTTTGATTATGAATCGATTTAACACATGTTAAAGGTTATTGCATCGCTATTTATTCTGCACAGGGTCAACCATCATTTTAAGTTTCGGAGATTGTTCCGTTAACCCCTGATTATCGACCAACAGTGCTATAAAACATACGAACGGACAGGATGTCAGCCACTTCATTCGAAGGTCCCACCGATCAATCGATGGAAAATGCCATCTGAAGCCTTCATAGAGGTCAAAAAGTCACGGAAGAAGCCATTAAACGATAGCCTGAGGATGGAACCGCCGATTCCGTAGTCCCTTAAAAAATACATGGAAACGTATGGTGGTTAATCGTAGCGAAACCATCAGAAATGGTATTTTTATCTAGCGGATTTAGTGTTTGAAAACTCAGTTTTATTATGAATCGTAACAGAGGCTTCGGATTTGGCGTGATTATTTTTTTGACAAGCATAGCCTCTATGCCTGTATTTGGTCAAAGTGACCTTGATGGTGGCGATAATTATTCCGATCGCCCGGTGACACAAGCCTATTATCTGGACAAAGCGCCGGTTATTGATGGCAAAATTATGGAAGATTCTGCCTGGACCAACATCCCCTCGTTTGGAAATCTCAGACAGGCGCGGCCCTATGCCGGCCACCCTGCCACCGAGAACACCGATATCCGGATCGGATACACCGATGAAATATTCTACCTCAGCGTCATCTGTTACGACGCCCAGCCCCAGCATCTGGTCGTTTCCGATGCACGCCGCGATGCCCCGCTGGATGGCACGGATGCGTTCCTCTTTATCCTGGACACCTATCACGATGGTCAAAATGGATTTGTTTTCGGCACCAACTCACTTGGCGTCGAATACGACGCTCAGGTCGACAAGGAAGGGCAGGGCAACCAAAATACCAACCGGCAGCAAGGAGGTACCGTAGGCGGATTTAACCTCAACTGGGATGCCTCCTGGGAAGTCAAAGCTCAGGTCACAGACTACGGCTGGACCGCAGAATTTGCCATTCCATTTCGTACCCTGCGATTCAAGTCGGGAGATGACGTAACCTGGGGTATCAATTTCCAGCGGAACATCCGCAAATCGAATGAAGTTGCTTATTGGGCTCCGCTCCCCATCCAGTTTGACCTCAAAAGACTCTCCCTGGAAGGAACGCTGGAGGGTTTGGATTTAAAAAGCCCGGGAAACCTGAAGATCATACCCTATGCGCTGGTCAATGTGCATCAGAATCAAGTAGATGCCGACGATAAGGTTAAACTTGATCCAGAGGTAGGTGCCGATGTGAAATACAGCATAACGCCCAGCCTCACCCTCGATCTGACCTATAATACCGACTTTGCCCAGGTCGAAGTAGACGATCAGCAGGTCAACCTGGACCGTTTCAATCTCTTCTTCCCGGAGAAACGACCCTTTTTCTTGGAGAATGCCGGCCAATTCAGCGTTGGCAGTCCCGGTGAGGTGGACCTTTTCTTCAGCCGGAGAATCGGTATCGATGCCGACGGAAATCAGGTGCCCATCACAGGTGGTGCCCGGTTATCCGGCAAAATCAACAAAACCAATATCGGCCTGCTCACGATGTTCACGGATCCGGTACCGGAAAACAACATACAGCGCAATAATTTCACTGTCGCCCGGGTCAATCACGAAGTCGGCCGGTCCGCCATCGGCGCCGCGTACGTAGGACGGCAGGGCATTGGTGACGAAAGTGGCGATTTTAACCGCGTTTACGCCATGGATGGCAGGCTGGGACTAGGAAAAAAAGCGCAATTGTCCGGATTTTACAGCAAGAGCTCTACCCCCGGCATTGAAGATGGAGACCACGCGTTTAAATTCCAGTCACGCTATGAATGGAATGGCCTGGAAGCTAACCTCGCTTATACCGAGGTAGGAGAAGGTTTTAATCCGGAAGTAGGCTTTTTGCTGCGTCAGGCTTTCCGCAAACCGGAAATGCTGGTGCTGCAGCGTATCCGCATGAATAACAAGTTTGGTTTGTTGGAGCTACGCCCGCATATTTCCTACCGCAGCTACTGGAATTTTGATAACTTCCTGGTGACCAGCTTTTTGCACATGGATAACCACTGGGAATTCGTCAATGGGATGGAAGCACATACCGGTATTAATTTCACAACCGAAGGAGTTGTCGAAGACTTTGAAATTGCCGAAGGGGTCATCGTACCCAAAGGCACTTACCGGCATAAAGAAGCGCAGCTGGTTTATTTCACCAACCCCAGCAAACCCCTCAGCATCAATGTTCGTTCGGTCCTCGGTGGATTTTTCGGAGGCAAGCGGTACAACAATACGATCACACTCAGCATTCTTGCCGGCGATAAATTCAATTCTTCCCTTGGTTTCAGCCGGAACGACATCAAGCTGCCTTATGGTGATTTTAATACCAATATCTTCATAGGGCGCATGGCCTATTCTTTCACGCCCCGCACCTACATCCAGAGCCTGATCCAGTACAACAGCGTCATCGACCTATGGTCCGCGAACATCCGCTTCGGCTGGCTGCAGCAGGCCAATACGGGCTTATTTGTGGTGCTGAACTACAACAAGGGCGACTTCGGCGAAATCGATAACCGCAGCTTTATCGTGAAATATAGCCGGGTATTTGATGTGATTAAATAGTTTTAAGGGAACCACAGAGATACACAGAGTTTGGCACAGAGGGACACGGAGGAAGGTTGAATGTTGAGGGTTGAATTTTGAATGAGAAGATATAATAACAAACTTTCTCTACTTGGTACAGTTAGGAGATATCCAATTGTATCTGGTTAGAATAACATTTGCTGGGTCCCCGACTATTTCAAAAATTGATCTTTCAATCGATAAACGATGACATAATCTCTATTATCTTTTAAGACAACCTTATCCGACAATAATGCTCGTGCCTTGGTATTATCCTGCTCCAGAATTGCAGCGAATCTGGAGTCCGACATTGCATTTAAAGGCAATCTACCTATCAGGTTTTTCTCTTCAATATTATAACCTTTCACTTGATCATCCTGAACCCATAAAAAATAACTCTGAAATAGTGTTGAATTAGGAATGAAAAATCCCAATCCAATCTCAGATTGAATTGGGCAGAAATATCTGAATACACCATTTTCTTCAGAAAGTTTCCGATTTAGGTCTTTTATATCATCTTCTTTATTCAGTAATAGAAATC
>ERZ795053.2855-NODE-2855-length-20342-cov-5.768916_pt1 | contig 20342 bp, 22 predicted proteins | sample MGYA00375137_ERZ795053 | MGnify/ENA primary metagenome ERZ795053 (study PRJEB30182, sample SAMN05720284) | activated sludge metagenome | isolation source: Anaerobic digester | place: Hong Kong | collected 2014-12-17 ...
AGGCCACAAAGGTCCCCGGGGCCGGGCTGATCTCGGTCACGGCGGGAGGCTGGGTATCCACGATCAACTCATAACTCCGGGGATCCAGGGAGACGCCGGTATCCAGATCGGGATTCGTCCGGGCTTCGATCTCCACCTTGTACTTTCCGTTGGGGGTATCGCCGTCAATGGTCCACCCCCCGGTAAAGGCTCCGCCGCCGCTGTCTGTCACAGGCCAGGTATAGACTGTGTATTCGTCGTTTGCAGTATAGTTGCTCACCCTGTCCACAGTCGTCCCGTCGGGATCGGTGATGTAGACATGGAGAAGCTTGAAGGGGTCGGCGGAGAAGACCGTCCCCTCGTAATGGGTGACGAAATCATTCTGCTCAAAGGCTTCGTCGATGATCCCGTTATAGTTGTTGTCCAGGCCGTCTGAATCGGCTTCGAGGACATCCCCTCCTGAATAGTCGGTCTTTCCGTCTTCATCGTTGTCCACGGAGTCTTCGTCATACGGCGAGACATTGTCCAGGTTGTTGAGCCCGTTGATGATGTCGGCGTTCTTGCGGTAATCCATGGCCAGGAGGACCGCCGCTTCGGATGTGATCACCACATCGTCGTCACTGATGTCGTTGAAATAGGTATCCACCACGGGTTTATTGCTTTTCACGCCCTTATAGCCCACGGCGGTGGCCCAGACATACTGGTCTTCGGTGATGTTTTTAAAGTGTTCCGCCACTGAGACGGTGATCCTCATGATATTCTGGTCGCTGTTGCTCCGGACCAGTTCATCCTTGATCCCGTCACCGTCGATGTCCGTGGTGTCCTCCTGCATATAATCCAGATTGACGATCACGCGGAGAAGGGTCCCCTCGTCCGTCTTGAGATAATAGGTCCCCGCTCCCCCCGATTCGATATTGTAGAGGGACTCCCCCATCATATACTCGAGGTATTCCGGCGAGGTCTCTTCCAGATACTTCTTGAGGGAGGAGAGGTTCTTCTTGTTGGTCCCGCGGTAATCCCAGTTCTTCAGTTCTGTGAGAATACTCTGGGCGACGTTGAAACGGTCGATGGTGAGCTTGACTTTCCGCTCGGTCTTTCCCACCACCATGATATAACCCATGACCGAGATAAAGACCACGGCCATGATACTCAGGCCCAGGATCAGTTCGATAAATGTAAAACCTTTCTTATTCATACATCCCCCCTTAATACTCCGCCAGGCCCGCGGGATACGTGGTCGTCACGCGCCAGCTCCATATGGGCTGCACTTCCACCCTCAGGCTGAAGGGCGGCTCATAGGTATAGAGATTCGGATCGTAATTGTAGCTTCGGTATTTGAATCCGTCCCACCAGGTCTGCTGCCCCACATTACTCAAAACGGCAAAGACCTGCTCATCACAGGTCACACTGCCGTAGAGGAACCAGGTTCCCTTCTGCTGGCAGTAATAGGACTTATCCCGATTGTAGTACTCTCCGGACGAGCTTCCGCTGGGGATCTCTCCGTAGACGCGGTGGTTGGCGTAGTAGACGCCCATGGTGAAGATATCCGGAAAGATATCCCCCCCACCGGAAACGGCTCCGGTAAGGACGCCGGTCCCCTCTCCGTCCACACGACGGGAGGGTTCTCCGCTCCAGTCCCCCTGGTAGGGATTCCATTTATCATATTTCAGCTTCCAGGAATAGGCCCCCCACGACTGGATGGAATAGGGCTGATTGAACATATCCGCGGGGATGATGATATCATGCTTGGTGAAGACACCCAGGATATTGGGTTTGTCCATATCGGGCTGGGCGCCGGCCCCGGAGTAGGGCTGTTTGATCTTCCCGCTGTCCAGAAGGTCCTTGTAGAGGAAGGGGATGGTCCCGATATACTCCTGGTAGAGGACATCCCCGGAAAAGACGACATCGTAGTCACAAAAAAGAGAAAACTGGCCGTCCAGGACACCGGTGAGCCCCCGGACTCCCCGGGTCATGTAGATCCCCGAAGTGATGTTCAAGGCCGAAAAGTTTCCCACTGTGGCATTGTAGTAGGTCCCCGTGGACGGGTTCCCGTCCACGTACATGAGAGGCGAACGAAGGTCGGCGATATTCACCGTCACGGCCACTCCCGATCCGCTCCCCTTGGAGACGCCGTTGACAAAGATCTCCCCGCTTGACAGAGTGATCTTCAGCTTCCCGTCTCCGTTGACATTCAACGCTCCCGGATCCAGGTAGATAAACCGGACATCCCCGCCCTGGACGTGGATCCCGTTAGCGTGGGCTTCGCGCCTCACCATGGAGAAGTGCTCATTGGTCTTGGGGCTGATGGGAGGAATGATCTCAGGATGAGCGTTGTCCCCCACAAAAGAGGCCCAGGCCTTCTTATTCTGATGAAATCCCCATGTCCGGATCTCGGAGTTATCGCCCTGAAGATTGATCGTATCGTTCTTATGGGCTTCCAGATAGGCCTTCTGGGCTTCGATGGAGCTGGCCAGAAGGCTCCCGTGAAGATAGAAACCGGTTCCCTTGTTGCTCACGCTGAACTGGTCGTAGATCTTGGCCACGTCCATCTCATACATCTGGGGCGTGAAGACAAAGTCGATATAGTCGTAGGCATGGAGTTTTCCGAAGACATTGTAGCCTTTTCCCACATTGATATGTCCCTTGAAGACTCCCACGCTGAACTCACTTACGGAGATGGAGTCCGATCCCCGCGCCGTGGCGCGGATGTAGGAGACCTTGGGCGGCTGGTCATCCTCGATGACCACGGTGTTCCCGTCCATGCTGAGCTTCACGCCGCGCAGGTCGGTTCCCTTGCAGAAGATATCATAGACGAAATTGTACTGGCTGATGGTATCGTCTTTGTCCGAGATCCTGATCCAGCCTTCAATGCGTCCCGAAGGCTTGAGCCCTGACGTGGAGGCGACGGTGTAGTAATCTTCCCGGATCTTTCCGTCAGGCCAGATGAGATGGTCCACCACTTTGATCCAGTAGGTATTGCCGATATCGTCCACAGAGACGGCGGTATAGGTGTACCCTCCCTCTGTGCTGCTGTCGGGGTTCACACTGGATGTGAGGATCGAGTCGTCATTGCTGTGGGCGCGGGTCTCATAATCATAGATACCGTCGGACCCCGGCGAGTGTGTGGCCTCGTAGAGCCATCGTTTGTAGCCCTTCTGAATATGCCATTTGATCTCATCCAGCGCCATATTGGCATAGTGGAGAGAATACTCTTTCTGCTTGCTGGACCGTGTGGTCGATACATATGAGGAGATCAGCATGGCCAGAGAGGCGATCATGACAGCTGAAATCGCAACCATCCCGAGCGCCATGAGAAAGGCCATACCGCGTCTGTTCATCTTCATACAAAACCTCCTTCTTCCCTTTCCCTTATGGTTAAGCAACTCCCGTGCCAAAGAAGAGGTTCTTCCCCGGTTGTCCTCAACTCCTGAAATAGAAGGAAAATAGGCATTTCCTCATCTGCTGTCATAAATCCGGTTTTTCCCTGAAGTGCACTAAAATTGTGCAATACGGCCCGCCAGGTTGACTTTTACGCGACTTTTTCTATAATAGAGGAAAAGAGAAAGGAGAACCCCTCATGGCGCCTGTAACCCTGAATATCCAAGAGGAGCTGCTCAGAAAGATCGATCTTCCCGGAGACGACGCCGGCAAGCTTCAGACAGTGGTCGCCCTCTATCTTTTGCGGAACGGGGATGCAGACCTCTCCCAATGCGCGCTCCTGGCCGGCCTCTCCGAAGAGGCTCTTGTGGACCTGGCTGTGGCAAAGGGGATCTCTCTGCTGTTTTAAAGGTCAGTTTTTCCGCCGGCGGTCTTCTCCGCCGATACGGACACCCCGGGCCATCTCATGGAGCCTGGAGAGGATCCGTTCATCCAGTTTGTTGACCAGCTCCTGGGGGGAGAGGTCGGAAATGAAGATGGTGGGGAGTTTTTCCTGGTACCGTGTATTCACCAGGGTAAAGACCTTGTCCCGCCCCCACTCGTCCAGAGTCTCGATTCCCAGGTCATCTATAATGAGAAACTCACATTCGGCTAAGTCTTTCAGCCTCTCCTCACGGTAAGATGCCCTGAGTTCATTGAGGAACTGGGGCAGGCTGATGTAGCGTTTCCGCAACAGCTCAAACCGCAGATAAAGAGGTTTCCTCATCAGTTCCATGAGGACGGCCATCCCGAGATGAGTCTTTCCCGTTCCCACAGGGCCGATCAAAAGAAGGCTCTCTCCTGTCTGAAGGACCGTCTCAAAACAGGAGGCATACTTTTTCATGGCCCGGACTGCAGCCTTGTTGCTCTCTTCGACGATGAATTCATCAAAGCCTTTATGTTGAAACCGTCGGTTGATACCGGACTCTTCCATGATGCGGCTGTAGAGATGGGGGCAGAGGGCGAGGCTCTCCCTGTTGGCGTTGTACTCTTCCACGATGATGACTCGTCCCGTCCGTTTGCAGAGGTAACAGCTCTCCTCCCCGTTGACGGTGATGGGCTGAAGGCCGAATTTCTCACGGGCGACTTTGTTGACCCCTTCGTAGAAGGAGCGGAGGCCGCGGACAAAGGACTCTGTGGATTCTGCGGGAGATTTCATGACATATCTCAGGGGTTCCCCGTTGAGGAAAAACTGTTTGTTGAAGAGCTGGTCCACCTGGCTCTTGTTCCCGATCTCATCGAGAAGGCGCTCATGGACTTTCCCGAGGAGCTCTTCACGGTAGGCATTGTATGCGGCAATGGGTTTTCTGTTCTTCTCATGGGCGTGGCTCAGCAAGGGATTATACCCGAAATCTTCGATTTTTCTGCCTGTGGTGAGATAGTTGTAATACTCTCTCAGGGACCGGAAGTCTCCGCTTTTTTTCGTTTTGTCCTCGAGCATAAAACCTCCCCGTTATGCTGGAAGCCTATCAAACAAAGGCCTGAGCGTCAAGAAAAAAGACCCTACGGCTCTTTCCAGCCGCCGTCTCCGATGAGAGGAACGAAGAGACATCCTTCACTCTTCTCTACGACGATCTCTCCGTTGGTCCGCACTGCGCGGACGAGCTGCTGCCCCCACTCAGCGCCCACCGGCATGACCAGGATCCCGCCTTCTGCCAGCTGTTCCAGAAGGGCCCGGGGGAGGAGCGGAGCCGCCGCCGATACGATGATCCTGTCGTAAGGGGCTTTCGGAGGATAGCCCAGCGATCCGTCTCCGGTATAGAGAAAGGGTTTGAACAGGCCCAGGCTGTCCAGGGCTTTCCGTGCTTTTTTCACAAAAGCTTCGATACGGTCCATGGAGTAAAGGACATCACAGCAGTACGAGAGAAGAGCCGTCTGATATCCCGACCCGGTCCCGATCTCAAGAAGCCTCTCTGCGCCGCTCAGCTCCAGCATCTCCATCATCCTGGCAACGATATAAGGCTGAGAGATGGTCTGGCCGCGGCCGATGGGAAGAGGGGCATCTTTATAAGCGCTGTTTTTCAAAAACGACGGGACAAAGAACTCCCGCGGGACGATCCGAAAGGCTCTCAGGACGAGAGGGTCTCTGATCCCCCGGGAGACAAGCTGCTCTTCCACCATACGGTGGCGGAGCTTTTCATACTCTTTCAGTCTCCGTTGATCTGCTGGGCGGGAAGCGTCCATACTCTCCTTAAATGTTTCCACTCCGGTTACAATTTTCTCTTGAACCCCCTCACCCCTGATGATACCATAATTTTAGAGACGGGAGAAGATTCTTTTCCCCGTCGCACCAAAGGATGAGGAGGTCCCCATGAGCATGAAAGCCCCCCGCGGAGAACGTCTTGTCATCGCCCTTATCGGCCGTCGTAATGTCGGCAAGTCATCTCTCATCAACGCCCTCACCGGACAGACCATCGCCATTGTGGATGAGCAGCCCGGGACCACCACCGATCCCGTTGCCAAGCATTTTGAGCTCCTCCCCGTGGGCCCTGTCACGTTTTACGACACAGCCGGAATCGACGATGTGGGCACAGTGGGGCAGAAACGGGTCCAGGCCTCTCTCAAAGTCCTCTGGAGAAGCGATATGGCTCTCCTGGTCACAGACGAACAGGGATTGACCCCTGACGAAGAGGCCGCCGTTACCCAGCTTGAAAAGATGGAGATCCCGTTCCTGATCCTCTTCAATAAGAACGATAAGAGCGCTCCCCCGGAGCGATCCCTCTCCCTCTGCAGGGAGAAGGGCTACCCCTATGCCCTTCTCTCCACAGCCACAGGTGCCGGCGTCCCGGAAGCCCGGGAGCAGATCATCGCCCTCGTCCCCGATTCCTACAAAGAGGAGCGTCCCATCATCGGTGATATCCTCAAACCGGCTGACATCGTCCTTCTCGTGACACCCATCGATCCCGGGGCTCCCCGGGGGCGGATGATCCTTCCCCAGGTCCAGGTCCTTCGCGATGTCCTTGACAGAGATGCCCTGGCCTACACGGTGAAAGAGAGCGATGTCACGCGCGCCCTTGAGTCTTTGAAATCCCCTCCCTCCCTGGTCATCACCGATTCCCAGGCCGTCAAGCTTGTCCATACGCTTGTCCCGGAGCCCATTCCACTCACCACCTTCTCCACAGCCTTTGCCCGGTATAAAGGCGAACTGGCTCCCCTGGTCCAGGGGGCCCGCGCCATCGACAGCCTTCACGACGGGGACAGGGTCCTTGTGGCTGAAGCCTGTTCCCATCATGCCCAGTCCGATGATATCGGCCGCGTCAAGATCCCCCGCTGGATCAATGAGTATACAGGAAAAAGCATCGAGACGGTCATCGCCGCCGGCCATGATTTTCCTGATGATCTTGAGGAATTCGCCCTGGTGATCCACTGCGGAGCCTGTATGCTCACCGGAATGGATATGAAACGGCGCATCAGACAGTGCCAGTCCCGCGGGGTCCCTGTGACAAATTACGGAGTCGCCATCTCGAAATTTCACGGCGTCCTGGACCGTATCGTCCGCCCTTTCGGCCTTTAACGTCTGCTGAAGAGCGCTTTGAAATAGAGACGCACAAAGGCGGCTGTATCCCGGAACCCCCTGATGGCACTCTTCTCTCCCCTGTAGATGGTCTTCACAGGAATAAAATAAGGGACAAACCCCTTTCGCACCGCATTGATGATCATCTCGCTCTCCATCTCAAATCCGTTTTTGACTGTCGCCACACCAGACAGGACTTCTTTATGGATGTAGCGGAATCCGCATTGGGCATCGTCCACAGAGCAGTTCAACAGCCTGGAGAGCAGGAAAGAGGTGATCCGGTTGGAGAGGCGCCTCATGACCGGCATGGGGGGGCGGCGGAGGTCTCTTTTCCCGATGACAAACAGATGCTCCCGGGCAGAGTCCAGAAAAAGCGGAAGGTCGTCGGGGGCATGCTGGCCGTCACTGTCCAGGGTCACGACCCCGTCATACCCCTGGTCGAGAGCATACCTGAACCCGGTCCGGAGAGCGGCCCCTTTCCCCAGGTTGACAGGATGCCGGAGAATGACCTCCTGCTGAAGAAAAGACGGCAGAACTCCGCCGGGGTCCGATCCGTCATCGATAAGGCAGACATCCACACCCGGCCGCTTCACAGCACTCACAAGGGGAGCCACCGTCTCCCAGGAATTGTAAACCGGAATCACAGCGAGGATCTTCATAGGTCTATTATAGAGAGAGGGAGGAAAAGGAAAAGAGAAAATCGGGGCGAGAGGATTTGAACCTCCGACCACTTGAACCCCATTCAAGTGCGCTACCGGACTGCGCTACGCCCCGATGAAGTGAATTATAGACAGGATCCCTTTGATGTAAAGGGTTTTTTTAAAAATTTTCACAGGTTTTTATGAAACAGAGCTGTCCCGTTCTTTCCCCGGCGCTTGACGCTGTACATGGCGCGGTCCGCCTGAAAGAGGGCCTCCTGTCCCGAAGGAGAGAGAGAGGGAAAGTGTGAGATCCCGATACTGACACTTAAGGTCACCGCGATCCCGTCTTTATTGATGAACTTGTAAGTCCGCAGGCATTCATGGATCTTTTCTGCACACTCCCGGGCCTCTTCGATCCCCTTTCCCGGCAGAAGAAGGATGAACTCATCGCCGCCGTAACGGAATCCGTACTCTTCTGTATCGATGATCTTCTTGAGGAGCTCGGCGAACTCGATGAGCGTGGAGCTTCCGTACGCATGGCCGTAGTTGTCGTTGACACTTTTAAAGTTGTCCAGGTCCATGAACAGGAGCGAAAACGGGTGCTTCTCCTCCTGGAACTCCCCGAGCAGGTCATTGAGTTTCCGGAGATTATAGAGCCGGGTCAGGTGGTCCATGAGGGTCAGGGTGTAGGTCTCCTCCAGGAGATAGGTGTTCTTGATAGAGATGGCGGCATCTTCCACCAGGATCTCCAGAATATTCAGATCCTCCTCGTCAAAGGCTGAACCGTCCTGCTTGTTGATCACTTCCACAACACCGAGAAGGTCGTCACGATAGACGATGGGGACACAGATGACGCTTTTCGTCGTGAACTTGGTCTTCTTATCGATCTTCTTAAAGAAGCGTTCATCTTTCCCGGTATCCTTGACAAGGATACTCTGTCTGTTGGCCGCAGCCCACCCGACGATTCCTGTCCCCCAGGGGAGCTCCACTCCCGTAAGTTTATCCGAAGCTTCGCCCACCACGTATTTGAAGACCAGGACATTCTTCTCCTTGTTATACATGAAAAGCGTCCAGGCTTCAGCATTGACCAGCGCGCCTGCATTCTGCATGAGCTTCAGGAGGATATCATCCAGTTTGAGTGAAGAGTTGAGCATCTTTGCGGTCTCGTTCAACAGGTTCAGCTGATAGACTTTCCTGTTGAGTTTTTCCAGAAGGGTCTCGTTCTCCCGTTCCAGATGATACTGGAAAAAGGACTTCTCAAGAGCTTCGATAAGCTCCCGTTCGGGAAAGGGACGGGTGAGGAAAAAGCGGATCCCCAACTGCATGGCTCTCCGGAGAGCTTTCAGGGAGGTCTCCCTTGCGATGACGATGACGGAGATGGCGGGGTCCTTTTCACGGACGATACGCTCAAGCAGTTCCAGATGCTCATCCAGCCCCGCATCAAGATCCAGGATGACCGCCTGAGCCTTTCCCCTTTGGGCAGCCCCTTTGAGGTCTTTGAGTGTATTGACGATATGGGTCCTGTACCCGTGTTTTGAGACGATGAGGGGAATAGCGTAGAGTTCTTTTTTTTCGGTAAAGATGGCGACAGTCTCACTCATAGGGAGATGATTTCCGCGTTGACATCCCTTCTGTCGATGGTCATGCTGATGAATGAATTGGTCCGGGCGAAACGCTTATCTGTGGGAGAACCGGGGTTAAGAAGAACCTTGCGCCCCTCTTTTTTGATCACAGGGCTGTGGGAATGGCCGAAGACAAGGACATCCCAGTCCATCCCCTCGAAAGCTCCCTCGACTCTCTTTTCCAAACCGCCGGGGGCTCCCCAGCCATGGATCATGGCAATGGAGACATCCTCCACCCGCACAAGACGTTTCACGGGGAGAATCGTCTCCAGGGGGCTTTTGTCCATATTGCCTAAAACAGCATACAACGGCTTCCCGTAGGCTTCGAGTCGTTCATAGTCCTCCATGCCGGTGAAATCCCCGGCATGGAGGATGACATCTGCGTTTTCAATATGTGACGTCACTAAATCCGGTAATACGCGATGATGTGTATCAGAAATAATGACAAGAGATGTCATTATTTTTTCCACTCATTTTTATGCCTGTTCAGACGGGCTTTCTTTTTCCTTTTGTGCTTATTGATCTTCGCTTTTCTTTTTTTCTTGATGGATCCCATGATCTCCCTCCTTTACTATTTATTAACCCTGCTTTTTAATTTCGGTGAGGGCTTAAAGACCGGTACGGTTTTTTCCGGGACTTGTATCTGTTTTTCGGTGTGGGGATTCCGTGCGATCCGGGCGTTTCTCTTCAATGTCTTGAAGGTCCCGAATCCACGCAGTTCGACCTTATCCCCCTGTTCCAGTGCTTCGGATATGGACGATAAAACAATATCGACCATGGTGACAGCATCTTTTTTATTGATGAAATCGTAGATCTCCATTATTTTTTCAGCAAGGTCACTTTTTGTCATATATCCCCCCTCTTCACCAAGACAATTTCAATGCGTCCTCTCGGTCTCACCTGGTAAACATACCACACAGCCCGGGGATGTCAAGATAAAAGGCTTCTATTCAAGAAGTTAAACACCGTAAAATCGCATCAGCCAGGGCCTCCCTCCGGCAGGGGAGCGAAACAGAAGAGATGCAGGAAGGCTGCTCCGCCTGATCCGTCAAAAAGAGGAGCTTTTTCTCCCCCCTTTGGCCGGCAAGGGCCTCGTCATCTGTGACGACGAGGTCCTCTTCCATGGAAAGACGGCCCTCTTCAGCCAGAGCCGAGAGATATTTCCTGACGACTTTGCCCAGTTTTCTGTCGTTGAACACACATTCAATCATAAGGATCCATCAGTTTTGCCAGAGAGGTGTGAAGCCCCGGAACGGCGGCCAGCACATCATCCCGGGCGGAATCCCAGGCCGAACCCCCGAGGCGGCTCACTTGTCCTCCGGCTTCACGGACAAGAAGCACACCCGCAGCCATGTCCCAGATCTTCAGGTCTGTTTCCCAATATCCGTCAAAACGCCCGCAGGCCACATAGGCCAGGTCAAGAGAGGCAGCGCCCATCCGCCTTATCCCTCCGCACCTGAGGACCACCCTCTTGAAGTTCTCTGTATTATTATAATTCTCTTCGCTTCTGTTATAGGAAAAGCCTGTGGCCAGAAGCGCCTTGGAGAGCTCTTCCCGGCCGGAGACGGTGATCCGTATCCCGTTGAGGAAACTCCCTCCTTTGTCGAAAGCGGTAAACTCTTCCTTTTTCAGAGGATCGATGATCACCCCGGCGACAGGTTCTCCCTTGTCCACCAAGGCGATGGACAGGGCAAAATGGGGGACCCGGTGGGCAAAATTGTTCGTTCCGTCCAGGGGATCCACGGCCCAGTAAGTGGTTGTCTTGTCTGAAAGGAACGGCCTGGACTCTTCTGCGACCACGGGCCATCCCGAAGGCTCAAGCCCTCTGATAATAAACTCTTCAGATCTCTTGTCGAAGAGGGTGACCAGCTCCCGCCCCTTTTTCCCTTCGATTCCCATATCCCCGGATGAAAATCCTCCGGACAGGATCCCGGCGGCCCCCCGGCCTGTCTCCAGGCAAAGGCCCAGAACCTCTTTCCATTCGTTCCTCATATCGCCTCCAGGGACAGTATACGTGAAGCGCACGTCTTTTCAACGGATAAAAAAGGCTTGATAATGCAGAGAGCTGAATTACAATGTGAAGGGGAAAGGAGAATCCATGAAAAGAACTTATCGCGGAACAGTAGCCATTCTCACAGGCGGAGGAGATACCTGCGCCCTGAACAGAAGTATTGAAACAATCAAAAATGTCGCCTATCTTCTTGACTACCGCGTCCTGGGCATCTATGCCGGATGGAAAGGCCTTTTGGGAGACGGTTTTGTCGTCGATATCTCGGAGCAGTCCATCAACGGCCATATCGGAGGGTCCATCCTGGGGTCATCCAGGACAAACCCCTATAAAGAGGGACAGAACCGCGTTGACGAAGTCCTTTCCAACATCAAACGTTACGGCATCGATATCATCATCTCCATCGGCGGAGACGACACCAACGGAGTGGCCCAGAGGCTTTACCGGGAACACGGGATCCCTGTCATCGGATTTCCCAAGACCATCGATAATGACATCAAGACGCAGACCATGCACCATCTCCGGAACGGAGAGTCCGTCGAAGCCGCCCTCTGTCCCGGCTTCCCCACCGCTGCAGGAAACATCGTCCAACTCACGGCCTCTCTCCGCACCACGGCCATGACCCATAACCGGATCTTCGTCCTGGAGATCATGGGACGGGACGCCGGATGGCTTCCGGCCTCATCCGCTCTGGGAGGAGCCGATTTTATCCTCGTGCCCGAAGTCCCCATGACCGAAGAACGCATCCGCCGTTTTTACGACCTTGTCCGTCACATGCATGATCATGAACACAATGATATCATCATCGGAGTCTCTGAGGGGGTCCGCTGGTGGAATGAAAAATCCGGCTCCTGTGATGTCGTCATGGAAAGCCGCGAACTGGACGCCTTCGGACATCCCCGGCTGGGAGGTGTGGGAGCGATGATCGCCAACAGGCTTCGGGAAGAGGGGATCAACCAGCCGCGGACACAGGTCGCAGGATACATCCCCCGCTCCGGCCGGATCTCAGAATATGACCACCAGGTCGCCTCAGCCCTGGGGCAGATGGTGCTGAAGATGATCCTTCATGAGCAGTTCGGCTATATGCCTGTCCTGGACCACATGGCTCCATTCCGCGAAGTCGAAGCCTACAATACAAAGGCGATCCCCCTGGCCTCTCTGGGGAACAAAGGATTCCCCGCCGATGTCTATTATGATGAGAACCGCTTCACCGTGACAAGCCATTACAGGGACTATCTCAGCATGATGATCCCGGACGCTCCCAGGCTCCCTCAGAAGATCGAATATTCGAAATTTCTTCCCGGCTGATCACCGGATATGAATAAGAAGGCGGCGGTTGACTACACTCTCAAGCGCCGCCGGCGTCTCTTTCCCGTATTTCGGCGCGATGATGCGGACCCGCCCTTTTTCCCAGGCCGTGGCATAATAATACGTCCCCTCTCCTGACTGAAAGACAATGATCCGCCCGGGCTCTCCGAAGAGGCTCAGGTGAGGATTATCCGAAGTCATCCTGTAGACCCGGACAGGGACACGGTGCCACCCCTTCATGAGCCGCGTCTTCTCCTTCAGCTCACACCCCTCCCCCTCTTGTGATGCATAAGGAGACGGCTTGTTCTCATATCGGGCCGTTTCACACTGATACTTGACATCGACCAGGACCCGGAACATCTCCGCTGCATGTTTCTGTGATGAATAATCCTGAAGAAAAAGATAGAGAAGGCCCACGATCACGAGGTGAAGGAAGACTCTTGAGAAGAAAAGGCGGACCTCGCCCTGCCGCAGGAACAAAAAGAGCCTGGACAGGATAAAAAGGGTGAAGAGAAAGAAGAGAACCCACAGCAGGATATGATTATAGAGATACCATTCCCCGGAAAAAGAAGAGGTGAGAAAGAGATACCCCCGGGCCAGCACTTGACGGAAGATCACCAGGGCGAAGAGGGAGATGACCACGAAAAGACTCCAGGCCACATAATCCTTCTTCTTCTCTTTTCTCGAGACAGGGATGCCCTTCTCCTCAAGGCCCCTGATCAACTCGTGAAGACGGGTAAACATATAGGAATGGAGCTTGAGGACTCTTTTTTTCCCCCTGGAGTGATAATAGATCCTGTAAAACTCACGCCCTCCCACCTGGTGAATATAGGTGATCCGGGCGATCTCTTTATAGGGGATCTTCACGGAGACCCATCCTTTTCTGTAAAGGAGGAATCCTGAATAGACCTTCACAAAGGCAAGGAACTCTCCTGTGAGATGGACGGCAAAGAGAAGAGCCAGGCCGGCAGCGGGAATACCCCCTACCAGCCGGAAAGTCAAAGAGAAGAGAAGAAGGCTGAAGAGGATCTGAACACCGATATAGACGGGATGCTTCCGGGTCCTGCGGTCACGCATGACGGCCCAGAGCGAACCCGGCCTCAAAAGCAGCGATATTCTTCTCCTCGGTCCCTGCAGGGACATTGTGCCTGATCGCCTTCTTACAGGCATCAGGTGATATCATCTCCGTGACCGCTGCGAAATATCCCAGCGCCACGATGTTGGCCGCCATGGGCCGGGCCATAATGCGGATGGATTCTTCGGTAAACGGCGCTGATGAGAGCGAAATCTTCCCGGAGAGGCCCTCGGGGCTGATCTTTCCCCCGTCGATGATGACCACTGCATCGTCATGGAGATGCTCCAGGTGTCTTTCAAGCCCTGACTGGCTCAGGGCCACCAGAGCATGCGCCTTGGTGACTTTGGGGTAGTCCACAGGCTCATCGGAGATGATGACATAGGACTCTGCGATGCCGCCCCGGGACTCGGGCCCGTAATAGACGGTCTGGACGCTATGTTTTTTCTCGTATATTGAGGCAGCTTCAGCAGCAATTTTACCGCAAAGGATCATTCCCTGTCCGCCGACGCCGCTAAATATGATCTCATAGCGCATATCAGTTTCCTCCTCCGGCTTTCTGCACCACAAGCCGGTCATAGGTCTCCACATACTCCGGCCGTGTCTCCTGGCGGAAGATCCCCGTGACGATCTTTCCCTCCAGCTCTTCAGGTTCCATGGTCTCCGCTTTTGCTTTTGAAACCGCGCGGCTGCGGATCCACTCGATCATCTCATAGGGAGATTTCATCTTGTTTCTCTTTCCAAAACGCTCATGGCAGTTGCTCACCACTTCGATAAGGGAGAAGCCTTTATTCTTCAATCCTTCATGGATGAACTTCTCCATCTCCCTGGGGTTCGCCACTGTGGATCGGGCAACAAAAGTCGCCCCGGACCCCATGGCCAGCTGGACGATATCAAACGAAGGGTCGATATGACCGTAAGGGGCTGTGGAAGCAAAATAGCCCTGAGGTGTCGTGGGAGAATACTGCCCTCCGGTCATCCCGTAGATATTGTTGTTAAACAGGACCACGGTCAGATCGATGTTGCGTCTGGCCGCATGGATGAAATGGTTCCCTCCGATGGCGGTTGCATCTCCGTCACCTGTAAAGACGATGACGTTGAGTTCCGGCTTGGCCATCTTGATCCCTGTGGCAAAAGGAATTGCCCGTCCGTGAAGGGTGTGGAGAGAATTAAAGTCGACATAGCCCGTGGCCCTGCTGGAGCAGCCGATACCGGAGACCGCCATGACAGAATCCTTGTCCCAGTTCATCCTGTCAATGGCCCGGACCGCCCCTTTGAGGATGATCCCGTTTCCGCACCCGTAGCACCAGATGTGGGGCAGCTTATCCATCCGTAAATATTTGGCATAATCAAACATCAGAGCACCCCCTTGACCGTCGACATGATCTCTTCGGGAGAGATCATTTCACTGTTGAGCTGGTTCAGGGCGACGATCTTGTCACCTGATATGAATTTCCGGCATTCGTCAGCCAGCTGTCCCTTGTTCATCTCGATGATGAGGACTTTTCGGGCCTTCCGGGCCAACTCTGCCAGGCGTTTTTCGGGAAAGGGCCACACGGTGACAGGCCTGAAGACACCGGCTGAGATCCCTTCTCTGTTCAGCTCTTTACACGCCATTTTTGCGCTCCTGGCCTGGATCCCCACGGAGACAAGAAGGACATCGGGCTCCGAAGCCCCGGTCTCTTCCCATTTTGCCACCTCGTCTTCATGCATGGCGATCTTCCGGAACATCCGGTCGATACTTTTTTGAATGTTCTCGCCGCTCACGTCGGGAAATCCTGTCTCATCGTGAAAAAGCCCGGTCACATGAAACCGGAGGCCTTCGCCGTAATTGGCTGTCTGCGGGACATCGTCTTTTATGGCATAGGGAGCATACTGTGAGGGCTCCCCTGTGATCTTTTTCCGGGGAATGATCTCGATATCATCCCGGATCTCCACCGATTCGTTCATCTTGCCCAGGATCTCATCCATGAGAAAGACCACAGGCTGTCTGAAACGCTCAGAAAGGTTAAAGGCCCGGATGATCTCATAATAGGTCTCCGGGACAGATTCCGGATAGAGCGCGATGACAGGATGATCCCCGTGAGTTCCCCAGCGGGCCTGCATGATATCCCCTTGTGAAGGCCCTGTGGGATGTCCCGTCGAGGGGCCGCCGCGCATGACATTGATGACGACAAAGGGGATCTCGGCCATAATACCGTATCCCAGAGCTTCCTGCATCAGAGAGAAACCCGGGCCCGATGTGGCTGTCATACTTTTGGCTCCGGCCAGTGACCCTCCGATGATGGAGGCGATGGAGGCGATCTCATCCTCCATTTGAATAAAACGGCCGCCTGCTTGAGGCAATAATCGTGCACACTGTTCTGCGATCTCCGAAGACGGGGTAATCGGATACCCTCCGAAAAAGCGAAGGCCGGCCCGGACAGCGCCCAGGGCACACGCTTCGTTTCCCTGTAAAAACTTAATATCTCCCATGATCTTCCCCTCTTACTCTTTTTCTTCTATCTCAATTGCAAAATCAGGACAGTAATTCTCACATTGCAGACACCCGATACACTTGTCTGCGTCTTTGACCGAGGCCCGAAACTCATGATCAGGGCCGATGGCCTTCGTCGGGCAATAACTGTAACATAATCCGCAGGCTTTGCAGAAATCCAGATTGATCTTGATCAGAAATTCTTTTTTGCCGGCCACAATTTCCTCCTTGTTATTCCCAGGTCACCTGCCGCCATTATAATGGGGGAGGGTGATAAGTAAAGGACAATTTAGAAAAAAGCCTTGACCGCTTCGGCGATATCCACGGGAAGGTCGACGACCACGGATCCCGCTTCGCGAAAGAGGGCGACTTTGCTTTCGGCGGTCCCTTTTCCCGCGTGGATGATCGCTCCCGCGTGTCCCATCCTTTTCCCCTTGGGAGCCGTTTTCCCTGCGATAAAGACGGCTACAGGCTTACTGAAATGCTCTTTGATAAAGGCCGCAGCCATCTCTTCATCGCTCCCCCCGATCTCTCCGATGAGGACCACGGCTTTTGTTTCGGGATCCTCTTCAAAAGCCTCCAGGCAATCGATGAACTTCGTTCCGATGATGGGGTCGCCTCCGATCCCGATCACCGTCGACTGCCCCAGCCCGGCGCTGGTCAGGTTATGAACGACCTCGTAGGTCAGGGTCCCGCTGCGGGAGATCACACCCACAGGCCCCGGGGTGAAGATATGTCCCGGCATAATGCCGATCTTGGTCTCTCCCGGGGTGATGATCCCGGGACAGTTGGGGCCGATGAGCCTGGCTCCTTTGGACCGCACAAAGTGGGCCACAGTCATCATATCGGTCACAGGAATACCTTCAGTGATACAGACGACGTTTGTGATCCCGGCTTCCACCGCTTCGATGATGGATCCTGCAGCAAACGCAGGGGGAATATAGATGATGGATGTATCCGCGCCCGTGGCGGCCACGGCATGGGAGACCGTGTTGAAGACCGGGACCCCGTCCACTTCACTCCCCCCCTTGAAGGGCGTGACTCCGCCGACGATCCTGGTTCCGTACTCCAGCATCTTTGCCGTGTGGAACGATCCGTCCCGTCCGGTGATCCCCTGTACAATGACTTTTGTCTCTCTGTTCACAAAAATGCCCATCAGTGTTCCTCCCTTATGCCGTTATAGACCTCTTTGAGCCGGGCGACCGCCTCTTTCAGATCGGTGAAGGCATCATACCCGATCTCCTTGAGGATACGGCGTCCCTCTTTTTCGTTTGTGCCGGTGAGCCTCATCACCATGGGAATCGTCATGGTGCGCTGGGAAAGGGCTTTTTTAAACCCGTTGGCCACATCATCACACCGCGTGATCCCGCCGAAGACATTGATAAAGACCACTTTGACTCTGCTGTTCTTCATAATAATGTCCAGGGCTTCGATGACCTTCTGGGGATTGGACGACCCTCCGATATCCAGGAAGTTGGCGGGCTCCATCCCATGATGTTTGATCATATCCATGGTGGCCATGGCCAGTCCTGCTCCGTTCACCATACAGGCCACGTCGCCGTCCAGTTTGACAAAACTCAGCCCTTTTTCCCTGGCCTCCACTTCCTGCTGTTCATCTTCAGGGACTTTCCGGATCTCCACAAGGTCTCCGTGCCTGAAAAGGGCGTTATCGTCAATGATCATCTTCGCATCAAGAGCCAGAAAAGTCTCATCTTCAAGAAGAACGAGGGGGTTGATCTCCACCATGGCGGCATCCCGCTCCATGTAGAGCCTGAAGAGGTTCTTCACCAGTTCTGTGAAAGCTCTGTATCCTTCTTTGCCCCGTCCGAGAGAAAGGTAGAGCTCCCTGATATGATGCTCCTGGATCCCGGTCATGGGGTTGACCCGGACTTTTCTGATGCTGTCGGGGTTTTTCAGGGCGATCTCTTCGATCTCCACGCCTCCTTCAGCAGAAAGCATCAGGACAGGAGTCTGTGTCTCCCGGTCATAGGTAATACTGAAATAGAGCTCTTTGAGAAAGGAGAGCTGCTCTTCGATGAGCAGGGCATTGACAAGCTCCCCCTTTCCGGCGGTCTGATACGTCTCCAGGGGTTTCCCCAGGAGGTCTTCGGCTGCGGCAAAAGCTTCCTGGGATGTCCCGGCCAGCCTGACGCCGCCTGCTTTTCCGCGTCCTCCGGCAAGGATCTGAGCCTTGACTACACATCTCCCACCAAGACGCTGGACGACCTTGGACAGCTCTGACAATCCCTTCACGACAAACCCTTCGGGAACGGGGACGTGATATTCCTTCAACAGGTGTTTCGCCTGATACTCCAAAAGCTTCATCTTCTGTCCTCCCTCATTGTATAGATATCTCCTCCCCGTACATCCAGTCCGACAAAACAGGGAAATCCGTTCAGTTCCACTCTATAGACAGCTTCCGGGCCGAGATCGCCGAAAGCGCATAACTCGATTGTTTTCACATACCGGGACAGGAATGCCGCTGCCCCGCCCACGGCCACAAGATAGACGGCTCCGAAGCGGCAGAAGGCCTCTTTGACAGCCGGACTTCTCTTCCCCTTTCCCAGGGCTCCCATGATCCCCTGTTCCAGAAGAAGCGGGGTGAAGGGATCCATGCGGCTGCTGGTGGTGGGGCCGATAGCGCCGCAGGCGCGGCCCGGAGGAGCCGGTGCAGGCCCTGCATAAAAAATGAGGGCGTCCTTCAGGGAAAAGGGAAGATCCTCTCCGTCACGGATCATGGACGCCAGACGTTTGTGAGCGGCGTCGCGGGCGGTATAGACAACCCCTGAAAGAGCCAGGGATGTCCCGGCCCCGAGGGAGAGAAGCTTCTCTTTATCTTTTTGCAGGAGGATGGGGATCATAATATCACTCCCGCATACCTGGCCGAATGACAGTTGATATTCACAGCAACGGGGAAACTTGCAATATGGCAGGGCGCCTCTTCGATAAACGTCTCCAGGACGGTCACCCCCTGTCCGAACCCCTGGATCCCCACTCCTGAATTGCTGTTGACAAAGAGGGTGATCTCTTCTTCGAAAGCAGCAAGGTCGCCGCGGGGATGGCGCTCCCCGGGACGCCTGAAGAGAGCCTTCTTGGCCAGCCAGGGGGCTGTGTCAAAACTTCCCCCCAGACCGATCCCCAGAAAAAGGGGTGGACACGGATCAGGGCCGGCGCTCTTCACCGTCTCCAGGACAAAGCGCAGGACCCCCTCTTTCCCCGTATCGGGAGTCAGCATGGCCATACGGCTTTTATTCTCGCTGCCCCCGCCTTTTGCCATAAAATTGATCTCCAGTTCATCTCCCTCGACCATCTCATAATGGATGACCACCGGGGTATTCGTTCCTGTATTGACTCTGTTCAGGGGGCTTTCCACCACAGATTTTCTCAGAAAAAGAGAGGTATACATGGCCGCTGCCGCTTCGTTCAGGGCTCCTTCAAGAGTCCCTCCTTCGATGACCACCGCGGAACCGGCCCGGATATAAAAGAAGGCCAGGCCCGTATCCTGGCAAAGGGGGACCTCATCCTGCGCCGCGGCCTCCATATTCTCCAGGATCAGGCCCAGGGCGTCCCGTCCGGGCCCCTCTCCTCCCGTGTCCGCTTGCTCAAGAGACCGTCTCACTCCGTCGGGAAGATGGAATGACGCCCTCCTGATCAGGTCTTCCGCGGCACGGACCACCGTTCTGTAGGGAATACTGCGGCAGAACATCACGCCTCCCCGGGGTAATCGTCTCGTCCGGAATAGTTCTCGAACCGTCCGTATTCCTTGAGAAAGGTGAGTTTTTTGGTTCCGATGGGCCCGTTTCTGTTTTTGGCCACATTGATCTCCACAGACTTGTCTTCGCTGCCCTCTTCATGATCCTGGTAATAGTCTTCACGGTAGAGGAACATGACGATATCCGCATCCTGCTCAATGGATCCCGATTCCCTCAGGTCAGAGAGCATGGGGCGCTTTCTGTCCCTCTTTTCCACACTCCGGGAGAGCTGGGACAGCGCGATGACGGGGACTTTAAACTCTTTTGCGATCTCCTTGAGATGCCGGGAGATCATGGTGATCTTGGCATTCATGCTTTCGTAATTCTCCACGGTATTCATGAGCTGAAGATAGTCCACGATAACCAGGCGGTACTCCTTCTGCGTAAAAAGCCGGCGAAGCTTGGCTTTGAGCTGGAGGGGAGTGATCCCCGCGGAATCATCCACATAGATGGGGAGCTGTGAGAGCTGCGACCCTGTGGCGTGAAGGCGTTTCAGGTCATCCTTTGTGATATAACCTTTCATGGCTTCATGCCCGCGGATCCGGGAATGCAT
>ERZ795053.2856-NODE-2856-length-20308-cov-6.842937_pt1 | contig 20308 bp, 20 predicted proteins | sample MGYA00375137_ERZ795053 | MGnify/ENA primary metagenome ERZ795053 (study PRJEB30182, sample SAMN05720284) | activated sludge metagenome | isolation source: Anaerobic digester | place: Hong Kong | collected 2014-12-17 ...
CACCACCACCGACGTGATCTATGGCGGCCAGGACTGGCTGCCGGCCTGGGCGGCCGCCGGCTATCTCTACCCGCTCGACGAGATCGCTGCCGACGCGATCGAGTCCTACAAGAAGGACCTCGCCGGGTTCACCATCAACGACATGACCTATGACGGCCACCTCTACGGCCTGCCCTACTACGCCGACACCATCTCGTTCATCTACAACCAGCGAATCCTGAAGGATGCCGCCATCGAGGTGCCGACCTCCTGGGAGGAAGTGGCGGACGCCGCTCGCAAGCTCAAGGCCAACGGCATGGAGCGGCCGATCGTCTACGAGTTCAATCAAGAGTTGCCGAACTTCTACGATGCCTTCGTCGCGCAGGCCTACGGCCGCGGCGGCGACCTTTTCGACGAGGAAGGCGAGGCCATCTTCAACCGGCCAGACAATGCCGCCTTCCAGCAGCTGAGCTGGCTGCGCGATGTCATTGCCGAGGGCCTGGTCGCCTTCGAGAACCACGAATCGACCATCATCCCGGCGATGAACTCCGGCAAGCACGCCTTCACCATCGTCTACAACTACGTGCTGGCGGCCATGAACAACAAGGCGGACCAGCCGCTCGCCGGCGAGTTCGCGTTGGCGCGGATGCCGGGCGAGGCGCAGTCGACGCTCGGCTTCACCAAGTTCTACGCGATCACGTCGTCAGCAGCGGAGAACCGGGAGCGGCGCGAAGCAGCCTGGAAGTTTGTCGATTTCATGGCCGGGCCGCCTTACGCGGTGGCCAAGCGCTGGGCGATCGAGAAGGGCCTGGGCTTCGGCCAATTGCCATTGCTCGAGGATCCGGAGGTGATCGAGGCGTGGAGCGGCTGGGTCGACATGCCGACCCTGCAGGCGCAGATCGAGACCGCGCGCGGCGGCACCTGGAAGGAATGGACCGCCGTCTGGGCCGCGAGCTTCAGGCCCCTGATGGCGCAGGCGATGATCGGCGAGGCCACGGTCGAGGAGGTCATGAGCCAGGGGGCCGAGCGCTGGGACGCGCTTCGCGCACAAATGGCGCGCTGACCGGTCGGGTTTCGGCCGCCTGCCGGTGAGTGGCGACCAGCGAGGCATGTGGCGATCGGCGCGCTTCCCCGTCCTCTGGGTGGGCGCGCCGTTGCTCCTCGTCACGCTCTTCACCGTCGTGCCCATCGGCCACACGCTCTGGACCAGCCTGCACTCGGCGCATTTCCTCTTTCCGGACGAGCTGAGCTGGTCCGGGCTCGACAATTACCGCAAGGTGATCGCCGGCCCTTTCTTTCTGACGACGCTGAAGAACTCGCTCCTGTTCACTGCGGTCACCGCCCCCGTCGTGGTCGGCCTCGGCATTGCGACGGCACTCCTGCTGCAGCGGCGATTCACTGGCCGGGCCGTGCTCCGCTCGGTCGTGCTGCTGCCATGGGTCCTGCCCGGTGCCATCACCGCCGTGCTCTGGATCTGGGTCTTCAACCCGAGCTGGGGCATGCTCAACACCTGGCTGCGGGATCTCGGCCTGATCACCAGCTCGATCCCCTGGCTAAGCGACCCGAGCCTCGCCTTCGCCTCGGTCGCTGTGGCCCATATCTGGTCGCAGGTGCCATTCTCGGTCGTGCTGATCATGGCAGCCCTCTCGACCATCGATCCCGCCCTCTTCGAGGCCGCCAGGATCGACGGGGCCAATGCCTGGCAACGCTTTCGCTTCGTCGTCTGGCCGGCGATCAAGGCGATGGTCGTGGTCCTCCTCGTCTACAACGCGCTCACCGCCTTCACGACCTATGACGTGGTCTACGCCATGACCGGCGGCGGTCCCGGCACCGCCACCTCCCTCCTCTCCTTCCAGATCTGGCGGGAGAGCTTCTCGATGTACGATTTCGGCGCCGGCTCGGCGGTCGCCTTTCTCGTCGTCGCCATGGCCGGCCTGATGATCGTCGCCATCACCCGTGCCCTGCCCTCCGATCTCTTCGCCGCGACCGAGGACGAGGCGCCGTGACCGGCCGGCTGGCCGACCGGCTGATCGTGAATCTGGCAGCATTGCTCGTCCTCGCCTTCGCCGCCGGCCCCATCCTGCTCGCCGCCTTCGGCAGCGTCGTGCCCGACCGGATCCTCTTCGATCGCGACCGCTCGGTCCTGGAAGGCGGCATGACGCTCGACAACTACCGCTACATCTTCACAGGCCGGCTGCCAGCCGCCTACATGGCCGAGGGCGCGAACCGGGCCATGATCTCCGACGCGGCCCGACAGGTGCCGCGGAGCCTGTGGAACTCGGCGCAGATCTCGACCAGCGTCCTCGCCCTCAACCTGCTGCTCGGCGCACCGGCCGCCTTCGCCTTCGCCCGCTTCGCCTTCCCGCGCAAGAAGCCGGCCTTCCTCTTTTTGATCCTCAGCCCGCTGGTGCCGGCCGTGGCCCTCGTCACGCCGATCTACCTGCTGGTGGACGGCCTCGACCTGCTCGGCACCAAGCTCGCTGTGGTGCTGGTGCATACCGCCCGCTCGCTGCCGTTCACCATCCTCATCCTCTCGGTCTTCTTCCGGAAGCTGCCGGACGAGCTGTTCGAGGCGGCGGTAATCGACGGCTGCAGCCGCCTGCAGAGCTTCCTCCGGGTGGCCCTGCCCCTCGCTTTGCCGGCGGTGTGCGCCACCGGGCTCTTCGCCTTCATGCTCTCCTACACGGAGTTCCTGTTCTCGATGGTGCTCTCGGGCGACGCCCGCTCCCGGCCGCTCTCGGTCGTCATGGCGGCCCTGGCACGCAACACCGACGTCTCCTGGAGCCTGCTCAACAGCGCCATCTTCATCGCCGTGCTGCCGACCCTGCTCCTGGTCGTGCTGGTCTGGCGTTATGTCGTCGAGGGGCTGCTGGCGGGTGCCGTCAAGGGCTAGCGTCGAACGTCGACGGGAGCACCCTGGTCGACCGACGCGAAGAGCGCATCGAGCACGCGGATCGCGTCCTGGGCGTCCCGCCAGTCCTGGACGAAGGGCTCGCCGCTCTGCACCGCCTCGGCGAAGTGCAGCAGCTCGTCGCGCAGGTCGCCGATGATCTTGCCGTTGATCTCCGGCCAGAGATGGGTGTCGGCGCCCACCGTGCCGGTCTCGCCGACGAGGTGCAGGCCCTGGTCGCGGACCTCGAGGAAGGCGGCGCTCTTCGTGCCGACGGCCTCGAGATGCACCCAGTAGCCGTTGGGCAGGCCGTCGGGCCAGGCCCAGCTGTAGTCCAGCGTGCCAATGGCGCCACTGGCGAAGTTGAGCACGGCGTAGAGCGCGTCCTCGTTGCCGTTCGAGAGCTTCTGCACCTTCTGGGCATAGACCCGCGTGATCGGCGAGCGGGCCACCCATTGCAGCATGTCGACGTCGTGGACGCCGAGATAATAGAGGACAGAGGAATTGGCACCGAGCCTTTGCGCGAGGCCGCGCACGCTGTTGCGCTTGGCGCGCAGATGGATGGCCTCGCCGAAGGTCTCCGGATCGGCGGCGGCCCGGAGCTGAACATAGCGCGGATCGAAGCGGAGCACGTGGGCCACCATCAGCCGCACGCCATGCTGCTCGACCGCGGCCGCGATCTCGGCCGCCGCGGCACCGGTGTGGGCCATCGGCTTCTCGAGCAGGATGTGCTTGCCGGCGGCCGCGGCGGCAGTGGCGGGTGCCACATGGTGGCGGTCGGGCGTGACGATGCTGACGGCGTCGATGTCGGCGCGGGCAAAAAGGTCGGCCGGGTCGGCATGGAACGCACAGCCATACTTCCTGGCGAGCGGCTCGCCCGTGGCCGGGTCGAGGTCCGCCACGGCGACGAGCTCGGTGTTCGGCAGCTCGTGCCAGAGGCGCGCGTGCAGCGAGCCCATGAAGCCGAGGCCGACGACACCCATGCGCAGCTTTGCCATGTCCGTTCCTTCAGTTGGCTGGTGCGTGGATCAGGCCGCTCGCGTCGTCGAAGAGAAGGCAGCGGGCGGGATCGGGGGCGACGTCCAACGGATCGCCGACCCGGCCTTCGAACTCCGCCTCGACCAGCAGCCGTAGACGGTTGCGCGCCCTGTCCTCGACGATGAGCACGGTCTCCCGGCCGAGGCGCTCGAGCGCGAAGATGGCGCAGGGCAGGCCGCCCTCGGCGCGGACGTGGAGGTGCTGCGGCCGCACACCGAGGGTGACAGGGCCTGGTGCCGCCGCGAGCGGCACGCGAAGCTCGCCCGCCGCGAACACGCCGTCGGCCACCTCGCCCCGGATCAGGTTCATCGGCGGCGAGCCGACGAAGCCGGCGACGAAGAGGCTCCGTGGCCGCTCGTAGATCTCGCTCGGCGTGCCGATCTGCTCCAGCCGGCCGCCATTCATGACGGCGATCCGGTCGCCCATGGTCATCGCCTCGACCTGGTCGTGGGTGACGAACACCGTGGTCGAGCCGAGCCGCTTCTGCAGGTTCACGATCTCGGCGCGCAGCGTCATGCGCAGCGCCGCGTCGAGGGCCGAGAGCGGCTCGTCGAGCAGGAAGGCCGTGGGCTGGCGGACGATTGCCTTGGCGGTGGCGACGCGCTGGCGCTGGCCGCCGGACATCTCGCTCGGCAGCTTGTCGAGCAGGTCGCCGATCTCGAGCATCGAAACGGCGTCGTCGATCCGCCGGCGGCGCTCTTCGGGGGCGAGGTCGGAGCGGCGCAGGCTGGCCTCGATATTGGCCGCCGCTGTCATGTGCGGGTAGAGCAGCGCCGACTGGAAGACCATGGCGATGTTGCGGCTGTGCGGCGGGTCGCTGGTGACGTCGCGGCCGTCGAAGAGGATGCGGCCCGCGGATGGCGTCTCGAGCCCGGCGATGCAGTTGAGCGTGGTCGTCTTGCCGCAGCCCGAAGGGCCGAGCAGCACCAGGAACTCGCCGTCGGTGACGTCGAGATCGAGATCCTGGACGGCGGTGAAGGCGCCGAAGCTCTTCTTCAGGTGGTCGAGGCGGATGCCGGCCATGTCAGGTCCCTGGTGGCTTCAGCGGATCGGCCGTCAACGGATCGGATCCACGAGGTTCATCTCGGCGATGTGGCGCTGCAGGAAATAGGCGACGAGCACCGGCGGCAGGATGGAGACCACGAGGGCCGCGGCCAGATGCGAGGGCTCGGGGTGCTGGAAGAGGAAGCCCGAGAGCGCCGTCGCCAGGGTGTTGGCCGGCGTGCCGTTCACCAGCACGAGCGCGTAGGTGTACTCGTTCCAGGCGAAGAGGAAGGCGATGACGGCGGCGACGGCGATGCCGCTCCTGGCCAGCGGGATGACGATGAAGACCAGCGTCTCGAGCCGCGTGTAGCCGTCGACCCGGGCCAGCCGCTCGACCGGCGGCAGGTTGCGCAGATAGCCGATCAGCATCCAGGTGACGAAGGGAATGGTGATGGTGAGCGTCACCACGATCAGCCCGAAGCGCGTGCCGGCCAGCCCGAGCTGCACGTAGAGGGCATAGAAGGGAATGAGCGTCGAGACCGGCGGCAGCGCCACCGAGAGCAGGATGGTGATCAGGAGCGCCTGCTTGAAGCGGAAGTCGAGCCGGGCGAAGACGTAGGCGAGCGGCACCACGACGAGCATGGTGATGGCGGTCACGACGATCGAGACGATGAGGCTGTTGATCAGGCCGTTGATGATCTGCCCCGCCTGACCCGAGGCGCGGCGCACGAGCTCGGGCGTCACCTGGTAGTCGAAGCCGAAGATGTTGAAATAGGCCGCCGGCGTCGGATCGAGCGGGACGAGCGGCGGCGGGAACCGCGCGATCTCGTCGGGCGTGAGCAGCGACATCTTCAAGAACCAGTAGATCGGCAAGAGCGTCCAGACCACGGCGACCGCGATGCCGAGCCACGCCCAGAGCGTCATGCGCCGCTGCATCAGCGTGCCGCCTCGCGCCTTCCCCAGAGCGCATAGAGCGTCATGGTGGAGCCGACGATGAGGAAGAGCAGGACGAAGGACTGTGCGGCGCCGTAGCCGAGATTGAGATCGCGAAAGCTGATCTTGTAGATCTGGTAGGTCATCACCGCCGAGGCCGTCCCGGGGCCACCGCCGGAGAGCACGAAGATGAAGTCGAAGAGCTTCATCGACAGCACCGTGGTGATGCAGGTGAAGACGAAGAGCGTGAAGCGGAGCGGCGGCAGGGTGACGTTCCAGAACGTCTCGAGCGGCGACATCCGGTCGATGGCGGCCAGGTCGTAGAGCCGGGTCGGGATCGTCTTCAGGTTGGCGAGCAGGAAGAACGCGACGAGCGGCGCCATGTTCCAGGCATTGCCGATGGCCAGCACCTCGATCACCCACTGCCGGTTGACGAAGCTGACCGGCCGGTCGGCGCCGAAGAAGAAGGCGATGGCGGTGGCGAAGCCGGTCTGCCCGGTGGCGAGGTAGGAGAACATGATGCCGGTGCCGTAGAGCGAGACGCACCAGGGCAGCATGATGATCGTGCGGATCAGGCCCGGCCGACGCATCGGCCGGTTCAAAAGGAGCGCCAGAGCGAGCCCGATCGCCATGGCGAGCAGGACGGACTCGACGGTGAAGCGGACGGTGACCCAGATCGACCACCAGAACTTGTCGTCGCCGAGCATCGTCGCGTAGTTGGCGAGCCCGACGAAATTCGTCCGGTAGCCGCCGAAGAAGACGATCTGCTGGAAGCTCATCCAGAGCGCGTAGCCGAGCGGATAGGCCACCACGAGGACGAGGAAGAGCAGCACCGGCAGCGCCATCAAGAGCGCGAACTGCAGGTTCGATAGCTCGCTCGTCCGGCCGGTGCTGGTCACCTGACCTGCCACATGTTCCCCCTCATCGAGCCGGTTTGCCGGCCTGTTCCTCGGGGACGTTCGGGCAAGGTTGCCGCAACCCCTCGATTGGCGCCATGTTCGGGGCGGGGTTGGCCGGCGTCAAGCACGTGCCGGACACGGTGCGGCGAAAGGGAATGGATTATGGGTTATCTCGAGCGGTTCAGGCTGGATGGCCGGCGGGCGGTGGTGACCGGTGCGGCGCGCGGCATCGGCTTCGCCTCGGCCGAGGCGCTCCGCGATGCCGGTGCGGCGCTCTGGCTGGTGGACCGTGAGGCCGATCTCGTGGCGGCAGCTGCCGGCCGGCTCGATGCTCGACACAGGGCCCTCGACCTGCGCGACGCCGCCGCCGTCGAGGCCATGGCCGAAGCGGTCTGGGCCGAGGCCGGCGGCATCGACGTCCTCGTCAACTGCGTCGGCATCTGCCGCAACACGCCCGTGACGGAGATCCCCGACGACGAGTGGCGCGAGGTGATCGACGTCAATCTCAACGCGATGTTCTGGTCCTGCCGCGCCTTCGGTAGACGGATGGCCGAGGCCGGCGGCGGCAGCATCGTCAATATCGGCTCGAACTCCGGCGTGATCGCCGACAAGCCGCAACCCCAGGCGCACTACAACGCGTCCAAGGGTGCGGTGCACATGCTGACCAAGTCACTGGCGGTGGAGCTGGCGAGCAAGGGGGTACGGGTCAACGCGGTGGCCCCGAGCTACACGCTCACCGAGATGACGAAGCTCGGGCTCGCCAATAGCGAATGGGCCAGGATCTGGGCCGAGATGACGCCGATGGGCCGGTTCGCCGAGCCGGAGGAAATCGCGAGCGCCGTGCTCTTTCTCGCCTCTCCAGCCTCGAGCTACACCACCGGCAGCATCCTCCTGGTCGACGGCGGCTACACGAGCTGGTAGCCGCCGCCCCCAGATCAGGCCTTGAGGATCAGATCCCGTATTTGGCGTTCAGCTCGGTGATCTTCTCGTTGATCGATTCGAGCATGTCGCCGATGTCGCCATCGTCGAGGATAAAGGCCTGCAGCTCCTCGCGCAGCCAGGAGTTGAACTCCTCCGACCAGACGACATTCCAGATGCCCTTTGGGTAGGGCGTCTCGGCGTAGACCCCGAGCACCGCCTCGACATCGCCGGGCCGGGCCAGGGCACCCTTCATGCGCTCGGCCGTGGCCTCGCTCTCCATCACCGACTTGTAGCCGGAGAAGAGCATCGATTCCTGCATCCAGCGCTGGCCAACGAAAATCTCGCCGTTCTGATCCTTGAAGCCGTACCAGGAGGCGAACTTCTTGACGTCGTCGGTATGCGCTTCGTCACGCTCGCGCGACGTCATCAGGTAGACGGCGCTGTCGAGCAGGCCCCAGCTCTGGCCCTGATACGGCAGGAGGCTCGCCTCGCCCGCGATCTGCGAGCGATCGGGCCGGTTGAACGTCTCGAGATCGTAGAGCTGCTGCGGGCTGAAGACGTAACGGCCGGAAGCATAGGCGTCGATATAGGCGCTCTCGTTGTAGGTCAGCACCTCCTCGGGCACGAGCCCGTCGTTGAAGATGCGCTTCCAGTCCTCGAGCGTCGCCCAGGCCGGGCCGCCCTCGGAGGTGTCGAGCGTCGGCTGGTGCGTCTCGGGGTCGGCGAAATCCCCACCGCGGTTCATGACCTCGAAGACGAAGCCCCACGAGATGCCGTACCACTCCGAGAGCCAGTGCGGCAAATAGGGCTGCTCCACGCCCTTGTCGCGGATCTCGTAGAGCTGGTCGTAGAGCTCGTCCCAGGTGGCGGGGAAGTCGGCATCGGTGTAGCCGAGCTCGCCATACTGCTTCAGGTTGACGTGCATCACGCCGCGCGTGCTGACGAAATAGGAGAGGCCGGTCAGCTCGCCCTTGTAGGTCCAGGCGTCGAGGATGTTGGGGTACATGTCCGCCTTGATCTCGTCGATGTTCGGCAGGCTCTCGGCCGGCAGCACCCAGCCGCCGTCATAGTAGCGCGCGGCCTGCGACGGGTTGGCGTACAGGATGTCGAGCTCGGCGCCGGCGATCAGGTTGGTCTCCATGATCGCGGGGTAGTCGCCGGTCACCGTGGCATAGTCGACCTTGCCGTCGAGCTCGCTGTTGTAGCGGTCGACATTGCTCTGGACGATGTCGGTCTTGTACTGCCAGCCACGGAAGAAGACGGTCTCGCCACTGGTCGGCTTCAGATCCTGGGCGACAGCACCGCCCGCCGCAACAAGGCCTAGCGCCACCACGCTGGCCGAGGCCAAAAGTCGGTTCCTGGACATCCTTCCTGTTCCCCCCGCTGAGTTGGCGCCGCTCATCGCGGCACATCCGAACCGTACCACCTCCCCGGCCGCTGTCGAGCGCCGTGGGCCGACACCTTCAGCTCCGCGCCACGGCGCGCGTCGTCGCGGCGTCGAAGAGTGCTATCCGCGCCGGATCCAGCCAGAGCCGGCAGGGAGCATCGATCGCCGCCACGAAATCGGGCGACAGTCGGGCCGCGATCTCCGCGCCACCAGCACCGAGCCCGCCGATCACGACCAGCTCGGGTCCGAGCGCCTCGATCGCCACGACGTCGAGATCGACCGGCACGGCAGTGGGGCCCATGGCGACCGCCGCCAGATCCTCGGGGCGGATGCCGAGGACGATGTCGGCGCTTTTCGGCGCGAAGCCGGCGAGCGGCAATTCGAGGCCCTGGACGACGATCCGCTCGTTCTCGATTCGGCCCTCGATGAGGTTCATGGGCGGGCTGGCGAGGAAGCCGGCGACGAACGTGTCGGCAGGGTTGCGGTAGACGTCCATGGGCCGCCCGACCTGAACGATGCGCCCCCCGTTCATGATGCAGAGCCGGTCGCCCATGGTCATCGCTTCGACCTGGTCGTGGGTGACGTGGATGATGGTGCGGCCGACGCGGCGATGCAGCTTGACCAGCTCGGTGCGCATCTGGGCGCGCAGCTTGGCGTCGAGATTGGAGAGGGGCTCGTCGAGGAGGAAGGCCACAGGGTCGCGCAAGAGCGCCCGGCCGAGCGCCACGCGCTGGCGCTGCCCGCCAGAGAGCTCCTTCGGCTTCCTCTGGAGCAGGCCGTCGAGGCCGAGGAGCGCCGTCGCTTCGGCGATCCGGCTCTGGATGGTGGCTTTCGGCACGCCGCGCAGACGCATGCCGAAGGCGAGATTGCCCGCCACCGTCATGTGCGGGAAGAGCGCGTAGTTCTGGAAGACGAAGGCGAGGTCGCGGTCCTTGGGGTCGACCTCGTTGACCCGCCGCTCGCCAACAAAAAGGTCGCCGGAGGTGATGGTCTCGAGCCCGGCGATCATCCGCAGCGTCGTCGACTTGCCGCAGCCGGAGGGGCCGAGCAGGATCAAAAACTCGCCATCCTCGATCTCGAGGTCGATGCCGTCCACGGCGACGACATTGCCGCCATAGACCTTCGTGACGTTGCTCAGGCGGATATCGGGCATCAGACGAGCGATCGCATGTGGCGGTAGAGCCAGGCTGTGAGAACGAGGACGATGAGCAGCAGCAGCACGGCGAGCGCCGAGGCCTGCCCGATATTGAGGCCGACGAAGGCCTGCCGGTAGATGAAGTAGCTGACCAGATCGGTTGCCTGGCCGGGCCCGCCGCGGGTCATGATGTAGACGAGATCATAGGTGCGAACGGCGAAGATCAGGCGGATCAGCAGCGTCACCAGGATCACCGGGCGCATGAGCGGCAGGGTGACGTGCCAGAAGCAGGCGAGCGTGCCGGCCCCCTCCATCCGGGCCGCCTCGTAGGGCTCCTTTGGCAAGGAGGCGAGCCCGGCGAGCAGCAGCACGATCATGAACGAGACCTGGTGCCAGATGTCGACCACCACGAGGGTCCAGAAGGCGTTCCGCGGATCGCCCAGCCAGTTGACCGGCCCGAGGCCGACGAGGCCGAGCACGTAGTTGGCGATGCCGAGCTCCGGATGGAGGAACATCCGCCAGATCAGTCCGACCACGACCGGGTTGATGAGGAGCGGACAGAGCAGGATGGCGTAGTAGACGGCCTTGCCGCGCTCGACGGCGTTGAGCATGAGCGCCACAAGGAAGCCAACGGCGAACTCGAGCACGACGACCGCGACAACGAACCACAAGGTGACCAGGAGCGCGTTGCCGAACTCGGCGAGGCCGAACGCCCGGGCATAGTGGGCGAACCCGACGAACGTGTCGTGCCGCGGGTTGATGAGGGTGAAGTCGAAGGCGCTCGTGTAGAGCGTGAAGAGAATCGGAAAGACGATGACGAGCAGGAGGGCGGCGAGCCCCGGCGCTGCCATGAGCTGGCCGAAGCGCCGGTCGCGCGCTGCAAGCGTCGCCGCCACGCCGCCCTCCCCGCCCGCTGCCTAGAGCTTGCCGTCCTGCTTCAGCAGGGCCTCGAGCTCGGCATTGGCCGTCTGCATCGCCTCCTCGGCGGTCTTCTCGCCGGTCACCGCGAGCGAGAGCTCGCGCCCCAGCACCTCGACGAATTGCGGGGTGTAGGTGAAGACCGGGAAGTTGTGCGAGGTGGCGAGCAGGTTCTCGAGCGCCGGGTAGTAGGGATACTTGGCCAGCACCTCCTCGTCAGCGAAGACGTCCTTGCGTGTGGGCGAGCCGCCGAGCATTGCTCGCTTCTTCGCGATCTCCGGGCTCTCCACCCACTTGAGGAAGGTCCAGGCGGCGTCCGGATCGGGCGAGGAGTTGGGGATGGCCCAGCCCCAGGCACCGTTGAGCCCGCCATTCGGCACGGCGACGATCTCCATCTTGTCGACCACCGCGGACTGCGAGGGATCGTCATAGGCCGTGCGGAACATGTTGTAGGTCAGGTAGCTGTAGGCCTTGCCCTGGGCCGCAACGTTGAACGCCTCGTCGAAGCCGAAGCTCGCGGCACCCAGCGGCCCGAACTCCTCGAGGTTCCGCTTGTAGTCCTCGACCGCCTTGACCGCCTCGGGGCTGTCGAGCATCGGCTGCCAGCTCTCGTCGTGGAAGCGGCCGCCATTGGCAAAGAGATAGTTCGACCACTCCATGGCGATCGGATCGGGCCTGAGCCCCTGGTTGACCACGCCGAAGAAGTCGTTCTTGCCGTCGCCGTCGGTATCGCGGGTGAAGAACTCCACCTGCTGCAGATACTCGTCCCAGGTCTCCGGCACGCGCAGCTCGATGCCGTACTTCTCCTTGAACGCCGCCTGCTCGGCCGGGTCCTCGAGGAGGTCGTGGCGATAGGTCAGGCCCATGGCGTAGTTGTAGAAGGGCAGCATGAGCTGCTCGCCGTCGACCTGGCCGACGAGATCCTGCAGCGAGTCGAAATAGACCGAGGTGTCGAAGCCGTCGGCGGCGATGCGCTCGTCGAGCGGCTGCAGCCAGCCGGCCTTGGCGAACTCGCCGACCCAGTAGAAGTCGACCACGATGACGTCGTAGGAGCCGGTCGGCGAGACGAGCTGCGGCACCAGCTTGGTGTGCATCTCGGCGTAGTTGACGACCTCGAGCTCGACGTCGATGCCGGTGGCCGCCTCGAATTCCGGCAGGAGCTCCTCGACGAAGCGCGTGTCGGGCACGCTCTCCATGAGGATGTTGAGGGTCTGGGCCTCGGCGGCTCCGAAGCCGAGACCGAGAATGGTCGTGCCGAGCAGCAGCTTGCGCATGAGGTGGCTCCTCCTGATTGGACCGCAAGACGCGGTCGGGTTGGATCGAGGGATCACTTGAGGGCTCCGAGCGAGAGGCCCTTGATCAGGTACTTGCGCAGGAAAGGCAGCAGGACGAAGACCGGCAGGATCGCGAGCAGTGCTGCCGCGGCGAGGAGCGCAATCTCGACGCCGCGATGCGTCTCCAGCGACGAGAGGCCGACGGGCAGGGTCTGCGTCGCGCGGCCCGAAAGGATCAGCGCCAGCAGGAACTCGTTCCAGGAGAGGATGAAGCCCAGGAGCCCCGCGGCCATGATGCCGGGTGCGGCGAGCGGCACCGAGACCCGGATGAAGGCCTGAAAACGAGTGGCCCCCTCGATCCGTGCCGCTTCCTCGAGCTGCCGCACCTCGCCCTCGAAGAAGGCGACGAGCATCCAGGCGAGGAAGGGAATGTTGAAGGTCAGATGCGCGATCACCAGCGCCGCATAGGTGTTGAGCAGGCCGGCGCCCAGGAAGAGCGCGAAGAGCGGCACCACCAGCACGATCGGCGGCAGCATCTGGCTCGCCAGGACGCCGAGCCGCAGGGGTGCTCCGCCGGTGTCGTGCCGGGCGAAGGCATAGGCCATGGCGACCGCCAGCGGCAGCGCCAGCAGTGTCGAGGCGAGCGCCACGATCAGGCTGTTGGAGAACCAGTCGGCAAAGCGATATGCCGTGAAGATCTCGATGTAGTTGTCGAGCCGGGGCTCGGTCCATTCGGGCGGAATGCGGTAGGCGGTGAGCTTGTCCGTGAGGCTCACCCTGAGCACCCAGAGCAGCGGCAGGAGGATCGCGGCGGAAAAAACGACGAGCACGACGTGCGGCAGGATGGTCGCTGCGGCCCGGCGCACCAGCATCGATCAGTCGGTCCTGACGCCGCCAGTGACGTTCAGGCTCTCACCGGTAATGAAACGGGCGAGATCGGAGGCGAGGAAGACGATGGCATCGGCCACGTCCTCGGGCTCCTCCAGCCGGCCGAGCGGGGTCAGCGAGACATACTCGTCGCGCACCGCTTCCTCGCTCATGCCCCGCAGCTCCGCCTCCCATTCCACCTCGCGATGCTGCATGCCGGTGCGCACGAAGCCGGGACACACGCAGTTTACCCGGATCTGGGGCGCCACCTCGCGGGCGAGCGCCTGGGTGAAGCCCATGACCGCGAACTTGCTGGCCGAATAGTGGGCGAGCAGCGGTGCGCCCTGCTTGGCGGCGAGCGAGGCGGTGTTGACGATCACCCCTTTCGTCCCGTCGGCCAGCCAGCGGCGGCAGGCAGCCTGGTTGCTGAGGAACACGCCCTTGGCGTTGACCGCCATGTTGGCGTCCCACTCGTCTTCCGAGAGATCGACCACGGCGCGCATGGTGGAGATGCCGGCATTGGCGCAAAGCAGGTCGAAGCCGCCCATGGCCGCGGCCGCCTCGTCGAGGACGCGCGAAGTGGCGGCGGCATCAGTCACGTCGAGGGCGAAGGCCCGAGCCCCGGCCTCGGCGGCGACGCGCGCGGCCTGGCAGGCGTCGAGATCGGTCACCGCCACAGTGGCCCCCTCGCGGACTAACGCCAAGGCAATCGCCCGACCGATGCCGGTGCCGGCGCCGGTGATCACCGCCTTGCGTCCTTCGAGCAGAGCCGTCATGCCGTCGTTTCCTCCTTGGCCGGCACGATAGCGAGCGCCGGCTGGCTCGCAAGGGGCAGGACGACGTTCAGGCGGCCGCCCGGTTGGTCGACATGATGTCGCGCGCGATCAGCCAGGCACCGCCGACCCGTTTCCAGATGACGATGTACTTGCCCAGATCGCGGGAGCTTCCGGCCGCATCGAACACCTCGTAGATCCCCTCCTCCCAGGCCGTGTCGCCGAGCACCTCGAGCGCCACCGTCTCGAGCCGCAGCCCGCCGACACCGGCGGCGAAACCGGACTGGATGCTGGCCTGGATCGCCGCCGGCCCGACATGCGGCTCGGCGCCGGGCGCCATCAGCCTGCCGTCCGCCGTGTAGCAGGCCGCCGCCGCGGCCGCGTCGCGGTCCTTGAAGGCTGCCACGATCCGGCCGTTCACTGCCGCGATCGCCTTCGCGGCATCGTTGTCGTTCATCACCATCATTCCGTCCCGCCCGAGGTCAAGACGAAGCCTAGCAGGCCATGGGCACCCGAGGCGAGCGGCTCGACAGTGCAGGCCACCGCCATTATATAACTGACCAGTCGGTTATTAAGGATGACGTGGCGTGACCACGGCGAAGTTTCGGCGGCGCAAGGAGGCGCGCCCGGGCGAGATCGTCGAGGCGGCCCTCGCCCTCTTCAGCGAAAAAGGCTTCGCGGCGACGCGGCTGGACGAGATCGCGGCGCGCGCCGGGGTGAGCAAGGGTGCTCTCTATCTCTACTTCGCCACCAAGGAGGAGCTCTTCCGGGCAGTGGTGACGCAGGCCGTGGCCGCCGATCTGGAACGCGTCGGCGCCTTCGCCCGAGCGCACCAGGGCACGTTCGCCGAGCTGCTGTCGACCGTCGTTCGCCTGCTCGCAAGGACCGCGGCAACCGGCAGCATCGGCCCGATGGCCAAGGCGGTGATCAGCGAAAGCCGCAACTTCCCGGAGCTCGCCCGCCACTGGCACGACGCCGTGGTAGCGCCGATGCTGTCGCTCATGGCCGCCGCCATCGCGCGCGCCCAGGCCAAAGGCGAGGTGCGCCCCGGCGATCCCCGCCTCTATGCCATGCAGGTGGCGAGCCCTCTCATCATGGGCATGCTCTGGCGCGAGACCTTCGTGCCGGGCGGTGCCGAGCCCTTCGATCTGGGCGAGCTGGCGGAGCAGCACGTCCGCACCCTGCTCCACGGTCTCGCCGAGCGGCCGGATGGCGCGCCATGAAACGCCGCATCCTCCGTGTCCTGCTGCTCCTCGTCGTCATCGCCCTCACGGTCGCCGGCGGCCACTGGTGGCTCGAGAACCGTGTCACGACCCCACCGCTCCTGACCGGCTATGTCGAGGGCGAGGCCCTCTATCTGGCCGGACCCATGGCTGCCGAGCTCGCCAGGCTCGACGTCGATCGCGGTGATCGGGTTGCGGCAGGCCAGAGCCTCTTCGTGATCGACCAGCGGGCCGCCGAGGCAACACTCGAAGGTGCCAGGGCCGCAGCGGCCGCCGCCCAGGCCCGGGTCGAGGATGCGCGCAAGGGCATGCGCGCGGAGGAGATGGCAGTGATCGAGGCCGAGCGCGACGCCGCCAAGGCCCAGCTCGAGGAGGCGAAGCTGGAGCTCGATCGCGTCCGGCCGCTGGTCGAGCGGGGTGCCACCTCCCGTGCTCGCCTCGACGAGGCGCTGGCCAACTACCGCACCGCCGATGCGCAGCTGGCGCAGGTCATGCGCCAGCTCGACGCCGCCCAGCTCGGCGCCCGCGCGGACCTGGTCGCCGCCGCCGAGGCGGAAGCCGAGCGGGCGCAGGCGGCGGTCGACGAAGCGGAAGTGCTGTTGGCGCAACTGGCGGTCGCGGCACCGGCCGCGGGGCTGATCGAGAACGTTTTCTTCCGGGCCGGTGAGTGGGTGCCGGCGAGCCAGCCCGTGCTCTCCCTCCTGCCGGACGAGCGGGTCAAGATCCGCTTCTTCGTCCCCCAGGCGGCGGTCGCGACCTACCGCACGGGCGGCGAGGTCACCTTCACCTGCGACGGCTGCGGTGCCCCACGCGCCGCCCGCATCACCTTCGTCAGCCCGCGCGTCGAGTACACGCCGCCGGTGATCTACAGCCAGGAAAGCCGCGAGAAGCTCGTCTTCCTGATCGAGGCCGAGCCCGTCGACCCCGCCGGCCTGGCGCCCGGCCAACCCGTCGACGTGACGCCGCTCGGGCCCTGACCGATGCCGGTCGCCATCGACGTCAAGGGCCTCAACAAGAGCTTCGGCGACAAGCATGTCGTCCGCGACGTCTCGATCACCGTCGAGGCGGGCAGGGTCACGGGCTTTCTCGGCCCCAACGGGTCCGGCAAGACGACGACCATGCGCATGCTCTGCGGCCTCCTGACGCCGGACAGCGGCGAAGGCACCTGCCTCGGCCTCGACATCCTGAAGGAAACCGGCGAGATCAAGCGCCGCACCGGCTACATGACGCAGAGGTTCTCGCTCTATGACGATTTGACCATCGAGGAGAATCTGCTCTTCGTCGCCCGGGTCTACGGCATGGACGACCGCCGTCGGCGGGTCGCCGAGGCGCTCGCCGGGCTCGGCCTCGAAGCCCGCCGCAAGCAGCCGGCCGGTGCCCTCTCGGGCGGCTGGAAGCAGCGTCTCGCCCTCGCCGCCGCGGTGATGCACGAGCCGCGCCTGCTCCTGCTCGACGAGCCGACGGCCGGCGTCGATCCCAAGGCGCGCCGCGAGTTCTGGGACCAGATCCACGAGCTCACCGCGAAAGGCATGACCGTCATGGTCTCGACCCACTACATGGACGAGGCCGAGCGCTGCCACGACATCGCCTATATCGCCTATGGTGCCTTGATCGCGCGCGGCACGGTGGCCGAGCTGATCGACCGCTCCGCCCTCGTCACCTTCAAGGGCGAAGGCCCGGGCGCCGACCGCCTGGCACCGGCTCTGCTGCGCGAGCCGGGCGTCGAGATGGCCGCCCCCTTCGGCGCCGCGCTCCATGTCAGCGGCCCCGACCGTGCCTTGCTCGAGCGGGCCATCTCGCGGCATCGCGGCGATGGCCTGCGCTGGACCGAGGGGCGCCCGACCATCGAGGACGTCTTTATCCACCTGATGCGCGGTGCCGAGGACAACTTCCGTTGATCTCCGGAACCCGCATCCTCGCCATCATGATCAAGGAGCTCCTGCAGCTCTCGCGCGACCGGCTGACCTACGCGATGATCCTCGTCATGCCGGTCATGCAGCTCATGCTCTTCGGCTACGCCATCAACACCGACCCCCGCCATCTGCCGACCGTGGTGCTCGACGAGGACCGGACCACGCTCTCCCGCTCGGTGCTCGCGGCCCTGGGCAACACGGGCTATTTCGATTTCACCGCCGAGGCTGCCTCGCACGCCGCTATCGACGCCGCGATCGAGAGCGGTGCGGCGCAGCTCGCCGTCGTCATCCCGCACGATTTCAGCCGCCGGGTCGTGAAAGGTGACGCGCCCCGGATCCTGGTCGAGGCCGACGCCTCCGATCCGACCGCGGTCGGCAGCGCCTTGGGCTCGCTCGGCGGCGTGGCCGAGGCGGCCCTCGACCACGACCTCCAGGGCCCGCTGGCACGGGATGGCGGTGGTGGCCCTTTCGAGATCGTCGTGCACCGCCGCTACAACCCCGAGAACATCACCGCCTTCAACATCGTCCCGGGCCTGCTCGGCATCGTCCTCTCCATGACGCTCGTCATGATGACGGCGCTCGCCGTGACCCGCGAGCACGAGCGCGGCACGATGGAATCGCTGCTCGCCACGCCGGTCCGGCCGATCGAGGTGATGATCGGCAAGCTCGCCCCCTATGTCGGTATCGGCGTGATCCAGACCGTGCTCATCCTCGGCCTCGCCCGCCTCCTCTTCGGCGTGCCCTTCGAGGGTGGCTGGGCAGCGCTGGCGCTCGGCACGGCCCTCTTCATCACCGGCAGCCTGGCGCTCGGCTTCCTCTTCTCGACCCTGGCGAGAAGCCAGCTCCAGGCCATGCAAATGTCGATCTTCTACATCCTGCCGTCGATCCTGCTCTCCGGCTTCATGTTCCCCTTCCGCGGCATGCCCGACTGGGCGCAGGTGCTGGGCACCGCCATCCCCGTCACCCACTTCCTGCGGGTCGTCCGCGGCTCGCTCCTCAAGGGCGCCGATCTCGCCCAGACCTGGCCGAGCCTCGCCGCCCTCGGGGTCTTCGTGGTCGTGGTGACGGCGCTGGCCATGGCCCGCTACCGGACCACGCTGGACTGATACGTCAGATCAGCTCGCGGACATGGCTCTCGCGGCCATAGACCGCGACGAGGGCGACGATCAGCACACCCAGCGTCGCCTGCACGAGAGGCGGCTGCAGGCCGAGGCCGACCAGCACGGTGGTGAGCTCGATCAGGCAGAGCGCGCCGGCCAGCGTGCCGAGATAGCCGCCGCGCCCGCCGACCAGGGCCGTGCCGCCGATCACCACGGCGGCGATGGTCTGGAAGAGGTAGGGAGCACCCACCGCCGCATAGGCCGAGCCGGAGAAGCCTAGCAGCAGGATGCCGGCGAGGGCGGCGAAGCCGGCGGAGAGCGCGAAGGTGACCGTCCACATGCGCACCGGATCGACCAGCGCCAGGCGCGCCGCGCGCGGGTTGCTGCCGAGCGCGTAGAGCCGCCGGCCATAGACGGTGCGCGAGAGGAGGAGGACCACGCCCAGCGCCAGCACTCCGGTGAACGGGATCAGCCAGGGCACCGGCACCGGCCCGATGGTCCCGCCTATGGAGACGAACTTCTGCACCCAGGCGGGCGCTCCGCCGGTCGGGAAACCCTTGGTCCAGAGCTGCACGGCACCCTGCAGCGTCGTGCCGGTGCCCAGCGTCACGATCAGCGGGTGGATGGCAAGGATCGACGACAGCGCACCGTTGAACGCACCCACCAGCATGGCGGCCAGGATCACACCGGGCAGGACGACGGCGAAGGGCACGCCCTGCCCGTAGAGCTGCGCGGCGGCGACATTGGCGAAGCCGATGACGAACGGGATCGAGAGATCGATGCCGCCGAGCAGGATGACCAGCGTCTGGCCGATCGACGCGATGGCGAGCAGCGCCGCCAGCACCAGCATGGCGCGCACGCCGAAGGTGGTGCCGAAGCCCTTGATCAAGAGCATGCCGACGAGATGGACGACCAGCACCAAAAGCAGCGTGGCGAGCGGACCGCTGATGCGGAAGTGCCCCCTCATGCCCGCCTGCCCCGAAAGAGGAGCGCGCCGAGGCGGGACGAGTTCAAGGCCACGGCAATGGTGAGCGCCGCGCCGTAGGCCATCTGCAGGAGGAAGGTCGAGACGTTGAAGTAGGTAAGCACGGACTGCAGCAGGAAGATGTCGACCGCACCCAGCGCCGCGGCGACGAGGCCGCCCTTGCCGCCGGCGAGGCTGACGCCGCCGAGGGCCACGGCCGAGATGGCGAGGAGCGTCATGCTGTTCGCGACGTTCGGGTCGGCCGAGCCGATCAGGCCGGTGAGCGAGAGCCCGCCGACGGCGCCGAAGAGGCCGGCCACGACATAGGAGAGGAAGCGAACCCTGGTGACCGGGATGCCGGCGGTGAAGGCGGCGCGATCGTCGCTGCCGACCGACATCAAATGCTCGTGGATCGGCAGGCGCTTGATCAGCAGCCAGACCGCCACGACGGCGAGGATCGGCAGGATCGAGCCCGTGCCGGCGAGCGACTTCAGCCAGGCCGGTGCCGTGCCGGTCGGCGAGGGCGAGATCGTCAGCGTCAGGCCCGCATAGAGGAGATAGGTGCCGAGCGTCGCCACGATCGGCTGGATTCGCAGGATGGTGGCGAGAAGGCCGTTGAGCACCCCGGATGCGAGCCCGATCAGCAGGACGATGGGCACGATCTCGAAGGGCGAGGTCATGCCTGCCCGCTCGACCAGCACGCGGACGATCACGACGTTGACGAGGCCCATGAGCGGCGCCACCGAGATGTCGATACCGCCGCGCCCGCCGAGGATGGGCGGCATCGAGGCGATGGCGGCGATGATCAAAGGTGCCGCCAGGCCGAGCGTCACACCGAGATTGACCGGCGCGAAGCGCACCGGGTTGAGGATCAGGTTCAAGAGCAGGAGCACGATGAACAGGCCGCCGGCGAGGCGAAGCTCGGGGCGGCGGGCGAAGAGGCGCTTCATGCGGCCTCCCCTTGGCCGAACATGGCGGCGATCACCCGATCCATCGCCAGCTCGTCAGGGCCGAGCTCGCGCGAGACCGCGCGCTCGCGGAACACCAGCACGCGATCGCAGAGCTGCAGGATCTCCTCGATCTCGGTCGAGAGCACCACGAGCGGCATGC
>ERZ795053.2859-NODE-2859-length-20301-cov-14.061000_pt1 | contig 20301 bp, 8 predicted proteins | sample MGYA00375137_ERZ795053 | MGnify/ENA primary metagenome ERZ795053 (study PRJEB30182, sample SAMN05720284) | activated sludge metagenome | isolation source: Anaerobic digester | place: Hong Kong | collected 2014-12-17 ...
ACCATAGGGCACCCACCGCTACCTGTCAAAACTTCTGTGTCAGCCCACTAGTGGGGAAAGTCGAACTTAGAGTGAAGACCGGTGCATCATCTACGCAGCGAGATCGATCGCTCCAGGGCGGGTACGGCATCCGGTCTCCTTAGGGGGGCTGTCCTGTCATGAACAGCTTCAACAAAAGCATAATACAAGGGCGGGTTAGAGCGTCAGCCCGTAACCCGCCGATTCGGTTGTGGGGGAGTTTAGCGGTCGCCGAATCCCATTCTTTCAGCGCCGGGGAGTTCAGCGGCGCGTGGCGCAGGTTGTGGCCCTTCTGCGGTTCCCGAATCACAGCGGCTGGTTATGACTGACAATGGCCGATCAGGCGCTGGCGGCAAAGCGCCGCGTCCCTGCATAATGAAGTGGCTGCGTTCATCCGCATCACTCACGCTACAACGAGGGCTAATCTGACTGGAAATATCGAGGTAGGCGCCGTTGAGCGTGACCAGACTACCGCTAATATCAGTCGTCGGTGCATTGAGTTCGACTGTACCGTCATTCCCTTCGATGCGCGAGGAAGCATTGAGGACATCCTGAACGTCGGGAGCATCATGCAGGAACACCTCAGCATTGACGAGGATGTTACCACCACGCCCCTGATTTGCTTGCGCGCTTATGCGACTACCGTTCAAGGCGACGGCATTGATACTGTTGACTGTGACGTTGCCGCCATCGCTTAAATCCTTGCCTTGCACGAAGCTACTGATTTCGCTGCCATCAAGCAACTTCAGATGATTGGCGTAAATGGTGATGACGCCGCCGGTGGTTTTTTGAGCATTGCCGCTAATGCGCCCACTCTGCAGGGTCAGACTGGGCGTCGTGACCGTAATGGCGCCGGCCTGACCGGTCGCATGATCCTCGGCGCTGGCGTACAGACCCGCGTAAGCTTCGTTGTTGCGCCCCGCAATGAATACGGCCTCGCGGGCATTGATGGTGATGTTGCCGCTATCCCCGGCGCTAAACGTGGCTGTGGCGATTTGCCCACCCTCGGTCAAAGCCAGTCGAGGGGTGGTTACTATGATGTTGCCGCCATTGTTGCTGGAACCCGGTTCGGCGGTGGCAGATAAATCCGAATCAGCAATCGTGACTTCAGCACTCGCGTTGACCGTGATATCGCCGCCGCGTCCGGCGCTGGTCGTGGCTGTAGTGATCTGCCCACCCTCATTCAGCATGAGTCGTGGAGTCGTGATCGTGATCGAACCCGCATCGCCAGCAAGATCTTTACGAGCAGGTATAGCGCTGGCGGAGAGGCTGGAGGCGTTACGGTCACTGTACCCGGCGACGGTCACCGCTTCCTGGGCATTGATCACCAGATCGCTGCCGTGACCGTCTCCACGGGTGATCGCCACGATTTGCGCGCCGCCGGTTACAGTCAGGGTGTCGACGTTCAATACTATCGAATCCGTAGCATCCATGTTTCTGGTGACGTTGCGAATAACGCCGTTGCCGGTGAGGGTCAGGTGCGGCGTTGTGACCTGAATGCTTCCCGCTGCGCCGTTGGAGCGATCCACATCTTTGGCGCTGGCGGACAGCCCAGTGTAAGTTGCCGCTGCATCGCTGCCGGTGATGAGGACGGCTTGCCGGGCCGTAATGCGAATCGCGCCACCGCGTAACGCGCTCTCATTGTCAACGGTAATCACGCCACCCTCACTCAGATTCAGGGTATCAACGTCCAGGATAATCACGCCGGGTTGCCCACCGATCAGACTCCGCGAGTTGCTTTGCATCGAACCTTGCCGGGTGATTGTGACGACCGGGGCCGTGACCTTGATCGTTCCGGCTTGGCTCACGCTGGACGCACGCGCCAAGGTGTCCGCGAACAGGCTGGAAGGATCGTTATCGGGACCGATTCCGGCGAGGGTCACCGCCTCGCGGGCATTGACGGTGATATCGCCGCTGTTCCCCTGGGCATCGAACCAGGCCGCAGAGGACACAAAAGCGCCGTCGTTCAGCGTCAACGCGCCTACATCCAGCGTGACCACGCCGCCATTCCCTTGATCCAGCGTGACGGCGGTCAACCGTGAACCCTGCTCGAACTGCATGGCTCCGTTTAGGGCGACATGGATTTCCCCCGCGTTCCGGTCGCTGTAGGTGTCGCTGAAAACCCAACCGCCCTGGTTGAGCCATTGCCCGCCTCGAATGAAAAGGGTTCCGCCGCCCGCGCCGCTGACATCAAGGTTGCCCAGTTCAACATCCTGAAAGGTTCCGACCGCGTCGACATGTGGGCGCACCGTTCCGTCATGTTGTAGCTGGAAAGTTCCCAAGGCGCTAAAGCCACGCAACTCCAGACCGTTCAGCGTGGGCGTCACCTCTCCGGGAGAACCGACCGTGGCGATATTGATGCGTCCCACCGGAGCGTACAGCGTTCCGTTAGCGATGGTGAGATCGCCGCCGATCAGCGACAGGGTTTGCCCCTGCGGAACTTCCAGGAAACTACCTTTGATAGTGATGGGTGCAGGCGTATCGCTGAGAAACCCGAAGGCTTCCACCGGCGCGACAGTCAACAGGCTGTTGGCGGGAGTGCGGGCGTCAAATTGGCCACCATCGCTCAGGCGCAACGTATCGGCGGTGCTGAGATGCACCGATCCGGGTACATCCAGCCGGGCGTTTTTGCCGAACAAGACACCGGCAGGATTGAGCAGATACAGGCTTGCGCCAGGAATGGTGGAGCGCAAGGTTCCGTCAATTTGCGAGACCTGGCCGCCCGTGACCCGGCCAATGATGTTGTTCACCGAAGCCGGGCCGCTGAAAGTCGCGCTGGCCCCGGTTGGGATGGAGAATGTCCCGAAACTGTGGAACAGGTTGCCACCGACCTGCTGGCCGAGATCGGCGGTGATGGCGTAGTCTGGCCCCGGCAAAGCGCCTGCTTGGCCCAGTGTGCCATCCAGTGTCACTTGCGCCGGGAGGCTGCCGGCGTAAATGGTTAATGCCAGCGCCCAGCGCCACAGCTTGAATTGCATCATCTTTTATCCCCTGATTCCACAGCTATTAGTTTAGCATCCAAAATTCGCTTCAGGCTGGGCCTCTACTCGTCTTTTATCAGTTCTTATACTATACATAACGCTGACATATCGCAAAGAGGAGACTGCAAAGGAAGTTGCAAAAACAGTAGTTGCAATTGCAGGTAATTCCTACTTATTTTCGTACAAGGATTCCAATATGAAACCACATTTTTGGTACTGGTTAGTTGTGCGTAATGGACGGGCCAAAGCTATTGGCTTTTTCCTGATGCTGGCGCTGAACCTCTCCGTCGCCCAGGCCGCCACATTTACCGTCACCAGCCTCAACGACAGCGGCGCGGGTTCGCTGCGCAAGGCAGTCCTCGACGCCAATGCGGCTCCAGGCAATGACACGATTGCGTTTCAATCGGGCTTGACAGGGACGATTGTCCTGACCAGTGGGGAAATCGCGATCACCGACCGGGTTGCCATCAATGGTCCGGGGGCCAATGTCCTGGCGGTCAGCGGCAACCAGGCTTCGCGGGTTTTCAAGGTCTCCGGCTTGGGGGTGACGCTTCAAGGTTTAACGATTAAAGCAGGTAAGGTCAACAACGACTACGGCGGCGGGATTGACAACTCTGGCTTCCTGACGCTCAACAACATGACCCTGTCGGATAATGCTGCCGGTTACGGCGGCGGCGGAATTAACAACACCGGCTCCCTGACGCTCAGCAACATCATTCTGTCAGGCAATTCGGCCAACAACGGGAGCGGCACCGGCAACGGCGGCGGGATTTTCAACTGGGGTTCGTTGACCGCCACTCGTCTCACTCTATCGGATAACTCGGCCTATGGCTACGGCGGTGGGATTTATAACCAGGTGAGTGGCAGTGATGTTACGGTGACGATCGACAACAGCCTGTTGACCACCAATCAGGGTTCTCTAGGTGGCGGCATTGGTAACATGGGCGGCAGCATCATGATCGTCAGTAACAGCACTCTGTCCGGCAATCAGGCCACCGTCTATGGTGGTGGGATTCTCAACGGGGCTACACTCACTGTGAGCAACAGCACCCTGTCCGATAATGGAGCTTCTCAAGGCGGTGGGATTGCCAACTGGGGTTCGTCGGACGCTACTCTGACCGTGAACAACAGCACACTATCTGGCAATCTGGCCAGCGAGGAGGGCGGCGGGATTTCCAACCTGGCAGCAGCCTTCGTGACCCTGAGCAACAATACGCTATCGGGCAATGCCGCCCTCATCAGTGGTGGCGGCATTCAAAATCACAGCGACATCATAACCTTGGGCAATAACCTGGTGGTGGGTAACGCCGCGTCCACCGGCAAGAACATTAACCTGGCAGGTGGGGAAATTACCTCTCAAGGCTATAACCTGTTGGGCGAAAACGGCGTTCCAGGTGTTTCCGGCTTTACCCCAGCGGCCAACGATCTCGTTTTAGCCGGTTCGGTCAGCACCGCTATTGGCCCCTTGGCGGACAACGGCGGTTCCACGCAAACCCATGCTCTGGTCGCGGGCAGTCTGGCGATTAATGCCGGTAACAATGCGCTCATTCCCACTGGCGTCACCACCGATCAGCGCGGTGCAGGCTTTCCGCGCATCGTCGGCGGCACGGTGGACATCGGCGCGGTGGAAGGTGCGGGCGGCGGTAGTGGCGGTGCGACCTTCACCGTCACGGCCAGCGCCGGGGCGGGCGGCGCAATCAGTCCCGCTTCGGCAACCGTCAACAACGGCGCGACCGCAACCTTTACCGTCACCCCCAATACGGGCTACGCAGCGGATGTCACGGGCTGTAGTGGAACTCTCGCGGGCAACATCTACACCACCGGCCCGATCACTGCTAATTGCATGATCAGCGCCAGTTTCCACCCCAACACCAGCGCCTTCACCGTCACCGCCAGCGCCGGTCCGAACGGGGTCGTCAGTCCCGCCACGCAGAGCATTGCCCCCGGTGCGACCGCCACGTTCACCGTTACCCCCAACACCGGCTATGTCGCCACCGTCGCCGGTTGTAATGGCAGCCTTACTAGCGCCACCTACACCACTGGCCCGATCACAGCCCCCTGCACAGTGGTCGCGGCATTCAGCCCAACCGCCGCCGCCAGTGCTCCAACCATCACAACCTCCGTGCTGCCCGACGCCATCGTGGGTGTACCCTACGCCGCAGTGTTAACCGCCATTGGCGGCCAATATCCCTACACCTACACTGCAACAGATCTGCCGCCCGGCCTGACGCTGACGACCGAGGGGATTCTCCGCGGCACGCCCACCACCGGTGGCGCTTTTGCCGTGGCCGCCACCGTGACCGACGCCCTCGGGCATCGGGGTTCCCGCGGTTATGTGGTGACAGCCAGCGCCGGGTTGTCCCTGGTCACCGCGAATTTACCCGACGCCCTGGTCAATATCCCCTACACGCAGACGCTCGCTGCCGTCGGCGGGCAACCCTCCTACGTTTTTACGGCGTCGGGTTTGCCGACGGGTCTGAGTCTCACCCCGTCCGGTGTGCTGAGTGGGACACCGGTCGAACGCGGTGTAGCTGCGGTGCAACTGACGGTCACCGACACCTTCAACCAGCAGTCCACGAAGAACGCGGTTCTCACGGTTCGTGACTTCACCTTCACCGAACCCAACCCGGAACAACCGGACGAAAACATCAGCGGTGCCGCGGAATCCTGCCCGACGGCGAATATCGCAACGCGCACCCTGAAGCTGGGCGATCCTGGCGCACCCACTACCGGCCCTGACGGCGTGACGCTGCCTTACGGCCTGCTGGAAATCACCGTCACCGGCTGTGAACCCGGTCAAACTGTGCTGGCTCTGACCACCGTGTACCCGGAACCCCTACCTCCAGATGCGCAATACTGGAAATACGGTCGCACCCACGATAACGCCGAACCCCACTGGTACGTGCTACCCGGCGCGATCATTGAAGGTAACGCGATTACCCTGTTGATCGTCGACGGTGACATCGGCGATGCCGATCTGGCGGTTGATGGCAACATCCTCGATCCGGGCGGCCCTGGCATTACGCTCAACACCATTGACGGTGCCGTCCCCGCGGTCCTGCCGATTAGCGAACCCTACCGCGCTGACTTCCAGGCCCGCTGCAACGCAGGCGCCTGCCCCGCCGGTTCGGTTTATGACTGGAGTTTGGCGGCGGGCGCACTCCCCGACGGGCTGACGCTGACTGGTGCGGGCGCAACCGCCACCCTGAGTGGTACACCCACCCGTGTGGGGCGCTATCCGTTCACCGTGCAAGTGCTGACCCGAGGCGCGACGACCTTAACTTCTACACAGCAAAGCTATACCGTGCGTATCACCGATGGCAGCTCCGACCCGGCGGCCACGACGCTGATCACCCATTACTACGTCTCGATCCTCGAACGGGAACCGGAAGCAGAGGGACTGGCGTATTGGCAGGGCTTGATTGCTGAACTTCAGGGACGGGGTCAGGATGCTAAACCGGTGTTCCGGGATATGGCGAATTTCTTTTTCAACAGTCCCGAATATCTGGGCCGTAACACCACCGACCGGCAATTCATCACCAATCTCTACCTGACTTTCTTCCAGCGCGAACCGGATGAAGACGGCTATGCGTTCTGGCTGGCCGATCTGGCTAACCACGCCCCACGCAACGATGTCATGACCTTCTTCCTCTACTCCCAGGAATTTACCGACTTCATGGCGGCGCTGGGGTTCTGATAAGCGTTCACCGCCCCCCTTTGAAAAAAGGGGGACTGAACAACAGGCGAGGGACAGGAGAAGCTGTCAGGGTTCCAGACCGGCTTGCCGGAGTCGAGCAAGCAATTGTTCGACCTGCTGTTCGGCGGTCATGCGCGCCTGACGTTCCTGTTCTCTAGCCTGGCGTTCCTGCGCTGCTTGCTGTTCGGCGGTCGTGCGTGCCTGGCGTTCCTGCTCCGCCTGCCATTGCGCTGCTTTCCGAGCCTGTTCCTCCACAGCGCCCTCGCGCAACTCTTCACCCCGGTAATAGACGCGCACCTTGCGCCCCTCCGTCCATTCACCCGGCTCCCGCACTTCAATCTCCAGGCCCGGAATGGCTTGACTGCGATACCGCCGGTCGGGCGGCAAGGGGAGCGGTTGATACTGATCCGTCCGCGTATCGTAACGATACCAGACCACCGACCGGTCATCGTCCGGCTCCGGGTACACCAGTACGAATTCCGCAACGCCATGCAGCCGGTTATGTTCCCGCATTCGCACCGTATCCTTGAGTTCCTTTTCCCGCCGCGACGTGGTGACTACTTCCAGGGCGAAGAGTAGTTCTTTAGCGGTCAGCGCCCGAATGTCGGGATTAGCGGTCAGGGCATAGTCCGGGTAAAGAATTCGTTGCTCATTGCGGTCGGGAAACCAGTACCAGATCGGATAATCGCTGACGCCTTGCAGACCGGCGCGCTCGGCCACGCGATCGAGCAGAGCGCCCAGGAAATAGATCGTCTTGCGGTGGGCATGGGAGGCGGCCATGTCAAATTCTTCATCGTAGTAGGGAATACCATCCATGGATTCCGGACTGTGCGGAATCGGGATCAAGTGCGCCAGACGTGCGTCCCGGTCGGTGTACAACCGGGGTTCGGGCGGGGAAATCGCGAGTGAGGCCATGTTAGTTCCTTCGCATTGCAGACGAAGCGCCGTGGATTTCATTAAGTATACTGTTCCTCCCAGCGAGAGGCTGTTCTATATACCGGTTTTTTATTCTATCTTCATCTCCAGAATATAGATGATTCTTGAATGCTTCCACACAAAGGAACTTCACTATGAGACTCTCTTTATCGCGCTGTTTGACTGCGAACAACGGGTGCGTCAAGACCATCGGCCTCTGTCTCATCCTGTTTCTGAGCCTGCCCTTCGCGCACGCTGACACCTATACCGTGACTAACCTCACTGACAGCGGCGCGGGTTCATTGCGCCAAGCCATCCTCGACGCCAACATCAATACGGGTGTTAACAACACCATCGATCTATCCAGCCTGAGCGGACAGTTGCTCACCCAAGGCAACTTGAACATCACGACAGGGACGGTCGATATCAAAGGGCCAGGGGCCGATGTCTTGACGATTATCGGCAACGGCAACCAGCGGATTTTTGAAATCAGCAGCGGCGCAACCGCCACCCTTTCGGGATTAACGCTGACCAATGGCGGCGGCGCGATTCTGAATAACGGGACGCTCACGGTTACTAACAGCACGCTCTCCGGTAATACCGCAGCAAGCAACGACAACGGCGGCGCGATCTATAACTCTGGATCAGGCGCAACGCTCACAGTGGTTAATTGCCGCCTGGCCAACAATTCAGCAGAATGGGGAGGTGGGCTGGCTAATTCTTCTTCGGCAACGCTGACCTTGATCAATAGCACGCTGTCGGGCAATAACAGCGTTTCAGCGGGGGGTGGAATTTATAACAATTTCAATGGGTCGCTGACAATTACCAACACGACGCTATCGGACAATGTGTCGGGCAGCTATGGCGGCGCTATTGCCAGCAATACTGGGACGCTGACACTCACCCGCACGGCTCTCACCGATAATTTCGCTGCTTATCATGGCGGCGGGATTTACTTTTCAGGCAGCAGCGGCAGAGTGGCCGTCAGCGAAAGCACCCTGTCAAATAATATCACTGGAAATTTGTACTGTGGCGGTGGGATAAATATTGCGGGCGGCTCTTCTGGAGGCGTCACCGTTGTCCTGCACAACAACACGCTGTCGGGTAATACGGCGCGGGATGGCGGCGGCCTGTGTATCAGCAATGTAATTACCTGGTTTTTCGACAACACCGTCTCCAGCAATACCGCGACTCGGAACGGCGGCGGCATGTTCATCGGCACGGGGGTCACGCTGAACATGGGCAACAGCCTGATCACCGGCAACTTGGCGGTCAGCGGCAAGAGCATGTACGGCAGCAGCGGTCTTTTCTCCCGAGGTCACAATCTGTTGGGTGAGAATGGCGCTATGGATTTGGCCGGCGGTATCGTTGCCAGCGCCAGCGACCTGTCGGTAGCAGGCGCGAGCAGCGCCGTCATCGGCGCACTGGCCGATAATGGCGGCTTAACGCAAACCCATGCCCCAGTCACCGGCAGTCCGGCCATTGATGCTGGCGACAATAGTCTAATTCCTGCCGGCGTGACTACCGACCAGCGCGGAGCCGCCCGCATTTATAACAGCCTCGTCGACATTGGCGCCGTCGAAGTGGGGCCGATCCCGACCCCGACCCCGACCGTGACGACTCCAGCGATCACTACCCCCTTCTTGCCGGACGCCATTGTCAGCGTACCCTATGCCGCTGTATTGACTGCCATTGGCGGTCAGTACCCTTATATTTACACCGCCACCGGCTTGCCGCCCGGTCTGAGTCTCACATCCAATGGCATTCTGAGCGGCATGCCTACCGCTAGCGGTGACTTTCATCTCAGGGCCACCGTAATGGATGTCTTGGGCCAATACAGTCAACGCGACTATGGTCTAGCAGTCGGCCCCAGTCTGTCCCTGGCCCTAGTCACCGCTAATCTCCCGAACGCCCTGGTTAATGTTCCCTACACGCAGAATCTCGCCGCGCTTGGGGGGCAACCGCCTTATGTTTTCACCGCCACTGGTCTGCCAGCGGGCTTCAGTCTCAGTTCCAGCGGCGTCTTGCGCGGTACGCCAGTCGTACGCGGTCAATCGAATGTGTATCTGACAGTGACCGATGCGCTTGATCAGCGCGCCACAAAAGACCTGATTCTAACCATGCAGGACGCCACCTTTACCCAAACCAACCCGGAGCAACCAACGGAAACTATCAGCGGCGCAGCAGAACCCTGTCCGACAGCGAACATCACCACCCAAACGCTCAATCTTGGCGACCCTGGCGCACCCACCACCGGCCCCGACGGCGTGACGCTGCTTTACGGCTTGCTGGAGATCAAAGTCACCGGCTGTGAACCCGGTCAAACCGTGCTCGCCCTGACCACGGTGTACCCGGCTCCACTGCCGCCGGACGCCCAATACTGGAAATACGGTCGCACCCGCGACAATGACGAACCGCACTGGTACGTGCTACCCGGCGCGATCATCCAGGGCAACGCCATCACGCTGATCATCGTGGACGGCGACATTGGCGACGCTGATTTGGCGGTGGACGGCAACATTCTCGATCCGGGCGGCCCTGGCATTACGCTCAACACCATTGACGGCGCGGTGCCTGCCGTTCTGCCGATCAGCGAGCCGTACCGCGCCGACTTCCAGGTGCGCTGCGATCAGGGGCGCTGTCCCGCCGATTCGGTGTATGACTGGAGCCTGGCCGCTGGCGCGTTACCGGACGGGCTGGCTCTGACCAGCAACGGCGCGACCGCGACCCTGAGCGGGACACCGACTCGCACGGGACGTTACCCGTTCACCGTGCAAGTCCTGGCGCGCGGCGACAGCCCGACCCCCGTCCAACAAAGCTATACCGTGCGCATTAGCGACGGTAACCCCGATCCGGCGGCGGCCACCCTTATTACCCACTACTACGTCTCGATTCTGGAACGGGAACCCGAAGTCGACGGATTAGCTTACTGGCAAGGCTTAATCGCCGAGCGGGAAGCGCAGAAGATTGACATCAAACCGGTGTTCCGGGATATGGCGAATTTCTTTTTCAACAGTCCCGAATATCTGGGGCGCAACACCACCGACCGGCAGTTCATCACCAATTTGTATCTGACCTTCTTCCAGCGCGCGCCGGATGAGGGCGGTTATGCGTTCTGGTTGGAGCAACTAGCGAATGGCATGGTTCGCAATACCGCGATGGCCGGGTTCCTCTATTCCCAAGAGTTCACCGACTTTATGGCGGCGCTGGGGTTCTGAAAGAACGTGATCGTTGGGGTGAGGTGAAGAGCTTTAATGAGTGAGATGTGGAGAAATCAAGATGCAAATGCAGAGAATGTCAATTATTGACGACATCAAAAGGTTCATACTGGCGCTGGCGCTGGCGGCGATATTCAGCGCGCCGGTCGGCGCAGCGACCCTGACCGTGACCAAGACTGTCGACACCGGCGACGGGGTTTGCGATACGGATTGCTCCCTGCGCGAGGCGATCTCGACAGCCAGCGCTGGTGACACCATCAACTTCGCCTCCAGCTTGAATAACCAAACGATTACCTTATTGAACGGCACCATTCCGCTCGATAAAAATCTGACGATCCAGGGGCCGGGTTCGAGTCTGTTGACCATTCTTAATAATGCCAGTTATACCATAGCGTTCGTCACGAATGGAACCGGCGTCACCGTGACCTTTGATGACGTAACGCTGCGAGGAACCAGCACTAATGCTCTTCTTCACAACAATAGCGGCAACACAGTGACCTTCACAAATAGTGTACTGAGCGATTGTGGTGATGTGAACTCCGGAGCCAATGGCGGTGCAGTTTGGAATGAAGGGACGCTAACCCTCGCCAGCAGCACGGTGTCCAATAATGCAGCAAACCGGGCAGGCGCTATTTTGAACGATGGAATGTTAACGATCACCAATAGCCACCTGGAAAACAATACCGCTAACACCAACGGCGCTATCCTGAATCGGAGTACTTTAACGATTCAGAACAGTATCCTGACGGGAAATCAGACCAGCGAGTATGGCGGCGCTATTCACAATGACGGCGGCAGTCTGACCATCACCGACAGCACCCTGTCTAACAATGCTGCACCGTTTGGCGGCGGAATCCTCACTGGGAATGACGGAACAGTGACCATCAGTAATAGCACGCTGTCCAATAATAATGCCACTTATGATGGCGGTGCTATTTTGATTTTTGCCGGCACAGTTACCGTTACTAACAGTACTTTTTCCGGGAATACGGCCAATAATGGCGGCGGCATCGGCAACAGTGGCGCATTGGCCGTCACTAACAGTACCCTATCCGGCAATACAGCAGGGATCGAGGGCGGCGGCATCGCCAGCGACAGCGCAATCACCGTCCGCCAAAGCACGATCACCGGCAATAGCGCGACAACGGGCGGCGGCATCGCAAGCCATACACTGACTATTGGCAACAGCTTAGTGGCAGGTAATACTGCGACAACAGGACGCGAAATCAATGTCAAAGTTTCCTGGAGTTCGCAGGGCTATAACCTGATTGGATTCAGCAGCAGCACGGGGATGAGCGGTTCGGGCAACCCCACCTTAAGCGCCACGGATTTCACTCCCACGGTCGGGCTGGGCCAAATCATTGGTGCACTGATAGATAACGGCGGTCCGACTCAGACACATGCATTGGTAACTGGCAGTCCCGCGATTAACGCAGGCAGTGATGCTTTAGCGATCGCCGCCGGTTTAAGCACCGATCAACGGGGACAACCGCGCTTTTCCGGGACTGTCGACATCGGGTCTTATGAGGTACAGTCTGCCGTCGTCAATGGCGCCTGTGGCGCATCCGCCGGACAAACCTTCACCAGCGCCCCCAGCAGCAATCTGTGTACAGCAGGCTCGCCATCTTCGGTGACGACGAATCCCGGAACCTTCACCTGGAACTGCATGGGTTCTGGCGGCGGCAGCACGGCATCCTGTAGCGCCACCCGCGCTTTCACCGTCACGCCCAGCGCCAGTACGCAGGGCAGCATTAACCCGAATACCGCGGTGACGGTCGCCTACAATGCGACGCGCGCCTTCACCGTCACGCCCAACATGGGCTATACCGCCAGCGTCAGCGGCTGTAGCGGCAACTTATCCGGCACGACCTACACCACCGGTCCGATCACGGCGAATTGCACGGTTACCGCCAACTTTGTGGCCCAGACCTACACCGTCACCGCCACCGCCGGAACCGGTGGGACGATCAGCCCCGGCTCCGCGCTGGTCAGCTATAACCAAACCACAGCGTTCACCGTCACGCCGAACACCGGCTATACCGCCAGCGTCAGCGGCTGTAATGGCGCTCTCACCGGCACGACTTACACCACCGGCCCGATTACGGCGAATTGCGCCGTTACTGCTACTTTTAGTCCCGATAACTTCACCGTGACCGCCAGCGCGGGCGCCAATGGCGCGATCAACCCTGCCAGTCGGCAAGTCGCTCCTGGTGCAACCACGACCTTCACCGTCACGCCGAACACGGGCTATACCGCCAGCATCAGCGGTTGTAGCGGCGCGCTGTCCGGCACGACTTACACCACCGGCCCGATTACGGCAAATTGCACCGTCAGCGCCACCTTCGCGCTCAAGACCTACACCGTCGCCACCAGCGCAGGCGCAAACGGCAGTCTCACGCCTGCCTCCCGAACGGTCAATCACGGTGCGACCACGACCTTCACCGTGACCCCCAATAGCGGCTACACGGCAGCGGTCACCGGCTGTAGCGGCGCTCTATCCGGCACGACTTACACCACCGGCCCGATCACCGCCAACTGCACCGTCAGCGCCACTTTCAGTCCCAAAACCACCGATTTCACCGTGACCACCAGCGCGGGCGCTAATGGCGCGATCAGCCCCGCCAGTCGGCAAGTCGCTCCTGGCGCAACCACGACCTTCACCGTTACGCCGAACACGGGCTATACCGCCACCGTGGCCGGGTGCAGCGGAACGCTGTCCGGTGCGACCTACACCACCGGCCCGGTAAACGCCCCCTGCCTCGTCGTCGCCACCTTTACCCCGACCCTGACCGCAACGACCCCAGTGCTGACGACCCCGGTACTGCCAGACGCCATTGTTGGCGTGCCCTACGCCGCGGTGTTGACCGCCATTGGCGGTCAGTACCCTTATGCCTACACCGCCACTAATCTACCGCCCGGCCTGGCGCTGACAGCGGAGGGCATTCTGCACGGCGCGTTCACGACCAGCGGCGCGTTTGCCGTCACGGTGACCGTGACCGACGCCTTGGGCCAGCACAGCGCGCGCGGCTATGCGGTGACCGCCAGCGCGGGTTTAGCCTTGGTGACGGCTGATCTGCCCGACGCCCTGGTTCATGAATCCTACACGCAGACCTTGGCCGCGGTCGGTGGACAACCGCCGTATATCTTTACCGCGACCGGTCTGCCAGCGGGCTTCAGTCTCAGTCCGAGTGGCGCCTTGCGGGGAACGCCGGTGGAAGGTGGTCACGTTGCGGTGCAACTGACGGTGACCGATGCGCTTGATCAGCACGCCACGAAAGACCTGGTGTTGACCGTGCGCGACTTGACCTTCACTGAACCCAACCCGGAACAACCGGATGAGAATATCACCGGCGCAGCGGAATCCTGTCCGGCGGCGAATATCACGACGCGCACCCTGAAATTGGGCGACCCTGGCGCACCGGCGACTGGCCCCGACGGCGTGACGCTGCTTTATGGTCTGCTGGAAATTACCGTCACGGGGTGCCAACCGGGTCAAACCGTGCTCGCCATGACCACAGTCTATCCCGCTCCACTGCCGCCGGACGCCCAATACTGGAAATACGGCCGCACCCGAGACAATGACGAACCGCACTGGTACGTCCTACCCGGCGCGATTATCCAGGGCAATGCCATCACGCTGATCATCGTTGACGGCGACATTGGTGATTCCGATCTTGCGGTGGATGGCAACATTCTCGATCCGGGCGGCCCTGGCATTACGCTCAACACCATTGACGGCGCCGTCCCTGCGGTCCTGCCCATCAGCGAACCCTACCGCGCCGACTTCCAGGTGCGCTGCGATCAGGGACGCTGTCCCGCCGATTCGGTGTATGACTGGAGCGTGGCTGCTGGCGCGTTGCCAGACGGGCTGGCCCTGACCAGCAATGGCGCGACTGCGACCTTGAGTGGGACACCGACCCGCGCGGGACGTTACCCGTTCACCGTGCAAGTCCTGGCGCGCGGCGACAGTCCGACTCCCACTCAACAAAGCTACACGGTGCGCATTACCAACGGCAGCCCTGACCTGGCGGCCACGACGCTGATCACCCACTACTACGTCTCGATTCTGGAGCGGGAACCGGAAGCAGACGGGCTAGCCTTTTGGCAGGGCCTGATCGCCGAGCGGGAAGCGCAGAAGATTGACATCAAACCGGTGTTCCGGGACATGGCCAATTTCTTTTTCAACAGTCCCGAATATCTGGGGCGCAACACCACCGACCGGCAGTTCATCACCAATTTGTATCTGACCTTCTTCCAGCGCGCGCCGGATGAGGGCGGTTATGCGTTCTGGTTGGAGCAACTAGCGAATGGCATGGTTCGCAATACCGCGATGGCCGGGTTCCTCTATTCCCAAGAGTTCACCGATTTTATGCAGGGACTGGGGTTTTGAGGGCGCAGGTGTGTAGCCCGGATGGAGCGAAGCGAAATCCGGGAAAACCCTGAAGAAAGTAAAGATAAGGATTATCCTGAACGTAACCGTTCAGTCCCCCCCTTTGGCAAAGGGGGGTGAGGGGGGATTTTGGCCCCGTCGCCCGTGCGCAATCCCCCCCCGGCCCCCCTTTTTCAAAGGGGGGAGATGAACGCTTACCCTGAACCAATCGACAACCGGCGGCGGGTTGACGCATCCAATCCATCAAAAATGCTGTCATTAAGAAATTGCCGCTTCCAGAGAAAAGCCCGCTCAATTGCGGGCAACGCGGCCTGGTCACAAACGACCGGCCATTCACGAATGAGCGTATCCAATAATTGTTCGGCCATCAGGATTGCTTCGTCCCGCGACAGCATAAAACGCGGCGCTGCGGCAAAACACACCGTCAGTTGGCTGAGATTTTGTTGACCGTGCAAACGCATGGCTTGACTGGCTTCACGTCCGGTGCGCATCTGTGGGCAAATGTCGTAAGCCGGGGTTAGGGTCAACTGTTGGCCATCCCAGAAAGCGGCGTGATTACGCGCATGATCATCCGTGTTGCCCACCATGAGGTTAAACAGCATCCGCCGATACAGTTCGTGCAAGGTGGCGCGCGGGGCGGTGAAGCGGTGGCGAATCTCGTCAGCGAGCAATTCATAACTCGCGTAACGCGCCAGCATTTCATCGAGCGCCAGGATCGTCAGCGCGGAGACCATGCCCTTTCTTTGCCACTGTCCCGCCTGACGATAGCGGTCAAACCGTTCAACGAGCAATACATCCCGACCCGCCGCCTGCGTCAACTGCACACTCGCTGTCTGGATGCCCGCTAATGCGGCGAGTTGCATCGCGATATATTCGGCTTTGACGACATTGTACAAATCCGTGGAAACCGAAAATTTGGCGATAAACTTACGCTCATCAGCATCGATCAACGCTTTGGGGTGCGCGCCGCCTACGCTGGTTCCGTGCCGTAGCGCTAAATCCAGGGCGGGCGGCAACGATTGGCCAGCGCTGATCCGTGTCGTTGCCTCGCTGAGCATTTCCAACGACGCAGCGGCTTTATTCCGAGGTTCGTAATCCGTCGCGCTGCGTTGAAAATCCAGCGCGCCAATCCGGTCGGAACCGGATTCGAGCAGATAGGTGATTTCATCCAGATCCGCCGGGTCCGCGTCATGAGGGTGAGTGCCCAACAGGTGATGCATGATGACTCGCCGCCCCCAAGCGTCCGGAGACGCATCCCGAATGCAGGAGGCGATTGGGCCATTTGGCGTGAATTCGCCCCGGCGCAAAGGTAACTCCGGGGTGAATAACGCTATAGCGTCCGGTCGCTGCAGGTAGCGGGTTCCATAGGCAAAATGCGCCTTTTCGCCTTGGCGTTTCAGGGCGCCGGCCACCACCGGTTCAGCCGCATCCGGGAGCCAGATCCAGACAAAGACCTGCTCAGAAGTCATCGTCGATATCGGCTTTCGGCGGATGGATATGCTTGGGCAACAGGGCGAGGCGGGCTTCCAGCAGCTCCCGGTATTCCGTCAGGCGTGGATGGCCTGGCTCAATGTTGAAAAGCGGCGTTCCCAGCAAGGCGGCCACCTCAAACACCGTACCAATCGCCACTTGCGGCTCGCCTTTCAGCACCGCTTGTACGGTAGCGCGACTAATGCCCGCACGTTCGGCCAACTCCGCCTGAGACATTTGGCGTTCGCGCCGAGCGGTTTCCAGGAGGGTGGCAAAGAGCGCCAGGGCTTCATGAGATTGCAGGGAAAGTAAGGGAGATTTTTTCATCAGTGATCAATAAAGCAGGCATATTTTTAAAAATACCTTATTTAATGGTCAAGTGACTGCGAAAACCGGCTTGAGTTCCGTCATCGTTAAAGTTCCAATGATGACTATCACGGTCGACCTGCTACCGTCTGTTCTTGGAATTTTCCAATGGCGTGACTATAATACTAACTAATAATTGACATAAAATACTATAGCCACTTTCCAGGAGAAAATGACATCATGCTACGCTATCGAGCATTACCTATTTTTCTGTTATCTCTGCTTTTGTTCAGCTTGCCACTCAAGGCGGATGTCTCCACCGTCACTAATCTGGACGACAGCGTCACGTCCGCCCAAGCGCAGGTTCAGGTTCAGGAAGTGGAAACCCCGGTAACCTGTGAGGAAGGCGCTGTTCTTCAATTAAATTACGGTAACCATACTTCAGGTTGCAATATCGATACCGTAACTGACCTCGATACCTTTAGATTCACGGGTTCTGCTGGAGATGTTATTCGAACCATAGTCCGCTCACCATCGACTATGGACCCCATCCTGGAAGTTCGAGATCCTGAAGGCGCCTTGATTGTGGATGAACGCTGTGGTGGCTCCTGCGCCATCGTCATCGATAGCACACTCACTCTTTCAGGAACTTATTCAATATCGCTGTCAGAGTGGGGCGCTGATGACACAGGAGAATACACGCTTCAGTTGGAAAAAATACCATCCCTGAATCCAGTCAACGTTACTTATGACGCTCCCATCACGGGTGAAATCAATCCCACCACTGATGTGGATTTCTTTATCTTTCAGGGGTCAGTAGGATCTGAGATCCGAACCACAGTCCGCTCACCATCGACTATGGACCCCATCCTGGAAGTTCGAGATCCTGAAGGCGCCTTGATTGTGGATGAACGCTGTGGTGGCTCCTGCGCCATCGTCATCGATAGCACACTCACTCTTTCAGGAACTTATTCAATATCGCTGTCAGAGTGGGGCGCTGATGACACAGGAGATTATGAATTAAGCGTCGCGTGTCTTTTTGGAGATTGCTTTAATGTTGCGCCGCCGCCCTCGTTCACCGTCACCGCCACTGCTGGCGCGGGCGGCGCGATCAGCCCCTCTTTAACCACGGTCAACAGCGGCGGCGTCGCCACCTTCACTGTCACGCCCGACGCTGGTTACTTTGCCAGCGTCACCGGTTGTGGCGGGACACTCTCGGGCAATACCTACACCACCGGCCTGATTACCAGCGATTGCATGATCAGCGCCAGTTTCCATCCGAACACCAGCGCCTACATTGTGACGGCCATCGCCACTGCCAACGGCAGCATCACCCCCGCCACGCAAACCGTTAATCCGAACGCCACCGCCACCCTGACTGTTACCCCAGATACCGGATACACAGCCATCGTTGCCGGCTGTGGAGGAACCCTGACCGGCACGACCTACACCACCAGTCCGATCACGGCTGACTGTGCGGTGGTGGCCCGCTTCACGGCGACCGTCACCGCTGACGCGCCCACGGTGACCACGCCGGACTTGCCTGACGCCATCGCCCAAGTCCCCTACGCCACCTACCTCACTGCGATTGGTGGTCAATATCCCTATACCTACGCCGCGACTGGCCTGCCGCCCAGCTTGACCCTCACCGCCGAAGGCATTCTCCGGGGAACGCCGACCACCAGTGGCCCTTTCGTGGTCACAGTCACCGTGACCGACGCCCTCAGCCAGCGTGGTTCGCGCCGTTACTTGCTGACGGTAAGCACGGGCTTGACCCTGATCACCGTCCATCTCCCGAACGCGTTGGTCAATGTTCCTTACTCGCAAACGCTCGCCGCGCTCGGCGGGCAGCCGCCTTACATCTTCACTGCCGCCGGGTTGCCTACGGGCTTGAGTCTCACGCCGGGCGGTGTGCTGAGCGGGACCCCGGTCGAGCGCAACATCACCGCAGTCCAACTGACCGTCACCGACGCCCTGAATCAGCAGGCTACGAAAGAGACCGTGCTCACGGTGCGTGACTTTACCTTCACCGAACCCAACCCGGAGCAGCCGGAACAAACCCTCAACGGCGTCGCGGAAATCTGTTCGACCGCCAATGTCAGCACCCGCACCCTCAAGGTAGGCGATCCCGGTGCACCAGCGACCGGCCCCGACGGCGTCACCCTGCTCTACGGCCTGCTGGAAATCACCGTCACCGGTTGTGAGCCCGGCCAAACCGTCCTGACCCTGACCACGGTGTACCCGGAACCGCTGCCCCCCGATGCCCAATACTGGAAATACGGCTCCACTCGCGATAACACTGAACCGCACTGGTACGTCCTGCCCGGCGCAATTATCGAAGGCAACGCCATCACCCTGCTGATCGTCGATGGCGACATTGGCGACTCTGATCTTGCGGTGGACGGCAACATCCTCGATCCAGGCGGCCCCGGTATTACCCTCAACACCATTGACGGCGCCGTCCCCGCCGTCCTGCCCATCAGCGAACCCTACCGCGCCGACTTCCAAGTCCAGTGCGATCAAGGTCAATGTCCAGCGGATTCCGTCTACGACTGGAGCCTGGTTGCAGGCGCGTTGCCGGACGGATTAGCCTTGACCGGCAATGGCGCGACCGCGACCCTGAGCGGGACGCCCACCCGCGTGGGGCGCTACCCGTTCACCGTCCAAGTCCTGGCCCGCAGTGACGCCCCCGCCCCGACCCAGGAAAGCTATTCCGTGGTCATCGCCGATCCGGCGGCCACCACGCTGATCACCCACTACTACGTCTCGATCCTCGAACGGGAACCCGAAGCGGAGGGGCTGGCTTATTGGCAAGGCTTGATCGCAGACCGCCAAGCGCAAGGGATGGATGTGAAACCGGTGTTCCGGGACATGGCCAACTTCTTTTTCAACAGTGAGGAATATCTGGGTCGCAACACCACCGACCGGCAATTCATCACCAACCTGTATCTGACCTTCTTCCAGCGCGAACCGGATGAGGACGGCTATGCGTTCTGGCTGGAGCAGTTGGCGGGCGGTATGCCGCGCAATACCGCAATGGCCGGTTTCCTCTATTCCCAAGAGTTCACCGACTTCATGCAGGGGTTGGGGTTCTGAAGAAACGACGGTCGGGTACTACACAGGCCGTACTCGATTCATTTACACGGTAAGCGCTGTCGGGCAACACTCTGCTTTTGCCCGACCTGCGTTTACGATTTTATACCGTTTCTCAATAAGTTTTGAATTCTGAGTTCCCCCCTTTGGCAAAGGGGGGCTAGTGGGCTGACACAGAAGTTTTGACAGGTAGCGGTGGGTGCCCTATGGTTG
>ERZ795053.2860-NODE-2860-length-20301-cov-10.878198_pt1 | contig 20301 bp, 14 predicted proteins | sample MGYA00375137_ERZ795053 | MGnify/ENA primary metagenome ERZ795053 (study PRJEB30182, sample SAMN05720284) | activated sludge metagenome | isolation source: Anaerobic digester | place: Hong Kong | collected 2014-12-17 ...
GCGTCGTGGTGTCGTCGGGATCGCCCGGCGCTGCCGACGTGTGGGTCGCGACCGGTTCGCCGTATTCGGCGTTGCGTGCCCCTGCCCGCCAGCGCGTGCTGACCTACGGCGATGTGCGGGCCTCCGGCTGGGCCGCGGGCCAGGCGATCGCGGGCCAGGTGGACAGGCTGGGCGGGCTGCCCGTGCGCGGACCGAAAGCCTGCGGGCGGATCCGCTGAGCCAGGCCGGCCACCGGCTCGCTCTTGCCCCTATTGCCATCCTCAAGCAGTTCGGAGGTTGGTGAGCGTCGTCGGCCGGACTAGTGCTCGCGAACCACAAAGGGCTCACGGACGTGCGCCGACCGACTGCTCTCAGTGCAACAGGTCGGAGAGGGCCTTCTCCTGTTCCTCGGTGGCCACGAAGAGCAACTCGTCGCCGACTTCCAGAGGGTCGTCCCTGGTGACCGAGATGACGCGGTCCTCGCGCAGGATCGCCACCAGAGCGGTGTCGACCGGCCATTCCACATCGCCGGCCGCCATGCCGATCACATGGGAATCATGGGGCAAGGTCATTTCGACGAGGTTGGTCTTGCTCTGCCGGAAGGTGAGCAGTCGGACCAAGTCGCCCACAGCAACGGCCTCTTCGACCAGGGCACTGAGCAACCGCGGCGTCGACACGGCAACGTCCACCCCCCACATCTCGTCGAACAGCCACTCGTTCTTGGGGTGGTTCACGCGCGCCACCACGCGCGGCACTCCGTACTCGGTCTTGGCGAGCAGGGATACCACGAGGTTCACCTTGTCGTCGCCGGTCGCGGCTACCACCACCTGGCAATGCTCGAGCCCGACGAGATCCAAGGAAGCCATCTCGCAGGCATCAGCCTTGACGATGTCGACCCCCTCGATGCGGGACTTCTCGACCAGCACGGCATCCCGGTCGATGAGCAGGACGTCGTGGCCGATCCCCGCGAGTTCGCGGGCGATGGACTTGCCGACTTTGCCGGCCCCGGCGATGGCTACCTTCATTCCGGATCAACCGCCTTCCCGGCGCAGTGCTCGCACACCTCGTCGAACGCCTCTTTGGCAGTGAGCAGGACCGGTTCGTCGCCTTCCTGCAGAACGCTGTCAGCGGTCGGCACGATGACGCCACCCTCGCGGTAGATCATCGCGACCCGCGAGGGCAGGCCGAATGTCAGGTGCTCCGCGCGGTGGCCGTACCAGGTGCGGTTGAGTTCCACGCGGTGCATCACGGCTGCGCCGGTCTCATCGGTCCACAGCTGGGCCGGGTCGCCGGGCAGAAGGTGTCGCATCACCTGCTCGGTCGTCCAGGCCACGGTGGCCACGGTGGGGATCCCCAGCCGGGCGTAGATCGCAGCGCGTCGGGGGTCATAGATCCGGGCGACGACCCGCTCCACGCCGAACTTCTCGCGGGCCACGCGCGCCGCGACGATGTTCGAGTTGTCACCGCTGCTCACGGCCGCGAACGCCTGCGCCTGCTCGATGCCGGCGGCCAGCATCGCATCCCGGTCGAATCCGATGCCCTGTACGGTCTTGCCCTCGAAACCCGAGCCGAGCCGGCTGAAGGACGCCGCGGACTGGTCGATGACGGCCACTGAGTGGCCCAGTTCGTCGAGGTTGCGGGCGAGTCGGGATCCGACACGGCCACACCCCATCACCACGAAATGCACAGTGCAACGCTACTCGCGTGCCACCAGAGGTGCTCACCGGTCTACCATCGGTGTCGTGCTCACACCCAAGGAGCTCCTGCTCGGCCGGGCTCAGCGCAGTGACAAGTTGCACTCGACACTGCTGCCCAAGCGAATCGCACTTCCCGTCTTCGCCAGTGACGCGTTGTCCTCGGTCTCGTATGCGACCCAGGAGATCCTGCTCGTGCTGTCGCTGGGCGGGCTCGCATACTTCGCCTACTCGCCGTGGGTCGCACTGTGTGTGGTAGCGGTCATGATCGTCGTCGTGGCCTCATACCGCCAGAACGTCCAGGCCTATCCCAGCGGTGGTGGCGATTACGAGGTCGTCACCAAGAACCTCGGGCCCAACGCCGGTTTGACAGTGGCCAGCGCACTGCTGGTGGACTACATCCTGACGGTGGCGGTGTCCATGTCGGCCGCCTCGGCCAACATCGCGTCGGCAATACCGTGGTTCGGCGAGCACCTCGTGGCGCTCACTGTGGGACTGATCATCGTGGTGACGCTGCTCAATCTGCGCGGGGTGCGTGAATCCGGAACGCTGTTCGCGATTCCGACCTACGCCTTCATCATCGGCATCTTCGCGATGATCATCACCGGCGCGGTGCGGTGGGCGGCCGGGGACACCATGCTCGCCGAGTCCGCGGGGTGGGAGATCAAGCCCGAAGCCACCTTCACCGGCTTGGCGCTGGTGTTCTTGCTGGCGCGTGCGTTCTCATCCGGGTCCACCGCGTTGACCGGAGTCGAGGCGATCGCTAACGGCGTGCCCGCTTTTCGAAAGCCGAAGGGGAAGAACGCAGCCAAGACGCTGGTCATGCTCGGCATGCTCAGCATCACGATGTTCATGTCGGTCACGATCCTCGCGCTGGTCACCAAGGTGAAGGTGGCGGAGTACAACGAGGACCTGATCGGTCTGCCCGCGGGCCAGGAGCAGAAGACCGTGATTGCGCAGATCGCGCAGGCCGTCTTCAGCAACTTTCCGGTGATGTTCATCTACGTGTCGACGGTGACGGCACTGATCCTGGTGTTGGCCGCGAACACGGCCTTCAACGGTTTCCCGGTCCTGGGCTCGATCCTTTCCCAGGACAACTACCTGCCCCGACAGCTGCACAACCGCGGCGACCGGCTCGCGTTCAGCAACGGCATCCTGACGCTTGCGTTCATGGCCATCCTGCTCGTCTACATCTTCGAGGCGAGCGTCACGGCCTTGATCCAGCTGTACATCGTCGGGGTGTTCATCAGTTTCTCGTTCAGCCAGTTGGGCATGACCCGTCACTGGACACGGCTGTTGAGCACGGAGGAGGATCCGACGGTCCGTTCGCAGTACTCCCGGCGACGGGTCGTCAACAGCATCGGATTCGTCATGACCGGCACAGTCCTCATAATCGTGCTGGCTACCAAGTTCACTCGTGGGGCGTGGATCGTCTGCATCGCGATCCCGGTCCTGTTCGTCATCATGAAGGCCATCCAGCGCCACTACGAGAAGGTGGCGATCGAACTGACGCCGCTGGACGATGAGCGCTTCCTGCTGCCTGCGCGTGTGCACGCGATCGTCCTCGTGGCTAAGATCCACAAGCCCACCCTGCGTGCACTGTCCTACGCGCGGGCCACGCGGCCCTCCACCCTGGAGGCGCTGACCGTCGAGGTCAGTCCTGGTGACTCGGAGGCGATCATCGAGGAGTGGGAGCGCCGCGACATCCCCGTGACCTTGAAGGTGCTGGAGAGTCCGTATCGCGAGATCACGAAGCCCATCGTCGACTACGTGCGCAACTTCCGCCGCGAGAGCCCACGCGACCTGGTGACCGTGTACGTCCCCGAGTACGTCGTCGGTCACTGGTGGGAGCACCTGCTGCACAACCAGAGCGCGCTGCGACTGAAGAGCAGGCTGCTGTTCACGCCCGGTGTGATGGTGGTGAGCGTGCCGTGGCAGTTGGAGTCCAGCGATCGCGTCGCCGACAAGGTGGACGCCGAGGCGCCAGGTGCCATCTACCGGGGGATCCCCTCGCAGATCCGGGAGTGATCGGTGTCCGACCTGGTTCTGCGGGTGGACAAGCCGGCACACGGTGGTAGTTGTGTGGGGCGTTCGGACGGCCGGGTCGTCTTCTGTCGGCACAGCCTGCCGGGGGAGATGGTGGCGGCGCAGGTCACGGGCGAGAGCAGTCGCTTCCTGCGAGCGGATGCCATCGAGGTCCTCGCGAATCCCAACCCTGCTCGGCGCGCCAGCCCGTGTGAGTGGTTCGGGCCCGGCTTGTGCGGGGGATGCAGTTGGCTACACGCGGAACCGGAAGAGCAACGACGACTGAAGGAACAGGTGCTGGCCGAAACCCTGCAACGCATCGCTGGGATCTCGCGTGAGCCCGTGGTGATCCCACTGGGTCTCGAGCGGGGATGGCGCACGCGCATGACATTGCACGCCGATCCCACCGGGCGGCTCGGGCTGCACACGTCGCGAAGTGACCACATCGTCGCCGTCGGGGACTGCCTGCAGGCGGCCCCAGAACTGGATCTGCCGGAGTTGCTCGAACGGCGGTGGCCGCCCGGCGCCGAGGTCCGGGTCAGTGTCAGCGATGCCGGTCGCGCCGTGATGGCTGTCCAGGCCGACGGGCGCAGGCAGATCGAGGGTGTCGAGGAGCACCTGTACGTCGTCGGTGGCCGACAGTTCGCGTGCAGCACCGATGGATTCTGGCAGTCACACACCCTGGCGCCGGCAACCCTCGTGGACGAGGTCCGGACACTGGTGGAACCGGCCCGGACGATCGTGGACCTCTACGCCGGGGTGGGTCTGTTCGGCCTGAGTCTGCTCGACGAGCACGTCGAGCAGATGGTGCTCGTGGAGGGGGACCGTCGCGCAGCGGCATTCGCCCGGCGGAATGCGGCGGGGGACCCACGCGTGCGGGTGATCGGCAGTGATGTGCGCCGTTGGCGGCCGTCGGGGGCAGATCTGGTGGTCCTGGATCCGCCACGTGCAGGGGCCGGGGGGAAGGTCGTCTCCGCCATCGCCGGCAGCGGCGCGGCAACCATCGTCTACGTCTCGTGCGAACCGTCCACACTGGCGCGGGACCTGGGCCTGTTCGCCGACCACGGATACCGGCCCGACCACATCCGCGGTTTCGACCTGTTCCCGGGAACCGCCCACGTGGAGACCGTGGTCCGTCTGCGCAAGGAGTCGACATGACATACCGTCTTGTCGACGTGTCGTGCTGGATGGACGACTTCCGTTTCCCCGGCGATGAACCCGTGACCGTGACCGGGCCGTTCAATGTCGTGACCGGGACGAATCCCGAATACGTGTACCACTTGTCGACGCCGACGCAGGCCGGCACGCACGTGCAAGGGCCTCGGTACTTCGTCGCCGACGGCGCCACGATCGACGAGTTCCCGCTGGACCGTTTCGAAGGTGAGGCGGTGCTGGTCGACATGCCGGCGCGCGGCGTGGACACGCAGTTGACCGACCTGCTCGATGCCCTCGACGGACGCAGCTTGCGCGACCGGATCCTGCTGCTGAGATCGGGTCACATGGACGAGGTGATCCGAACGGGCGCGACGGATCTGGATCCGGCGCGGCGGCCCGGCGTGTCCCTCGGGGCCGCCGCCTGGCTGGCGCACGAGTCCGGTGTGAGGATGATCGCGATCGACTCGGTCGGCCTGGAATCTCGCACGACGAGCAACTACGAGGTCAACGTCCTGCTCTGTCGTGCCGGAGTGCTCATCCTCGAAGGGCTGGTGAACCTCGGGGGGCTCGGCGACGGCCGGCTGTGGCTGGAGGCGTTTCCGCTGAAGGTGCGGGGGGTGGAGGGCACACCTTGTCGAGCGGTGGTCAAGGAGGAGCCGGGGTCGGGCAGCAACTAGGCTGGTGGGCGACCGACCAGCGATGGGAGAACCAGTGGCAAGCCTCGACAGTTTCGGTGCCAAGTCGCAGTTGCAGGTGGGGGAGGAATCGTTCGAGATCTTCCGGCTCGACGCGCTCGGCGAGCTGAACCTCCCGTACACGCATCGCGTGCTGCTGGAGAACCTCCTGCGCACCGAGGACGGGGCCAACGTCACGGCCGACCAGATCCGCGCCTTGGCGTCATGGGATGCCACTGCGGCGCCCAGCCAGGAGATCCAGTTCACGCCCGCACGGGTGATCATGCAGGACTTCACAGGGGTGCCGTGCGTGGTCGACCTCGCGACCATGCGCGAGGCGTTCACGGACATGGGTGGTGATCCGGCGCGCATCAATCCGCTGGCACCGGCCGAACTGGTCATCGACCACAGCGTGATCGCCGACTACTTCGGCACACCCCAGGCGCTGCAGCTCAATGTGCAGTTGGAGTACGAGCGCAACCGTGAGCGCTACCAGTTCCTGCGGTGGGGGCAGAGTGCGTTCGACGAGTTCCGGGTGGTCCCACCGGGCACGGGCATCGTTCACCAGGTCAACATCGAGCACCTGGCACGCGTGGTGATGGTCCGCAACGGTCAGGCCTACCCGGACACCTGCGTGGGCACCGACTCGCACACCACCATGGTCAATGGGCTCGGGGTTCTCGGCTGGGGCGTCGGCGGCATCGAGGCGGAGGCCGCCATGCTGGGCCAGCCGGTGAGCATGCTGATCCCACGCGTGGTCGGTTTCAAACTGACCGGCGAGTTGCCCGCAGGCGCCACCGCCACCGACCTTGTGCTGACCATCACCGAGATGTTGCGCCAGCACGGCGTGGTCGGCAAGTTCGTCGAGTTCTACGGCGAGGGCGTCGCCGCGGTGCCGCTGGCCAACCGCGCCACCATCGGCAACATGAGCCCGGAGTACGGCTCGACAGTGGCGATCTTCCCGATCGACGACGAGACCCTGGCGTATCTGCGCCTCACGGGCCGCAGCGAGCAGCAGATCGCGGTGGTCGAGGCGTATGCCAAGGCGCAGGGGCTGTGGCACAACGCCGACCACGAGCCGACCTACTCGGAGTACCTCGAACTGGACCTCGCAGATGTGGTCCCCAGTCTCGCCGGGCCCAAGCGTCCGCAGGACCGGGTGGCGCTGTCCGCGGCCGCGCAGGCCTTCTCCGACGCCTTGCCGACCTACACCGACGAACCCGATAGGACCGCGACCCTCACGCTCGAGGGCCAGGAGGTCACGATCGGGCACGGCGCGGTCGTGATCGCGGCGATCACCAGTTGCACCAATACCTCCAACCCATCGGTGATGTTGGGTGCGGCGCTGCTGGCCAAGAAGGCCGTCGAGGCCGGGCTGACCCGCAAACCCTGGGTGAAGACCACTCTGGCGCCAGGTTCGCAGGTGGTGACCGACTACTACGAGAAATCCGGGCTGTTCCCCTACCTGGAGAAGCTGGGCTTCGACATCGTCGGCTACGGGTGCACGACGTGCATCGGAAACTCCGGGCCCCTGCCGACAGAACTCAGCGAAGCGATCCAGGGTGCCGATCTGGCGGCCGTTTCGGTCCTGTCCGGCAACCGCAACTTCGAGGGCCGGATCAACCCGGACGTGAAGATGAACTACCTCGCCTCGCCGCCGTTGGTGGTCGCCTACGCATTGCTCGGCCGTATGGACGTCGACATCGTGAACGAGCCGTTGGGGACCGGCACGGACGGTCAACCGGTGTACTTGCGGGATATCTGGCCTACCGACGCCGAGGTCCAAGAAGTGATCCGGCGGGCCATCGACGATGACATGTACGCACGTCGTTACGCCGATGTCTTCGCCGGCGATCAGACGTGGCAGAACCTGCCGACTCCGACTGGGTCCACGTTCGCCTGGGACGCCGATTCCACCTACGTCCGGAAGCCACCGTACTTCGATGGCATGCAGCCGGTGCCCGCGCCGGTGGCCGATGTGAGCGGTGCGCGGGTGCTCGCCAAACTCGGGGACTCGGTGACCACCGACCACATCTCGCCGGCGGGGGCCATCAAGGCGGATTCGCCCGCGGGGCGCTACCTCGCCGAGCACGGTGTCACCCCGAAGGACTTCAACTCGTACGGCTCGCGCCGGGGCAACCACGAGATCATGATTCGGGGCACCTTCGCCAACATCCGGCTGCGCAACCAGCTCGTTCCGGGTGTGGAGGGCGGCTTCACAGTCGACTTCACCACCGGGGAGCAGTCGACGATCTATGACGCAGCGCAGAACTACGCCGCTGCCGGAACGCCCTTGGTGATCCTGGCCGGCAAGGAGTACGGCTCGGGGTCGTCGCGGGACTGGGCCGCCAAAGGGACGTCCCTGCTCGGGGTCAAGGTGGTGATCGCGGAGTCGTTCGAGCGCATCCACCGTTCCAACCTGATCGGAATGGGTGTGTTGCCGCTGCAGTTCCCCGACGGTCAGACCGCGGACAGTCTCGGGCTCACCGGTACCGAGGTCTTCGACGTCAGCGGGATCACTGCACTCAACGACGGTGACATTCCGGCGACCGTCGCGGTCCGGGCGGCTTCGGACAACGGTGTCGTGGAGTTCGATGCTGTCGTGCGCATCGACACTCCTGGCGAGGCGGACTACTACCGCAACGGTGGCATTCTGCAGTACGTCCTGCGGTCACTGATGGAGTCGTGACCGCGGCCACACCGCCGGGATGGCCCAGAGACCTGCCGCCTCCGGGCGCCGGGCTCGCCGAGCAGGTCACGGGTTGGCTGCTCGATCGGCTGCCGCCGGAGTACCGGACGTCACCTCTGCGCCGCTACCCGCTGGTGCTGGCGATGGCTGCGCGCCTGCATGCGAACGCGACGCTGGCGGGCACTCGCGACGTCTACCGCGATCTGCGGGCCGAACTGCGCGATCACCTGGATCCGACAGATGTCCAGGTCGCGTTGGTCGCGCTCGAGGAACTGGCCGCACAGTTCAGTCGCAGCGTTCGCGAGATCGAGTTGGTCGAGCAGTCCATGCGGGGACAGGTGTGGAAGCCGCGGCTGTAAACGGTGGCACTGGCACTCCCGTGAACGTTCGGTCCAGGGCGGTTGGTCACGGGGCTGCGGTTGCTGGGTGGTCGGGGCCGTGCACAGCGGGAGTGCGCTGTGGGGATTACCGGCCCCATCTGGTCAAGGCGGCGCGGCGTGCGTAAAGGCCTTGGGCCGGGGGCAGGGTCGGTGGGTCGGCTTGGACAGTCCGGTTAGAGATCGGCAGGTTGGTTAGTCGGCGGCCGGTTCGTTAGAGTCCCACGGCCGTATAGGACTAACCGGAGTGCCGTGTCTCTAACCAAGATGCCGCCGTCTAACCGGGTTGCCGCCGTCTAACCGGGTTGCCGCCGTCCAACCGGGTTGCCGCCGTCTAACCGGGTTGCCGCCGTCTGGACAGTACGGCTCACGGTGCGGGACGGACCCTTCGCGCCAGCACGACTCCACGGTGGCGTCTCCCGCCGGGCGCCGGCTGCGCGCCGCCGTACACTGAAACGGTGTACTTGGAGTCGATCAACGAGCCGGCGGATCTGCAGTCCCTGGACGATGCTCAACTCGAGGCCCTGGCCGCGGAGATCCGCGAGTTCCTCGTGGACAAGGTGTCCCGCACAGGTGGGCACCTCGGGCCGAACCTGGGAGTCGTCGAACTGACGCTGGCGTTGCACCGCGTGTTCGACTCTCCGCGCGACGCATTGCTGTGGGACACCGGCCACCAGGCCTACGTACACAAGATCGTCACGGGTCGCCGGGACGGGTTCGACACGTTGCGCCAGCGCGGTGGAATGTCCGGCTATCCGAGTCGCGCCGAGAGCGAGCACGACTGGATCGAGAACTCGCACGCCAGTACCGCGCTGGCGTACGCGGACGGACTCGCCAAGGCCTGGGAGGCGCGCGCGATGCTCGGCGACCGGCACGTGGTCGCCGTGATCGGCGATGGCGCGCTGACCGGCGGCATGGCGTGGGAGGCGCTGAACAACATCGCGGGTTCGGACCGGCCGATGGTGATCGTGGTCAACGACAACGAGCGCAGTTACGACCCGACGGTGGGCGGACTCGCCGATCACCTGGCGACGCTGCGGACCACCAAGGGCTACGAGCGGTTCCTGGAGTGGGGCCGCCGGGTCCTGGACCGCACGCCGGTCGTGGGCCGTCCAGCGTTCGAGACGCTGCACGGGCTGAAGAAGGGGGTCAAGGACGTCGTCGCCCCGCAGGGGATGTTCGAGGACCTCGGACTGAAGTACCTGGGTCCGGTGCCCGGGCATGACCGTGCTGCTGTCGAGCAGGCCCTGCGCAGGGCCAAGCGCTACCCCGGCCCGGTACTCGTGCATGTGCTGACCCAGAAGGGTCGGGGATATCCGCCCGCGGAACAGGACGAAGCCGACCGTTTCCACGGCGTGGGAGTGATCGATCCCGCCACGGGTCGCCCTACGGGCAAGGCCGCGACCTCGTGGACCTCGGTGTTCTCCGAGGAGATCTGCGACATCGCCGCGCAGCGCCCCGACGTGGTCGCGATCACCGCGGCGATGCTGGGTCCGACCGGTCTGGCGCCGATGAAACAGATGTATCCGGAACGTGTCTTCGACGTCGGCATCGCCGAACAGCATGCCGTCACATCGGCGGTCGGCATGGCGATGGGTGGTCTGCACCCGGTGGTCGCCGTGTACGCGACGTTCCTGAACCGCGCGTTCGACCAGGTGCTGATGGACGCCGCCCTGCACAAGGCCGGTATCACCATCGTGCTGGACCGGGCCGGCGTGACCGGTGATGACGGCGCGAGTCACAACGGCATGTGGGACATGTCCATCCTGCAGGTCGTGCCCGGGCTGCGTCTGGCGGCGCCGCGTGATGGTGCCGGACTACGTCAGAGCCTCCGCGAGGCGGTGTCCGTCAACGACGCCCCCACCGTGGTGCGGTTCCCCAAGGGAGCTCTGCCCGCCGACCTGCCGGCGGTGCGGACCGTGGGTGACGTCGACATCCTCGCAGAGCATGCGACCGGCGGGGTGCTGATCGTGGCGGTGGGCTCCATGGCAGGAGTCGGAGTCGATGTGGCGCACAGACTGTCCGCTCAGGACATCGCGGTCACGGTCGTCGACCCCCGGTGGGTCAAGCCGGTGCCCGCTGAGATCGTCGACATGGCGGGGGAGTACTCCTTGGTGGTGACCATTGAGGACAACGGCGTGGTCGGGGGAGTGGGGGCCGCAGTCGCAGGGGCACTCAGCGCGGCGGGCAGCACCGTGCCCGCCCGCTCCTTGGGTATTCCGCAGCGTTTCCTGGAACATGCCACGAGGGCGCAGACACTGGACGCGATCGGGCTCACCGCACAGCAGATCGGACATCAGGTGATCGGCTGGATGACGGCATCGGACCCAGAGGTCGATGTCGCTGCGGCCTTGGACGAGACCGCTGAGTGAGGCCACGAAAGGCCACGCGGTCACCGTTCACAATCAGTGACTAATCAACTACTGTCTGTTGTATGCCCGATTCGGGTCTGGCCGTGCCGCGCCCAGGTGTGCGCTGGGCGCTGGCGGTCGCTGTCACGGGGCTCCTGACGGTGATCTCAGCGCCCGGGGACGGTCTGCCCCCGCTGGCGCTGTGTGCGGGGATCGTCGTGGCGGCGGCCCGGCTCATGCCACCTGTACCTGCCGGACTGGTGGCTATCGGCGGTCTGTTGGTCACGTTTCCCGCCTACCTGTTGATCGGGTTCTCAGTGAACTCGAGCCTCTGGCTGGCCGCCGGCGCGATCGCGGGTGCCATCGGGGTCTCGGTCCTCCTCCACCTGGCACGGGTCCGCCGGATCCATACCCTGCTCGATCTGTTCGTCTTCGGCTGCGCCACCATCGCGGTCAGTGCCTTGGGCGCGACGCTGCTGGCGACGGTGCTGCCGGCCCAAGCCGATCGGTGGCCGTTCTGGTGGGTCTCCCTCTGCCTCGGGATCGCTCTGCCCGCTCCCGGTCTTCTCGACGTGACCGACTGGCGGATGCCGCATGCCTCCAGCAGGCGACTGGAGGCGCTGCTTCTGATCGTGCTGATCGCGATCACGACAGCGCTTGCTGCCACCAACGAGGCTGGGGTGATCCCTGGGCGTCCCGCCTACGCGTTGCCTCCCTTGTTGCTGTGGTTCGGACTGCGTTTCGGGCTGCGTGCGGTCAGCGCTGCGGCCACCCTCGTCGGTGCGGTGCTGATCGGTGGTGAGGTGCGGGCGGGCTGGGTCGCCGCGGCGGATGCCCAATGGCCGGTCCACCTCATGACCGTGGCCGCCACGGTGGCCGGGATCCTGCTGATCTACGCGGTGGCCCTGCAGGAAGGCAAGCGGCGGGCCGGGGAGCGACGGCTGCAGGCGAGCCAGGATTTCGTGCGGTCGCTGCTCGACAACAGTCCGGCGCTGGTCGCAGTCACCCACTACGACGGGTCCGGCCGGGGTCAGGTCGAGTTGGCGAGCCCAAGTCTGCTCGAGTTGGTCGGCGTCCCCGACCTGGCGGGGAGGTCCTGGCCGGACATCCTGGGTGGCTCGGCCGGTTCCGCGGCGCGCGAGGAGGATCTGCAGGTGCTGCGTTCCGGCCGTTCGCACGTCTTCGTCACCCGGCTCGGCCGTCGGGGCCACCGCCGCACACTCATGGCCACGAAGTTCCCCCTGCCCACCACCGAGAGTGGCGCGCGAGCGGTGGGGATGGTGGCTCTGGACGTCACGACCCATCGGCAGCGCGACCGCATCATGCGGCTGACCTTCGACCTTTCGCCGGTCCCGATGGCGCGACTGTCGGTCGACGAGGGCCGGCTCGGGCTCGTCCTGGACGCCAACGAGGCGCTGGGTGATCTTCTCGGCCGCAGTCCTGGGGACCTGCGGGGCACCGATCTTCGTCAGTGTTTGCACCCCGAAGACAGGCAGACCGCCTGGGCACCCGAGGTGACGGATGCCGAAGGTGCGCGCGGTGCGCGGGAGGTCAGGGTCGTACGCCCCGAGGGGTCGACGCTGTGGGCCGCGCTGACCATCTCGGCGGTGCGAGGTGGTGGGGACGACGAGGCGTTCGCCCTGGCCGTGTTGACCGACATCACCGACCGTCGCGCTGCGGAGAAGACCCTGACCTACCAGGCGCGCCACGATGCGCTGACCGGCCTGCCCAACCGGTATGCACTTGTGGAGCGTTTGGAAGCTGCCCTGCAGCGGTTGTGGGGAACGTCGTCGTATGTCGCCGTGCTGTTCTGCGACCTCGACGGGTTCAAGACGCTCAACGACACGTTGAGTCACCGCGCCGGAGATGAGGTGCTCACCGGGGTCGCCGAGCGTCTGCGCGGGGCGATCCGGCCCCAGGACACGGTGGCGCGCCTGGGTGGCGATGAGTTCGTCGTGATCGCGGAGGATGTGGCCACTCCGCGGGAAGGGGTGGCGTTGGGGGAGCGGTTGTGCGCCAGCCTGCGGGCGCCGTTCCGGGTGGAAGGCCGGGCGGTGGGTCTGAGTCTTTCGGTCGGAGTCGCGACCACCACCGATCCACGTGCAAGCGCCGAGGACCTGCTGCGGCAGGCGGATCTTGCGATGTATCGCGCCAAGGATGGTGGCCGCAACCGGGTCGAGTCCTATGTGGACACGTTGGAGGCGGCGGCACTGGCGCGGATGCAGTCGCAGGAGGTCATCCGGGCAGCGATCGAGAACGCGACGGTCCACGTCGAGTACCAGCCCATCATCAGCACCGACGGGACGGTGCGCGCCGTAGAGGCACTCGCGCGCATCCCGTCGGCCGGTAACACAGCTGACTTCATCGAGGCTGCGGAGTCCAGCGGCATGATGAACGCCCTCGGCGGAGAGGTCCTGCGGATTGCGCTCGGCGATCTCGGGCAATGGCGCGAGGCCGGTATCGAACCGAGGATCCACGTGAACGTCTCCGTCGCGCAGCTGTCAGACCCGTCGTTTCCGGAGCGACTGTTCGAGCGGGTCATAGCAGCCGGGATCCAGCCCGGCCGGCTGAGTTTCGAGGTGCACGACACGCCCGCTGTGTGGCGCGACGAGCAGGTCGGCGAGGCCCTGCAACGCCTGCACAACCTCGGCTTCCGGGTGGGCATCGACGGCTTCGGGGCCGGACACAGCGGCCTCCGGTCGCTCAAACGGATACCCGCGGACTACGTGAAGATCGACCGTTCGTTCGTCGCGGCGATCGCGGACAGCCACGAGGATCAAGTGATCGTGCAGGCCATCATCCAGGTGGCTCACGACCTCGGACGACAGGTCATCGCCTCCGGGGTGGAGACGGGCCGGCAACTGGAGATCCTGCGCGAGTTCGGGTGTGATGCGCTACAGGGTTACGCATTGAGCGTGCCACTGCGCGCGCACGCGGTGCCGGGCCTGTTCGAGACCACCTCCTGAACGCGCGAAGATCCCGGCCGCAGGGCGGACCGGGACCCTCACGTGACGGTGCTACGGCAGGCTTGCGACCCCGGCCGGCAGGAATCGCTTGCCGTTCACCGTCTCGCTGACTCCGCAGCGATCGAGGTAGGGCGTGATCCCGCCGAGGTGGAAGGGCCATCCGGCACCGAGGATCATGCACAGATCGATGTCCTGGGCCTCGGCCACGACGTCGTCGTCCAGCATCAACTGGACCTCCTCGGCCAGGGCCGTCAGTGCCCGGTCGCGTACCTGCTCCTCGGTCAGTGGCGCGTCACCTTGGGTGAACAGCGCGGCCACCTCCTGGTCGACCTCCGGAGAACCCGAGTCGTAGGTCCAGATCGCGGTCTTGCCGGCCTCGACCACCTTCTTGAGGTTGTCGGAGACGTAGAACCGGTCCGGGAAGGCCTGCTTCATCGTCTCCGACACGTGGAACGCCACTGCCGGGCCCACGAGCTGGAGCAACGTGAAGGGCGACATCGGCAGCCCCAGCGGGTCGAGCGCCCGGTCGGCCACATCGAAGGGGGTTCCCTCGTCGACACTCTTCGTCACCTCGCCGAGGAAGCGCGTGAGCAGGCGGTTCACCACGAATGCGGGGGCATCCTTGACGAGCACACACGACTTCTTCAGGGTCTTGCCCACCACGAAGGCGGTGGCCAGGGTCTCGTCGTCGGTCTGCTCCGCACGGACGATCTCAAGCAGGGGCATGACCGCGACCGGGTTGAAGAAGTGGAAGCCGACCACCCGCTCCGGATGGGTCAGGCCACTGGCCATCTCCGTGACCGACAGCGAGGAGGTGTTCGTGGCCAGTACGCAATCCGGGCGGACGACCGCTTCCACCTCGGCGAAGACCTGTTGCTTGACCTTCATGTCCTCGAAGACTGCCTCGATCACGAAGTCGGCGTCCGCGAAGGCCTCTTTGGTGACCGAGCCGGTGATCAGCGCCTTGAGGCGGTTCGCCTTGTCGCCGTTGAGCCTGCCCCGGGCGGCCATCTTGTCGATCTCGGCATGCGCGTACGCCAGGCCCTTGTCCACGCGGGCCTGGTCCAGGTCGGTCATCACGACCGGTACCTGCAGGCGCTGCGCGAACAGCAGAGCCATCTGGCTGGCCATGAGACCGGCGCCCACGACGCCGACCTTGGTGACCGGGCGCGCCAGTTTCTTGTCCGGTGCTCCGACCGGACGCTTGGCACGCTTCTGTACGAGGTCGAACGAGTAGAGCCCTGCGCGCAGGTCGTCGCCCATGATCAGATCTGCCAGCGCCTCGTCCTCGGCGGCGAAGCCCTCTGCGCGAGTGGCGGTCTTGGCCAGTGCCACCAGGTCCAGCGCCCGGTAGGGTGCCGGCGTCGCACCCTTGAGCCGGGCGTCGAGGCCGGCGCGCACGGCGTCCACTGCCGCATCCCAGGCCGCACCCCGATCGATCTCGGGACGCTCCACGCTCACGTCACCGGTGAGCACACGTGCTGCCCACAGCAGCGACTCCTCGAGGAAGTCGGCCGGCGCGAACATGGCATCCGCGATCCCGAGCTCGAGCACCTGGGCCGGCTTCAACTGCCGGTTCTGGGCCATCGGGTTCTCGATGATGACCTTGCAGGCCTTCTCGGGGCCGATCAGGTTCGGGAGCAGGTAGGCGCCGCCCCAGCCCGGGATCAGACCCAGGAACACCTCGGGCAGCGAGAATGCTGCGGCCCCCGAGGAGATCGTCCGGTACTGGCACTGCAGTGCCACCTCGACGCCGCCACCCATCGCTGCGCCGTTGACGAAGGCGAAGGTCGGGACCGTCGAGGTGCCGAGCATGCCCAGAACCTGGTGGCCGAGCTTGCCGATCGCCAACGCCTGGCCGCGGTCGGTCAGACGGGGAACCCCAGTGAGGTCCGCGCCGACCGCGAAGATGAACGGCTTGCCGGTGACACAGATCGCGGCCACGCCGGGCACGGCTTGGGCCTGCTCGATCGCGGCCTTCAGTTCCAGTAGCCCGCCGGGCCCGAAAGTGTTCGGCTTGGTGTGATCGAACCCGTTGTCCAGCGTGATGACCGCCGCGGTGCCCGCACCGAGCGGAAGCTCGACGGTGCGCACCTTCGCGTGCGTGACGACCTCGTCGGCGAACTGGATCGACTCGTCGAGGGCGAGGTCGGAATCCGACGTCGGGATCGGCTTGCTGATGCTGTCAGTCATGACTCAGGCCTCCTGCGTGTGGTTGGGGTTCTCCCAGATGACCGTGCCGCCCATTCCCAGGCCGATGCACATGGACGTGATGCCGTAGCGGACCTCGGGGTGGTCGGCGAAGTCACGTGCGAGATAGGTCATCAGGCGGATGCCGCTGGACGCCAGCGGGTGTCCGACGGCGATGGCGCCGCCCATCGGGTTGACCCGCGGGTCGTCATCGGCGATGCCGTAGAAGTCCAGCATGCTCAGCACCTGCACCGCGAAGGCCTCATTGATCTCGAACAGGCCGATGTCGTCGATGCTCAGCCCCGCCTTGGCCAGAGCCTTCTCCGTGGCGGGTACGGGGCCATAGCCCATCACCTCCGGCTCGACGCCGGCGAAGGCGTAGGAGACCATCCGCATCTTCTTGTTCAGTCCCAGCTCGTCGGCGACCTCTTCGGCTGCGAGGATCGCCGCGGTGGCGCCGTCGTTGAGACCCGCGGCATTACCGGCGGTCACCCGCCCGTGCGGGCGGAACGGGGTCTTCAGGCCGGACAGCGACTCCATCGACGTCCCCGGGCGCGGCGGCTCGTCAGCGGTCGCCAGGCCCCAGCCGTGCTCGGCCGAGCGCAGTGCCACCGGCACCAGATCCGGCTGGATCTTGCCGTCGGCGTAGGCCTTCGCGGTCTTCTCCTGCGACGCCACGGCGTAGGCGTCGGCACGCTCCTTGGTCAGTTGGGGGAACCGGTCGTGCAGGTTCTCGGCCGTCTTACCCATCAGCAGAGCCTCGGGGTCGACGATCTTCTCGGCCAGGAAGCGGGGGTTGGGGTCGACACCCTCACCCATCGGGTGACGGCCCATGTGTTCGACGCCTGCCGCCAGTGCGATGTCGTAGGCACCCACCCCGATACCCGACGCGACGGTGGTGGCAGCGGTCATCGCTCCGGCGCACATGCGGTCGACCGAGTAGCCGGGGACCGACTTGGGCAGGCCCGCGAGCAGTGCGGCGCTACGCCCGATGGTCAGGCCCTGGTCGCCGATCTGGGTGGTGGCGGCTACGGCCACCTCGTCGATGCGCTCTGGCGGGAGGTCGGGATTGCGGCGCAGCAACTCGCGCAGCACGCGCACCACGAGATCGTCCGCGCGGGTTTCGGCGTAGAGGCCCTTGGGCCCGGATTTGCCGAACGGGGTGCGTACCCCGTCGACGAAGACGACATTGCGACCTGCCTGTGGCATGTGAACCTCCGGGGCATAGATGTGTCGCCAATGTTACTCGCGAGTAGCAAAGGGCCCGCACTCACCCCTCGATCAGATCGACGGTGTTCTTCACCTGCCAGTCGCGCGCACCGAGTTCGAGCATTCTGGCGCCCGGGTCCGTCGGCGGCTGCCACGCCAGATCGGCGACGATGTCGGGGGCCAGCAGAGTCTGGGTCCAGACCTTCAGGTCCTGCGCCCGCTCGATCACGCGCGATTTCAGCGCGGTCCACCGTTCGGCCGCCTCCGGATCACGCTGCTCCCACGCTCGCAGCGACCGGGCGGGTGGACCGTCGGTGCGAGCAGGCAGGCGCTGAGGCTGGCTCGCACCGTCTCTGACCGCGTCGAGCCAACGCGACGCGTGCCGGAGCAACGGACGCGGCAGATTGGGCACGGCTGCGAGTTCCTCGGTGGATGTCGGCTGCACCTTGGCGATCTCCACCAGGACCTGATCTCGCACCACTCTGTGGACCGCGATGTCGCGGGTGCGGGCGATCTCGTCGCGCAGCAGCCACAAGGCCCGCAGCGCTCCCCGCTGGGCATCGGTCTTCAGGCGCCCCGCGCTGCCGGTGCGCCGCCAGCGCTCGTCCGGATCCGTGGACGTCCGGGGTCGGATCTGATGCTCGAACTCCTGTCGGGCCCACTCGTTCTTCCCCGCGTCGCTGAGATCCTCGGCGAGGGCGTCCTGCAGATCCGGCAGGACCTCGACGTCGAGAACCGCGTACTCCAGCCAACTGCGCCGCAGCGGCCGGGCGGACCAATCGGCTTGGCCGTGACCCTTGCGCATTGTGTATCCGAGATGGGACTCCACCAGACTGGCAAGGCCCACCTTCTCCAGGCCGAGCAACTGGGCGGCCAGTTCGGTGTCGAACAGCCGGGAGGGCACCAGATCGATCTCTGCGAGGCACTCCAGGTCGTTGTGCGCGGCCTGCATGACCCACTCCTCTCCGGCGAGGAGCTCTGCCAACCGTGAGAAGTCTTCGATGCCGATCGGATCCAGCAGGAGTACCGGTGCACCGCGCCGAAACACCTGAACAAGGTATGCCCGCTGGGAGTACCGGTAGCTGCCGGCGCGTTCTGCGTCCACACCGAGGGGTCCTGATCCTGCCCGCAACCCCTGCAGCGCCTGGTCGAGGGCGCTGTCCTCCGCCACCACCTCGGGTAGCGGAGCAGTCAATCGCAACACCTCGCTCACGCGAGTAAACCTAATCGCAGGAGCGACTATCTGAGGGTATTTGGGTGTTCAGCGGATGTAGCCGTTGCGGATCGCGGTGGCGACCATCTGGGCGCGGTCTCCTGAGCCGAGTTTGCGTGCGATGCGGGCCAAGTGCGACTTCACTGTCAGGGCGGACAGCCCCAGCCTCTCGCCGACCTCCCGGTTGGTCTGCCCATCGGCAACCATCCGCAGGACCTCCAACTCGCGTTCACTGAGGTGCGCCGAACCCTTGGGACGCATGGTCGGCTGAACGCTCTGACCGCTCGAAGGCTGGACCACGACGCTGCGGACGTCGGCGAGCAAGGCGGCGTGCACAGCCCGCGCGTCAGCGTGTCCGCTGAGCACCGTGATCTTGTGCCATCCGCGCGAGCGCAGCATGCGGATCAGGGGCAACACCGGTCCATCGGGCAGAGGGGTCACGATGAAGCAGGTATCCGGTGGGGTGTGCCGGTCTGCGTACTCGCGCACCTGACTGCCGGCGCCGAGTACCGTCGTGTCCAAGCCCATGGCCCCCATCGCGGAGTCCAGCGACGTGGCGCGGGTGGGGTCCGCGCACACGATCATGGTCGTGACGCGTGTGCGCACCGTGTCCGAGCGGACACCGGTGGGCAGCACCACGACATCGTTCACGGTCAACCTCCTGCACGGGCTGTGCCTCTTGCATCGGTCCCAGCGGCGTCGACCTTGAGGCGTGGACCGATCAGGACGAGATCTCACCTATTCGGGTGACACCGGGATGGTAGGGGTCGAGGCCCGCACACAGTTCCATCAGACTGATCCAGGCGGTGAAGTGCTCGGGAAGGTCCACCAGGCCCGACGGGGACCACGAGGCGCGCACCTGGATGCTGGTCTCGTGCCCGCGCGCCGAGAGCGCCTCGAACGAGGTGGAGCGGACCGCCGTTACGGTGCCTCCCAGCGCTGTGAACGGCGCCTCGGCCGCCGCCAGGCACTCCTGCAGCCAGGTCCAGCCCACGTCGGTCAGCAACTGGTCCTCTGCCATCTCGGCGTCGATGTCGGCCTCGACGTACACGACCACGCGGGTGTCGGACTCCCACGACGCGGGCCGCGCCGGGTCGTGCAGGAGAACGAAACGTCCGGTCCCCACCTCCGGGTCGGTGCCGATCTGCGCGGTCACGGCGTGTGCGAACGGGGCCAGTCGTCCGGGGGCGGGCGCAGCGGTCAACACGATGTCGGGGCGCACCTCGTCGGCGCCCATGCGCGCGACCGCCTCCTCGAAGGCTGGTTCCTCGCTCACCTTTCCACTGTAGGTCCGCGAGGCGCGATGTGTGCCTCACCGCGGGTGCTGTGTCGACCCCGGCCGGTTGGGCGTTGCGACTCGGCGAGGCCCGGGGCGACGCCACCCGTGAGGTCTGGTCGCGGTTCGGTGTCGCGGTGTGGCCTTGGCATTGCGGTTAGAGATCGGCATTGTGGTTAGAGACACGGCACTGCGGTTAGAGTCCCACGGCCGTATAGGACTAACCGGAGTGCTGTGTCTCTAACGAGGCTGCGTATCTCTAACGAGGCTGCCGATCTCTAACGAGACTGCCGATCTCTAGGTTGGGCGTCGCGATTCGGCGAGGTCCGGGGCGACGCCACCCGTGAGGTCTGGTCGCGGTTCGGTGTCGCGGTGTGGCTTCGGAATTGCGGTTAGAGATCGGCACTGCGGTTAGAGACACGGCACTGCGGTTAGAGTCCCACGGCCGTATAGGACTAACCGGAGTGCTGTGTCTCTAACGAGGCTGCCGATCTCTAACGGGG
>ERZ795053.2862-NODE-2862-length-20295-cov-12.227816_pt1 | contig 20295 bp, 19 predicted proteins | sample MGYA00375137_ERZ795053 | MGnify/ENA primary metagenome ERZ795053 (study PRJEB30182, sample SAMN05720284) | activated sludge metagenome | isolation source: Anaerobic digester | place: Hong Kong | collected 2014-12-17 ...
GCGGCATTGTCATTTCAAGCGGGGGACTTTGTCAACCGAAACCAGAAAACGGGATGAACCAAACGGGATTCACCACAGAGAGCACAGAGAACACAAAAAATGAACCCGTCAACAACGGATGGCGAGAATGAAGCGAATGAGAGAGAAGGTTGAAACCCATCAACCCCTACAGCATTTCCATTTTTGTTGTTGCTGTGCTTTCCCGTAGCGGCCGGGCTTGCTCGGACCGGGATCGGGAACGGTCGCAGCAAGCTGCGCCCCTGCAACTTCGATTTGTTTCACTATTGCTCGATGCCGCCATGCCATTTCTGGAACAGCTCTACATACGACCTTTCATCAGAAACTCTGTGCCCTCTGTGGTGAAAATGGCTCTTGGCTTTCAGTCCAGTTCGACCGGCTGGCCGCGGTTGCGCATCGACGTGCTGGCCGCCTCGAGGATCCGGACCACGTCCAGACCGGCGGCGCCGTCGGTCAGCGGCCGGCGTCCGTTCTCAATGCAATCGATGAAATGCCGGGCCTCTTCGCGCAGGGCCTCGGTCGTGGCCAGCTGCGGGGCCCACATGTCCCCGGTCCGGTAGCCCACCATCATGCGGTAGACTCCGTCCGGTTCGTTCACCGTGATGCCCTTGTCGTACACCTTGATCTTCTCGCTGGGTTCGAGATCGTCGTACACAATCATCTTCCGGTCCCCGCCGATCAGTGTGCGCCGGATCTTCACGGGCGCCAGCCAGTTGACATGGAAGTGGGCAATCACCCGTTCGGGGAAATAGCAGGTCAGGAACGCCATGTCCTCCGGCTGCCCGTCCACGTGGGCCACCCCTGTGGCGGATACCGCCTGGGGCGCCGATCCCAGAATGAAGTCCATGATGGACAGGTCGTGAACCGCCAGATCCCAGAGCACATTCACGTCATGCTGAAACAAACCCAGATTGATGCGGACGGAATCATAATAGTACAGCCGGCCGAGCTCCCCGGCATCCACTAGCTCCTTGACCTTGCGCACGGCCGGCGTGAACAGAAACGTGTGATCCACCATCAGCGTCAACCGCCTCCGGTCCGCTTCTTCGACCAGCCGCCGCCCCTGCTCGACCGTGGCGGTGAACGGTTTTTCCACCAGCACGTGCTTTCCCGCCTGCAAGGCCTGCAGGGCGAGATCGTAATGGCTGGACACCGGCGTCGCGATCGCGACGGCGTCCACGCCGGGATCCGCCAGCAACTCCCGGTGGTCGGCGGTGGTCTTGACCGCCGGATAGCGTCCGGCCACCTGCTTGAGCCGGTCGGCGCGCAGATCGCTCACGGCCTTCACTTCCGCCGCGCCGCATTCGAGAAAGTTGCGGACCAGATTGGGACCCCAATAGCCATAGCCGATTACGCCGATATTGATCATGACTTCACCTCGTGGTTGAACCGAATCAGATGGAACCGAATGCTGCCGACAGCCATGGCTAGCCTCCCCGGGATACCAGCAAAATGCCGGCCAGGATCAACACCATGCCGGCGAGTTTGGCGGGAGCCAGGGACTCGTGAAACAGGCAGGCGGCCCCGAGACTGACCAGCACGAACGTCAGGCCCACGAGGACCGGATAGCCCGTGCTGACTTCCGTGATGGACAGGGCATAGAACCATACCACCGCCGCCAGACCATACAATACGACCCCTCCCAGAAACGCGGGTTGCGTCAGCGTCGCCAGCCATCCCGACAACCAGTGGCCGGACGAGGCGGAGATTCCGCCGGATTTCAGCAGGCCGTGACGCAGAAGAAGATTGGCCAGGGCCGTCAACAGGGCGCAGCCGCCGATCAGGAGGAAGCGAATGGATTTCATCGGCCCTCCGCCGCCGGCAGCAGCCGGGCCGGTACGCCGGCGACGACACCGTCCGGCGGAACGTCTTTGGTCACCACGGCCCCGGCCCCGACCAGGGCGCGCTCTCCGATCACTACGCCGCAGAGAATCGCGGCGCCGCTGCCGATGGATGCACCGCGTTTCACGACGGTCGGCACGCATTCCCAATCCGCTTCGGTCTGCAACGCCCCGTCCGCCGCCGTGGCCCGCGGCTTCTTGTCATTGATGAAGATCACCCCGTGCCCTACGAACACCTCGTCCTCGATGGTGACCCCTTCGCAAATGAAGCTGTGCGACGAAATCTTGCAGCGGGCGCCGATCACCGCTCCTTTCTGGATTTCCACAAACGCTCCGACACGGGTTTCGTCGCCCAGGGCACAACCATACAGATTGACCAGCCCCGGCTGGTGGATCACCACGTCCCGGCCCATTTTCACGCTGCTGGAAATGCCCATGCTCGGAATGCCTTTCTCGCATCAATATATCGAAATACGAATTCCGATAAAGCAGTATTATTCCTCTGCCGGTCCCGGTCCGCCGTCCGTCCACTCCCGGTGGCCGTGGCGGGCGTAGTGATGCATGACGCGGTCGAACTGGGCCGTGACCGCGTCGCGGCGGGCGCCGCCGAACAACGAGACGACGGTCACGCCCAGCGTTCCCGCGGCGAAGCCGGGCACCAGCTCATACAGCCCCGTATGGCTCATGAAGTTCTTCCAGAGGATGACCGTGGCGCCGCCCAGCAGCATCCCGGCCAGCGCACCCGCCCGCGTCGTGCGCCGCACGAACAGCGACGCCAGCACCACCGGCCCGAAGGCGGCGCCGAACCCCGCCCACGCATAGGACACCAGCCCGAACACCGAGGCATCCGGATCGCGGGCCATGACATACGCCGCCCCCGCAATCAGCATCACCGCCCCGCGTGACATCCACAGCAGTTCGCGGTCGCCGGCCTGCTTGCGGAGCAGCGCATGATACACATCGCCGGACAGCGCAGAGGCGGCCACCAGCAGCTGGCTGTCGGCCGTGGACATGATGGCGGCCAGGATCGCCGACAGCAGCAGGCCTGCCAGGAAGGGAGGAAACAGCGCGCGAACCATCTCCATGAAGACGCGCTCGCCGTCGGCCAGCCCCGGCACGAAGGCCGCGCCCACGCATCCGACCAGCACCGCCGCGGACAGCGCCAGCACCACCCAGACCATGGCGATCCGGCGCGCCTGCACCACCTCGCCCGGATGCCGGATCGCCATGAACCGCACCAGAATGTGCGGCATGCCGCAATAACCCAGCCCCCACCCCAGCGTGGACAGCATGGCGACAACCCCCACGCCGCCGGCCCCGTCCGCGTAGGTCAGCAGGTTGAACATCTGCGCCTTGCCGGCCGCCGCCAGCGCCGCGTTCATCGGCTCCACGCCCCCCAGCCGGTGAATCCCCATCGCCGGCACCAGCCCGATCGCCGCCAGCATCAGCATGCCTTGGAACAGATCCGTCCAGCAAACGGCCATGAAGCCCCCCAGAAAGGTATAGGTCAGGATGACCCCCACGCCCAGCAGCAGGGCGCCCTGGTAGGACAGGCCAAACACCGTGTTGAACAGTTTGGCGCCGGCCACGAACCCCGAAGCCGTGTAGATCAGGAAAAACACCAGAATGATCAGCGCGGAAACGGTCCGCAGCACGTGGGAACGGTCCTGAAACCGGTTTTCAAAAAAATCGGGAATGGTAATCGCGTTGCCGGCGATGCGGGTGTAGTGGCGCAGCCGCAGCGCCACGTGCCGCCAGTTCAGCCAGGTGCCGACGCCCAGACCCACGGCGATCCACAGCGAATCGGCCAGCCCCGCCGCATAGGCCGCCCCGGGCAGTCCCAGCAGCAGCCAGCCGCTCATGTCCGAGGCCTGCGCGGATATCGCGGTGACCCACTTGTTCAACCTGCGCCCGCCCAGGTAATAGTCGGACAGGGTCCGGGACCGGAAAAAGAACCAGACGCCGACAGCCATCATGCCCAGCAAATAAACCGCAAACGCCACGGTAATCCAACTGCTTCCACTCATGCTTCCGCGCCTCTCCTGTTCCTGTGATCCGCCGATTCTGCACAGGCTCCACACAATGAAAAGCGGGAAAAACGCTTCACCCGGAAATCGGACCGCCTGCCTTTTGTGCGTTGTGCCCCGGCCGCGGCCGGGCTATAGTGCTGTCCACCGATAGTCGAAACGCCGCTCCCCGGCCAACGGGGACAAGGAGAAAACGAGCATGACGGAAAACAAACAGGCCTTGCCCGGACACGAAACCCAATCCAGCGAGATGAACTGCCCGAGCTGCGGGCGCTTTGTCGGCGCGGTCTCCAAATGCCCGTACTGCGGCGCCAAGGTCGAGAAGCGCATGAGCCTGGTCGCCACCCGCTGGGCCGCCGTCCTGCTGGCCACCATCGGCCTCTTCCTGCTGTGGCTGATGGCCGTGAAACGCGACGTCCCCGTCGTCCGGCTCAGCGATGTCCAGCCCACCATGAATTTCGCCCAGATCCGCGTCGAAGGCACCGTCAAAACCGATGCGCGCCCTTTCCGGACCGGCACCGGCATGAGCTTCAATTTCACCGACGGCACCGGCTCCATCATCGTCTTCGTCAGCAAGAAGCAGATGGACGCCATGACGGAGCAGAATCTCATTCCCAAGGCCGGCGACCAGGTCAGTTTCATCGGCGGGCTCAATGTGTCGGATGATCAGCTGTCCATGCGCCTGCTCAGCGTGAAGGATTTCCGCCTGACACGGGCCGTTGCCGAATCCGTCCGGCTGGGCGATATCACCGAGGCTCTCAAAGGCACCTCCGTCACCCTGGCCGGCAAGGTGACCCGACTGGAGCCCCCCCCGGAAGGCTCCAACCGGCCCTACGCCCTCCACATCCGGGATGATTCGGGAGAGCAGGTCGTCAATTTCTGGCAGTCGGAATACGAGCAAATCGAAAATCCCGACGCCCTGCCCGGCGCCTTCGTTCGCCTGCGCGTGTCGGTCGCCACGTATCAAAAGCAGCTGCAGCTCAAGCTGGGCTCCGCCCGGGACCTGGAAATCCTGGACGGCCCGCCTGCGGCCCCCGCCCCCGTCCTGAGCCCGGCCCAGAAAGCCGCCGAAACCTACCGGAAAACAACGCCTCCCGTCTCCCGCGACTTTTCTCGCGGACGCGCCTCCGATGCCCCCGCCCTGGCCCCCGCCGACATCACGGCCGACCGCAAGGGCCACACGGTCCGCGTCCGCGGACGCGTGACCTCCGTCACCCCCCCGAAAGCCGGAACCAAGCAGCCGTTCGCCGTGATGCTGCGCGACGGCGACGCCTCCCTGCGCGTGACCTACTGGTCCAGCACCGATGAATTCATCGCCGACAAACCCGTCCCCGGCGCCGTCTTTGAGATGGAGGGCGTCGTGGATGTGTACCGCGACCGCCCGCAGCTGATGGTGGAAAGCGGCTACAAGGTCCGGCAGATCGAAGCGGCGCCGGCCCCGGCCGAAGCCCCCGCCCCCGTCGCCGTCTCCGCCATCACCGCCGCCGACAAGGGTCAGATCCGCACCGTGGAGGGAACCCTCGGCGCCCCGCGGGATCTCGGAAAGGGAACCGCCTACACACTGACCGATGAAAGCGGTTCCCTGGATCTCGTCCTGTGGCACTCCACCGTCCCGGCGGAGGTCCGGGACGCCCTGGCCGAAGGCCAGACCGTCGCCGCCACCGGCGTGATCGGCGAGTATGAAAACCAGTTGCAGCTCAAGGCCAACCCCGGCGAATCCGTGCGCCCGCTTCGCTGACCGGAAGGAGTCCCCGACATGTCCGCATTCTGGATCGTTCTCTTGTCTGTCTGCGCCGGCACCGTGCTGTCGAGCGTGCTGGCCTGCCTGCCCGGCCTTCACGTGTATAATGTAATGGGCGCCATGGTCCTCGGCATCCTGGCCCTCGAAGGCGGCACCCATGCCATCCCGCCCGACGTCTATCTGCCGGCCATGACCGGCATGATCGTCGGCTGGTCCATGCTCAACACCATCCCCGCCGTCCTTCTCGGCACCCCCGACGAGTCCGCCATGTTCACCGTCCTGCCCGGCCAGAAATACCTGATGGCCGGCCGCGGTTTCGAAGGCACCATGATCACCGCCGTCGGCGGCCTGGCCGGCGCCTTTTTCCTGGTCTGCGTCATGGCCCCGCTGGCTCCCCGCTATCTGCCGGTCTCCCAGCAGGTGCTCAAGGGCCACATGCATTGGGTGCTGTGGGTCATCATCACCTTCATGCTCATGTCGGAGTGGCCCAAGGGCGGCAACCGCGGCCCCGCCGGATGGGCCAAGTTCTTCGACGCCTGGAAAACCCTGATCGCCGGCCTGATCACGTTCCTGCTCGCCGGGCTGCTGGGATTCATTCTGCTGACCCGCTCTCCCGTCGGCCACGAGGTCGCCTTCCAGAACATCATGCCGGCCTTCGTGGGACTGTTCGCCATTCCCTGGTGCCTGCTTAACATGATCTCGGCGGCCAATGTGCCCCCCCAGCGCACGGCCAAAAGCCTGGCAATCAACGGCGATGTCATCCTGCGGTCGGTCTGGTCCGGCGGTCTCGGCGGCGGCATCGCCGCCTATTTTCCGATCGTCACCGGCGGCGTCGGCGGCATGCTTGCCGGCCATGCCACCGCCCAGCGCGACGAGCGCATCTTCATCATGGGCCAGGGCGTCTCGAAATTCATCTACTACGTCGGCGCCTTCATGCTTCTCTTCGTGCCCGGCCTGAACCTGACCCGCGGCGGCGGCGCCTGGATGATCAAAACCCTCTATACCCCCCTCGGCTGGGCCGACTATTATCTCGTCCTGGGCAGCATCGCCGTCGCCTCCGGCATCGCCTTCCTGATGATGGAGCCCCTCACCAAGCTGACCCTCAAGTTCATTGACCGTTTCAACTACCGCCACGTTTCGACCGTCGCCCTGGCCATCATCATCTTCATGGTGGTGGCCGTGACCGGCTGGATCGGGCTGTTCATCGCCGTGGTCGCCACGGGCATCGGCCTGCTGCCGGTGCTGTTCGGTTCGCGCCGCCTGAACTGCCTCGGCATCCTGCTGCTGCCCATCGCGTGCAACATGTCCGGATTCGGCGAAACCATCACCGGCTGGCTGCGGCTCACCTAACCCGAGGAGTAACACAATGAAAGGTTTTTCCCATTTCATGTCCGGCGTGGCCGTCGCATCATTCGGCCCCTGGGCCATCGAAGCCGCCCAGAGCGGCAACCCGATCTTCTTCGTCCTCGGCGGCGCCTGCGGCATCCTGCCCGACACCCTCGACTTCAAGTTCTACCGCTTCTTCTACCATCACGACGTCTACGTCACGCCCGACCCGAAGAGCCCCGACCCGCAATATGTCGCCGACGAAATCGCCCGCGCCGTCGCCATGGCCGTGGACGAAAAACGCTACATCAACCTCAAACTGGTCTCGGTCCGCCTCGGCGCCGACTTCTGGCAGCAGTATTCCGTCAAGTTCGACAACAACAAACTCGAAGTCCTGGTCAAGTTCGGCCCCGTGGTCAACACCGGCCAGGTCCCGGTCGAGGGCACCGAGAAACGCTACCCCACCGTCGCCCGCGCCAGGCTCAAGGCCAAGGTCATTCAAACCTATGACGCGGCGCTCAAAGTGGACATCTTCGACGGCCCGACCGTCGGCCTCAAGCCGATGGACAACGGCGACCTCGATCTGGAATTCCTGCCCTGGCACCGCGAGTGGTCCCATTCCCTGACTGTCGGGGCCTTTCTCGGCCTGCTGTGGATGGCCGGCGCCATGCTCTGGGCCGGCCTCCCCGCCGCCGGCAGCCTGGCCGGCGCGCTGTCCGGCTGGGCCGCGTTCAAGGGCGCCCTGGGCGTGCTGTTCCAGCACTATGCCGTCGCCTGGCAGGGATTCGTCACCATCGCTGCCTGCTACGGCGTGCATGTCGTCGAGGACCAGCTCGGCCACATGGGCTCCAACATCTTCTTCCCCATCACCAAGCTGCGCACCCCCGGCCTGCACTGGATGCATTCCGGCGACGGACTGCCCAACTTCCTGACCGTCTGGATCTCGTGCCTGCTGATCTTCTGGAACCTCTACCGCTATCAAACCGGCATGACCTTCCATTTCAGCTTCCTGCACCTGATGATGGTCGGCCTGGTCATTCCCGGACTCGCTTTCGCCGCCCTGAGATGGCTTCTCACCCGCGGCGAGAAAATCGTCGTCGTCAAAGGCGATGATGCCGATGATGAGTGGAACGAAATGAAAGCCTCCGGCGCCTGAGCCGCTCCCGTTGACAGTTCGGGGGTCCCCGGCTTAGGATTCAACTGGGATGGCCGGGATTTCCCGCTAATCGGAGACATGACATGGCCCGTATTCTGATCATCGACGACGACTCCGCGGTTTGCGACTATCTCGCCACCCTGGTGACCCGCCTCGGGCATCAGGCCGTTAAGGCCGCCACCTGCGCGGAAGGTCTGAAGCGGATGGCGGACCCCTCCAGCGAAATCATCATTGCCGACATCTATCTGCCGGACAGTCCCGATCTGGAGGAGTGGGTCGGTCAGCTCAAAGCCAACGCCCGGGGGCGCCCCCTGATCCTGATCACCGGCGAACCCTCCGAGGAACTCGCCGCCAAGGCCCGGGGCGGAGAAATCACCGCGTTGCTCACCAAACCCTTTGAACTGGCCTTCATCAAGGGGCTCCTGGCCCGGGCCAGCCGCGAAGTGCCCCCCCCGCCTCCGGACGCCTCACCGGACGCATGAATTCTCCCGGTTCCCGGCCCATTTCCGTTCCAGGCTTGAAATCCGTATCTGCACCTGCCCTCTCGCCGGTTTCTTCCCCTTCTCCACCCTGCCCCGATTGGACAGCTGACCATTGGAACGCCATGGAATTCCACACACTTAATTAAGTATGTGGATTAGTTTATTTCTTATCTTATTATCTGCTAATATATAATAATTATTGTTTAATAAACTATTAAGATATTATTCTCGTTTTGATTAGTTAACTCTCACTCCTGTTTTCCATGATCCATCTGCTTCCCGCCCCCAATCAAGTAACGGTTCTGCCGGGCGAATGCCGGGTTCCAACGCCTCCGACCGCCAGAATTCCGCCGAAGATGGACCCCCGGGTTCGCCACGTGTTGCATGAAGTCTTTCCCGGGCTTCATCACGTGGCCTGCCACCAGCCGCATCCCTTCATCCGCCTGACCGAGAATCCGGGGGTGCCGGAATCCTACCTCCTCCGGATCACCCCCGCGGGCCTGACCCTGTCCGCCCCGGATGCCGCCGGCTTCTTTTACGCCTTGCAGACCCTGCGTCAGATCCGGCAGCAGGCCGGCGGCCTCCTCCCCTGCCTGGAAATTGCCGATGCGCCCGCCTTTCCTCTGCGGGGCTGTTATCTGGATGTCAGTCGCGGCCGCGTTCCGCGTCTCGACATGCTGAAACGCCGCATCCGCCTGCTGGCCTCGCTCAAGATCAATCACCTCCAGCTCTACTTCGAGCACCCCTTCCGGTTCCGGTTCGACCCCGACATTGCCGGCGAAGACGATGCCTTCGACGCCGACGATCTGAAAACCCTGGACACCTTCTGCCGGGACCACTTCATTGAACTCGTTCCCTCCTTCACTTGCTTCGGCCACATGGGCCGGATTCTGTCGCTGCCGCCCTACCGCGAGCTGGCCGAAGTCGAGTTTCCCGCCGCCTCGTGGGAGTCCGCCACCTGGCTCCAGCGCCTCCGGGGATGCACGCTGCACACCCGGGACCCCGACGCCCAGGATCTGATTTGCCGCATCCTGGACGAATTCCTGCCGTGTTTTTCTTCGCACCGGTTCAACCTGTGCGGCGACGAAACCTATGACCTCGGACGACGCACCCCCGATGCCTCCCCGGCCGACCTGGCCCGCCAATACACCGACCATCTCCGCTTTCTCCACCGGGAAGCCGCCCGGCATGGCAAATCCCTGATGCTGTGGGGCGACATGCTGCTGAAGCACCCCGAGACCATTTCCCGTCTCCCCGACGGCTGCGAAATCCTCGACTGGGCGTATTTTCCCTCCAACCGGTTCGAGAAATGCGGCGAATTCATCTCGCACGGCCTGCCGACCGTGGTCTGTCCATCGGTGCGGGGGTTCGGACGCCTTTTCAATGCCGTCGAAGAAGCCCGTACCGTGCTTGCGGCCTACGCCCGCACGGGTGAACAACTCGGCGCCCGCGGCCTCCTCAACACCGACTGGGGCGATTACGGACATTTCAACATGCCGCCGGGCGCCCTGCACGGGCTGGCCCTCGGCGCCCAGCTCGCATGGAATCCGCGCAACGACTCCGGAACGGAATTCGACCGGGCCTTTTCGGCCTTGTTGTTCGGTGCGCCGGACTCGCGCCCCGCACAGTTGTTTTCCCTGGCCGGATCGGTTCCCGACTCCCTGGCCGCCTGGCCGTTTGCCCCGCTGAAGAATATCCCCGCCCCCGCCGACATCTCCTCCGCGCTCGAACTGGCCGAACAGTCCCCGGCCTGGGCGGACGAGTTTTCGCGGCTGCCCTCCACCGAATGGGGGGACGAGACCGACCACGACCAGCTGGCGCTGGCCTGCCGGTTTCTGCAATTCAGCGCCCTGGTGGCGTCCCGGGCACCGGCCCGGCGCACGCGCCCCCTGCTGGACGAACTCGAAAAAGCCTATGCGCCGCTCTGGTTTGCCGAAAGCCAGCCCCGCGGCCTCCTCGACATCCATGCCCGCGGCTTCGAGCCGATGCGCCGGCACCTCGATGCCGGCGGGTGAACCAGTTCCGGTTCGCCTCCACCCCCGGGCTTGCCCCGCGGGGGCATGAGTTCACGACAAACCCTGCACATTTCTCTCGATCCTTCCCCCGGACCGTCTGCGGTGCGGCAACTCTCCGGCCTCTGCCTTGCCAGCCTGCCCGGCTTTGCCTATGCTGTCCCGCGTGAACCGTTGCCGCCATGCGCTCGCGATCCTGCTGCTCTGCGCCGCCCCCGGCCCTCTGGCCGCCGCCCCCGTCCGCGTCTCCTTCCTCGACACCGAGGCCGCCCGCGAGGATACCCTGAGCGTCTTCGCCCGGGCCGGATGCGACACGAACCATCTCGCCGCGCTCCGCCAGGCCATCACCCACTACTATCGCACCCCCCTCGCCCTCGACACATCCGCCTTCCCGCCCGCCACGGACGGCTTCCGCGAGTTTGCTTCCATCGGCGACTTCGTCGCCGCCCTCGGCACCAACCGGCTTTCCTTTCTCGACCACCCCTTCGAACTCAATTGCTTCGACACCGCCCTGCTTTTGGCCGGGCCGGAAATGGACGTGAAAATGGATTTGCATTCGTGCAACGGCCCTTTTCTCGCCGTCCAGGTCACCACCAACTTGAATCACTGGCTGATCCCCGTCGCTTCGCTCCGCGACGTCTATGCCACCGCGTATCCGGATTGGTACGGTGCCTTCATGGAGAATCAATTCCATCTGGTTTTCACCGGGAAACACAAGGCAATCCTGTCTTCCCTCTACCAGTACCAGCCCCTTCCCCTGGGCACGTCATCGGACACCATTGCGACCGAGACGCAGGAGGCCCTCCAGCGGCATTGGCGTCGCTGCGGCATCCGCTTTCCGCGCCGCCTCTCCCTCGTCATGCTCCACCGGGCCAGCACCGACTACCATCTGGCCATTTCCGACCACATGGGCGTACTGCACAAGAATAACAACGGCTGGCTGTATCTCGAAAAGACCGGCGGCAAAGGCCCGTTCCTGCGAATCGACGTCGAGGATCCCGCCGACATCGCCGCTTACTTTTCAACCATGACCTGGCCGGACTACGCCTTCAACTTCCTGTCGGTCAACGAGAATCTGTTCCTCGACGTGCCGCTCATGCCACAAGCCGCCCCCATGGCCACATCCACGGCCGAGCGCGCCCGGCAGGCGATCCGGCGGCGCTACAACGACATCTCCCCGGTGAAGCTCGACGACCGCGGCTATGCCGCCAGTGCCGAGTTGAACCTGGTTCCCGGCGTTCGAATGGACGACATCCGGGCCGATTTCGCCCAGGGCAGCGGGAACGAACTCGAGGGAAAATTCCTCGCCGCGCATTCCTCGTCGGCCCTCGCCGCCAACACCTTCGGCCCCTGGCGGAAAAATCCGCAACCGCTGTGCCTGATGGGAAGCCCGGGGTATGAGGTCCTCCAATTCGAAAAGCAGTGCCCCACCGGCCTCGGCGGCATCCCCCCCAACCTCGACCTGCTGGTCGCCGGTCCCGGCATTGTCGTCGGCGTCGAATCCAAGTTCCTCGAATTCCTTTCCCCCAAGCCGCCCAGGTTCGCCGCCAGCTACACGCGCGAAAACCTGCCCCGGATGGAGGAATGCTGGGCCACGTGGATGGAGACGCTGAAAGACGGCCCGCCGCAGCATCTGGATGCCGCCCAACTCGTGCGCCACTACCTCGGCCTGCGCAACCAGTCCGAGTTCCAAGACAAGCGGATCGTCCTGCTCTATCTCTTCTGGGAACCCGAGAACTGGGCCGACTTCCCCGAATACCGCCGGCACCGGGAAGAACTCGCGGCATTCTACGACCACGTCAAGGACTCTGATGTCGCCTTTACCTGGATGACCTATCCCGATCTCTGGCGCCTCTGGGAATACCTTGGGCTCTACCCCGACCATCTGCGCGAAATCCGCCGGCGCTACCTCCTGGCCATCTGACGCCCCCCCCAGCCTCGACAACCTCCACGCCCTCGTCTTCGGTCCCATGGCCTGCTGGTTTTCCGGACCGGGCTTTGTTTCGTTGTCCTCATCCCCTTCGGCGTCACGCAAATGGATGGCACAAACAATTCCGGTATTGTTTGGTTTTTGTTAAAGCGCTAAGGTTTATCCGGATCTCAAAAAAGAGGTTAGATTTTAGAAAAGGCCCCTCACATGACTCAACCCACATCCCGCAGTTGTCGTGACGTGCTGGTGACGGTGCTGTGCGTGCTGCTGTATGCCGGCGCCGTGGCGGCCTATACCGTCTGGTCCTACCGGGAACACAAGGCAGCGCTGATGGAGCAGATTGATTCCCGCCTGCTGCAGGCCGCACGCAGCCTGAAATACCTGCTGGCGGAAGATTTTCACGACCGGGCCCTGGGCCCGGATTCCATCTCCCGGGAGGAAGAACTCCGGAACCGCCGACTCGTCACGGAGTTCGGCGTCGAATCCGGCTTCGCCTGGGTGCACACCATCGCCGAGGCCGATGGGCGCTTCTATTTTTCCGCCCCGTCCGTATCGGAAGAAGAAGCCCTGGAACAGGAGAAGTGGTACTTCCATCCCTACGAGGACATTCCCGGGGAATTCATCCGCGCCTGGCGCGACCAGGAAACCGTGTATGTGAATTACACCGACCAGTGGGGCACCTTCCGTTCCGTCGCCCTGCCCCAGCAATCGCCCGGCGGCCGCAGCTACCTCGCCAGCGCCGATCTGGAAATCAGCGACATCCGCGCCATGATTCGTGAAAACCTCGTGCAGTCCATTCTCGTGGCCCTGTTTTTCCTGGTGGCCAGCCTTCCGCTCATCCTGCTGGTCATTCATCTGTTCCAGGCGCACACCCGGACGCTGCGCCGCCTGAACGTCGAACTGCAGCAGCACCGCGATCACCTCGAAGAACTGGTGCAGCAGCGCACGGCCGAACTGGAAAAAGAAACCAGACGCCTCCAGGAAGCCCTCGACAAGGTTCGCGCCCTGCGCGGCCTGCTTCCCATCTGCGCCGCCTGCCGGAAGATCCGCGACGACGACGGCTACTGGGACCAGCTCGAGAACTACGTCCTCAAACACACGGACACGGAATTCTCCCACGGCCTGTGTCCCGACTGCCTCCAGCGCCTGTATCCCGAATTCGCGCCGGACGACAGCCCGCCTCCGCCCTGACCTGTTGGCGGGCCGAATGCATTTCACACCGCCTGCGCCATGATTCTCATGGTTGGCAAACCATGAGGATCGGGCCGCACACCCGGGCACTGCCCATCCGCTTTTTCCACGCCAAGGAAAAAGTGTTCCCATGCCGCAAAAAAGGCTTACAGTGCCGGTTATGCGCGTCACGTTTCTAGGCACCGGCACCTCCTACGGCATCCCCATGCCGGGATGCGACTGCCCGGTCTGCCGCTCCGCCGACCCGCGCGACCGTCGCCACCGCACGGCCATCCTGGTCGAAAGCCCGGACGCCGCCCTGCTGCTGGATACCCCGCCGGATCTGCGGACCCAGTGCCTGGCCTTCGACATCCGCCGCATCGACGCCGTGCTGATGACCCATGACCACGCCGACCATCTGTTCGGGTTCGACGACCTGCGCGCCTATACCAACCGGATGCCCGAACCCATGCCGGTATGGGCGTCGGCGGGAACGGCGCAAACCCTGCGGCGCATCTTCGCCTATCTCGACCAGCCCCCCCTGCCCGGCACCTCGCTGGCGCGCATCGCGCTTCACGTCGCGGAGGGACCGTTTGATTTCATGGGCTTCCGCCTGACGCCCCTGCCCGCGGAGCACGGGCGCGCCGACATGATCGGCTGGAAGTTCGAGCACGACGGCCGGTCGTTCGCGGCCATCCCCGACTGCAAGACGCTTCCTCCCGAGACGCTGGCCCTGTGCCGGGGCGTGGATCTGGCGGTGCTGGACGCGCTGCGCATCCGTCCGCATCCCACCCATATGAATCTGGACGAATCCGCCGCCGCGCTGAAGGCCATCGGGGCCAAACGATCGCTGGTGATTCATCTGTGCCACGAGGTCTCCCATGTCCAGGCGGAGCAGCGGCTGCCCGACGGCATTGTCCCGGCCCATGACGGGCTCCGGATCGAGTGGTAGGCGCCATGACGCATCCCTCCAACTGGTCCCCGGCCGAGGCCCGCGCCCGGATCCGGCGCGGCGAATGGACCGGCCCCACCGCGCTCCTGGCTCCCGGATTCGTCCAGGCCAATCTGGTCATCGTGCCGCGCGATGCCGCCCGCGACTTTCTCGCCTTCTGCCAACGAAACCCGGCCCCCTGTCCGCTGATCGAAGCCCTGCCGCCGGGCGAATGGCGGCCGGCAGCGGATTGGGCGTCCGAGGCCGATCTCCGCACGGATCTCCCGCGCTACCGGATCTACGAGCGGGGCCTCCTGGCCCGCGAGGCAACCGACCTCCTCCGCGACTTCCATGAAGACCTGGCCGCCTTTCTGCTGGGCTGCAGTTTTTCGTTTGATGCCGCGCTGGCCCGGGCCGGACTCCCGGTCCGGCATGTGGAAAGCGGCCGCAACGTGCCTATGTACGAGACCTGTATCCCCTGCCGGCCGGCCGGCGTGTTTGCCGGCCCGATGGTCGTTTCCATGCGGCCGATCCCGGAGGCCCGGGTGAAACAGGCCGCGGAGATCACCCGGCGCATCCCGCTTGCCCATGGAGCGCCCGTGCACGCAGGCGACCCGGCGCAAATCGGCATTCGCGACCTGGCCCGTCCCGGGTACGGCGATGCCGTGGACATCCGTGCGGGCGAAGTCCCGGTCTTCTGGGCGTGCGGCGTCACGCCGCAGGCCGTCGCCCGGGCCGCCCGCCTGCCGCTGATGATCACCCATGCGCCGGGAAGCATGTTCATCACCGACCGCCGAACGGCCGACCTGGAGTCCCGGGATGAATGACGGGATCCGGCTGCTGCTGGGATTTGCGGCGGGCGGCCTGGCCGTGGCGGCCACCACCCTGCTGGCCGAACGGCATGGCAGCCGCCTGGGCGGCTACATCGGCGGGCTGCCCTCCACCCTGGCCGTCGCGCTGCTGTTCGTGGCCCTGACCGGCGGGAGCAACGCCGCCATCCGGGCCTCCGGAATCGCCCCGCTCTCGTTCGGAATCAACGGCCTGTACGTCCTGCTGTTCGTGGCGCTGACGCCGCTTGGATTCTATTGGAGCATGGGACTGGCGCTGGCGGCCTGGGCGGCGGCCCAGTCCGCCATCATCGTTCACGGGGCGCCCCCGCTGACGTTTTCCCTGGCCGCCTGGGGAATCTGCTTCGGCCTGTGCTGGCTGGGGTTCACCCGCTGGTTCCGGGTGGCGCCTCAACCGTCAACGGGGCTATCCACCGGTGCGGGAATCCTGCTGCTGCGGGCGACCGTCAGCGGCGCTCTCGTGGCGGCCGCCGCCGCGGCCTCGCTGTGGTGGGGGGCGGTCGCCGGGGGCGTCCTGGCCTCCCTGCCCGTGGTGTTCATCTGTTCGCTGTTCATTGCCTACCGCCGCCTGGGCCTGGCGTTTGCCCGCGCCCTGGCCGGTTCGCTGGTCTTCAGTGCCGTGATCAACTGCACGGCGTTCGCCCTGCTCTTCCGCCTGGCCCTGCGGGTTCTCGACATCCTGCCCGCCTTTGCGGCGGCCTATGCCGCGACCCTGCTCGCCGCCTGGCCCCTCTACCACCTCCACCTGGGCAGCTTGTCCGACGGCGCTTCGCCCGGACGGGACGAGGCGCCGGACCGTTGACGCGCCGCAGCGGCCCTTGATCGCGGCCCGGCTCTGCGATAAGATGACCTCCATGAAAACCCGACTGCTGTCTGCGTTGCTGCCTGTTCTTCTGCCCCTGACCGCGCCGGCTCAAATGCCGCCGCCCGCCCCGGAGTCCGCCCCGCCGCCGGCCGCGCTGGCGCCCAAAATCGTCTGTCCTGAAACCGTCTATGATTTCGGCGAAAAGGAAAACAGCCAGGTGGTCGAGCATCATTATGTCGTCCGCAACGAAGGCACCCTTTCACTGGAAATCCGCGGCGTGCGGGCCTCCTGCGGATGCACGGCCGTGAAGCCGACAGACAGCGTGGTGCCGCCGGGCGGCGACACCACCATCCAGGCCCGCTTCGATCTGCGCGGCCGAAGCGGCATGCAGGTCAAAACCATCACCGTGGAAAGCAACGATCCGGAAAGACCCGTTGTACACCTGCAAATCCGGGGCACGGCGGTTCAGGGGCTCCGCGCCCAGCCGTCCACGCTGTTTTTCGGCCGGATCGAGCCCGGGGCGGAGCGGACGCGCGCCTTTGAAATCCAGTCCGGCCGCGGCCCGATCCAAATCCAGGAAGTCCGGACGACCGATCCGGGGCTGGTGGTGTCGCCGCTGGAGCCCGAGCCCGGCGCGGATGGCACCCGGCACCGGTTTGAACTGACCCTGGGCGACTCCCTTCCCCCGGGAACCGTCAACGGCCAGGTCATCGTGAAAACAGACGTGGAAGACGGCCGCGAGGTCGCCATCCCCGTCGCCGCCTATCTCGTCGCTCCGCCCGCCCAGCCATGAACCTCGCAGGCAGCCGCCTGCCGCTGCGCCGAGCCGCGCAACTGGCCTTGGACAGCGCGATGCTGCTGGCCGTTGCCGGCCTGCTGGGCAGCCTCGTCAATACCATCCGCCCCGAAACCACCCGCCTGCCGTGGGTCAGCGACTGGGACCGGCACATTGAAACCCTGGCATTCCGCGCCGGCATCCCCGTCACCTTTCTGCAGGGCGCGCGCCAGCGCGTGGGCGATGCCTCCACGGCCATTCTGGATGCGCGGAGTTCCGAGGAGTACGCCGCCGGCCACCTGCCCCGCGCCCTGTCCCTGCCGGTTTCCGACGCCGACCGGCGGATTCTCGACTACGCGCACCGCCTGACGCCCGACACGCCCATCCTGGTCTATTGCGGCGGAGCCGACTGCGATGACGCCCTGGAACTCGCCAAGCGGCTGCGCGAATTCGGCTTCCGGGATCTGACGCTCTACCCCGGCGGCCTGGCGGAATGGAGAGAATACGGCGGAGACATTCTCGAGGGAGCTGCCCCATGATCCGCGCGCGTCCCCTCTTTATCTGGCTGGCCCGCCTTGCGGTGGCCGCCGTGTTTCTGGGGGCCTGCATCGCGAAGATCCGCGACCCCGAGGCCTTCGCGCTGGCAACCCACCGCTACCGTCTGCTGCCCGGAGGCCTGGTCAACGCAGTGGCCATCCTGATGCCCTGGCTGGAACTGACCTGCGGCGCCGCGCTGCTGGCGGGTCCGCGCCGCGGACGGGCCGCCGCGGCCTTCCTGCTGACCGCCATGCTGCTGGTCTTCACCGGCGCCATTTCCCTGAACCTGATCCGCGGCATCGAAGCCTCCTGCGGCTGCTTCACCACCCGCGCCGACGCCGCGGTTTCCGACGGCTGGAATCTCCTGCGCAACGGCGCGCTGATCTGGCTGTCGGCGGCGGTCTTCCTCGACGCCTTTCGCAAACCGGCGCGCCCGGAGATTCCATGAACCCTTCCCTCCAATCCATCTTCGAAGTCTTCGCCGTCGGGGCGGGGCCGTCCAGCACCCACAGCATCGGGCCGCAGCGCGCCGCGCGCCGGTTCATCGAATCGCTGACCGTCCCGCCGGCGCGCGTGCGCGTGACGCTCTACGGCAGCCTGGCCGCAACCGGACGGGGACACTGGACCGACCGCACGCTGATCCGCACGCTGGACCCGGTGCGGGCCGAAATCGTATTCGATTCCCAGGCGACCGCCCTGCCCCATCCCAACACCATGAAGTTCGAAGCCCTGGATGCCGCCGGACAGTCCGTGAAGGAGTGGACCGTCTGCAGCATCGGCGGCGGTCATCTGGCCGAAGCCGACGGGCGCCCCCTCCCGGCGACGGAGCACCCCGTGAGCTACCCGGTCGCCAACATGGATGACGCCCTGGACTACTGCCGGGCCAACGACCTGACCTTCTGGCAGCTGGCGGAACAGACCGAAACCGACCTGTGGCCCCGCCTGGGCCGGATCTGGAGCGCCATGCGCGACACCATCCGGCGCGGGCTGCACAGCAAGCAGATCATCCTGCCCGGACGTCTCGAACTGGCGCGGCGCGCCGGCACCACCTGGCGGCGCGCCAGGGATCTCAACGGCACGCCGCACGACATGGGCCTGATCGCGGCCTTTGCCCTGGCCGTGGCGGAGGAAAACGCCGCCGGCATGCAGGTGGTCACCGCGCCGTCCTGCGGGGCGGCCGGCGTCCTGCCCGCGGTCCTCTACTTCTTCAAGACCGTGCGGCGTCGCCGCCTGCCGGAAATCCTTCAGGCGCTGGCCACCGCCGGATTGTTCGGCGCCTCCATCCGCGCCAACGCCACCGTCTCGGGCGCGGAGGCCGGCTGCCAGGCCGAAATCGGGTCCGCGTGCTCCATGGCGGCGGCGGCGGTCGCCCAGCTCAACGGCGGCACCCTCAACCAGATTGAGTACGCCGCCGAAATGGCCATGGAGCACAATCTCGGCCTGACCTGCGACCCCATCGAAGGCTATGTGCAGATCCCCTGCATCGAACGCAACATGAACGCCGCGCTGCGCGCCGTGGAATGCGCCATCTTCACCCTGCTGACCGACGGACGCCATCTCGTCAGCTTCGACGACGTGATTGAAGTGATGAACCGCACCGGGCGGGATCTCCAGGCCGCCTACCGCGAAACCGCCACCGGCGGCCTGGCCCGGCTCTGGCGCCGCGATATCGAACGCCGCCTCCAGAGGACACCGCCGCCATGAACGCGCCCGTCCGCGAATTCTCCTGGTCCCATGCCCGCCACGAGACGTTCCAGACCTGCCTCAAGCGCTACTATTTCGCCTACTACGGCGCCTGGGGCGGCTGGGATGACCACGCCCCCGCCCCCGCCCGCGAACTCTACATGCTCAAACGGCTGAGCACCCGCCAGCAATGGGCCGGCCACCATGCCCATCTCGCCATCGAAACCCTGGTCCGGCACGCCCGCCGCGATCCCGCACGCGCCGCCCAGGTCGAGGCCCGCCAGATCGACCTCATGCGCCGCGAATTCCGCGACTCCCGCTCCGGCGCCTACCGCCAGAATCCCGTGCGCACCCCCGCCCTCTTCGAACACGAATACCGGATCGACGTGCCCCCCGAAGAATGGAAAGCCACCGTCGACCGCGTCTCCGCCGCCGTCCGCGGCTTCCTCGCGTCGCCCCTCTGGGCCGCGATCCGGGAGCTGCCCGACGACGCCCTGCTGTCCGTGGAACGCCGCGCCCATTTCGAACTCGACGGCCTCAAGGTCCACGCCGTTCCCGACCTGGTCGTGCGCCGGGACGGACGCGTGGTCATCTACGACTGGAAGACCGGTTCGACCCCCCTGACGGAACACCGCATCCAGCTGGGCATCTATGCCCTGCTCGCGACCGACCGATGGACCGCCGATCCCGCCGCCATCGACGCCGTCGCCTGCAACCCCCTGACCGGCCGGCAGGAATCCTTTGCCTACACCGCCGACGACCTGGAAACGCTGCGGGATTTCATCCGCGACTCCGCCGATGAAATGCTCTTTCCCCTGGTGGACCCCGAGCGCAACGACGCCGGCGACGGCGAGACATTCGACTGCACCGACCGCCCCGAGCCCTGCGCCGCCTGCCCGTTCCTGCGCGTCTGCCCGCGCTGGCGGTCTTAGAGCGTTTTTCAAATATTCATAGCCGCGCCCAGCGGGCGCAGCAACAGCAAGGCGGCTCGGTTGTAGCTGCGCCCGTTGGGC
>ERZ795053.2865-NODE-2865-length-20287-cov-23.411378_pt1 | contig 20287 bp, 15 predicted proteins | sample MGYA00375137_ERZ795053 | MGnify/ENA primary metagenome ERZ795053 (study PRJEB30182, sample SAMN05720284) | activated sludge metagenome | isolation source: Anaerobic digester | place: Hong Kong | collected 2014-12-17 ...
TGGGCGCGGGCGCTGTAGGCCGGCGCCAGGGCCAGCACCATGGCCAGCACGGCGAAAAGGTGAGTCCACGCGATAAATGATCGGCGGCGCGATGGTTGGTGACTCATGGGATTGTGTTTCCTTCAAGTGGATGGGTGGAGAGTGGTTCGGCAGGGCGCACAAATGCGCCCTGCCGAACCACTCTCCCGATGACGTTCAGAATACTGTGACTACCGCGTCCAGTCCACGGCCTGGCGCAGCCAATCGGGCAACTCGCCCGGGATGGCGGTGATCTGTGTTGCGTCGCCGCCGGTCGCCGGCATCACCCACAGCCCCCACGCCCCGCCACGCTTGCTGACGAAGGCGATCTGGCTGCCGTCCGGGCTCACCGCGGGCAGGCCATCGGGCGCCGGGTCGTTGGTCAGGCGGGTGACGCTGCCGTCGGCCACCTCGGCGCGGTAGAGTTCCCAGTTGCCGTCGCGATCTTCGCTCATGAAGACCACGGCGCTGCCGTCAGGGAACCAGCGTGGCAGCGAGTCGGAGGCGACGTTGGTGAAGATCGTGCGGCTGGAGCCGTCCGTGCCCATGGTGTAGAGACCGCAGTTCTGTCCCTGCGGGTCGCAGCCCTTGAGGATGAGCAGTTCATCGGTCGGGTGCCAGTCCGGGTCCTTGCCAAAGTCGAGCTCGGCGTAGTCCATCTCCGCCGGTCGTTCCTTGTCCACAGCCGGCGTGATGTAGATGCGCCAGCGGCGGTCGCCCTGCCGGTTGGAGGCGAAGACGATGCGGTCGCCCGTGGGGCTCCAGCGCGGCTGGCTGTCCTCGACGAAGCGCGAGAAGCGCAGGCGCTGGCCGGTCGCCACGTCGTAGCCGCCCACGCCCAGCTTGTCGCTCTGCTGGCTGTAGAAGGCGAGCATGGAGCGGTCGGGGCTGAGCGCCGGCTGCATGGCGTTGTTGGCCACCATCTCGGCCTGTGCGCCGGCCGTTGCCGGCACGACATAGATGTCTTCCAGTTCGTAGACGCGGTTGCCTTCCTGCACGACGCGCGACGCCGAGTAGAGAATGACGCCCTGCGGCACTTCGTACGGGACGCCTTCCTGGATCGCGGCGGTCGTCTCAGGCAGCGGCGGCGCCGGCAGCACCGGCACGGCGTCGGCGTTGCTCGCGTCGACGTAGGCAGCAGCCACCCAGCCCTGGCCATTGGGCGCAGAGGGGACGCTTGCCACCCACCACTGGCCGTCGGCGCTGCGACCGACGATTTCGCCCTCGGTATCCAGCGGCGCAATGCCGACGATCGGATACATGGTGCCGGGGCCGGTGCGGATGTTGACGCCGAGCTCGGCCGTTACGCGGCCGCTGGGTGTCTCAGCGGTGACGGCGGCAAACTCGACGGGAGCGGCTTCGCTATCCTCGGCCACCGGGTCGGGATCGGCGCTGGCCATCGCAGCCGGGGCGACGACGGAATCCGTCGCAACCTCGAAGCGCAGGGCCATGGCATCGTCGGCGGTGCGCATTTCGAGCACCTGGCCGTTGACCGAGTAGGTGGCGGCGCTGGCCAGCGCTGCCAGGAAGGCCGCTTCCTGCTCCATGACGCCTTCAGGCTCGACGCACATCATCATCGTCGACGCGGCCGGCCCGATGGTGATCTGGTTGCCGTCGACCGTGAAGCCGGCGACGAAGTTGTTGCAGCCGGCCGAACCGGAGACGCTGCCATCCTCGCCAAAGATGGCCGTGATCTCGGTACCCTCCAACATGCCGACGACGGCTTCCTGGCCGTTGTTGTAGTTGGTGGCGCGCCAGACGACGCCGGTCAGCTCTGTGGCCGTCTGTGCCGTCAGCGTGAGCAGCGCCGAGCCGTCTTCGCCGAGCAACTGGAGCTGGCCGTCGGCGACCTCGTAGGAGGCAACCTGACCCAGCGCGGCCAGGATTGCATCTTCCTGGGCCATGATGGCATCCTCACAGGCCATGGCCGTGCGGCCGCCCAGCGTGATGCCAAGCGCGTTGCCGTCGAGCGTGTAGCCGGCAAAGAAGCCGTTGCAGCCGCCGTTGCCGGTGATCTGCCCGTTCTGGAAGGTGATGATGGCGTCGGCCACCGGTGCGGTGGCGGTGCCGTCAGCGGCTACGAATTCGGCGACCTGCCAGGTGCCGCTTTCGAGCGGGCTGGCGGCGGCTTCTTCAGCCGGTTCCTCCGTGGGCGCGGCTTCTTCGGCGGGCGCCTCTGTCGGCGTCGCTTCCTCGGTTGCGGCTTCGGTTGGAGCCTCCGTGGGCGCCTCGGTCGGAACTTCGGTGGGCGCCTCGGTGGGTGCTACGGTTGGGACCTCGGTGGGGGCGGCGGGCTGTGCCGTGGGCGCCGGCGCTGAGCCGCCGCAAGCGGCGAGCAGCAGGCCGATCGCCAGCACGGCGACGATCAAGAAAGCTTTGTTGCGAAATCTGTGATACATAGATTGTTCTCCGTTCTACAGAAACTATGATAGTGACCGGTTGACTCACATGCCGCGAACGGCGAGCAAACCGGCGATGCCGCGATACAGGAAGTAGATGCCAAAGGCCAATGATACGACCATGACGATGACCCGATTGTGGCGCTGCAGCCAGCCCTGTGCCGCTCGCAGCGGGCCGGCAGATTTCTGCGGCGCCGCAGCAAACGCAAGCATGGGCGGCAGCACCAGGATCTGCGTCGCCAGCGCGTAAAGCAGGTACAGCCCTGCGCCTGCCGTGATGCCCGGTTGCGCCTCCTCGATCACGCTGATGGCCGACAGCGTGAAGACCCACTGTTTGACGGAGAGCAGCATCAACAGCGCGCCGCTACCGGCCGCCTTGATTACTGACATCTCCGTGAACGTGCTCATCCATTTCGGCGGTTCTTCGCCATCCTCATCGTCTCCGCTCCTGCGCCATTTCTTGGCGCCCATCACAAGCAGCAGAATGCCGACAATCGTCAACAGCGTCGGGCCGATGAGCACAAGACCGGCGCTGCTCTCCGCGTCAACCGCCGGGGCAAAGACAAGGCCGAAGATCACCCCTTGTAGCAGGCGCACAATCAGTGCTCCGGCCACAAAGGCGACGCTCTTGCCCAGCCCGCGCTCGCTCTGCAACAGGAGCAGCACGATGATCGGGTAGATGGGCACCAGCGTGGCGCCCAAGATCAAAGGCAGCAGGTCGACGAAGAGTTCGTTCATACGCTACTCGGTCACTGGCCGAAATGGCGAATCTACTTCGGCAAAGAAATCGTTGTAATCCTTGATCGTGTTGGCTGCGCGCCACTCGGCCGCAGCCTGTTCCGCCTCGTCGATCTCGGCCTGCGTCAGTTGATCGGCAAAGGACCAGCGCTGCTCGGCGTAGTGAGGTTCGGTGTCTTCGAAGAGCGCGTAGAGAAAGAAGCCCGTCTTGTAATCTTGCTCGATGAAGGCTGCCCGGAACGCGCCGGCGAGGATGGCGCTGCGGTGGCCCTGGCGGATCGCATCTTCCAGGCAGACAATGGCTTCGTCTAGATAGGCTGGATTGCCCATGTCGGCTTCCAGGCGCGCGAACTCGTAGAAATCGACCTGGGCGTTGGCATAGCCGGCTTCACACGCCTTGCGGTACCAGAAGACGGCCTGCTCCAGGTTGCCGTACTGCACGCCCAGCGCCTCGGTCGGGCGGTAGAGATTGGCGAGCTGGCGCATGGCCTCCACGTCGCCCGCTTCGGCCGCAGCAATCAGCTCGGCGCTGGGCGGCTCGCTCAGCGTCCCCTGGCTGCTGACCGGCGAGCGCACCAGTTCCACATCGGCCAGGAAGAGCGAGCCGCTGTCGGTCTGGTCAAAGACGAGCGCCACCTCGGCTATGCTGGCCAGGTTCAACCCCTCGAACTGGCTGAGCGGGATGCGCACGGGCAGCAGCGGCGCCCGGCCCGAGAACAAGGGGTCGTCGAAGAAGAGTTCCCCAAGCTCGCCCTCAGGAAAGCGCAGTGCGGGTTCGTCGGCGCGCACCGGTATAACAGTGCTGTTGCCTTGGCGATCAGTCAGCCGCACGGAGAACGCTTGCGGCGCACCCGGCGCGTTGAGCGGCGAGAGTGGGTCGACGGCAGCGCGCACGCTGACCGCATCGAAGAGCAGCAGGTTGTCCACGCCCGGCAACAGATCGAAGCGCAGGCTGGCATCCGGCTTCTCCCAGCTCACGACCGCGTGGGCGGGCTGGCCGGGCACGACGACATGCGAGCGGCGGCAGCCTGCGAGATCCGGCTCGGTGAAGGGCGTGTAGCTCCCCTCGGGGCAGAACAGCGTCGCCACGCCCTCGGCGCTGACGGCGCCCCCGATCGGGCTGGTTGTAAACTCGTCGGCGCTGGCCGGCGTCAGCAGGGGCAGCCGCAGGCGCGAGGCGGGGAGCAGTGCTGCCTGCGCCGCGAGCCCGTAGAGTTGGTCGACGGCCGGGGTGAGCACGTCGATACCCATGCGCGCCATGGCCGCACGAATCTGCGCCGGGTCGCGACTGAAGATCGTGGTGAGGAAGTCGGTGGTGTAGGCAACCAGGAAGTCGCGCTGTGCCGCACCATCCAGCAACGGATCGCAGTCTGGGCGGCCATTCAGCCCAAAAGGATCGTCCGGCAGCGTGCTGTTGAAGTGGTTGTGGTTGGCGCGCTCCAGCCAGACGGAGGTCGCCCAGTCATGCTGCGATTCCAGGCGCGTCGCCTCGTAGAATACCTGCCCCACCTGGTCGACCACGTCGGCGTCACAGGCCGGCAGCACCGTCGCCATCGGCGCCGGTGCGCCGCCGGCCGGGTCGGTGGCGTTGGGCGCCGGCGCGATCAGCAGCAGGCCATCCACGGGACCGAAGGTGACCTCGCCGCGCTCCGCCTCGGCAGCCAGGTCACGCGCCAGCGCAACGGCGGCGTCACCCCCGCGCGAGTGGCCGGCAATGACCAGCCGGCTCAGGTCGGCGCGGCCGGCCAGGTCGATGCCAAAATCATTGGCGCCGCCGGCCGATGCTTCCGCCAACGCGCCCAGGTGCAGGTCGACCAGTTGGCGCAAGCGTTCGCCCGGGATTGGCTCGCCAAAGCCAAAGGTGTTCTCGGCGTTGATGTTGATGGAGAGCGCCACATAGCCCTGCGCGGCCAGTTCGCCGACCAGATAGGCGAAGCCGCGATAGTTGGGCCGCTCGACCGCCGGGTCACAGGGCCAGCGGTCGACGCCGTGCTCCACTTCCGGGCAGCCGGGGTGCGTACCATGGATGATGAGCACGACGGGGTAGGGGCCGCCCTCTGCGGGTGCGGCGATGACGCCATTCAGCCGCACCGGCATGGCGCGGAAGCGACTCTCCTCGGGGAAGCGCTCCTGCGTGATCGTCGTTTCACCCAGGTCGTACTCGACGGCGGGCGGCGCCGACACAACCGCTGCCCCGTCTGTCATGGCGGGCATGGGCCGGACCGGCGCGCAGGCCGCCAGCACCAGCATGGCTACGGCCAGAACGACAATTCTCCGCAGTGGACGAAATAAGTTCACGTATTCGCTCCTTGGCGACATCTCTCAACTGTGGCCGGGCCATGCGCCCCTAGCCACCAAGCGGAATCGCAATCAACACCATGATCGCGCCGATCCCAGCCAGCAGCAGGCCGGTGGCCCATGCATTCGAGCCGGTGTACTTGCCCCACTGGTAGCCCGCAATGAACAGCATGACAAACGACACGATGTTGGAGGCGCGGATGGCAAGTGACGGGTGGTTGAAGAACAGCACCAGCGGCACAAACGACGGCAACACCGCGATCACCGCAACCAGCACCGAGCCAAAGCCGCCGGCGATGTCCTCGCGCGAGAGGCGCACCGGCTGCGGCTGACCCTCGCGCAGATGCTCCAACACATCCTGATAGAGTACGCGTCGCTGTTCCTCGCCGGTGATAGGCTCCAAAATATGATCGAGTTCGCCGGCGACAATCTCGATTCCTTCCTCTTCGGTGGTCGCGGCCTGGAGATGTTGCAGCAGGCGGTGACTTTCGCCTCGTGCGAACATCGACAAGAGCGAATACATGATTCCGTCAATGAGCCCCCAGGCAAGCGTAGCGCCTGCCGCGCCAATCATCAGTTCGATGACATAGGTGCTCGGGATCGGTTGATCCGGGTTTGCGCCGAGCTTGATGATGCTGAATGCCAGGGTGAACGTCAGCAGGATGAGTATGCTGAAGATCGTCTCCGACAGCCGATCGATGGGATCGAGCAGACGCCCAAGAAAGCTCTCCTTGGGCGTGCTCTGCTGTCGATTGCGGTGCGACGGCCGTGCGACGGCTGTCCTGGCTACCAGTGACATTTGATACTCCCGCGCTCACCCTACTGCAGAATCTTCGCTTTCATGGCGGCAAATTCCTCGGCACTCAGGACGCCGCTCTGGTACAACTCGCCGAGCTTCTGCAACTGCGCGAGTTGATCGTCTGTCGACTGGATGGCCTGTGTTTCGGCCGGCACTTCAGCGACTGGCGCCGCTTCAACTTCTGTGGGTGCGGCCGGTTGGGCCGGCTGCGCTTCGGCGGCGGCCTGTTGTGCAGCCGCTTTCTGCTGCGCCGACTTTTGCATGGAGCCGGCGACGGCGCCGGAGACGGCGGTGGCGGTGCCTGCGATCACGGCTGTGCGGGCCGCAGTCCCGATCAGGCCTGGGCGGCCAATTCGTGCTCTTCGCATCAGGTTCTCTCCTCTCTACAGGTCGGCGGCAGCGTCGACGATCGCCTGCCGCACGGTTTCGACGACATCATTGGGGATACGCACGTTCATTAGCACTTCGCCATTGGCGTTGCGCACGGCCTGGGCAAAGCGTGCCGCCCAGACGTTCTCGAAGAGGAGGGCCGCGGCCGTCGAGTTGTTGGGCAGATCTTCGGCCACCAGCAGCAGATCCTCTTCCGACAGCAGGTCGTCGTGCTCGCCTTCCAGTTTCGCCAGTGCGTCGGCCACTTCGATGTCAAGCTCGCTCGACTCGTACAGCAGCACGTCGCCGGCCGCATCCTTGATGATGACGGCCAGGTCGATGATCCGGATCAGGCCGCTGTCCACCAGTTCGCCCAGCGCCGGGATGATCTCGCCGCGGAAGCGGTTTCCTTCGAAATAGACGACCAGATATTCGACTGGCCCAAGGTTTGACTGCATCTGTTTTCTCCTTACTTGATGGTCAATGCCATCAGCCCATAAAGTGAAAGTCCGCCCATGAAAAGCACGCCGGCAAAGCCCGGCTCACCCTCCCGATTGGCTTCCGGGATCATACTCTGCGTCACGGTCGTGACCAGGAATCCGGAGGCCAGCGCGATCAGGAACAAGCGCACGTCCAGCGGCTGGTTGCGCAGCACCAGGTAACCCAGCGCCGCGCCGCCAATGATGGCGACGATAAACAACTGCGCGATCCGCTTGCGCTGGCGCTCGGCGATGCCCTGGCGCCTGGCCGTCGCCGTCGCCACGAAGGCCAGCGGCGCCGTGCTGATCGCCATGCCCAGCGCAAGCAGCAGCCCGGTCGTCAGCGTCAGCGTCGCGCCGATCCCGATTACGACACCATCCACCAGCAAGTCCACCAGGATGCCGATGTAGAAGCCCGGCGATGCCGCTCCGACCCCTTCGGCGTCGGGACGCAAGAATCGCTGTGAGATGAACTCGATCGCCACAAAGAGCACACCGCCGAGAAAAAACGCCAGAACGATCCACGTTGTCGCACCCTTGTACAGCGCCGGCGGCATCAAACTGAACGCCACCAGCGCCGTGATCACGCCGGCCGCAAATTGCAGCGCGCCGCTCACCACCCGGTGCGGGACGTCGAAGCGTTCGGCCGCCGGCGCGCCAAGATAGGTCAGGATCGCGGCAACCGACGCAATCAGGAGCACCAGAAAAAAGTCACTCATCCCGCACCGATGGTCCTTGCAGCACCGGGCGCGTGCGCCAGTTGTAGCGGATACTCAACATGCGAATGGTAAAGAACAAGACAATCATCCCCCAGGCGGCCCATTCTTTGCTGACGCCAAAGCCCAGAGTCAGCACGAGAAAGAGTATGCAGATCAAGATCACGCCCGAGACGAAGATCGTGCCGGGCCGGAGCGCGGCCGGCGCATCGCCCACCAGCAGGTCGCGCAGGACGCCGCCGCCCACGCCGTTGGCAACACCCACCACCACCACACCCGGCAGCGGGATGCCCGCCTGCAGCGAGAGCTGCAACCCGACGATGGCAAAGGCCGGCACGCCGATGCCGTCGATCACATTCACCACCCGGTCCACCAGCGCCATCTGCGCAATGCGCCGGCGAAAGAGCCCGACCAGCGCCACCGCCATGATGATCAGCGGAATATAGACCGGGTTGCTGAGCACGGGCGGTGTCTGCTGCAAGAAGATCCCATCGCGGATCAGGCTGCCCCCGGTCGAGGCGAGAATCGCCACTACCAACACGCCGGCGAAGTCATAGCGCTTGTGCATCCCGACGATGGCGCCGCTCACCGCCCACAGGAACACGGCCAGATAGTCGAGCAAGAACGGCACCTGGAACTGCGGTTGCTCGAGTACGGCCTGCCGTCCCTCCTGAAAGCGCATCGCCTGCAGAAGGGACTGAATCATCTCTGGCATGTCGCGCTACATGCTGACCGGGTAGCCGGGACCGAGCGGGATGCCCAGCAGGAACCACGCAATGAGAAAGAGCAGCCAGGCAACCAGCACAACGCCCGCCACCGGCAGCATCAACGCCACCAGCGACCCGACGCCCGCGGTCTTCTGATAACGCTGGGCAAAGGCGACGATCACCGGGAAGTAGACCATCAACGGCGTGAGCGTGTTGATGGGCGAGTCGCCGACGCGGTAGGCGGCGAAGACCGTCTGCGCCGGCACGCCCAGCCGGATGAAGAGCGGCACGAAGATGGGTGCGAAGATCGCCCATTTGGCCAGCGACCCCGGAATGATGAAGTCGAGCAGCACGATGACCAGGACGAAGCCGATCAGCAGCGGGATGGCGGGAATACCGGCCTGTCCCAGCCACTCCGCCAGCACGGTGGCGATAAAGCTCGGCAGGTTGGAGTAGTTGAAGTAGGCGATGAACTGGCTGATCATCAGCAGCATGAAGATCAGACCGCCCAGCCCGGCAAAGGTCTTGACGACTGCGGCAATTACGTCGTTGGGTCCCTTGTACTTGCCAACCGCCGAGCCAAAGGCGATGCCAGGGATAAAGAAGCAGAGCATGACGATAAAGAGCAGGCTGCTCATGAAGGGCGTCTGGCCGATGATCGCGCCGGTTGCCGGGTCGCGCAGCGGCGCGCCCGGCGGCAGCGTGGCGAGCAGCACAACGGCCAGCACGCCCAGGAAGGCGATCCCGGCCCGACGCAGCCCGCGCGCCTCCAGCGCCGGATCGATCTCGTCGGCAGCGGCGGCCTGGGCGGGGTCGCCCGCCTGCGACGGGTCGTACTTGCCCAGCCGCGGCTCGACCACGCGCACGATGACGAAGCCGATGATCAGGGTCAGGAAGATGGTGGACGCGGCCTGGAAGAAGTAATCGGCCGTGATCGAGATCGGCGCGCCGCCGGTCAACGCAATGGCCTCGTTGGTAATCTCGAAGAGCATGGCATCGGTCGGTGTCGGGATCAGATTGGCCATGAAGGCGGCGGCGACGCCGCCAAAGCCCGCCGCCAGCCCGGCGATCGGGTGGCGCCCCACTGCCAGGAAAGCCGCTCCGCCCAGCGGAATCAGGATCAGGTAGCCGGCGTCCGAAGCGACGCTTGCCAGCGCGCCGATGAAGACGATGAGATAGGCGATGAGCGCGCGCGGGGCGACCCGCACCAACATGCGGATCAAGGCGGCCATCAGCCCGGCCACTTCAGCCGCGCCCGCGCCCATCATGGCGATGAGCGTGACGGCCAGCGCACCGAAGCCCTGGAAATTCGGAACAAACGAGGTGAACAGGAAGCGGATACCATCGATGCTCAGCAGACTGTTGATGGTTATGGTCTGTTCCTTGATCTCGAACTCGACATCTTCGCTCCCGATTCCAGACAGTGTGTATTCGTAGGTGTCCTCGTAGAAGTCCGGCGTTACCTCCTGCGGCACCGGCACGGCGATCTGTTCGGTGACGCTGACGCCCAGCAGCGACAGGAGGGCCGACAGCACGATGACGCCGATGATGAGGTAAGAAAACATCAGCACGGGGTGAGGCACCTTGTTGCCCACCCGTTCCACCGTGTCCAACAGCCTATCCATGAATGAACGTTTGCCCGGATCTGTGGCAGTTCCTGTGGTCATTTCACTCTCCACTCATGCATTTTCACTACGCATTTAACCAACCGTCAGCCGTGCCCGCGCCGGCCAACGGTGTGCGACCGTCTCGTCATTCCGGCCCGTTCAGTCCCGCCGCGCCCCATAGTTGCGCCAGCTTGATGCACACTTCAGTGGCGCGCCCCATGTCCTGCACGCTGTTGTACTCCAGCGGGCCGTGGATGTTCTTCATGCCGGTAAAGATGTTCGGCGTAGGCACACCCATTTCCGTCAGTCGCGAACCGTCGGTGCCGCCGCGGATCGGGATGGAGAAGGGTTCGACGCCCACCTGCCGGCACGCCTCTCGCGCCAGTTCGACCGGGCGCATGTCGTCCTCCAGCCAATAGCGCATGTTGCGATACTGCGCCGTGATCGTGCAGGTGATGCGGGCGCGCGGCTCTGTCGCCTGGATTGCCTCACACACTTGCTGGATCAGCCGCCCCTGCGCCTCCAGGTGCTCCATCTCGAAGTCGCGCAGGATAAAGTTCATCTCGGCTTCGGCCGCCGTGCCGCTCATCTGGTAGATGTGGATGAAACCCTCGCGCCCGCTCGTCGTCTCCGGCGTCAGCGTGACGTGCGGCAGCGTGTCGATGATCTTGGCTGCCAGGTGCAGGGCATTGACGAGCTTGCCCTCGGCATCGCCGGGGTGGGTGGAGACGCCCTGGATACGCACCGTCGCCTTGTTGGCAGAGAAGGTCTCATAGACGATCTCGCCCAGATCGGCGCCGTCGAGCGTGTAGGCGAAGGTTGCGCCCAGGTCGGCGGGCAGGCTCTTGTGCACGCCGCGCCCGATCTCTTCGTCGGGCGTGAAGGCGATACGCAGCTTGCCGTGGGGCAGCTCCGGGTGCGCCAGCAGGTGTTTCGCCATGGCCATGATGATGGCGACGCCAGCCTTGTCGTCGGCGCCCAGCAGCGTCGTGCCACTGGCGGTTACGATATCCTCGCCGACTTTCGTCAGCAGGTAGGGCGACTGCTTGGGCGAGAGCACCTGCGCCGGGTCGTCGGGCAGCACGATCTCGCCGCCGTCGTAGGCGTGATGCACGATAGGCTTGACGCCGCTGGCATGGAAGGCGGGTGCAGTGTCTACATGGGCCAGAAAACCGATCACCGGTGCGCTGGTTTCCATGGTCGCCGGGATCGTGGCGAGCACCGCGCCGTAGCCGGTCAGCGTCACTTCCTGCGCGCCGATCTCTTTCAGTTCCTGCACAAGCAAGTTCAGCAGGTCAAACTGGATCGCCGTGCTCGGCGCGGTGCTCGATTTTTCATCCGCCTGCGTGTCGATCTTGCAGTAGCGCACCAGGCGTTCTTCGAGTTCGCGGTCAAATTGTGTGCGTGTCATGCAGTATTTCCTTGTTCTTGACGCAGAGCCGCAGAGCGACAGAGGTTCGCAGAGAAGAACAATTGAGTACTCAATCAATAGGTCTCTGCGTTTCTCTGCATCTTTGCGCCTCTGCGTCAGAAGTAATTCGTAACGCGATCAGCGCGGCAGGCGCGCCATCTCTTCCAGATAGACAATCGCCGTCTCGATGCCGCGCTGGAACATCTCGACGCTGTAGTGCTCGTTGGGCGAGTGCAGCCCGTCGCTGTCCAGCCCGTAGCCCATCATCACCACCGGGATGTTCAGCAAGCCGGCGATGTCGGCAACGACCGGGATGCTGCCGCCGCCGCGTGTGAAGACGGGTGCGTGTCCCCAGCCCCGTTCATAGGCGCGTGCCGCCGCCTGCATCTCGGGTATATCGAAGGGGATCAGCGCCGCCTGGCCCGTCGTCAAGAGGCGCACCTCGAGCTTCACCGTCGGCGGGGCGATGGACTCCAGGTAGCTTTTGAGCAGATCGAAAATCTTGTGCGGGTCCTGGTTGGCGACCAGCCGCGAGCTGAGCTTGGCGCCCGCCTTCTGCGGAATGATCGTCTTGGGGCCGGGGCCGCTCCAGCCGCTCCACAGGCCGTTGATGTCCAGCGTCGGGCGGGCGGAGAGCCGCTCGCGGATGGTGAAGCGCTTGTCGCCCCACAGCGCCGGCACGCCGGTGACCGCCCTGTACTGTTCCTCGCTCAGGTCGGTCTTGGCGATCATGGCGCGCTCGGCGTCGGTCAGCGACACCACATCGTCGTAGAAGCCAGGCACGGCGATGGTGTTGTCGGCGTTGTAGAGCTTGCCCAACATTTCGACCAATGCCAGTGCCGGGTTGTGCGCGGCGCCGCCCCACAGCCCGCTGTGCAGGTCTTCCTTGGGGCCTTCGACTTCGACCTCGATGTAGGTCATGCCGCGCAGACTGTGGGTGATCGACGGCGCGTCGATGCTCGCCATGGAGGTGTCGCTGATCACGCAGACGTCGGCTTTGAGCAGGTCCAGGTTCGCCTCGATAAAGGGCGTCAGGTTCGGCGACGAGACCTCTTCTTCGCCCTCGATGAGAAACTTGACGTTGACCGGCGCCGCGCCGCTGCTCTGGAGATAGGATTCCAGCGCCTTGACGTGAATGAACAACTGGCCCTTGTCGTCGGTGGCGCCGCGGGCATAGACCTTGCCCTCCTTGACCACCGGCTCCCACGGGTCGCTCTCCCAGCCGTCGGCCATCTCGGCGGGCACCACGTCGTAGTGGCCGTAGACGAGCACGGTCGGTTTGTCCGGCCCCGCGCCCATCCATTCGCCGTAGACGACCGGGTGGCCCGCCGTCTCCATCACGGCCACTTTTTCCAGGCCGAGCGACTGCATGTGCGCGGCCAGCCAATCGGCCATGCGGCGCACATCGCCGGCATGGGCCGGGTCGCCGCTCAGGCTGGGGATGCGCAGCATCTCGAATAGTTCGTGCAGGAAGCGGTCGCCGTTTGCGCGTGAGTAGGTGCGTGCAGCATCACTTATCTGCGCCATTGGTCTTTCTCCTATGGATCATCGGCCCTATTTTGTCTTCTTGTTTGTTGCCTTGGGCGGCTTCTCGCTGACGATGTCAGCAGCCGAGAGTTCGCCCGGTTTATAGTTCGGCAGCTTGGTCGACGGGATCAGCGAAAGCAGCGAAATTGCCGCCAGCAGCAGGAAGATCGCCCGCAGTGCGTTGAGGCGTGCGCTGGCATTGATGGCAACGGCCTCGACCACCTGCTCCGGCGTCGCGCTGGTTTGCGCCAGCACCGCCTTGAGCTGGTCGTTGCTGACGAAATCGATCCGATCGAAGTTGATCTCCTGCTCCAGCGACGGCGGCAGCTCCGAGCGAACAAAGGCGGTCGAGATGAGCAGCGAGAGCAGACCCACGGCCACCACACCGGCAAAGGCCGCGCCGAGCGCCGATGACACATTGTTGACCACGCCGCGCAGCGCGCCCACGTCGCCGGCCAATTCTTTCGGTGACGCCGAGACCAGCACGTTGAAGAGCAGCGTCAGCATCGTGCCTTCGCCGAGCCCGACCAGGATCAAGCCGATGATCACCGTCACCGTGCTCCATTCGGCGCCGATGGTGAGCGCGAGCAGGATCATGCCGGCGGCGACGAGCACAAAGGAGAGCAGGCCCAGGCGGCGCGGGGTCAGCCGATCGTAGAGACGCACCGAGAGAATCGCCGCCGCGGCCACGGCGATGGCGTAGGGCACGATGGCGATGGAGGTGAAGAGCGGCGTCTGTCCCTGCACGATCTGGATGTAGAGCGGGATCAGGAAGCTGATCGCCGAACTGAGCCCGCCGGCGACGAGGAAGGCGTAGACGGCGTTACGCTCTTCACTGCTGTCCAGCACCTCCAGCGCCAGCAGCGGCGTCTTCTTGTGCGCCACGCGGCGCTCCGACCAGGCAAAGAAAGCCTGACCCAGCACTACGCCGATCAGCAGCATGAAGGGCACCGGCGACAAACCCAGGATCGAGATCGGCGCCGCCGGCTTGGCCAGCACGATGCCCCAGGCGTTGAGATTGTTGAAGCCAAAGAGGATCAGGGCGACCGAGAGCGCCGACAGCACCACGCCGACAAAGTCGATGCTGATGCCCTTCTGGCGCGGCACCGACTTCATGCGGAAGCTGAGGAAGAGCACCACGAGCGAGATAATGAAGATGAGTCCAAAGGAAAAGCGCCAGTTCAGCGCCGTGGCAATGTAGCCGGCGATGACGAAAGTCAGCCCGCTGGCTACGGCCGGGATGCTGGCGAGGATGCCCAGCGACTGTTCCTGCTGCCGCCCGCGGTAGTTGGCGGCGATCAGTACGACCAGCGTTGGCACGAGCAAGGCCGCGGCAATGCCGGCGACTGACTGGGCAATGTTCATCATGCGGGCGTCGGTGCTGATCGCCATCAACGCCATCGCCGCGCCGTGGCCGACCGCGCTGACCTGAAAGACCAGCCGTTCACCGAACATCTTGCCGATCTTGGCGCCCATCATGACAAAGGCGGCGACGAAGAGCGAATAAAGCACCAGCGCGGTCGAGATCGAAGTCGCCGGTGCGTTCAAATCTTCCACGATCGGCCCGAGGGAGACCGGCAGGGCATTGATGTTGATGCCCATCTGGAGTTGGGCCAGCACAATGATGGCCAACGGCAGCCAGGATGCCTTTAATGTCGCTTCGACGGCTGTGGATGCTGCCGGTTTGGTTGCCATACTTTCCCTCGGCTGGTCTGAACTGGGTGCATCCTTTGGATGGGTCCGATGCACGAATCAATCAATTTGTTTCGGCACAATTCGTACTACAAGACGCCTGACAAAACGCATTGGTGCGAGGATTATCGTCAGAAAATGCCCTGTGTGATGCAAGAATTACTCCCGAAGCGTGCAGGCCCAATAAGGCCTGCGTTCGGCGCCAAGACCCGCCTGGGAAGGTCGACTTTCCAGGCGGGTCTTGGCCATTTGCCGCAGCGCGGCAGCTGATTTGAAGGCTGCCGTGCTGGAGTTGTTACTGCAGGCGGCTGAAGACGACGGCGGTGGAGCCATCGCCGCGGCGCAGGGTCAGCCGGTTGCCGTCGATCTGGAAGGTGACGGCTGATTGCAGCGCGGCGCGGAACTCGGTTTCCTGCTCCATGACGCCGGATGGTTCAGCACAGGCCATCATCCCGCCGCCGAGAGCACCGATCGAGATATTGCTGCCGCTCACCCAGTAGGAGCCGCTGAAGTCGTTGCAGCCACTGTTGCCGGTGACCTGGTCGGCGCCGAAGCGGGTTGTCAGCGTGCTGCCGACGAGCGGGCTGACGACGGCGTTGCGGCCGTTGTTGAAGCCGGTCACTTCCCAGTTGGTGCCGTTGAGCGAGTTCTGCGGCGCGGCCGGCGTGACGTTGATCGTCACCTGGCGGAACTGCACGGAGCCGTCGCGCATCTGGACGCGCATTTCGAAGGTGGTAGTCACCGGCGGGCAGACCTCTTCCGAACCCTGACCGACACGCGGGAACTGCTGGAAGGGCTGGCCCTGCGGATAGACCCAGACGGCCTGCACATTTTCTACCGACCAGCGAATCGTCGTGCACTCGCCCTGGTTGATGGTGGTGCGGTCGGCGGTGAACGAAATCTGCGCCGAGGGCGTCGCCGTGGGTTGGGGCAGCGGCGTCGGTGTCGGCGCCGGCGTCGGCACGATCACGACCGGCGGCGGCGGCGCGGCAATGACCGGCACATCTGCTGCGTTGCTGGCGGCGACAAAGTCGGCCGATACCCAGCCGTTACCACCCGGCGCCGACGGCACGGCGACAACCCACCAGCGGGCATCGGCACTGCGCCCGATGATTTCGCCCGTGGTGCCAAAGGGGGCGACGGCCAGAACCGGGAAGTTGGTGCCGGGGCCGGAGCGGATGTTGACGCCATTCGGGGCGGTCACACGGCCGGTCGGCACGCCAGGATCCGGTTCGGGCAGTTCCACTTCGAGTTCGCGCACCATGTGCACGGCGATGGCGTCGTCGGCGTTGCGCAGTTCGATGAAGTTGCCGTCGATGGTGTAGGTCGCTGCGCTTTCCAGGGCGGCGAAGAACTCCGCTTCCTGTTCCATGACGCCGGCCGGGGTGGAGCACATGCGGCGCGTGGAGCCGATCCCGTCGATCTCGATGACGCCGTCGGTTGCCTGCACCTGGGCAAAGAAGTCGTTGCAGCCGGCATTGCCGGAGATCAGATTCTCATCGTCGAGGTTGATGATGATGTCCGCGCCGAGGATGGGGCTGACGACGGCCTCGCGGCCGTTGTTGTAGCCGGTCACCAGCCAGGTCGTGCCGGCCAGGTCGTCACGGGCGGCGACAAAGGTAGCGAGCACCGTCGTACCGTCGAGCAGGATGAGCTGGCCGCCGCGCAACTGGTAGCGGTTGGCGCTGCTCAGCGCGCTCATGTAGTTCTCGGCTTGCGTCGCCACGGCGGGCGGGCACGCCATCATCGTCGTGGCGGCCGGCGCGAAGCTGATGGTCGATCGGCTGGCGGTGAAGGTTGTGGTGAAGCGGTTGCAGCCGTCACTGCCGGTGGCGCTGCCATCCTCGCCCAACTGCAGGGAGAGGGAGGTGTCGGGCAGGGGCAACTGGCCGTCGAGCGTGCTGAGCACCCAACTGGTGCCGGCCAATGCCGAATCGGCGGCCTGCACTGCTAGCGGTATCGCCAGCATGAGGAGGACTGCCATGACAAGCATGGCGCTGACTGCGAAGCGTTTCATTAGCGTACTCCTTGACTTTGAATGGAAGTGGTGGAACAAAACCTGACTGTCCACCGACATCTAAACCTGCGATGGTTAACAATGTTGGTTGACTGGCCGATAACTACAGTACGCGATCCATACGTGATCGGAAATCCTGCGCTGTTCGGGACAATGGCGAAATACTACCATGACTGCGTTCCAATTGTATGGCCTCGTCGTGGCCTTCGATAGTACCCAAAATGGAGCAATTCCAAACACAGTGACAACACGGAACAGGCCAGGCTGTCCCGCTACGCCCACTGTCGGGAAGGACTGCCATCGCTAACGACCGGTCGGCACGCGTTTGACGGCCAGCAGCGGCACCTGCAACTCGAAGAGCGTGTTGATCACGCCCGCCAGCACCGCTTGATCGAGCAATTCGCCCTCCAACCGGGTGATGACGACGCCGTCGCGCCGTCGCCGGATACGCAGCGACATCCCGGCCAGCCGTTCGCTCCAGTCGGAGGCAAGCGAACCGCGGACCCAAATGCGGTAGGTCGCCGGCGTATCGATCCCGGCCGGCGTGGCGCACAGTCCATCCATCATACTGGGAAAGGGTACTACGGTTTGCACGGATGAAGGTCACCCTTGGAGTACCAAAAAAGGTGCCATTTTTGCCGCAAGTCGTGGTGGGTTGGGCCGCAGCGAGCCGGTCGTTGGGCTACTGCTTCAGTATTCCGGCTGCTTGTGCGACGGCCAGAGCATCGCGCAGGCGATTGACGCCCAGCTTCTGGTAGATGTTGGTGCGGTGGCGCTTGACGGTGTTCTCGGAAAGCACGAGCCGCTCGGCGATCTCGGCAGCAGTGAGGCGCTGCGCCAGGAGCGTCAGCACTTCCTGTTCGCGGCGGGTCAGCGGTTCTCCCGAGAAGACGCGATCGCTGGCCCCGGCCGCAACGGGCGCGGAGGGCGGCGGGAGGGATGGTGCGACTTGGCGCGGGTTTGCCGGCGCGAGCATTGGCGGCCAACTCTGTAGAATCTTGCGTGCAAACTCCGGCGCGGCGTCCCGGCATGCCGCTTCATTCAACAGCGGGACGAGGCCCGCGCCCAGATCGAGGAAGACGCGTTCCATGCCGCCGGGTGCAGCCAGGGTCAGCGCCTCTTCGAGCAGCGGCAGCGCCTTTGCCCGCGCTCCGGTCATCTCATGCAACAGCGCATGCATGGCCAGCATTTCACTTTGGACCCGGACGTTATAGGTCTCACGGCTGAAGTGGTAGATGTGCTGGATCCACGCCTCTGCATCGGCGACGGTCTGCGGTGTGGCGGCGTCCAGTAGAATGCGTGCCAGCACCAGCGCGGGCGCACAGAACATGGACATTGGCGCCAGCGGCTGGTTGCGGTCATAGGCCGCTGCCCAGCGCTGTGTTTCGTCCCGCTGCCCGCGCTGCAGCGCCACGAAGGCACGCAACGCATGTGCCTCCTCCACGACGTTGGCGCCGCCCATCTCCCAGGCCGTGGCCAGCAGCGAGTCGCTCAGCGCCTGTGCCTGTTCCGCGGCGCCCTGCGCACAGTGGACGGCGGCAAGGCCAAAGGCTCCCTGCCAGAAGGCATGTCCATGCGTGCCGTAGGGCCGTTTCACGATTGCGGAGAATGCCCGGGCTGCGCCGGCCAGGTCGTTGCGCTGGTAGGCCACGCAGCCGAGATAGAGGTGCGCCCACCCCTGTTCGTTGAGCAAGTCGCGCTCCTGTGTCAGGCGCAGCAGGTGCAGCGCACTCTGCTGTAGCGCGGCCAGGTCGGCGCTCATCCAACTGACGGCGCACTGTGTGATCAACGGGCTCACGGGGAACGCATCGCCGTGAAAACGATCTTCGAGCAGGCTCGTGTGCAGCGCCTCCTGCAGGGCCTTGAAGTCGCCGCGCAGTTGTAGCGCGGCCAGGTAGTTCAACCAGGCAAACCTGCGCACCGACGAAAGCGCTATCGGCGCGATCTCCAGGGCGCGGCGCGCAAAATTGAGCAGCCCGGCGCGGTCGCCAATGAAGTAGCAATAGTCGCTGCGCAGCGCGGCGATTTCGCTTTCCAGAATCGTTATCTCATCTTCCGACAAGGTTGCGTGGGACAACTGCGCCTCGATGCGGTCGAGCAAGGCGTTCATGTCCGGCGTCCGCCAGCGTTCCGCCAGCAGCCACGCCTCGATGATCAGGAGGCCGGGGCGCGCTTCGATCAGGTCCGGCGGCAACCGCTTCAACCACTGGTCGAGACGTTGAAACTGGCTGTAATTCAACGCCTGGTGGCGATTCGCCTCAATAATCCGGGCAGCGCCGATCATGTCTCCCGCCTCCAGGGCATGGTGCAGCGCATCTTCGACGAGACCGTTGGCGGCGTACCACGCGCTGGCGCGCCGGTGGAGCTTGGCGATCAGCGCGGCGTTGTAGCGGCGCGCCAGTTGTTCGCGCAGCAGGCGCTGAAAGAGGCTGTGATAGCGATACCACTCCCCCTGGTCGTCCAGGGCAATCGTAAAGATGCCTTCGCTCTCCAGCCACTCGAGGATCTGCTGGCTATCTTCCAACTCGGGCTCTTCACAGATCACGGCGTCGCAGAGAGCGCCGTTGAGTTGGTCGAGGATGGCCGTCTGTGTCAGGAACTTCTGCATGGCGGCGGGGAGCCGTGTTAGCACCTCCTGCGTGAGATAGTCCATGACAAAACGGTGTTCCAGCGCTTCCGTCACAAAGCGCGGATTGGCGCCCTCCTCGGCGTTGAGGGCAAGCGCCGCAAAGCGCAGCCCCGCTGCCCAGCCCTCGGTGATCTTCTCCACCTGCGTGACCGTTGCGTCGTCGATGGGGACGTGCAGTGCCTTCTGGAGGAAGGTCGAAACCTCGGCGCTGGTGAAGCGCAGCGTGTTGCTCCGAATCTCGACCAGTTCGCCGCGTGCGCGCAGGCTGTGCAGGGCGAGCGGCGGGTCATAGCGCGTGCTGATGGCCAGATGAAGGGCGCGCGGCGGATGCAGCAGCAACTCGTTGATGATCTGATGCACATTTGGGTCGCCGATGCGGTGATAATCGTCGAGCGCCAGGATAAAGCGCTGCCCGGCTGGCAGCTCGCTGCTTTCGGCCAGGCTGTCGATCTCGTTGTTCAGCGTCGCGTAGACGGCAGGCAGCGGCGGCAGGTTTGGGATCTGCAACAGCGCCCTTGTTTCAGGGCAGGCATTGGGAAAGATGGCGCGCACGGCAGCAATGAGGTAGGTCAGGAAGGTGACGGGATCGCTGTCGTGCTCGTCCAGCGTGATCCACGTGCTGGGGCGGGGCGTGACGCGCAGCCACTCGCTGAGCAACGTTGTCTTGCCGAAGCCGGCCGGCGCCGAAATCAGCGTAAAGGGACGGTCAATGTCGTGTGCCAGGCTCTGCTGGGCGCGCGCCAGCGGCACCAACCCGCTGACGCCACGCGGGCGGTGCAGTTTGGCCTGCACGATGAGAGACGGTATCGAATCGACGGACATCGTGGGTGATTGACTCGACATTCCAGGTGCGTTTCTCGGTCCCAAAGATGCAACGCATG
>ERZ795053.2868-NODE-2868-length-20280-cov-16.075649_pt1 | contig 20280 bp, 13 predicted proteins | sample MGYA00375137_ERZ795053 | MGnify/ENA primary metagenome ERZ795053 (study PRJEB30182, sample SAMN05720284) | activated sludge metagenome | isolation source: Anaerobic digester | place: Hong Kong | collected 2014-12-17 ...
CGTCTGCTCCAACGCTGGCTGTAATCGCCGAGGCGACGCCGAACTCGTCTGCTATCGTGCCGCAGACTATCGGCTTTTCGGCGCTGGGACTTCCACTGGAGGTGTATCGCCTCGGTAACGGTTCGGCGCGCATCGTGTTCGTCGGCGGTATTCATGGCGGATATGAGTGGAACACGGTGTTACTCGCCTACTCTGTGCTCGATTACCTTACAGCGAACCCGGCGTCGATCCCCCCGAACACCACCGTCGAGATTGTGCCGGCAGCCAACCCAGATGGCGTCGTCGAGGTAGTGGGGCATCCTGGTCGTTTCAGTGTGGCTGAGGTGGCGGCTGACACGCGGCCTGGGCGGTTCAACGGCAACGGCGTCGATCTCAATCGCAATTGGGACTGCCACTGGACGCCGGTCGGACTATGGGGGAAGACGGAGGTCAGCGGGGGCGCGGCGCCACACTCGGAGCCGGAGACGCAGGTACTGAGCGCATTCTTGCGCGACCCACCTGTGCAAGCCGTCATCTTTTGGCACAGTGCGGTGCCAGGCGTCTTTGCGGGAGGCTGCGAGGAGAGCTTTGCGCCTAGCACGGCGTTGGCACAGGTGTACGCGGCTGCCTCCGGCTACCCCTATGAGTCCGCCTTCACCAGCTACATTGTCACCGGCGACTCCGTCGACTGGCTGGCGGCACAAGGGGTGCCGGCCATTGAGGTGGAATTACGCACCCACGATGAACTTGATTGGGAGCAGAATATCGCTGGTGTGTTGGCGGTAATGGCAGATTACAGCGCGGGCGAACGATGAACAGCAAGGCGTTGCTTTGTCAGATCGGGTGCATTGCCGTGGCCGCTGCCGTCCTTTTCGGCTGTGGCCGTGATGCGGTGGATACAAGCAAAACGCCGCGCTCGGTTGATGTGACAGCCACGGCTGCAAGTATGATGCTGAATCGTGTGCTGGCACAGGCGACATCGGCGCAGACTGAGACCCAGGCCGCTTTCGATCTGTCGGCACAGTCAACACCCATTGCGTCTCCGTCGGGTGCAGATGTGCCCCCATCCGTCTCACAGGCAGATCAAGTCGCCACACTAGTTGCGGCCACGCTGGCGGCAATTCCGACTGCGACAATGATGCCACCCTCCACTGTGACTCCTTCATCCACCCCGGACTGGGGGGCGACGCAGACAGCTGAAACCGCTCAGGTGGCGACGAGCGTGGCGGCGACCTTGTCGGCTCTTCCTACTGCTACGCCAGGCTGGACAGCGACTTCTGAGGCGTTGGCGGCGCAGGTGTCGACTTCAGTGGCGGCGACGATGGCGGCGCAGCGCGCCCCCACGCCACAACCACGGGCCGGCAACTTCCGCGCCTGCCTGGAGCCGTGCGCTGCCAACGGCGTCAATGCACGTTGGTCTGTGCCTGAAGCCGTGACAAAAGTCTACGTTGCCTATGATTACGGCGGCATCCCGGCGAACGCGCACTATCAGCGCATCTGGCGGGTGGTCGGGCGCGGGGAGTGGGTGCGCTATGACTGCACCTGGCCCGGCCCTTCTGACGGCACCGTCGAGGTGACGCTGACCGAGCCAAATGGCCTCCATTCGGGCGAGTGGGAGATGTCGATCGTGGTTGATGGCGCTGTGATCTTGCAGGAGAGTTTCGTTGTTGAGGGATCCTGGAGAGCCTGGTATCCGGCGGGCGTCATTCCCAATTGTTTTGGCAAGGTGTCGACGCGTTGAGATCGAGTATTTGCAGGCTATGGCCAGCCTGTGTTTAGTGGAATCGTCCACGGAGATGTAGTAAATATGCGACATGCTTTGCACATCGTGTTGATTGCTCTGGTGGTATTGGCGGGATTACCTAGTCGTGCGAGCGGTCAGGCAGCAGCCGTCGATGTGACGTTGTTTGCGCGTCCTGGCGAGCGGGTGGTCACCGTTCAGCCGTCGCTGCGTTACATGGGAAATGAGTACACCGTATATTACTTTACGTTAGCGTCAACCGGACGTTCGGATGCATGGATCTTTTATCAGGCGACGCCTGACTTCTTCCAGCAACAGCAAATCACGGGTTTTCTGATGACGGTGAACGGGAACCAAGTCGTTGAAGATGAAGTTACGTTGCGCATCATCTTTGGACTTTTTCCCGCGGCTTATTTGCTGTACACCGGGGAGACGCCTGAAAACCTGAGGTTGGTGGATGATGAGTTTGTCAAGGAGTTCCGGAATATTACGCGCAATCCATTCTTTGTGGAGCAGCAGATCGGCGCTCTCTTCGATACACGCGCGGAGGAGAACGCCGAAGCGCTGCGCGGGATTCTGACACGCCGCGCAGCGCCTGCTGATGACATCGAGGAGTTTGGAGAAACGCTGCGCAGGTCGGTTGAAACCAGTGGCAGCGTGATCGCATCCGTCGATAAAACGCTGGAAGCTGCGCGTTTCTCGAATAGTCGTCAGGTGCGACATGTTGCCAAAGGTGTGCGTGATGTCTTCGAGCAATGGAGGCCGGTCACCGATCAGGTGCAATCTTCGGTGGAGGTTGCCGGGAAGCAGGTTGAGTTGTTCGACGCGCTGGATGTTTTGGAACTGAGTGTCAGACTGCTGTGGCTATCCGAGCTACAACATGACCGCGCCCAATGGCTCAACGACTATCTCGACTTTGCAGCAGATGGGGCGGCATTCGATGGGGATCAGTTGACCGCAAATGGCATTGTCCAGGCAGAGGTGCGCGACAACTGGTTACGCCGCGGGGTGATCATCTTGCAATTTGTCCGCGATACGACGTGGAATTCGACGGTGCGATTGGGCGCGAAGGCAATTGCAGACGCATGGGTAAAGTGGTCATGGAAGACATTCGGCAAACGTACAACAGGCCATCTGGTGGCAGGCGCAGCGTCATCGGTGGTTCTTGGCTTCACCGTAAGCAGCCTGATTATGGGACTCGACGACCTCTACACCAATTTCAAGACCGGTGAACGCTCTGACGAAATGCGGCGAAAATTTCGTGCCGGTCGTCAGCAATTAGCGGCGCAGGCGCACGCTCTGGGCGACAACCCGTATGACGGCGGTTTGGCCGTCAAGTACCGGGCAGCATACATGTTGGAATCACTTACAGCCGCGCAGATGTATCGTACATACGCCGATGGTGTCGAGGCGACGGTGCGCGAAGGGTGGCTGGCCGTCATCAACCCGATTGCCTGGATCCAGGGTGACCAGTGGCGTGAGGCGGTGCGCGGTTTGCGTGACATATCTACTCGTGTTGAACAGGAAGCCGAGGATGCTGTTGGTCATCCTATTTTCGTAGATGCAGCCATCAGCCTGGTAGCCGGACGCATCTCCCTCAAATCGGAATCTGCTTCAAGTTTGGAAAGGAATGAGTTTGCTCTCGTTGCGTTGGGCTGGATAGGTGACACCCAATATTGGCTTGTCGATACCTGGCGCCAAACCACACAGACGACCGAACAGGCGTGGAACGACTTCTGGGAGGAACAGACACAAGCATGGCAGCAACAGTTGGAGGAGAATATTGATCGCTGGACTGAGGAAATCGATGCCTGGTGGCGCGATTTTGTCGCGGAACAGCAGCGACGCCTGGAGGATGAAACGGCGCGCCAACTGGAAGAGGTCACGCGACAGCTTTGCAGCGCACCACTCGGAGTGGTGGCGATTGGAATGTTGGTGATACTTCGTAAGCGAACACGGTAGATGTATAGCGATGAGCCACCCCTTTGTCTGCCAGCTTTGTTCCACTTCGAACCGCAGCAACGCCAGGTTCTGCGCGCGCTGCGGCGCGGGATTGAGCGGGGCGCCGCCCGCGCCGCAGCACCTTCAGACCGGCGCGTTCGTGCACAACCGCGCCTATCGCATCCTGCGCCCACTCAGCAAGGGCGGCATGGGGATGATCTACCTGGCGGAGGATCTGGGCGCATTTGACCGCCTGTGCGTGATCAAGGAGATGCTGGATTACTTTGATCCCGCCAATCCGCAGGAAGTGCAGGAGGCGCGGCAGCGTTTCGAGGATGAGGCGCGCACGCTGGCAAAGCTCAAGCATCCGCAAATTCCCAACCTGCTTAGCTACTTCTCCGAACGACAGCATAATTACATCGTGATGGCCTATGTCGAGGGCGTCACTCTCGATCACTTCATCGGACAGCAACAGGCGACCATCCAGGTGGTCGAGTATGGCATCCAGACTTGCGAAATCCTGGAGTACCTGGGGGGCTTGAAACCGCCCGTCGTGCATCATGACATCAAACCCGCCAACATCATCGTGGACAACGCTACGAAATCCGCGTGGCTTGTGGACTTTGGTGTTGCCAAAGCACGCCTGGCAAAGCAGCAAAATGGTCAGGTTGGCGTCAAAAAGAGCAGCATTTTCGGCACCACCGGCTACGCGCCGCCGGAACAGTACCAGAGTCAGTCCGAACCCAGATCGGATGTCTATGCGCTGGCGGCAACGCTCTATCACGTGCTCACGGGTGATGATCCGCAGGACCATCCGTTCAGTTTTCCGCAATTGGCGACGCTATCGACTGGTCTCGCCGACGCGCTGTCGGCGGCGGTGAAACAAGATGTGCGGCGGCGCTGTACGGCGGCAGAACTCCGGCTGGCACTAGTAGAGAGCGCATTGCGTACGCCCGCGCCCAGGAAGACGTCGGCACCCCTATTCGCTGCCAGCCAGCATGAAAGCTATGCCGTGATTGTCACTCAACCCATCGCGGATCGTGATCGCCCCGGGATGGTTCGCTTCTTACAACAAGAACAGAGTCTCTCGGCGTTGGAAGCTGAGGTATTGACGTGGCAATCGCCGGCGCGCTACGTGCGGGGCATTGATAAAGCGCAGGCCGCGGCTATCGGCCCAAAGCTAAAGGCACGCGGCGCAGTAGGCTTCAGCTACGTAACTAGCCAGGTCCACAGTTGGCGGCAGCGTCTATCTCCATCTGAACAAAGTAGCCTGGCGCAAAAGGGAGAAGTGTTTATCAATGATAAACGCTTGCCCCAAGATAGGGAGTGTCGCTGCCATCAATGTGGCCACGAATGGAAGACTCAAGCGCGCGACCAATCGACGGTACCGGAGACATGTCCCAGTTGTCGCCGGCAGTGGTATCGCCACCGCATATTTCGGTGTGCGCTTTGTGGTCACGAATTCACCAACCATGATGTGGCAACCCCGGCTGAACGACTCTATTCTTGCTGTCCGAAATGCAAGAGTGTCGCATGGTTGCCCAGACAACAGACGTGTTTCACGCAAAGGGACTACACGGTCAAGCTACCCCCTACGCCGCTCGGTAGGCGTATGGCGCAGCAGGTTCAGTTGGAGGTGTCGCCCCGTGGGACTTCGATCCGTGGCCGGGTCGCAACAACGGCAAACTGGCTGCTTTCGCCAATGCTCCAAAGCAACACCTTGTCGTTTGTGGCTGACACGAACGCGCTTGCCGCCCGACGGAATCACACGGCTTCTCTGGAGGTGGTCTCGAATGCAGGTGTGGCGCTGGTCACAGTCGAAGTGTACGTCGAGGCGCCGCCCTCCTTGGCGGTTGCGCCGTCAGGTCTGGACTTCGGTGTTTTGCGGGCGAAGGATACGCGTACACTTAAGCTGGAGTTGCGCAACACGGGCGAACAGGTACTCGCCGGTCAGGTTGCTTGCCCCGAAAAATGGCTGACGCTAGACAAGCCAGTCTTCACCGCCAACCAACATACGGTGCACTGTACGGTATCTGCTGATCGATTGCTCGGCCCCGGCATCCACACGACTACGTTGTCGATCACTACGAACGGTGGCGCGCTGAGTATACCCGCGCGTGCCGAGGGGTTGCCGCCCACGCTCACGGTAAAGCCACAGCTTCTCGATTATCAGATTACGCGCCGGCGTGGGGTTGCGCCGCAGCCGCTGATTATCGAGAATGCCGGCTTAGGTTTGCTGACCGGCAGCCTGCACAGCGACGCCCCCTGGCTGCTGATTCGCGACGCTGCGATCCACGCCGGCTATCTGGAAACGCTGATTGGGGTGGACGCCGCTGCTCTGGAACCCGGCCAACGCGCTGTGAGTACTGTCAACATCGTCACCAACGGTGGAGCGTACGAGGTACCCGTGACGGTGCAGGTGGCGGCGCGCGGCATACTGGCGCGGCTGGCGGCATCGGACTGGCTGGCAAAGATGATCTTGTTGGGGATCATCACAGCGTTGATTTGGGTGGCAATTGTGTGGTGGCCGCAGTTGCAACCCGCCGTAACGCCTCCGCCAACTGGGGCATCGAGCGACACGCTCAGCCCGACATCATCGCCTACGCCGCGTGGCAGCGTCTCCGTGCAGCGGCCGGTCGTCGTGCAGCCGTCCTCGCCCTTGACGCCAACACCGGAGACCACCCCTACGCCTGTCCCGCCAGCTACCTTCACGCCCGCGCCGGGAATGGCGACTTTGCTCCCGGTGCTTGACCGTCTGCGCACGCAGGTTGCCCAGCGAGCGACGCAAACAGCCGATGCTCTCCCTGGTGAGACGCGTGTGCTCCTTGTTGCGCCCCAGGCCGTGACGCCGCGTTCTGCGCAATGCAGCGATCCGCGCGCCCTGATCACGGCGCCTTTGCCCGGTCAGACGCTGCGTGGCAACGTGCCCGTCTATGGGACAGCCGAACATGCCGCGTTTCGCTACTACAAACTAGAGATCGCTCCGCGGCAAGCTGACGTACGACGATTCAGCTTTGTCGTAGACAACGACGTACCGGTCACGACCGGCTTCCTGGCAATGATCGACACGACGCGCTTCGCCGACGGTGAATACATCCTGCAGTTGACGGTCGTCGACCGTACTGGAAACTTCCCGGCGCCGTGCCAGGTGCCAGTCTATATCGAGAATTGAGCATGAAATGACGAACCGCAATACTCAGCTTGGCTTTATCGCCTGGAACGTTGCCAGTACGGCAGTCGTGCTGATGCTATTGGCCGCGTGCCCATCTGTCACCTGGGTGGTCTTGGCATCATCGACATGATCACTTTGCCTCTGGCAGAAAGCCTGTCCGATGGGCGCCTGCTTTCTATTGAGATTGTCGATCGATCTGCTGAGACGGTGCGCAGTTTGGACCCTGCCATCAACATCCTCGGCATTTCGGTGTTGGGTGAGTGAAACACGCGGCAAGGGAGGCAGACGATGAGCGATGGTACTGTAGCGCATTCACAAGTCCGCCGGGTCACTGGCTGGCACACGCTGCCGGCTTGGCTCTTGTGGCTTGGCGTGATGGCGGCTGGGTGCGTCCCTGCTGGTCCGGCGACGGGTGGCGGAGTGCCGTTGTCACCGACGCCAGACAGGACCGCTACCGCAGCCGCCGCAGTGCTGGAGCTGGCCTTGGCCGCGACTGAGTCCGAACCGGCTGGTATAATGGCGACGCCACTCTCCATCGCGCCCGCCCCTGCCACCAGCACGCCAGTTGCGCCCGTGATCGCCACGTTCGACATTGCTGCAACCAGCACAGCATCTGCTGTCTTGGTTGAGAGGGCGGTTGCTGCGACCCTTACGGCGCAGCCAACATTTACACCTGCGCCTCTCCCTTCGCCGACATCGACCCCTTTCTTCACGCCAACGAGTGACGTTGCAGCTACCAAGGAGGCCATGGCGACGCAGGTTGCAGTACAGGTTCAAGCCGCGCTCATGACAGCCCCGGTGCCTACCGCTACGAACATCTATCCAGTCGTCCGCTGGGTGGAAGTACCGGAGGGAGACTTCATCATGGGCAGTGACGCTGCCGACCTACAGTCTGCCGTCCAGGAATGTAACCGATGGGAAGGCAACTGTCAGTGGGACTGGTTCGATAACGAACTGCCAAGACGGACTGTGTGGCTGCCTGCCTTCAAGATCATGATGTACGAAGTGACAAATGCAGAGTATGCAGCATGCGTTCATGCTGGCACTTGCGCGCCAGCTGGACGCGCCATCTCTGACAGCAACATTCCCTACACGCCAGCATTGTTTTTGCCTGAGCGTCCTGTCGTTGGAGTTAGCCAGCAAGATGCTGCCCTGTTCTGTTCATGGCTTGGTGCACGATTGCCAACTGAGGAGGAATGGGAGAAGGCTGCGCGCGGTACTGACGGACGCATCTATCCGTGGGGAGATCGGCTTGAACTTGAACGTGCGAACGTTGGCGCCGACGATCCAGCTGCCGTTGGCGATCATCCTGCAGGCGCCAGTCCTTGGGGTGTGCACGACTTGGCTGGCAATGCGTTCGAATGGACGTCAAGCCACGAGGGAAACCGCTATGTGCTGCGCGGCGGTAGCTGGTTCGGTTTTCCTTTTCGGGCGCGTTCCGCTGATCGTGGCACAAAATTGGAACCGACCTTTGCCAACTATGATGTTGGATTTCGCTGCGCACGTTGACAGATGAATTGCTTTCAGGAAAGGGGCAGAGATGAGCAAAACAACACAGACGCAAGCCTTCCGGTTCTTCGTCCGGTGTATGCTGTCGGCATGGCTCTTGTGGTTCGGCATGATAACGGCTGGTTGCGCCCCCACGACGCCCGCGACGGGTGGCGGCGCGCCATTATCACCGACGCCAGATTTGACCGAAATTGCAGCGTCCGCAGTGCTGGAGCAGGCGCTATCGGAAACGTCCATCACTGCGACAGCCGAAGCAAAGGCGATAATGACAGTGACGACAGCGGGCCAGACACAAGCGCTGGTTACCCCAACTCCTTCTATGACCGCCACACCAACGCCCACGGCCACCGCCACGACCGACACGGGCGCAACGGCAACTGCAAACGCCAATACCATCGCAACGGGCATTGCCGCCACCCTGACCGCGCAACCGTCGCCCACGCCAACGCCCTCATCAACACCCACTGCGACGCCTACCACAAATTCTACTGCCACCGCACGCGCCCTCGCCACTATGATTGCAGTACAGGTGAAGGCGACGTTGACCGCTCGCCCGACTGCCACCCCGCTCCCGAGGCCTACGGCAACCACTCCGCCTACGCAGCCCCCGCCAACACAGCCCCCGCCAACACAGCCCCCGCCAATGGTCTGCGCGATCGCCGTGGCTGGGGAACTGTCTGGTCTCTGGAAGCAGGCGGAACTTGGCTGCCCCACTGGTGGGGCGTACCTCGCATGGTCCTCGTGGACGCCCTATGAGCGCGGCATGATGATGTGGCGCAGCGACACCAACCACGCCTATGGCTTTTTCAACAGCGGCTGGTGGCAGGAAGTGCAGGATGTGTGGGACGGCCAATCGCCGACGCCCTCACGCGGTGCGCCGCCGCCGGGTCTGCTGGAGCCGATCCGCGGCACGGGCTATATCTGGGGTACGAACGACACCTTTTTCAACGAGCTGGGTTGGGCGCGCGCCGAGCAGAAGGGCTTCTGCGCGCTGGTGCAGAGCTTTGAGCGCGGCTTCCTCCTGCGCAGCAGCACCGTAGCGTCCTGCAAAGACGGTCTTTTCAACCACGCACAAGGCGGCAATTTCCCGCTCGATACACTGGTCGCGGTACAGGGCGGCGGCTGGCGGGCGCAACTGCGTTAGGCGTGCCGTCTGTGCTCCAGAAGACATGAGGCTCTTGATGCGAAATGAAAGAAAGTGATGCGCAATCTCATTCTTCTATTTGACGGATTTTCACAACCAGAAAGGCGCCGTTCTATCAAAGACGACGAGCCGGAACTGCTGCATGGCGTATCAGCAAAGGAGTCACCTCTCCATGCCCAACGAAGTTGGTCTCACCTGCACACTCAATAAGGAACATCTGCCCGCCACCGGCCATCCGCAACTCGCCTATGTCCTCATGGAGATCGTCCCAACGCAGGCGATGGCTGCGGTGCAGATGCCGCTCAACCTCAGCCTGGTGCTCGACAAGAGTGGGTCGATGGACGGCGCCAAGATGAATTGCCTCAAGGATGCGGTCAAACGCGTGATCGATCTACTGGGGCCGGATGATTTCATCTCGGTTGTGGCCTTCGACAGCAGCCCGAAGACGCTGGTTAAGAGCCAGCAGGCTGCCAGCGCTAGCGACAAGCAGAATCTGAAGCGCCAGGTGGATCGCCTCAGCGCCGGCGGGGGCACCGAGATAGCGCCGGCGATGGAATCCGGCTTGGGTGAACTCCAGCGCGCCTACGCCGCCAACCGCATCAACCGTCTTGTGCTGCTCACCGACGGGCAGAGCGAGCATGAAGATCGCTGCCGAAAGCAGGCGCAGAAGCAGGCGGGCATGGGCATTCCGATGTTGGCTTTGGGCATCGGCGCCGACTGGAACGAGAAATTGCTGCTCGACCTCGCCGGCACCACCGGTGGCCAGGCCGACTATATTGCCGGGCCGCAGGACATCGAGCCCTATTTCCAGGCGTCCGTGCAGGCGATGCAAGCGGCCGTGGTGCAGAATGCTGAATTGGTGCTGCGGTTGGTGGCGGGCATCAACCCACGCAAAATCTGGCGCGTCGTGCCGGTGATCGCCGATCTGGGCTACCGTCCGTTGAGTGACCGAGTGGTGGCTGCGCCGCTGGGCGAGCTAGAGAAAGGCCAGGGACAGGCGCTGCTCGTCGAGTTAATGCTGCCGCCGCGACAGGCGGGCATCTATCGCATCGCCCAGGCCGAGGTCGCTTACGATGTCCCGCTGCTTGGCCTCACGCAGGAGAAGGTACGCGCCGACATCATGATGAGCTTCACGCAGGACGCTTTCCAGGCGCAACAGGTCAACCCGCGCGTGATGAACATCGTCGAGAAGGTCACGGCCTTCAAACTACAGACGCGCGCGCTGCAAGAGGCAGAGGTCGGCAATATTGCCAACGCCACGCAGCAGTTGCGCGCCGCTCACACGATCCTGCTTAGCCAAGGCGACGCTGAACTTGCCAAGACCGTGCGTCTGGCCGCCGACGAGTTGGAGAAGCAAAACAAGATGAGTTCCGAGGCGCAGAAGACTATTCGTTTTGGCAGCGGTAAAACTGTGCGGCTCGACTCATCCAACCTCGATACACCGTGAAAGTGTTATGAGCACTTGCCAACATTGTGGCGCCCCCAACAAGCCAACTGCCAAATATTGCAGCCGTTGTGGTGTTGCCCTTTCCGTCAGAGCACCCTTACCAACCGGAGCATTGCCCGCCAACCTACGCGTGGGTGGTCGTTATCAAATCATCGCGTGTATTGGGAAAGGCGGAATGGCCGCGGTCTATCAGGCGCAAGATTTGAATCTGCCGGGACGCATTGTGGCTGTCAAGGAGATGTCGAATGCATCATCCGGCGACCCGACTATGTATCGGCAGGCTGTTGCTGCATTTCAACAAGAAGCTAAATTGCTGATTGCGTTGAGTCACCCTCACATTGTTCGTGTGAGTGATTTTATCGTAGAGGGTAATAAGTATTATCTCGTTATGGATTTCGTGGACGGTGCTTCGCTAGAGGATTTGTTAGCTCAACGCGGTCAAGCGTTTGACGAGCAGAAAGTACTGGCCTGGCTCTCTCAATTGTGCGACGCGCTTGCCTACCTTCACAGCCGAACACCCCCAATCATTTTTCGCGATCTCAAACCAAGCAACATCATGGTCGATCGTTCCGGTTCGATCATGTTGATTGACTTTGGAATCGCGCGACGTTTCGATCCAATGCAAAGTCGCGATACGACCGCTTTGGGGACGGCAGGCTATGCGCCCCCGGAGCAGCATGGCAAAGGGCAGACGGATGCGCGCTCCGATATTTATGCGCTTGGTGTGACAGCACATCGCTTGTTGACCGGCTATGATCCGAGTTCCACGCCGTTTCAATTGCCGCCGGTGCAGCGTCTCAATCCTTCGATCTCCGTGACTACAGCAGAGCTCATCACCTATTGCGTCCAAAATGATATTGCCTCCCGTCCGCAACGGATGGCCGATGTGCAGCGCGTTGTAACCAATCAACTCGGTCGCATCCCGGCCGGTGCGATGTTACCGTCTGGCCCTGCCGTGCAGCAAAGCACACGGCCGACGACACGGTTTGTGCAGGCGATTGCGCAGCTAAGCTCGAAGCAATTAGTTATCGGCATCGGCGCCCTGGTGGCGGTGATGGTATTCGGAATTTTGCTGTTGGGGCCGTGGCTTCGAACCAACTTCCCATTTCTTTGGTATGAGATTCCCGCCTTTCTAATCGTCGGCCCGATTGCCTATGCCGCCGCGCGGCGAATAGGGGCTGCATTTGTCGCCCAAAGTGCAACCACGATGATCGTCTGGTGTGTGATCTGGTTGCGCTTCGATATGTGGCCATCCCCATCCATGTTTTCAGAATTCTTATTGGGGCTGCTATTGTCGGCGCTCGTTTATGAGTTCAGCTTTTACTGGTTAGACAAGCAGACTGCTTGGAGCAGTTCTGGTGCTCTATGGAAGCGAGAAGTCATGTGGTATGGCACTACCACTGACATCGCTGCGTTTTGTTTCTTTATGGCATGGAACAGCCGAAATCTATTCAGCCTTTTGTTGTGGATTGGGGCTTTTGCCCTGGGTGCAGGTGGCTGGTTTATTGGAGATTCGGTGCGGCAAGAAGTTCTAAGGCGAGCGGGATCTACCCATCCTTGATCTAGAAACAGGCGAGGCGGCTTGAGCCATACTCGCCATTTTGTCTGGAGTAATAAGATGCCTGCAATATTCCTGTTGATTGTGATGGTAGCCGTCATTATCGTACTTGCCTCCTGGATTGTCGTCCAGGAAATGCGGAAGCGAAGGTATCAACGTCACCCCCTGCCTGCGACTGACGTTTCGCCTGCTCCGGCCCATTCAACGGCAACAGTGCCACTCCCCGCAACGCCGGAATCAGCTTTCGCGGCGCCTGCTAAATCATCTACCGTCGAACCTGTCGCCGAACCTGTGCTGCCACCCCCTCATCCGGTGACTACCAAACCATTGCAGATGTCGGACGAAGTTCAAGCAACTGCACAAACCACGAACGTTGAGCAGGTTCCGGCCCATCCACCGGCTATGACTGACGGCGTTTCCACTTCTGCTTCTGCCGCATATGCGTCGAAGGCGCACATTGCCGATCGTCCTCTCGTCGTTATCAGCGGCAAACAAACGGATGTGGGCCTTGTTCGCCAGATCAATGAGGATAGCTTGATCGTATCTGTAATCGAGCGAGCGTGTGATGCGGCTGACTTGTCGCTGCGGTTATATGCGGTGGCCGATGGGATGGGAGGGCATGAAGCGGGTGAAGTGGCCAGCCGGCTTGCTCTGACTCATCTAGCCGTCTCGCTATTGCAACAGGCATTGCTTCCCGAGGCTACACAGCAAACCATCCCTTCGCCCTCGCAGATGCTTAAGAGCGCGGGGCAAAAAGCTGCGCGCTCTGTTTACGAGGAAGCTCGCCGCTCAAGAACAGACATGGGGACGACCCTGGCAGCAGCCGTGGTCGATGAAGTGCATCGCAAAGTGTATGTCATCAATGTCGGCGACAGCCGCGTCTACAAAATTAATGCTAACAAGATCTGTCAGATTACCAAGGATCATTCACTCGTCCAACGTTTGGTGGACAGCAACCAACTGACACCGGAGGAAGCCCGCAACCATCCGAACGCGAATCTGATATATCGCACGCTTGGCGAAAAGAGCAATGTAGAAATTGACACCTTCGAGCAGGCACTTGAGGCGGGTGATTACTTGCTGCTTTGCTCTGATGGGCTGTGTGGCCTGGTAGAGAATAAGGACATTCAGGCAGCGGTAATTGGTGGCGATTCGCCGCAAGCAGCTTGTGCACAATTGATCGAAATGGCAAAGCAGGCTGGCGGATATGACAACATTTCGGCGATCGTAGTCTCTTTGCATGAGACAGGTTTACGGACAGAGGTATGAACGTGAATCGACATAAATATGCTATCCGCCATATTAGTGTTCGCTCGGCATTGTTTTACGGATTTATTCTTGGTTGTTTGCTTGCGATTCTGCCAGGATTGTTTTTGGGGATTGTAGTGCACGAAGTCATTGCGGCGATGATTGATGCCTTGTCGACTGGCTTTTTTGTTCCTGATCTTGGGCCGCTTAGCGATTGGTACGAAATGGGATGGATGTTGCCCTGGCGGACAATGTTCTTCTTTACAGTTGCGGGAGGGATTTCTTCGGCGTTTTCGTGTGCACTTGGCGCGTTGATTTATAACCTGATTGCGGCGATTAGCGGCGGACTGACTGTAACGACAGAACTTCTCGAACCGGTGAGTGCAAGCGGGGCTGCTGCATTACCTGTTTCCGGCAGCTCCCTATACGCTGCCACAGAACCGATTGCTACGCCACGCGCTCCTGTCCAACAGTCGCCTACATCACAGACAAAAGCGGCTGCCCAACCTGTCGGTATTGGGGTTCAGCCCTCTGGGGTAACCGTACAACCGCCCGCCGCCAGCACTGCTACAAGCGGATATTGGCTGATGCTGCGCACCCAACCTACACAACGGTGGCCCGTTTACCGTGCACTGACGACTTTGGGGAGTGCTACTTCGTGTGATGTGTGTCTGTCCGGACTTGCGCCACACCACGCCGATATTCGCGTGGACAGTGGTCGTTACATTCTTTATGACCAAAGCGGCGGAAAGTGTTGGGTTAATGGAAGGCAGGTCACTACCGCGAATATGTTGAAGGACGGTTTCGTGATCAAGCTGGCAGAAATGGAATTCATCTTTGGCGTCGGCATGTGAGCGAGGCAAGTTAATTCCATCGTGATTTGGCGGTGATTGCTATCCGTTGTTGCTATCCCGTCGCACTTCCTGTGGAACCCTAGCAAATGACCTTCTATCTATAAATTTATTGGTGTTTGTGCCGTAAGGTAGCTGAGGGGAAAATGGATTACTTTTGGAGTTATCAACGAAGCAGTAAGCTTGTGCTCCGTGCAATTCTGGCGTATTTGTTTGTGTTCGCCCTGTTAGTCGCTCCCGCTGTTGCTACGTTCGCACAGACCGATGTGCTGCCGAGCCTCCGCATTACAAAAATAGACAACCAGCTATTCCCCCTAGTTACCGTTACTGTATACGGTGAAAACCTTGGCAGTAGTCTCAGTGATGTTCCTTTGCAACTATATGAAAATGGCACCGAACGCCAGATTACGGCCAGTGATATGCAACCGGCCGGCATACAGGTCGCGCTTGTGTTGGATGCTGCGGGCAATATGAATCGTCCCGGTAGAACAAATAATCCGCAATTGCAAGAATTCAAGGATACGGTCGATCACATTGCCAAGAGTGGCCTATTAACTGAAGAGCGTGATTGGGTCACATTTATTTCGTTCGATCAAGCGGCTAAACCCGTCCAAATGAATGCATGGGAGGATTACGACTACCAGGCAGTATGGAATTCCGTGATTCTCTATGAATTGCCCGAAGGCGTTGGCACCACACCCTTATTTGACCTAATTCGTACTGCGGTACAGCGTTTTGCCGATCCGGTACTTCCTGCGGGGCAAGAAAAACATGTGCTTGTTTTTTCTGACGGCACGGACATTGTCAGCGTACTAGAGTCAGAGCAGGTTGTTGGTCTTGCACGCGAAAACAATGTTCGCATCCATACGATCCAACTTGGACGGGCAAACACACAGGCAGAACGCAATCTCCGCCAAATTTCGGAATTGACTGATGGGGAATATGTTGCGCTTGATTCTATAGATTCCATTGACGGTACACTGGACATCATCGAGAAAACTGCCAATCAGCGCGCATTAACTTATCGTTCTGAGCTTACTCAGCCCGGGGAGATTCGAGTCCAAGCACAACTTCCAGGCGACAAGAAAATAGCAGCCGGCGCCACCTTACCAGGCCTGACGCTATTACCGCCGGCCGTGAGTCTGTTGCAGCCAACGCCAGGAAGCGTTATCGAACGTACTGGCGGTGAATGGGATACGCCGCTTGAACAGTTGTCGCCATCCACCGTAGCCGTACAGCCTCAGTTCGAATGGCCGGATGGGCACCCCCGCGTCATTGAAAAAATAGAAATCGATCTTGGCAACAAGACTGAAGTGATTACCGAAGCACCTTTTGATCGGGCGTTTTCTATTCCAGTTGAAAAACTCGGCAATGGTGAGTATACGCTGCGTGTACGCGCAATCGATGAGCTCGGGCTAATTGGTACTTCACAGCCGGTGAACCTTTTTGTGAGCGAGGCGCGACCGGCAGCGCCAACGGCGACCCCCATTCCATCGGCAACACCGTCGCCGACACCAACACCGAACGCAACGGCGACCAAGATTGCTGCGTTGTCCCTGACCGCGACTGCTACTGCAGACGCAGGGCGTGTAGCCACGATCTCGAATCAGGGAGAATTGATCGAAAATCTGACGACTCAAACACGACAGCTTTCGCTTATCTCAATCGCTTCCGCCGGATTGGCCGTACTTGCGTTAGGGTTTGCCATCTATGTATTGTCGAGCCGCGATCGTCGCAAACGCGCTACGGAAATAATCACCGGCGCCGTACGTACAGTGACGGAACCATTTGTGCGCACGCGAATGGGGAGCACCAGTCAGCGCGCCCAACTTGTATTGGTTGAAAACGGTGGCACGGTTGGGTTACCCGCGGCGATTCCATTGCAAGACGGCATTATACGTATTGGCCGAGATCCATCTGTTTCAAACGTGCTATTGGATGATCGCCGCGTCTCGCGTCTGCACTGTCAGATCAAAGAAGAGCAAGGTGGTTACCGAATTTATGATGAAGGAAGTACGAGCGGTACGTATATCAACGATGTAGAAGTCGGTATGCATGGGCAGATGCTGAAGCCAGATGATCGGATCGGAATTGGACCAACGGTGTATCGCTTTGAATTACAACAAGCAGCAGGCGCGTCACCCGATTCCACCACACGTCTTGTGGACGGTAGGCCGGGTGATATTACACAACCTTTTGTGCCTCGCCAAGGCCCATGAGCTTATCGCCGTAATGAAAGGCGAACAAGAGAAACCGCATTATTTAGAGTAGACGATGAGCAACAGAGTTGACGCCTGCCAGAGGTGACAACCACAAATCTCAGGTTTTGTTATGGCTAAACTTCCGTCCGGTAGCCGTTTCGGACCGTACCCTTATCGGATCGTAAAAGCATTGGACAGTCACGGCGGCATGTCCGACATCTACCTTGCCGTGGAAGGCAGTATCGAAAACCCTCAGGCGCCGCGCGTGGTAATCAAGATGTCACGTGTCCATCGAGAGTTTGGCGCTTTTTTTGAAAACACCATTTACAATGAATCGGAGCGCCTGCGCAATCTGCACCACCGCGGTATTGTACGTATATTGCCGGTGAAAATGGAAAGCGATATGCGCAACGTTTCATACGCTGCGCGTACTCAATTGCCAGGAGAGCCGTGGTTCTTGGTTCTCGAGTACCTGGTTGGCGGCTCGATCGACGATCTCCTTGATAAACATAAGCGCCTCGATGTGGGGTCTGCGTTGGAGATCGCTCGCAAAGTGGCCGAAACCCTCCAGTTTCTCCACGACCAAAATCAGGTTCATCTGGACATCAAGCCCGAAAATGTACTTTTTCGGCGCCCTATTGAGCCTGGATCGTCTGTTGAGCCTGTGCTGATCGACTTTGGTGTGTCACGGACGATTGGTCAGGAAGGATTGGAAGCGCGCACACTGCCCTATGCTCCGCCTGAGCGTGTCCAGGTTTACAAAGAGAGCCTTCCCCCAGAGACACTGACCAAGCCACATCCGTCGATGGATGTCTATTCATTGGGAGCAGTACTTTATCAGATGTTGACCGGTAAGCGGCCGTTTGAGGGGCGCTCCAATAAGAAGTTGAGTTCTGCCATACTCGAAGGCAGCCCTACGGTGCCGTCACAGCTTGTAAATGCCTTGCCGGCGAGTGTCGATGAAATTGTGCTGGCGGCATTGGCCAAAGATCCCGGCCAACGACCCACGGCTGGTGAACTTGCCCGGCGCATAGAAGAGGTCATGCGTATAGAGCGGTTAGCTCTAGGATTGGTTGCGATGGGTAGACCCCATACAGCACTCCGGAGAAACCGTGGAAGGGGAATGGGGCTGGCAATCGGGTTAGCAGCACTTGTGATGATGGCAGTCGCAGTCCTAGGGACAGGGTATGCGGCCGGAGGAACGCCCAAGTGGCTCTTGAATTGGGTTGGTTCGATTAGCGCCGTTTCTGGTCAGAATAACGGAGGGGACGGCGTCGTTCTATCTCTATCAGATCAGCAGGTGGGAGATGGCGACGCAATTGCTGTGTTGCCTCCTATGGCAACAAGCACCGCTTCGCCGACCAGCACGCCCACGCGCAAAGCAACTTCTACACCGGCCAAGCCTGTACCGACATCTACGCTGGCGCCGACCCCGCCCCCAATACCTAGCGCCACGTCGACAGATACGCCGGCCGCCACTCACACGCCGCGCTCTGTCTCTACCCCTGTGAAAGCGCTCACAGCAATACCAACTAATACGCTCGTTATTCCCGCCGCTACGACTGCGCGTGCCAAGTCCACGCCAATTCAAACGCGAGCCACGCCGACGCGTACACCGACAGCAACCTCTGCACCGACAAAATCTGATGGCGTCAACGTACCCGCAACGGCTGTGGGAGTAGCATCTACAGCGAAAAACGCGGTCGGTCCCACCAAGCTGACGAATGCGTTGCCGGATGATGGAACCGGTACGAAAACCGATCTCATGCTTACCTTTAGCTGGGCGACCGATTTGCCTTTAGGGCCGGGACAGGTTTTTGAGTTGGTCTTCTGGCGAGACGATGAGTCACAGTCCGCTGCGCGTGCCTATGACGATGCCGGCATCTCCACCAGCCGCACCTTCAGGATGTCAAACTTTCCGCCGGGACGGTATCGGTGGGGGGTCTATCTGGCCAGCGTAAGCCCGAGTTATGCGCGCCTGCGCTATCTGGGCGACACGCTGAGCTTTTCGGTATCTGAGGGTGGCGCCGGTGACTCTCGATCATACGATAGCGACTCCGGTGGTAGCGTAGGAAAGTAAGGAAGCATTTTGTCATGCCCCATCAACCGTATCTGTCTTATACGAACGATCTGCAATATGCTATCGGCCATGCCACCGATGCCGGACTCAGCGGTAAGAATAATGAAGATCTCTACGCCGTCTTCGAGACACAATTCACGGCGGACAGCACCGGCTTTGCCAACAGCAAGATCATCGTCGCGGTTGTCGCCGATGGCATCGGCGGCAGCGTCGCCGGTGAAATGGCGAGCGACCTGGCGATTCAGGCGGTCGCGGGCGGTTTTCGTGATACTGCTAAACCGGCGCCGCTGCGGCTGGAAGAAGCAATTCAGCGTGCCAATCGCGAGATTTACCAGCAATCGATCAGCAACCCGAGTCTCGCGGGAATGGGGACGACCATTGTTGGCGCCATTATTGGCGTCGATCAATTCCAGGTCGGCCATGTGGGAGATAGTCGCGCTTATCTACTGCGGGATGGCCAATTACATCTGTTGACGCTCGATCACAGTTGGGCGCAGGAAGCAATTGAGGCTGGGCGGCTTACACTGGCGGAGGCGCGGGTTCATACGAACCGCCATGTGATCAAACGGTTCCTGGGTGGCGGCGATAACGTCGTTGTTGACTACCAAATGGTCGACTTCCGCCGCGGTGCGCTTCATCCCGATGCCATACAAAGCTGGCCGCGTAGCGAGCGCATCGACTTCCTTCCTGGCGATAGCCTGTTGCTCTGCACCGACGGTTTGAGCGACGTAGTCAGTGAGGATCGTATCAAAGCGATCTTGAGTCGCAACGCACCGCAGTCTGCTGTCGACAAGTTGATTGCAGAAGCCAATAAAGCTGGCGGTCCCGACAACATTACCGCGGTGGTTGTGCGCAAAGCTGGGGGCAGTGCCGTTCCAGCAGCGGGACGTCGATCATTGCTTGCTGGGGCGGGGTTGGTGATCTTGCTTGCTTTGCTGGCGATTGGCGGTTTTTTCCTCTTCAATGGCGGCAACCGCGATGCAACACTTTCCGCTGCACCAATATTGACGGAACCGGTGTCGCTTCCAGTGGCGACTGCAAGCGAATCGCCGGAGATGTCGGCTGCTATCGAAACTGCTGTGGAGGCGCCCGGTGAAGTCACTGACGCCGCCAATGCCATGCCTACCGCAACCGATTTGGCGCCTACGATGACGCCAGTGCCTGCCGATACTGCGACGCCGACCGCCGTTGCGGAACTGACCAGCACAGTTGCGCCAACGGCTACCAATGTACCGTCGCCAGCAGATCCTGGCGTTGTGGCGGCGTCGGACTCCTTACTCACCACGACATCCACGTTTGTACCTGGTGATACCGAACCAGCGGTGGTAGTGGAAGTAGCGGAATCGCCTGTCGGCACACCAGCGAATGATCTGGAGGCGCCATTGACGGCTCCGTCGCCAACGGTAGCC
>ERZ795053.2871-NODE-2871-length-20273-cov-7.419181_pt1 | contig 20273 bp, 20 predicted proteins | sample MGYA00375137_ERZ795053 | MGnify/ENA primary metagenome ERZ795053 (study PRJEB30182, sample SAMN05720284) | activated sludge metagenome | isolation source: Anaerobic digester | place: Hong Kong | collected 2014-12-17 ...
GCACGAAATGGGCGAGCGCCCGCCGCGCCTCGCCACGCGTGACGGCGAACCAGAACGGCTCGGTCTCACCGAAGCGGCTACCGAAACGGCGGCGGACGACGTCGAGCACGGCCTCCGTGGTGGCATCCGGGGCAAAATGCATTGGCCGCGGGAAGTCGGAGCCCGGCGCCGCCGGCTTCCTGTTCTCCGCGTCGTAGTTCCAGCGTCCGCCGACGGGCTTGCCCCCCTTCGTCATCAGCCAGCCGGTGCGCTGCCTCATCCAGCGGTAGAACTGCTCCTGGCGGAGCTGCTTCCGGTCCCCCGCCCAGTCGGCGAATTCGGCGGTGGAGCAGAGAAAACGGTCGTCACTCCGGATCTGGACCGGCAGGTCGAACGTCTCGCCCCAGCTCTTGATCCGCTCCAGCACCCGATACTCGCCGGGTTCGGTGACGACGACGCGGTCGATCTCGAGCTCGTCGAGCGCGCGGGCGAGCTCGCCCTCGAAGCTGCCGCGGTTGTCGGGATCGTCCAGCTCGACATAGCGAACCTCCAGGCCCCGGTCCCGCAGCTCGTCCCGGAAATGGCGCATGGCGGCGAACAGGAAGGCGATCTTCTTCGGGTGATGCGGGACGTGGTCGGTCTCGGCCCGGACCTCGGCCATGAGAACCAGATCATGCTTCGCCCGTGCATCGGCGAGCGAGGAAAGCTCGTGGGTGAGCTGGTCGGCGAAGACGAAGCGAAGCGTTCGGGCCATGGCTCCGCTCAGGCGCGGCGCTGCTCGCCGGGCCGATAGGTGAGGTCGCTGTAGGCGCCACCCTCGACCTTGCGATAGTCGATCCGCGACTCGTCCGGCCCGTTGAAGGCGAGCTTCACCCAGCGCTCGCCCGCGTACCAGAGATCCATGTCGACATCCCCCGCGAGGCGAAACCGCTCGGCCGTGACGGATCGACCTTCCGCCTCTACCGTCTCCTGCCCGAGCGCTGTCACGGTCGAGGCGATGATCTCGCCCGTCTGAGTGTTGATCCAGCGCCCTCCGGCGATGAAGTCGGCGTGCCACCAGGTGGCGGGGAGCACGCCGGCCGGGGCGGTGAGCTGTCCTTCGCTCCCGTCGATGACCACACGACCGCCCTGGCGCGACGCCTCGACCCGATGCAGCGTGCCGTTGTCGTCGGTGACGCTGGAGAAGCCGGCGAGCTGGCCATTCGACCATTCCTCGCGGTTCTCGTGGCTGTAGCGGTAGGCGGTGATGAAGGCGAAGCGGACCTCGAGCTCGATCTCGATGTCGACGGTCAGACGCTCGCCCGCTGGCGTGAAGCGGAGCGTGTGATGCCCGATCTCGCGGTCGTTGCGGAAGACGGCGAAGCGCAACTCGCCCGCCGGCACCGCCAGGGCCGGTCCGATTCCGCCGACAAGGGCCGCCCCGGCCACCAGCCCTGCCCCCTGTCGCAATACGTCACGCCGCTGCATCGCCTCTCTCCCGCTGCTCGCCGAAGATACGCGCGAGGCGCCTCCCGGGATCAGTCGAGCGGCGTCGGCGCCGACAGCTCACCCAGACGTGATTCGATCATCGCTGCATCCGGCTGGGCCGACTGGGCGCCGATGGCGAGGCAGGAAAGCCCGGCGGCGAGGCTCGCCCGGTGCAGCGCCTCGGGCAGCGTTCGCCCCTGGTCGAGTGCGGCGGCGAGCACGCCGACGAAGGCGTCGCCGGCTCCCGTCGTGTCGACCGGCTCGATCCTGAGGCTGCCGACCCGCCAGCCGCCCCCTGGGCCGACCGCGATCGCACCCTCCGCGCCCAGCGTCACGACGCAGACGAGGTCGTGCGCCCTGGCCAGGCGGCGGGCCAAAGCGAGCGGCTCCCCCGCCGCGTCGCCGGCGGCCATGCGCGCCTCGATCTCGTTGACTATGAGGAAGTCGAGCGTGTCCAGCAAACCGTCCGGCAGGGGGCCGGCCGGTGCGAGGTTGAGGAGCGTCCGGGCACCCCTGGCCTTGCCGCGGGCCAGAACCGCGGCGGTCTCGGTCATCCGGATCTCGTTCTGGCAAAGGAGCGTGGTCGAGGGGCCGAGCAAGGCGTCCTCCACCTGGCCGGCATGGGTATCGAGATTGGCGCCGCTGGCGACGATGATCGCGTTCTCGCCCGTCGCGTCGACGCCGATCACCGCGATCGCGGTCGGGCGCTTCGACCTGGCGAGGCCACCCGTGTCGATGCCGGCCTGGACCAGGAGGCTGCGGACCACCGGTCCATAGGCGTCGTCGCCGAGATGGCCGACGAATCGCGTTGCCGCACCGGCCTTGGCGGCGGCCGCGGCCTGGTTCGAGCCCTTGCCGCCCGGCGCCATGGCATAGGACGGGCAGAGCACGGTCTCGCCCGGCGCCGGCAGCTTCTCGACCTTGAACAGGAGATCGGCATTCACCGAGCCCAGGATCACCAGCATCGCCGCCCTCCCCGATCACAGCATTCCGGCCGATATGCGGCCTGCGAACCGGCCTGTCCAGCCGCCCGGCTCAGCCCGGCAGCGCCCGCAGCATCTCGGGCAGGGGTGCCGGGCGGCCGAAGAAGAAGCCCTGGGCCTCGTTGCAGCTCAGCTCGTCGAGGAAGGCGAGCTGGGCATCCTTCTCGACCCCCTCGGCGGTGGTCTGCTTGGCCAGCGCCGTGCTCAGCCCGACGATGGCGCGGACGATCGCCTGCGCACCCTGGTCCCGGTCGATCAGGTCGACGAAGGAGCGGTCGATCTTGATCCGGTCGAAGGGGAAGCGGTTGATATAGGCGAGCGAGGAATAGCCCGTGCCGAAATCGTCGATCGAGAGGTGCAGGCCGAGCTCGGCGAGGCTGGCGAGCCGGCGCCCCAGCATCGGCAGGGACGGGTCGAGGAAGAGGTTTTCGGTGACCTCGAGCTCGATCCGCTGCGGCGCCAGGCCGTGCCGCGTCAGGGTGCCGCGGACGAAGTCGACGAAGCCGGGGTCGCGCTTGAGCTGCACGACCGAAACGTTGACCGACAGCTGCAGGCCGCGATCGCGCAGCGCCGGCCCGGCGAGATCGGCGCAGGCCCGCTCTAGGACCCACCGGCCGAGCTCGACGATCGAGCCGGTCTCCTCGGCGAGCCCGATGAAGCGGGCCGGCGGCAGGAGGCCCTCGTCCGGATGGCGCCAGCGAACCAGCGATTCGAGTCCGGCCGGCCGGCGCTCGACGAGGTCGATGCGCGGCTGGTAGTGCAGCTCGAGCCCGTCCCTGGCGATGGCGTCGCGCAGTGCTGCATCGAGCAGGAGACCGTCGCCTGTCTCGCCGTGCAGCTCGGCATCGAAGGTGACCACCTGGTCGCGACCGTCCCGCTTCGCCCGGTACATGGCGGAATCCGCTCGCCGGAGCAGGCTGTCCGGGGAGTCACCATCGTCCGGAAAGACCGCGACACCAAAGCTCGCCCGGACCGGCAGGGGGCGGCCGCCGACGACGACCGGACGAGCGAAGGCGCCGCGGTAGCGATTGACGGCCGCGGCGATCTCGGTGCGGCTCTCGAGGCCATCCAGCACCAACACGAACTCGTCGCCGCCGATCCGCCCGACCGTGTCGGTCGAGCGGCCGAGCAGGCGAAAGCGCGAGGCAACCTCGACCAGCACGGCATCGCCGACCGCGTGGCCGAGCGCGTCGTTGATGCTCTTCAGGCGATCGACATCGAGGAACACGACGGCCACGCGGTTGCCGGCACGCCGTGCCCGGTCGAGGGCGCCCGCCAGACGATCGGTCAGGAGATGCCGGTTGGGCAGCCCGGTCAGGCTGTCGTGGGTTGCCCGGAACGCCACCTCGTCGAGCAGCCGCTGCTCGTCCGTGATGTCGTTCAGTGCCAGGACCAGATGCGAGCCAGCGGGCGACCCGAAGCGGCGGGCGGTGGCGCGCACCGAGCGCTGGCGCCCGTCCGCGGCCGTCAGGCGGATCGCGCCGAGCGCCGCGCCGCCACGCGCCGGTCGGGCCAACTGGGCGGCGAGCAGCGCCGGTGTCGGTGGCTCCGGGTCCTCGATCGTCTGCCGGGCGAGCTCGGCGACCGGCGGCGCCAGCTCGGCGAGCGGCAGGCCGACCAGCGTCTCGGCGGCGCGGCCGAAGAGCTTCGCCGCTGCCGGGTTGGCATAGTCGACCACGCCGGCGTCGTCGGTGGTCAGCACCGCATCCGCCACGTGGGTCAGGGCAGCGTGAGCGAGGCTGCGCTCGAGCTGCGCCCGGCGGACGCGCCGTGCCGCCTCGCCCAGCCGGGCCACGACCAGCAGGCCTAGAAGCGTCACCGTGACGGAGGCGAAGGGCAGCATCAGGCGCGACAGCAAGAGGGCGCCGATCCCGGTGAGCAGTGGCAGCAGCGGCGCCATGGCGAAGGCGGAGCGCGCCAGCACCGGCCGGCGCCAGGCGGCGAAGAGCCACGGCAGGAACGCACCGGCGGCGAGGCCGGCGGCCGCCAGCTCGGGCCAGCGGAACGGGGCGACGGTCCGGCCCTGCAGCAGGTCCTCGACTGCCAGCGCCTGGAAGGCGATCGGCGGAGCAGTGTCGGCACCCGAGCCCATCCGGACGGGAGCGGCGAGCCCGCGCGCCGTCACCCCGACCAGCACAGCGGTGTCGGCGAGCGACGGCAGGCGCTCGCCCAGGAGCACGTCGGCGGCGGAATGGCGGCGCAACCGCCGGGGATCGGCGGCGACCGGCACGAGCGCCTCGCCATCCTCGACCCAGTCGAGGAAGCTGCCGGGCGGCCGCCCGCCACGAAAGGTGGCAGGCGCCGAGCCTCGCGGCCGGATCTGGCGCTCCACCGCCACCGCGAAGGCCGGCCAGAAGGCGTCGCCGACCCCGGCGGCGAGCTGCAGCCGGCGCAGCCGGCCGTCCGCGTCCGGCCGGAGATGGGCGTGGCCGAGGGCGCGGGCCAGCTCCGGCAGGCGACCGAACGGCAAGATCTCGACCGGCGGCTGCCCGGCGGCCGGCGCTTCGGCCACCACCGGCAGGACGACATTGCCGGCACGCGCCACCGCCTCCTCGAGGTCCAGATCGCCCGCCGGGTCGCCGATCGAGGGCTCGGCAAAGAGCACGTCATAGCCGATGACCGGGGGTCCGGCGGCGGCGAGCCGATCGATCAGCCGGGCATGGACCCGCCGCGGCCAGGGCCAGGGGCCGATCCGCTCGAGGCTCTGCTGGTCGATCTGGACGACCGCGACACGGTCGCTGCGCGGACCAGCGAGCCAGGGCTGCAGCACGTCATAGGCCACGGCATCCAGCGCATCGCCCGGCCCGAGGCGGACGACCAACGCGGCGAGCACCGTCGCGAGGACGACGAACCCCAGGCCGCGGGGAAACGCTATGCCCGCGTCAGTCACCATCTCAGAGCAGCAGGAACAGCAGCGCGAAGGGCACGAGCAGCACCGGCCACCAGCGGCTCGGCTCCACCGTGATGCGTTGCGGGGTCGAGAATTCCGACATGTAGCCGTCCGCCTCGATGATCTGGGCGCGGAACCAGTAGTCGCCGGGGGGCAGCCCCGGCACCACCAGTGCTGCCTCGTCGCCGAGCGCCTCGTGGCGCAGCTCGGCGAAGTCGGTCTTGTCGGTGATCTGGAAGCGGACCTTCTGGCCCGGCTCGAGCGAGGCGAGGCGGATGGTCAGCCGGCCGCTCTCGGTCTCGAGGGCGTCGATCGCCGGATCGGCCGGCGGATCGACCCGCTCGAAGCTCCAGGCGTCGCTCCACGGCCCCACCTCGCCCGCCTCGTCGACCGTTCGCAGGCGCCAGTGCCAGGAGCCGAGCGCCAGATCGGCCGCGGGCGTGAAGGTCGCCCCGGTCAGGTCCGGGGCACGGATCACGGGCTCGCCAAAGTCCGCGCTCCGCGCCAGCTCGAGCCGAACGGTGGCGGCGTCGAGCGGCACCGACCAGCCGAATTGCGGCCGCGGCTCGCGCACCTTGCCCTCGCGCTTCGGGCCCAGCGGCGTCGGCGGCTCGGGCCGGGCGTCGACCACGAGCGGCCAGACCTGGTCCCTGCCTTCCAGCCCATCGGCCTCGATGCCGCGCAGCCGGGCAAAATAGCTGCCTTCGGCGAGCTCCAATCGCGCCGGCTGGCCGGCCGGCACGACCTGCTCGCTCAAAATCCCTTCGAAGCCCGGGTCCAGCGCGACCTTGAGGCGAAAGCTCTCGGCACCCTCCAGCGGCGGGATCGACATGCGGAGCGGCAGGCGTTCGAGACGGGTCGGCAGGAGGTCGATGTCGTGCGGATCGAGCAGCGGCCGCGGCGGCAAGGGTGCCGAACCCTGCAGCGTCACCGTCCCCATGCCGGCCCCGACGCTGCGGGCGGTCGACCGGGCCGCGACCCGGACGTTGCCGGTGAGCACTTCCGTAGCACTGCGCTCCCCCGCCTCGTCGAGACCGACCCGGAGATCGGTGCCGCGCACCGAGCTGACCGCCGGCGGCGTCCACACCTCGAAGCGGGAGCCCGAGCCGACCGCCGGCTCGACCCGGGTTTCGAGGCGGCCGCGCTCGAGCTTGAGGCGCGTGTCGACCATGCCGGTGCGGCGATACTCGCCGAGCCGGTCCAGCTCCAGTTGGGCGTTTTCGCCGAGCAGCACGCGCGAACCGTCAGCGAAGGCGATGATGGCCGTGGAATCAGCGCCGGTCTCGACCACATCGCCCACCTCGAGCTGCATGCCCTGGACGGGGGCCGGTCGTGCCCCACCGCGACGGAGCGCGACGCTCCCCTGAAAACCCTCGAGCATCGCCGCGGCCGGCTGCAGGCGCAGCCAGGCGAGCGGAATGGAAAGACGGGTGCCGGGCGGGATCGAGCGCGGCTGCTCGACCCCGTTGAGCGCCTGTAGCTCCGGCCAGCGCCGCCAGTCGGCCAGGTAGCGACGCGACAGGTTCCAGATATTGTCGCCCGGCCGCACGGTGTACCGCCAGACCGGGCCGGGATCGGCGTTCGTCGCGACCGGCGTCGGTGCTGTCTGGGCGGCCGCCGGCGTTGTGGCGAGAAGACAGGCGAGCGCGACGAGAGCGCCGCGCACGAACCGGGATGATCTCACGCAGACCGCCTGAATCGACAAAGTCCACCCGATCAATCGTTGAGAGCAGGCCGTTTGCGCGCCGGCCTCGCTTGTTCGCCTCAAGATGACGAGGAACGGAGCTCTTTTCTACCCTCGATTAGTCGGGATCTCTTCGGGCACGAAAAAGGGCGCCGGAGCAAGTCCGGCGCCCTTTTGTTCGGGTGCGGCTGGTTCGGGTCGGCTCAGCGCTTCGAGAACTGGAAGCTGCGCCGCGCCTTGGCTTTGCCGTACTTCTTGCGCTCGACCTCGCGCGCGTCGCGGGTCAGGAACCCGCCATGCTTGAGGGCCGGGCGAAGCGCCGGCTCGTAGGCGATCAGCGCCCTGGCCACGCCGTGCCGCACGGCACCGGCCTGACCCGAGAGGCCGCCGCCGGCCACCGTGCAGACGATGTCGTACTGCTGCAGCCGGTTGATGCTCACCAGCGGCTGGTTGATCACCATCTGCTGCGTCGGCCGGGCGAAATAGGCCGGCATCTCCTTGCCGTTGACCGTGAAGCGGCCGCTGCCGGGCTTGACCCAGACCCGTGCAGCCGACTCCTTGCGCCGCCCGGTGGCATAGGCGCGGCCGAACTTGTCGATCTTCGGCTTCACGACCTCGACCTCCGGCTCGGCGGCGATGCCGGGCCGCAGCTTCGAGAGGTCCTGGAAGGAGGAGACGGTGTCAGCCATGCGCGGTTCCGAGCTTGCTGTTCTTCGGGTTCAGGGCGGCGATGTCGAGCGCCTTCGGGCTCTGGCCCGCATGCGGATGCTCGCCGCCGGCGTAGATGTGGAGCTTGCGCATGACCTGCCGGCCGAGCGGGCCGCGCGGCACCATGCGCTCCACCGCCTTCTCGATGACCCGGGAGGGGAAGCGGCCCTCGAGCACCTTCTCGGCGGTGGTCTCCTTGATGCCGCCCGGATAGCCGGTGTGGCGGTAATAGGTCTTCTGCGTGCGCTTGTTGCCGGTCAGGACGACCTTCTCGGCGTTCAGCACGACGATGTGGTCGCCGCAGTCCATGTGCGGCGTGAACATCGCCTTGTGCTTGCCGCGCAGCCGGTTGGCGACGAGCACGGCGAGGCGGCCGAGGACCAGCCCTTCGGCGTCGATCACGAACCAGTCCCGTTCGATGTCGGCGGGCTTGGCGGAATAGGTCTTCATGAAGCTGCTCACGAGGCTGCGCCACGCCCTGGGAACGAGCCCCCTGGCGGGCGGACGGCCGAAGCTGTCGGACAACAGAGATCGAGCGAGCACCGGGGGCACCCGCCGACAACGGCGCCATCTAGGTGAGGAGAGCCGTGCCTGTCAACGGTCAATCGGCGGCAGGCCGCGCCAGAGCCAGGCGTAGACCATGACGAAAACCACGGCCGCCAGCACCATGGCGACCCTGAGGCCGAGGAGCTCGGCGGCCGTGCCGACGGCCAGGGCACCCAGCGCCGGAACGCTGCGGAAAACGAGGCCGAAGAGGCTCATCACCCGCCCCCGGAGCTCCGGCTCGACCCCCAGCTGCACGGCCGTGTGCATCGCCACGCCGCAGGCGGTCAGGGTGAAGCCGAAGCCCGCGATGAGCGGCACCGCCAGCACGAAGCCGGGGCTCAGCGCGAAGAGGGTGGCAAAGGCGGTGACGGCGAGCTGCAGCAGCAGCGTGCGGCGCAGATCGAAGGTGTCGGCGCGCAGTGCCACCCAGAGGCCGCCCACCACGGCACCCAGGCCCATGGCGGCGCTGAGCACCGCGAGCCCCTCGACACCCCCGTCGAAGATGCCGCCGGCGAAGCCGGGAAGCAGCTCGCCGAGTGGCCGGACAGTGAGCGAGAGAGCGATGAAAAACGCGAAGAGTGGCGCCAGCATCGCACTGCCACGGACATGCGCGATGCCTTCGAGAAAGGCGCGCGCGGCCCCCTGCCACGCACCCGGCCGCACGTTCTCGTTGAGCACGAGGCGGGGCAGGACGACGAGGATGGGCAGGTAGGTGAGCGCGTTGACGAGCAGCGCCGCCGGCACCCCCGACCAGGCGATCACCAGCCCGGCGACCGCCGGGCCAATGAACCGCGCCGAATTGAAGACGACGCTGTTGAGCGCGATCGCCGTCTGCAGGTGCGACCGGCCGACCAGGGCCGGGACGAGCGCCAGGCGGGCCGGCTGGTTGACGCCGATCAGGCTGCCATGCAGGGCCACCAGCAGCGTCAGCCCGATGATGCCGACGAGATCCAGCCAGAGCAGCAGCGCCATGGCGAGGGCGACCATGGCCATGGCGCTCTGGGTCCAGAGCAGGATCCGGCGCCGGTCGTGACGATCGGCCAGCACCCCGCCATAGGGGGCGATGAGCACCGCCGGCGCCAGATCGGCGAAGGCGACGGCACCGAGCCAGAAGGGTGATTCGGTGAGCTCCCAGGCGAGCCAGCCGACGGCTATGCGCTGCATCCAGGTGCCGATCAGCGAGACCGAATTGGCCGTGAGATAGGCTCGGAACGAGGGCTCGCGAAGCGCTGCCCGGATGGGTTCGATGCGCAGGGCCAAGGGGACCGGCCTCCGAGGGTCGCAGCGGTGAAACCGCTGTCGCGACGCTTTGGGTAGCCGGCCGGACCCGACAGGGAAAGGGATTGATGCGGCGATGCTTGGCCCGGCCGGCGAATGCCCTATCTGGCCTGACCAAGCGGTTGATGGATCACGCCACCTCATGCTCGACCCGGCCCGGATCGACGACCTCATCGCCCGCCTCGCGGCAGCCGACCCGGAGCAGAACCGGCCGCCCGCTGCGAAGATGGGGCGCGCTCCCTTCGAGAGCCTGATGGGTGTCATGCTCAGTGCGCAATCGCGCGATGCGATGACCGCGAAGGCCAAGCGGCAGCTGCTGCGCCGCGCACGAACGCCCGAGGCGATCCTCGACCTCGACGAGACGGAGATCGCGGCCCTCATCAAGGATTGCGGCCTCTACAACACCAAGGCGCGCAACCTGAAGCGGATGAGTGCTGCGCTGCTCGAACGGCATGGCGGCGTCGTGCCGCGCACGCGCGAGGCGCTCATGGCGCTGCCGGGCGTCGGTCGCAAATGCGCGGACATCATGCTGCGCTTCGTCTTCGGCGAGCCCGAGGTGCCGGTCGACACGCACGTCTTCCGGGTGGCACGTCGGACCGGCCTCGCCGCCGGGCGGACCGAGGCGGCGGTGGCGATCGAGCTGGCGGACCGGATCCCGGAGCGATGGCGCTGGGGCGCGCACATGTGGCTCCTGAACCATGGCAAGCGGGTCTGCCGCGCCCGCGCCCCGGCCTGCGACCGGTGCGGCATCGCCGATCTCTGCGAGCGAAACGGGGTCAGCGGCCCCGGCTGATCGCCACGACCACCCGGTCGAGCGCCTCGAGGAAGCGCGAACGCTCGGCCTTGCCGAAGGGCCGGCCGCCACCCCGGATGGTGCCGGCCTCGCGCAGGTCGGTCATGAGGTTGCGGGTGGCGAGCACGTCGCCGATGGTCCGCTTGTCCAGCACCCGGCCGTCCGGCGTCACGACCCGTGCTCCGGCCTTGATCGCCCGGTCGGCGAGCGGGATGTCGCTGGTGACGACGATGTCGCCGGGCCCCGCCCGCTCGGCGATCCAGTCGTCCGCCTCGTCCAGCCGGTCGCCGACGGTGACCCGCTCGATCGCCGCGCTCTCGGGCACCCTGAGCCACGCATTGGCGACGACGAAGGTGTGCAGCCCGTAGCGCTCGGCCACGCGATAGGCCTCGTCCTTCACCGGGCAGCCGTCGGCGTCGAGATAGAGGGTGGTCACTCAGAGATCCTCAGGACGCAGGCCGGTGCGCCTGGCAATTCGGGCGAGCATGCGCGGACCGATTTCCTCGCGGTCGTGAAAGGCGAAGACGTAATCGGCGTAGCCGGGCCGCTCGAGGACGACATGCGATCCCGTGCGCCGCTTCTCTCGCCAGCCGAGCCGCAGCAGCGCTGTCAGCACATGCCGGACACGGGTCGAGCCGAAGGCGCTCAAGCTGCCTCGAAGAGGCCGTCGAGCTCGGGCACCGGCTCGCCGTGCTCACGGCGATCGGCGAGAATCCGCAGCGCCAGCGCCTCGACCTTCGCCCGCGCTTCCTCCGGTGTCGAACCATACGCCAAGGCACCGGGCAGCGCCTCGATCTCGGCGATCCAGCGCCCGTCATCCTCGCGGTCGATCGTCACGCTGATCTGTCTCGGCATCGTCGCTCCACCGTCTACGCGCCTCGATCCTAGCACGCGTCCCCGCATCCTGGGTATCATCGGGGTGTACGGGTGCATCAACCCCCGAGCCCGGCATGGAGAAGGACGAAGGCGACGCGCTCGGCCACCGGCATCCTCGGCACGTCGATCAGCTCGTAGCCGCCCGCCCGCCAGGCGGCGACGGTGGCGTTGTGGTCGGCCAGGACCGCCGGCCAGTCCTTGCGGCGCTCGGCGTCGTTGCGGTAGATCGCCCGCCAGGGCGGGGTGACGAAGACGGGCGTGCGGTAGCGCAATTGCCTGATCGCGGCGAGCCAGTCCTTCGGAACCGGAGCTCCGATCAGATCCGACCAGCCGATCGCGTCGACCATGGCGCGATCGAAGAAGACCGGCTCCGGACGGTTGGCCAGCGCCTCGTACGCCGCCACCGAGCGGGCGAAGAGCAGGTCGCAGAACTTCAAAGGGCCCTGCCAGGGCGTGGCATCGCCGCCGGTCGCCAGCTGCTCACGGACGATTGCGCGCCCGGGCTCCTCGACAATGGTGAAGCCGCGTGCGCCCAGCGCCTCGACAATCGACGACTTGCCGCCGCCCGAGGCGCCGGTCAGGACAAAGAAATCGGGGCGGTCGGCCGGCGCGGCAGCTACTCCACGGGCGGCAGCTTCGCGCGCAGGATCTCGCCCACTGCTTGCGGGTTGGCCTTGCCGCCCGAGGCCTTCATCACCTGCCCGGTGAACCAGCCGATCACCTTCGGGTTCTTGAGATAGGTCTCGACCTGGCCAGGATTGCCGGCGATCACCTCGTCGACGATGGCCTCGATCGCGGCCGTGTCGGTCACCTGCTTCAGGCCCTTGGCCTCGACGATGGCCAGGGGGTCGTCGCCGGTCTCGAACATGATGGCGAAGACGTCCTTGGCGATCCGCCCGGAGATCGCATCGGTGCCGAGGAGATCGAGCAGCTTGCCGAGGTGGCCTGTGCTGATCGGGCTCGCGTCGATGCCCTTGCCTGCCTTGGCGAGCAGGCCGAAGAGCTCGTTGATGATCCAGTTGGCCGCCTGCTTGCCGTCGCGGCCCTGGGCCACCGCCTCGAAGTAGTCGGCGGTGGCGCGCTCGGCGACGAGCACGCCGGCATCGTAGGCCGGCAGGCGGTATTCGGCCATGAAGCGCGCCTTCTTGATGTCCGGCAGCTCGGGCAGGGTCGCCTTGAGGCGGTCGACGAAATCCGCCGGCAGGACCAGCGGCAGGAGGTCGGGATCGGGGAAGTAGCGATAGTCGTGCGCCTCCTCCTTGCCGCGCATCGAGCGCGTCTCGCCCTTCACGGCATCGAAGAGCCGGGTCTCCTGGACCACCTTGCCGCCGGCCTCGAGCAGCTCCACCTGGCGCTTCGCCTCGTGCTCGATGGCCCTGGCGACGAAGCGCATGGAGTTGACGTTCTTGACCTCGCAGCGCGTGCCCAGCGTCTCGTCGCCAACCCGGCGGACCGAGACATTGGCGTCGCAGCGCAGCGAGCCCTCCTCCATGTTGCCGTCGCAGGTGCCGAGATAGCGCAGGATCGAGCGCAGCTTCCGCAAGTAGAGCACGGCCTCCTCGGGCGTGCGGATGTCGGGCTCGGAGACGATCTCCATGAGCGCCACGCCGGAGCGGTTGAGGTCGATCAGGGTTTCGCCGTCGCGCTGGTCGTGCATCGACTTGCCGGCATCCATCTCGAGATGCAGGCGGGTGATGCCGATGGCGCGCGTATGCCCGTCCGGCATGTCGATCAGGAGCTGGCCGCGGCCGACGATCGGATGCTCGTACTGGCTGATCTGGTAGCCGTTCGGCAGGTCCGGGTAGAAATAGTTCTTCCGCTCGAAGATCGAGAGCCGGTTGATATGCGCCTCGAGCCCGAGCCCGGTCCGGACCGCCTGCTCGACGCAGTAGCCGTTGAGCACCGGCAGCATGCCCGGCATGCCGGCATCGACCGGGCTCACCTGGCTGTTGGGGGCCGCCCCGAACGCCGCCGCGGCGCCGGAGAAGAGCTTGGCGTTGGCGGTCACCTGGGCATGCACCTCGAGCCCGCAGACGATCTCCCAGGTGCCAGTGTTGCCGTCGATGGTGTAGGTCATGGATCGATCCTCGTCGCTGCGCCGCCCCGTCTAGCGGTCCTTCCCGGGTCCGGACAAGGAGATCAGGGCACCGACTGGCCGCGCTGCTCCGCGTAGTCCCGCGTCACCCGATCGAAGTCCTCCATCGCCGGCATGCCCTCGAAGCTGTAGACCGCGGGCGTCGTCGCCCAGGGCAACCCCTCGGCCGTGCAGGTCTCGACGAAAGGCTCGAACCAGGCGGGGTCGTCCAGCATGGTCGGGCGCAGGTTGACGAACCAGTCCAGCCCCTCGAGGCGGGTGAAGAGCCAGCTCATGCAGTGGCCGCAGAAGAAATGGCGGTTGGCGCCGTGCAGGCCGCCAATGACGGGCTCGCCTTCCGTCACCCGGAATCCCTCTTTCGGGATCGCCGCACTCAGCGAATAGGCGCTGCCGGTCATGCGCTGGCAGCCCCGGCAGTGGCAGGCCATGGTCAAGAGCGGTGCCGACGTGATCTCGAACCGGACAGCACCACAGCGGCAGCCGCCGATCGCCGGCAGGCTCAGTTCGCTCATCGGTCCCTCCTCCCGAATTGCCCTTCTGCAGATGGTAGCGCCGGCCTCACCGGGCCAGCCCCACCCAGACCATGCCGGCGACGACGCAGCCCAGCAGCGTCCAGATCATGCCGAGCCCGAAGCGGAAGATCGCGAGGACCGCGGCTGCCGTGAGCACCAGCGCGGCGGGATCGAGCGAGGACGGGACGGGCAGGTCGAGCGAGAAGCCCGGCCCCCGCCAGATGCGGACCTCGGCGAAGAGGCTGTGCAGCGCGAACCACAAGGCGAGGTTGGCGATGACCCCGACCACGGCGGCGGTGACGGCGGAAAGCGCCCCGCTGAGCGCCTTGTTGTCGCGCAGCCGCTCGATGAAGGGAGCACCCAGGAAGATCCAGAGGAAGCAGGGCACGAAGGTGACCCAGGTGGTGAGCACGGCGGCCAGCGTGGCGGCGAGCAGCGGATCGAGACCGCCGGCCTCGCGCCAGGCACCCATGAAGCCGACGAACTGGACGACCATGATGAGCGGCCCCGGCGTCGTCTCGGCCATGCCTAGCCCGTCCAGCATCTCGCCCGGCTGGAGCCAGCCATAGGTCTCGACGGCCGCCTGGGCGACATAGGCCAGCACCGCGTAGGCGCCGCCGAAGGAGACGACCGCCATCTTGCTGAAGAAGACAGCGATCCGGCTGAAGACGTCATCCGCGCCGAGCGCCAGCAGCAGCACGACGACCGGCCCGAGCCAGAGGACGAGGCAGATGCCGGCGACCCGCAGCGACCAGGCGACGTTGGGCCGGGCATGGGCCGGGATCTCCTCGCCCAGCGCCGATCCCGCGTCGCTCCCGGCCGCACCGCCGCCATGGCCGCCGAGGCGAAAGGCGGTCGAGCCGGCGCGCGTGGCGACAAAGCCGGCGAGCGCCGCCCCCAGCACGATGAGCGGGAACGGCAGGCCGATGACGAAGATGGCGACGAAGGCTGCGACCGCCGTGCCGACCAGCACGTTGTTCTTGAGCGCCCGCCGGCCGATCCGCACCAGCGCATCGAGGACGATGGCGAGGACGGCGGCCTTGAGCCCGAAAAAGAGCCCCTCGACGAGCGTCAGGTCGCCGAGCAGCACGTAGACCCAGCTCAGGGCCAGGATCGAGAGGAAGCCAGGCAGGACGAAGAGCGTGCCGGCGACCAGCCCGCCCTTGGTCCGGTGCAGCAGCCAGCCGAGATAGACGGCGAGCTGCTGCGCCTCCGGACCCGGCAGGAGCATGCAGTAGTTGAGGGCGTGCAGGAACCGCGCCTCCCCGACCCAGCGCTTCTCCTCCACGAGGATGCGGTGCATCACCGCGATCTGCCCCGCCGGCCCGCCGAAGCTCAGGAGCGCCACCCGCAGCCAGACGCGCAGCGCCTCCGGGAAGGGGATGGCGTGGACGGGGCCGTTCAACGGCATCAGTAGGGCAAGCGGGAGCTGGCCGTGGGGCGGGACACTTTGGTGCAACATATGCAGTTTGCAACTGACTTCATGTCAGCTGGTTTTTGACCATCCGTCATTTTCATTGTGGATAGGATGCCCGCTGGGATTGGCCCGGTTCGCTGGGTTGTTCCAAAGCATCAGGGAAGCGCCTGGCGCAGTCGATCACTTACGCTGTGTAGCGACTTCACCCCAACCCATACGGCATCACCGCAAACGCCGCCGCCCTTTCGATCGCCAGCCCGACATCGAGCACCGTCTGCTCGTCCCAGGCCTTGCCGATCACCTGCAGCCCCAGCGGCAGGCCCTCCGCCGACAGGCCGGCCGGGACCGAGATCGCCGGCAGGCCGGCGAGGCTCGACGGCACGGTGAAGACGTCGTTGAGGTACATGGCGACGGGGTCGTCCATCTTCTCGCCGGCGCGGAAGGCGGCGGACGGGGCCGTCGGTGTCAGGATGGCGTCGACCTTTCCGAAGGCCTGCTCGAAGTCCTCGACGATGCGGCGGCGGACCTTCTGCGCCTTGAGGTAGTAGGCGTCGTAGTAGCCGGCGGAGAGCACGTAGGTGCCGATCATGACCCGCCGCTTCACTTCCGTGCCGAAGCCGGCCGCCCGGGTCTTCTTGTACATATCGGCGAGCGTCTCGCCCTCGACCCGGAGGCCGTAGCGCATGCCGTCATAGCGGGCGAGGTTGGAGGACGCCTCGGCCGGGGCGATGATGTAGTAGGTGGGCAGCGCGTACTTGGTGTGCGGCAGCGCGATCTCGACGATCTCCGCCCCTTCGGCCCTTAGCCAGTCGGCACCCTGCTGCCAGAGCTTCTCGATCTCGGCCGGCATCGCGTCGACGCGATATTCCTTCGGCACGCCGATCCTGAGCCCCTTCACCTTGCCCTTCAGGCTCGCGGTCCAGTCGGGCACGGCGAGGTCGGCGGAGGTGCTGTCGTTCGGATCGTAGCCCGCCATGGCCTGCAGCAGCAGCGCACTGTCCTCGACGCTACGGCCGAAGGCGCCGGGCTGGTCGAGCGAGCTGGCGAAGGCGACCACGCCGAAACGCGAGCAGCGGCCATAGGTCGGCTTGATGCCGGTGATGCCGCAGAAGGCCGCCGGCTGGCGGATCGAGCCGCCCGTGTCGGTGCCGGTGGCGGCAAGCGCTATCCGGGCCGCCACGGCCGCGGCCGAGCCGCCGGAGCTGCCGCCCGGCACGAGGTCGGCATTGTCGCTGGCCCTGGTCCAGGGACTGCGGACGGGGCCGAAATGCGAGGTCACGTTGGACGAGCCCATGGCGAACTCGTCGAGATTGGTCTTGCCGAGCGGCACGGCACCCTCGGCCCAGAGCCTTTGCGTCACGGTCGATTCGTAAGGCGGGACGAAGCCCTCGAGGATGCGCGAGCCGGCGGTGGTCTGGACCCCCTTCGTGCAGAAGAGGTCCTTGATGGCGATCGGCAGGCCCTCGAGCAGGCCGCCCTCGCCCCTGGCCAGCCGCGCATCGGACGCCTCGGCGGCGGCCAGCGCCAGCTCCGGTGTCTCTGTTATGAAGGCGTTGAGCGGACGGGCCTCGATCATGGCGGCGAGATGCGCCTCCGTCAGCTCTTTGGCCGAGAGCTCGCGGGCCGCGAGCCGGTGGCGGGCCTCGAGGAGGCCGAGATCGGTCATGTCCGCCATCACTCGACCACCTTCGGCACGACGAAATAGCCGTCATGGGCGCTGGGTGCGTTTTGCGTGATCGCCTCCTGCATGCCGCCGTCGGTCACCTCGTCGGCCCGCCAGGCGTGGGTGATGGGCATGACGGAGCGCATCGGTGCGACGTTGTCGGTGTCGACCTCGGCCAGCTGCTCGATCCAGCCGATGATCGCCGAGAGCTCCTGCGCCAAGGGCTCGAGGTCGGATTCGGGCACCTCGATCCGGGCGAGCTCGCTGATCTTGCGCACGGTGGCCTTGTCGAGCGACATCGGAACGTTATCCTGACGGTTGATCGGAACGGCGGCCGGGCCAGCCATGTTGGATGGATCGGCCCGGCAGCGCCGCCTACTTGCGTAAATCCGGTCGCAATGTCTAGGAGGCTGCGAGGAGCCTTGCTGGCATGGGGCCCCAGGAAATGGCATCGGACAGCATGACCGCGAAACGCAAGCCCGCAGCGAAACGGCCGGGTGCCGAGCTCGGCACCCTCCTCGATGCCGGGGTCGCCGACGACCGGCAGGCGATGGAGGCGCTCTACCGCGCCGCAGCACCAGAGCTCTATGGTCGTGCCCGGGCGGCAGTGGAAGGGCCGGCCGCCGATGCGGCGCTGGTCGCCGCCTTCCTCGAGATCTTCGCCACGGCGAAGGAACGCGACACCGCGGCCCGCCCGGCTGCCTGGCTCGCCGCCGTGCTCGACCGGCATCTGCCGACAGGGGCGACGCCGCCGAAGGCGGCGGTCGCCCCGGTCCAGCCGCCGCCCGAGGTCTGGCAGCGGCTCGACATCGCCATCGGGCTCAAGCGCCTCGACCGCCACGTCAAGCCGGGTGTCGCCACCATGGCGCGCGGCCGCGACCCGATGCCGAACGAGATGCGGGAGGAGCAGGACCGGGCGCTGCGCCGCTGGCGCCTGGGTGCCGTGGCGGCAGGTTCAGTGGCCCTGGCCCTGGCGCTGGTCCTGCTCGGCGACCGGCTCCTGCCGCCGGCGGTCGACACGCCGGCGGAGGCAGCACCCGCCCCGGTGGCGCTGGAGCATGATCGGGTAGGGCTCCTGCAGCCGCTCGCCCCCGGCCGGGTCTGGCGGGTCGGGCTCGCCGGCAACCAGCTGAGCGTGACGCCGGTGCCGCCTCTGGTGCTCACGGACGACCGGGTCCTGCGGCTCTGGGCCATGCCAGACCCGGACGGCTCGCCGCAGGCGCTCGGCTCGCTCGATGCCGGCCGCACGACCACGCTCGAGCTGCCCGAGGAATACCAGGCCGACGGGCTCGGGCTCGGCGTCTCGGTCGAGAGCGCGGAAGCACCGCCCATGGCCCTGCCGACCGCCCCCTTCCTCTTCTACGGCCGGCTCCTGCCTTGAGCCCCGAGGCCAGCACGAGCGCGGCGGCAGCCTTCGCCGCCGGCCTGCCGGCGACCGGCTCGCTGCTCGCCCTCGATGTGAGCAAGCGCCGCATCGGGCTCGCCGGCACCGACCCGGAACGCCGCCTGGTGACCGCGCTTTCGACGTTCGAGCGCCGAGGGCTCGCCGCTGACACGGCCCACCTCTCGGCCGTGGTCCGCGAGCGCGGCGTGGTGGCGCTGGTCCTCGGCCTGCCGCTCAACATGGACGGCAGCGAGGGGCCGAGGGCCCGCTCGGCCAGGGACACGGCGCAGAACCTGGCACGAGCGCTCGACCTGCCGCACTTCCTCCAGGACGAGCGGCTGACGACGGAGGCGGTCCGCCAAGCGATCGCCGAGGGGCGGCTGGCGCGGCCGAAGCCGGGTGCCGCCATCGACCACTTCGCCGCCGCGGTGATCCTCGAGGACGCGTTGCGCGCCCTTCGCGCGGCGGGGCCCGTCTGCTAGACCACGCTCGTTCGAACGAGGAGAATGACGATGGTGCGGCTGGTGCAGATCGGGCTCGGCGGCTGGGGCCGGGACTGGGCCAGGGAAGTGCTGCCGGCGGTGCCGGAGGTCGAGCCGGTGGCCTTCGTCGACGGCGACCCGGCGACGCGCGAGCTGGCCCGTGAGGCGCTCCGCATCGCACCGGCGAAGCTCTTCGCCTCGCTCGACGAGGCGGTGGCGGCGACCGGGCCGACCGCGGCTCTCGTCGTGGTGCCGCTCGCCGCCCATGCGGCGGTCACCGAGGCTGCCCTTCGCCGGGGCCTGCACGTGCTCGTCGAGAAGCCCTTCACCGAGACCCTGAGCGAGGCGGCAGCGCTGGTCGAGCTGGCGGCGGCCACCAAGCTGCATCTCATGGTCAACCAGAACTATCGGCATTTCCCCACACCTCGGGCCTTTCGCCGCCTCGTGGCCGACGGTGCGCTCGGCCATGTCGCCTCTATCGCCGTGGATTTCTGGAAAGCCTGGGACGAAAACTACCGCTACTTCTTCCTCGCCGAGCCCCTGCTCTCGGACATGGCGATCCATCATTTCGACATGATGCGCTACGTCCTCGACGACGAGCCGGAGGCGGTGACGGCGATGAGCTGGAGCGAGCCCGGCACCCCCTTCCAGGGCCGGCCGGCGGCGGCGGCCCTGATCCGCTTTCGGCGCGGCACCGTGGTCAGCTATCGCGGCACCTGGATCAGCCGCGGGCCGGACACGCCCTGGGGTGCGGACTGGCGGATCGACGGCAGCGCCGCCGCGGCCCTCGGCAGGTTTCGCGGCAACCAGGGCGACCGGCGAGGTGCGGACCGGGTGACCCTCTACACCGCCCACGACAAGTCGCGGCCACTGGAGCTGGAGCCCTTGCCGCGCATCGACCGGGCGGGTGCCCTCGCCGCCTTCGCCGCCTGGGTGGGCGAGGGCCGCCCTGCCGCGGGCCTGAGCACCGGCGCCGACAATCTCGAGAGCCTCTGCCTCATGCATGCAGCGATCCGCTCCGCCGCCGAGCACGGCCGGCTGGTGCCCTTGGCCGAGATCGCCAATGCGGCGGGGATCATGGATTCGACCGCGACCGAGGAGGGCGGCAAATGAGCCGGGAGCCGAGGGTCACCGTCTGGAACGAGTTCCGCCACGAGCAGGCGAACCCGAAAGTCGCCGAGATCTACCCGCGCGGCATCCACGAGGCGCTGGCCGGCCCGTTGCGCGCGGTCGGCCTCGAGGTCGCGACGGCCACGCTCGACGAGCCGGAGCACGGCCTCGACCGCCGCCGCCTGGATGCGACCGACGTGCTCGTCTGGTGGGGCCACCGGGCGCATGACGAGGTCGCCGACGAGATCGTCCAGCGGGTGCGCCAGCGCGTGCTGGACGGCATGGGCCTCGTCGCCCTGCACTCGGCCCATTTCTCGAAGATCTTCAAGACGCTGATGGGCACGGGCTGCGACCTGAAATGGCGCGAGGCGGGCGAGCGCGAGCGGCTCTGGGTGGTCGATCCGAC
>ERZ795053.2874-NODE-2874-length-20267-cov-10.373540_pt1 | contig 20267 bp, 14 predicted proteins | sample MGYA00375137_ERZ795053 | MGnify/ENA primary metagenome ERZ795053 (study PRJEB30182, sample SAMN05720284) | activated sludge metagenome | isolation source: Anaerobic digester | place: Hong Kong | collected 2014-12-17 ...
AAAATGTACCGTGCCTACAGCACTCGATGGTAATCATGAAGACAACCAGGGATTAAAATCCCTGGCAACCAGATGGGTCGAGCCGCTGGCTTTCAGACTTCCCTAATATTGGCTCAGTCGACCCGCCTGAACGATGTACAGCCGGGCCTGGGCTGACAGTACTTAATGAATTATCTGCGTGGATGCAGCATTGATGCCGGGCTCCCAGTGGTGTAACGACTAAACATTCAGTTGACCCGGACGGGGGCAGCATGTGATCCCTGATGAATGGAGATCCAGGGGATCGTGACATAATTGCATCGCTGACCGAGGATTTCTCCATTGATGTTGATCACCTTCATGCATGGGATCACCAGAAACCGTATTTTACCTTTTCTTAGATCAAGTGAAACATAACTTTCCTATGAAAAATATTTTGACAGCTTGCCTGCTGGCGGGGGTTGCTGCATTTGGCAGCGCCCAGACGATGGATGTAAAAGAAGGCAAATCCGATTTGGATTTGTATTTCAAAACGGTCAAATGGCGTTGCATCGGACCATTCCGCGGAGGTCGCTCGAATGGTTCCACCGGAGTTCCGGGCGATCCTTTGACGTACTACATGGGAACGACCGGCGGAGGTCTCTGGAAAACCGAAGATGCCGGCCAGTTATGGCAAAATGTCAGCGATGGGTATTTTAAAACCGCATCGGTTGGTGCCGTAGCCGTAGCGGCCAGTAATCCGAATATCGTTTATGTCGGTATGGGTGAACATGCAGTCCGGGGTGTGATGACTTCTTATGGGGATGGCGTATATAAATCCATCGATGCCGGTAAGACCTGGCAGCATATGGGCTTAGAGAAGACCGAACACATTGCGCGCGTGCGGATTCATCCGGACAATCCGGACATCGTATATGTGGCTGCCCAGGGCCAGCTGCATGGCAGCAATAAGGATCGCGGGGTTTTCAAATCAACCGATGGAGGCAAAACCTGGACCAATGTTTTATTTGTAAACGATCAAACCGGCTGCGTTGAATTATCCATGGATGCGCACAACCCGGAAGTCTTGTATGCTGCCATGTGGGAGCATGAGCGATTGCCCTGGCAAGTGGTTTCCGGTGGCACCGGCGATGGCTTGTATAAATCAACGGATGGAGGCGCCCACTGGGATAAAATCCAGGAAGGGCTGCCCAAAGCATTGGGTAAAATGGCTGTGGCGGTAAGTCCTGCCAACTCAAACCGGGTATATGCTGTGATCGAAAGCGATACCGGGGATGACAAAAATGGGGGACTATTTGTATCAACCAACGCCGGCAAAAGCTGGTCCCGGGTTAGTGATGATCACCGGTTGACCCAACGAGCCTGGTATTACATTGAAGTATTTCCTGACCCACAGGATGAATATACGGTTTATGTGATGAGTGCTCCGGCGTTGCGATCCATCGATGGAGGAAAGACCTGGGAAACGCTCGGAGGAACACACGGTGATTTCCACGACCTGTGGATCAACCCGGATAATCCCAAAAACATGGTCATCTCCAACGATGGAGGAGCTGCCATCTCCTTCAATCGCGGAGCCTCCTGGTCAACCCAGGACAATATGCCCACCGCGCAATTTTATCGCATCAACACGGACAATCTGTTCCCTTACAACATCTATGGTGGACAACAAGACAATACCAGCGTCAAAATAGCCAGCCGGAATTTTGGCTGGGATGGGATCAATCAGCGGGTCTGGAGTTATTCGGCAGGCGGTGAATCAGCGTTTTTGGCGTTTGATCCCGATGACCCCAAAGCCGTCATGGGTGGCAGCTACCTGGGCAGTATCGAAGTAATCTATCCAGACGCCAATGCCGGCACCAATATCATGGCGGCACCAATCCAGTATCTGGGCCGAGAGACCCGCGATATGAAATACCGCTTCAACTGGAACGCGCCGATCATCTGGTCCCAGCATGAACCAAATACTTTTTATCACGGGGCACAGATGGTATTGCGAACCAGAGACTTCGGCAAGACCTGGGATGAGGCATCACCCGATCTGACCCGAAATGAAAAAGAAAAACAAGGTAAGGGCGGAGCTCCCTATACCAATGAGGCGGTAGGTGCCGAGAATTACGGGACGCTAAGCTACATCATGGAATCTCCCCAGGAAGCAGGGGTCATCTATACCGGCAGTGATGATGGCATGGTCTACCTGACCCGGGATGGGTGTGCTCATTGGCAAAATGTAACGCCCCAGGGACTCAAGGAATGTCTGATCAATGCCATAGAGGTTTCTCCCCATGATCCTGCCACCGCTTATATTGCTACCACGCGCTATAAACTTAATGATCACACACCGGGTATTTACAAAACAACGAATTACGGTAAAACCTGGACCAATATCAGCAGTGGAATTCCTTATGGCGCGTATACCCGGGTGGTGCGCGAAGATCCGGTACGGAAAGATTTGTTGTATGCCGGTACGGAAACAGGAATTTACATTTCATGGAATGGTGGGAAGGATTGGAAACCAATGCAGTTAAATTTGCCGGTAACGCCGATTACCGATCTCAAATTCAGTCATGGCAACCTGATCGCTGCTACCATGGGACGCTCATTCTGGATCCTTGATGACATGTCTCTTTTCCAACAATACGAAGATCATGCGGATCAAACGTTAATCTATCACCCTGCGGATGCTTACCTAACCAATGGTTACAGCCCGTTAAATCAGACTTCTGAAGACTTTACCGGTCTGGACCAATTGGAAGGGATCAACCCAGCCAACGGTGTGGTCGTCTATTACCAGTTGCCGGAAGACTCGCTGGATATATCCCTCACTTTTAAAGATAAAAACGGGAAAACGATTCATGCTTATACTTCGGGTTATAAAGGATTCAGGCCATGGGATGGAGGTCCCCGCCCGGATCCAGCTCCTACCGCTAATAAAGGATTGAACCGGTTTGTGTGGAATATGCGGTACCCTACCATGCCCGGGGTGCAGGATGTTTATGTGGAATCAAGCTATGCCGGCCATAAGGCCATCCCTGGATCCTATGAAGTGGTGTTAACGGTCAATGGAACAGCATACAAATCCGGGTTTACCATCCTGAAAAATCCCAAATACCCGACAGATAATGCCATGTACATGACTTATGACAGCGTTATGACCTATATGGAAAGCCAGGTCACGGAAATGCATAACATGATAAATACCTTAAACAATCTGCAGAACCAGCTTTCGGGTGCTATCAAGGATATCCCGGAACGTGCCGATCAAGGTGCGTTGAAAAAAGAGGGTGAGGACCTGATACAAAAAATAAAAGACTGGGACGAAGCCATGGTCCAGCGCAAATCGAAGGCGTACGATGATGTGGATAACTATGAAAATAAATTTACCGCCAATTATCTTTTTGTACTGAATCATACGGAAAGTGATATTCCAGTCGTCACCCAGCCTGACCGGGATCGCATGCATGAATTGGATCTGCAATGGATGGCGTTGAGAAAACAAGGCAATGAACTTCTGGATAAGGAAATTCCGGCGTTTAACCGTAAATTATGGGAAGCTGGCGTGGGCGCATTGCGGGCAGATAAGAAAGATTAAAATGCCTGTTGCGAATTTTAGTCGCAGGTAACCGGATTTAGCGATGAATTGCCTATGGTTACTGGCGGAGTTTCATTGAGGGGGCTTGTGAACATCCTGGTTAAAAAGCTGACCAATGAAAAAAATAATGATTAAACAATTTAAATTATTGGCCGAAAGCAATTTTCTAACTCCGGGGTTTAAGGATCAATTTCGATTGATCAAAGTCCTTTTATGTGCATCCAAAGCGCTGGCCTGGAGATGCTTTTCTTTCCGGCACAGGACATGGTTCCAACTGTTGACTTTTTTTCCAGACAGCAAACCCCCTCTTTATTTTAGAAAAAGAAACAATGGACATAACCCGCTTTTATTACCGATCTATGTATTGTTTATAGGCATTTTCCTGGCTTCCTCCAACGGCTTTTCACAACCGGTTAATTCCCGGGCCGCTCTCTTTGAATCCGATGAAGTCTTTCAGATTACCCTACGGGGTGAAATGAAAGCATTAATGAAAGACAGGTCAGGCGATCCGGTTTATTATCCACTCGAACTCGCCTATACTTTTCAGAATAATCCGGAAACTACCATTCCCGTAGAAGTGCGTACCAGAGGCCATTTTCGCCGGTTGCGTGAGAATTGTTTTTATCCGCCGCTTTTAATTAATTTCAAAAAGAATGGTCCGCAGGAACATACGCTATTTTCGGAGCAAAATAAGTTGAAGCTGGTGATGCCCTGCAAGCAGGATCAATATGTTATTTACGAGTGGCTGGCCTATCAAATCTATAGCCTGGTCACTCCAAATAGCTTTCGTGCTCGTCTGGTAAAGGTCCAATTGGAAGAAAGCGGCAAAAAGCCCAAGAATCCTTTTTATGGTGTTTTGCTTGAAGAGGAAAAACAAATGGCCCGGCGCAATGGAATGATCCCGGTTGAAAGGGATCTTCGACCACAGGAGGTCCAGCGTCAACCATTTCTTGAGATGGCATTATTTGAATACCTGATTGGAAACACCGATTGGTCCATTCAATATTTGCAAAATATCAAGTTGATTGCCAAAGATACGAATGCTGCACCCATAGCCGTTCCATACGATTTTGATCATTCCGGTATTGTCAATGCGCCTTACGCGCATCCTGCTCCGGAGCTTAAGATGAACTCCATCAAGCAACGCAGATATCGCGGATATTGCATCCAGGCTATGGACGTTTACGCAGAGACAATAGCTCGTTTCCAGGAACTAAAGCCTGCTATTTATGCGATCTATCAGAATAATCCGCTGATTGATGAGAAATATCAGAAAACAACTATCCGATTCCTGGATGAGTTTTATGAAACCCTGCAAAATCCTCAGAAATTAGAGAAGGATCTGCTGTACCCCTGTGACCCGAACGGAACAGGAAATGTAGTGATCCAGGGATTAAGAGAGCATTGACTGGCTCCATTTGAAAGGTGTCTGATGGACTCAGGCCTACTGGGTTATTAGGAGCGAATATTGTATTTTGATGTAAAATCCACCGGCAGGCAGCCCCCTGGCACTATCATCATGAAAATGAGAAGGCTATGGGTTGGTTTGTTTAGCTTTGGGTGGAGTTTTCGAACGGATGACTTTTATTGAAAGCACTTGAAATAAGCCAATTATGATGATCAACGCTATTACCGGAATGAAACCAATCCGCTTACTGATAATTGCATGTATAGGTTGGATGGCTTGTGGCAGCCCTTCCGGATCGGAGGAAACCGCTGAAACAGCGGCGACTGTTGAGCCACTTTTTACAGCTCCGCTTGGCATTCAGATGTATTCCTACCGAAATTATTATCCGACGGACATGGCGGGAACCCTAGACCGGATCAAGGAATTGGGACTTACTGAAGTCGAAGGAGATGGCGGTAGTATTGCACCGGAAGAATTTAAGAAAATGTGTGATGAGCGGGGTATTCGTATTCCGGCAACAGGAGCTGATTTTGGCGAGCTGGAGAACAATCCGATGGCGGTCGTTCAAAAAGCTCAGGCATTGGGGTCCAAGTTTGTCATGTGTGCCTGGGTGCCCCATAATGGTGATTTTACGCTGGCAGATGCGGAGCATGCGGTTAAGGTATTTAATGCCTCCGGTAAGGTTTTGCACGACAATGGGCTGACCCTGTGCTATCATGCCCATGGTTACGAATTTCAGCCGTTTGAAAATGGCACGTTGCTCGATTACATCATTCAGAACACCGACCCGCAAAATGTTTCATTTGAAATGGATATTTTTTGGGTTCAGTTTGGCGGCGGAGACCCGGTTGCACTGATGCAGAAATATGGAGACCGATGGAAGCTGCTTCATCTGAAAGATATGAAAACAGGAACGGTCAAAGATTTAACTGGAGGAACTTCCGAAGAAAATAACGTTGTGCTGGGCACAGGAGAATTGGATATGCCAGGTATTATGAAAGAAGCCAAACGCATTGGAATAGCACATTATTTTATTGAAGATGAAAGCAGTGCTGTACTGGAACAAGTGCCGCTGAGCATAGCCTATCTCAGAAACTTGTCCGAATGAATTCTATGAGGCTGATCACCACCATCCTGACTTTTTGTCCGGAGGTCCGTAGCCCCGAAATCCCATTCAAAAGGCACTGAAACTTCGATGAATTTAAATCTGAAATCGTTATTAAACCAGCTGAATGACCTGGAAGGAGTGGATCCAAAAGCGAAAGCAGAAATTCTGGATCTGGGTAAAAAACTACAAAAAGATGTGGAAATCCTGGAATTTAAGCTCGATCGAACTGAAAAAGTAAAACAAACCACGGCGATTTTGCTTGAAGAGACTATTGAAGAATTACAACAAAAAAGTAGAGCTGTCGAAGAAACAAATAAAAAGCTTCTACATTCGTTGGAAGAATTAAAGAACACCCAAAACCAGCTCATCCAATCCGAAAAAATGGCTGCACTTGGCGAGCTGACAGCAGGAATAGCCCATGAAATTCAGAATCCTTTGAATTTTGTCAATAACTTTTCCGAGATCAACCAGGAATTGGTATCCGAACTTTTGGAGTTATTGGATCAGCAGGAATGGGAGGAAGTTAAAATAGTGGTTAAAGATATTGCCGAGAATGAAGATAAAATCAAGCACCATGGTAAACGGGCTGAAAATATTGTCAAATCCATGTTGCAACACTCCCGTAAAAGTACCGGAGTAGCGGAAGTTTTTGATCTGAATCAATTGATTGACGAATATTTCCGTCTTGCTTATCATGGGATGCGTGCCAAAGACAAATCATTCCAGGTTAAGATGCTGATGCACCTGGACGGATCATTAACGCCCATAAAGGCAGTGAAACAGGATATTGGCCGGGTTGTCTTAAATCTGATTACCAATGCTTTTCATGCGATCGCTGAGCGGGGTCAATTTAACAAGGATCATTATGAACCTCAAGTTGAAGTTAGAACCAAGGATCAGGGGGACCAGGTAAAAGTTGAGGTGACCGATAATGGATCCGGAATGAGCGACCAAATAATTGATAAAATCTTTCAACCTTTTTACACGACAAAGCCAGCTGGTCAGGGCACCGGTCTCGGTCTTTCCATAAGTCATGATATTATTAAAGCTCATGGCGGAACGATCGAAGTAAAAAGCCAGGATGGGCTGGGTACGACATTTACATTCATAATTCCCAAAAATCAAAAATAATCAATCATGAAAGTCCTGGTTGTAGACGATGAACGTGATGTACAGGTTTTATTTGAACAAAGATTTCGAAAAGAAATCAGGAACGACAAAATTAGTTTTGCATTTGCATTTTCCGGGGAGGAGGCTCTGGAATATTTAAGCGAACATGGTCATGAAGCTGTATTGATTTTATCCGATATCAATATGCCGGGTATCAGCGGTCTTGAATTATTGCGACGTATCAAACAGCAATTTATGGCACCTCCGCCGGTGGTTATGATGATTACCGCTTATGGAGATGATGAAAATTACCAATCAGCTATGCGCCTGGGCGCGGATGATTTTCTGACCAAGCCATTGGATTTTAGTATTCTAAAAGAAAAACTAAAGGAGATCTGAATATGGTTAAGATATTAGTGGTCGATGATGAAGCGGATCTGGAGGTTTTGATCAAACAGAAATTCCGCAAAAAAATACGAGAAAATGCCTATGATTTCGTGTTTGCCATGAATGGTCTTCAGGCACTTGCCCAATTGGAAGAACACGATGACATAGATCTGGTTTTAAGTGATATTAACATGCCGGAAATGGACGGCCTGACTTTGCTATCCAAACTGGCAGAAAAACACAGTTTATTAAAATCGGTTATTGTATCCGCGTACGGTGACATGGAAAACATACGTACCGCCATGAATTTGGGAGCTTTTGATTTTGTTACGAAACCCGTTAATTTTCAGGACCTGGAGGTGACCATTGAAAAGACGATCCGGCATGTCGAACAATTGAAAGAAACCATGCGTGCCATCAAGGAAAACAACATCCTTAAAATGTATGTGGACGAGACGGTACTCAATTTTATGGGCACCAAGGAATATGAGAAATCATTGTTGGCAAATGAAATTGTAGAGGCTACTGTGGTTTTTATTGATATCTGTAGTTTTACTTCAATTAGTGAACATGAGTCACCTGACCGTGTGGTTAAATTATTAAATAATTATTTTGATATCATCGTAAAGGAAATACTGGCACAAGGCGGACTTATTGATAAATTTATCGGAGATGCTGTAATGGCAGTTTTTAAAGATGCTTATCATCTGGATCGGGCAATAGATGCTTCCATTTCCGTTCGGGATAAAATTGAAAAATTGCCTATTGAGGTGACTGAAATGAATTTTAAACCCCATGTGAGTATAGGAGTTAACTCCGGCGAAATGGTATCCGGTAACATAGGTTCTGCCAGCCTGCGGCGATTGGATTATACCGTGATCGGCGATGCGGTCAATACGGCACAACGGCTGCAATCCGCAGCCAATCAGGGTCAGATTATTATCAGTGAACAATCGTATGAAAAGATCAAAGAGTCCTTTCACTGTGAACGTATCGGGGAAGCCAAATTGAAGAATAAAGGTGAGATGGTCGTTATCTATCAGGTGTTGGAATAAGGCGTTTCGGGTCAGGTAAGTTTACGAAATAAGCTATACCAGGATAGCTTCACCATTCCATTTAATTGAAACACGTTGCATATATCATGGGTAAACTAAACGGTATTCCCAAGGATCAGCATCTATATGGCTTTAACCCATAGAATTATCCTGCAATTTTATTTGTTTAGCTGGATAATAATGTTTATCTTAAAATTGGGTTGCACCGAAAAACGTCCAGGAGCAAAGCAATTCTTTGTGAAGATACCCGTACACGTATTGAATTTTAATACTTCCTTACTGCTTCAATACGCACTATAATAAATTTCATTTCAACAAAAAACCAGTATTATGAAAACGATGTTTACATTGCTTTTGGCATTGGTATTTACCTATTCCAATGCGCAAAACCTGCCGGAGGTATTTTCCGCCATCAATATTAACCTCAAAGAAGATCACAGTAGTACGGAATTTGCCAATTTCATGGGGCAACTAAATGAAGGAATGCAACATTTTGGCAAAGGGATCGGAATGTGGGCTTCCTATGGCGACCGTGGTGACCGGAAAGGCAAATTTGCCTACGGGTTTGCCTTTGAATTAAAAGAGAACCGGGATTATTATTTTCCTACTGCTGATGCACAAGGTGAAAATGCCTACCCACAAATTACCGCATTGATTGCAGAAATGAATCAGGCAGGTTATTCCACCAATTCGGAGCTATTTGAAGAGGACGGTGGATATACGGATTACGTCTGTGTCGGCTATGATGCGCTCATTAACCCTAAAATAGGCGGGTTGGTTGGAGTAAGGCCGTTCCCGGTAAAAAAAGGTTCCGAAGAAGCATTTGAAAAATTTGTAGCCAGTGAATTGTATCCGGCATACGATAAAAATATTGACGGGGTACATTTATTTGTGTATAAAGGTGACAGAGGTCAGGGCAAGGACAGTTATATCGTCTTAATGTCCTTTAAGTCGGTAGAGCTTCGCAATTCATTTTTCCCATCGGAAGGATCCAATGGAACCGATGCTTTCAGCACAGAATTTTCAAAGGTGCAGGCGGTGATGGAAAAGTTTAATGGATTCGGTGAAAAGACCTATGTCGAAAATCCCTATACAGACTATGTAGGCATAAAATTGTGATGCCAATTGTTCCGGATTCCAAGCCCTTACCATTGTATATAATTTTTGTGTACGGCCTTTCAGCTGGGTAAATTATGAAGCCCAAAGGTTGCCGTTAGGTGCTCTGCGCACTGGCGGCAATCTTTTGCATTCAAGAGGGTAATGTTTCGACATCTGTTTAATTGGTCTGTGTCTCTCGACAGGGGCAACTGATGGAGGTTAGACTACCTCCAAACAAGGAAACCAATGGCAAGAAGGCCTGGATCAGGCCATCTCATGACTTAAATTACTTGATCTTGAGCTTAACGTGCCGTACTTTTGCGCCGAAATCAAACTGCATTACTCAAAATGGAAGGAATCTTCAATCCCAAGGCCATTGCGGTCATTGGTGCATCTAATACGCCCGGAAGTGTAGGTCACGCCCTGATAAAAAATTTAATCGGATCGGGGTATATGGGCACCGTTTACCCCATCAATTTCAAACATAAGTCGATATATGGCGTGCGAAGTTATGCCAGTATCAAAGAAACACGCGATCAAATTGATTTGGCTGTTATTGCAACCCCGGCGTCCAGTGTGCCCGGGCTAGTGGAAGAATGCGGCCAGGCCGGGGTGAAAGGAATCGTCATCATATCTGCCGGATTTCTCGAAGTAGGCCAAGCTGGCAAAAAGATGGTTGATGATATCCTGGTCACGGCGCGCAAATACAACATGCGCATTATTGGACCGAACTGCCTGGGCTTTATTAAGCCTTCGCTGCACCTGAATGCAAGTTTCGCGAACAAGATGGCTTTGCCGGGGAAGATCGCATTCATCAGCCAGAGCGGCGCCCTATGTACCGCCATCCTGGACTGGTCGGTTGAGCAAAATGTGGGATTCAGCCATTTCGTATCGATTGGTTCGATGGTCGATGTCGGCTTTCACGATCTCATCGATTATTTTGGGCGTGATCCGCACACCAATAGCATCGTCATCTACATGGAATCCCTGACGCATGCACGGAAATTTATGAGTGCTGCCAGAGCCTTTGCCAGGACCAAACCGATTATCGTCCTGAAGGCTGGTAAGAGCTCTGCTGGAGCTAAGGTGGCACTGAGTCATACAGGAACCCTGGCCGGTAACGACCAATCGTTTGCTGCAGCCTTTAAACGGGCGGGTATTATTTCGGTAAATACCATCCAGGAGCTGTTTAATGCAGCCCAGACCCTTTCCATGCAGCCGCGCCCCGGGGGTAAAAAACTGGCGATTGTTACCAATGCCGGCGGACCTGGCGTACTTGCGACAGACCATTTGATTCAGCTCGGTGGTCAGCTTGCAGAACTTTCTGATCAGTCTATCGACCAGTTAAATCAAGTTCTTCCTGCTGCCTGGAGTCATCGCAACCCGGTCGACGTCTTAGGGGATGCCGGAGCAGAACAATATGGCAGAGCCCTTGAAGTTTGTCTCCAGGATAAGGAGGTGGATGGTGCGCTGGTCATTCTTACCCCTCAGGCTATGACCAAGGCGGATGAAATTGCAGCCCGCATCGTGGATGTAGCTAAAAAGACGAAAAAAACCGTGCTCGCATCCTGGATGGGTGAAAAGGATGTAGCGGCAGGAAGAGAAATTCTTGAAGCCGGCCTTATCCCGAACTTCAGAATTCCGGAGGACGCAGTTAATACCTTCATGAATATGTACAGCTATACCCGAAATATCGAGGAGTTGTACGAGACACCGAAATCCATTCCCGACCGGTTTACACCGGACACGGCATCTAATAAGAAATTGGTCAAAGAGGTGCTCAAGTCAGGCCGCAATGCATTGACCGAGCGGGAAGCCAAGACATTTCTGGAGCGTTATCAGATTCCCATCACCAGATCGCAAGTGGCGAAGAGTGAAGCGGAAGCTATTAAAATTGCCGAGTCCTTAGGCTTTCCGGTGGTCATGAAGATTATGTCGCCGGATATATTACATAAAACGAACATCGGTGGGGTTCAACTGAACATCAAGAATAAGCAAGATGTTCAGCGCGCCTATCATGAGATCCTGGAAGGAGCCAACCGGGCATTTCCAACGGCCAATATTGAAGGAGTTTTGGTCGAACAAATGATACACAAGCGTTATGAGTTGATCATTGGCTCCAAGAAAGACCCACTTTTCGGGCCGGTCGTGGTCTTTGGGATGGGCGGAGTCGCCGTAGAAGTGTTTAAAGACATCAATGTGGGTTTGCCTCCACTAAATATGGCCTTGGCGCAACGATTGATTGAAGACACCAAAATCTACGAGTTGCTTAAAGGGTTCCGTGGTATGCCGGCTGTGGATATCAACGCCATAGGGTTTGTATTGTACAAGTTTGCCTACATGCTGATTGACTTCCCGGAAATTAAAGAAGTGGACATAAATCCCTTTGCCGTTGACGAACACGGCGGGGTGGTTTTGGATGCCAAAATTGTGCTGGATCAGGATTATAAGGTAGATCCGAAAAACCCATACGCACACCTGGTGATATCTCCATATCCCAAAGAACTGGTTTACGAATACAAAACCCGTGATGGGCAGGTGTTTAACATCCGCCCAATCGTCCCCGAGGATGAACTGATGGAACGAGAACTGTTTAAGAACATGTCCAAACAGAGTCAGTACTATCGTTTCTTCGGGTACATCCCGGATGTAAGTCATGACTTGCTGACCCGTTTTACGCAAATCGACTACGACCGGGAAATCGCATTGGTTGCCGTAATGGGAGAAGATGGCAAAGATCAAAAGATCGGCGGGGTGGTCCGGCTCGTATCCGATGCCAATAACGATCGCGCAGAATTTGCCATTGTGGTTGGTGACCCCTGGCAAGGTTTAGGTCTCGGTAATGAACTGGCAGACCGAATCATGAACATCGCCAAGCAGCGTGGTATCCGGGAAGTTTATGCCAATGTGTTGAATGCAAATACCATCATGCTGCATATGTTTCGCCGCCGGGGATTCCGGATTGAGACAGTCGACCAGGAATCTTCATTGGCATCCTACGCATTTCAAAACGAAGAAATCGAAGAAACGGTCGCTTAAGAAGCGAAAAGATTTAACTGAAAACAAGCCCACCGGCACCTGTGTAAGGTAGCGGTGGGCTTTTTATTCGTCGCAAAACCTTGGCGTAGTCGTCAGGGACATCCGAGAGTTGGGTTATATTTGAATCCAAACCGTTACCAAGACCAGCCATGAAAGTTTCGCGAAAGGCCGAATTATCCGGAATGGCGTATGAACTGGGTATGGATTTCGATCCCAAGCCATCTTTTCCGGACATCAAATTACTCAGTGCGTTCAAGCTCTTTAAGCATGGGCACTCGAAAAAGATAACCAATCAATTTCAACGTTCCGATGAACAACTGGAGAGCAAGGCGCAAATCTTTGATTATCAATATACCATACAGGCAGGCAACACACCGGTTACCAAACGGCAAACCGTTTGCTTTATACAATCCAAACAGCTTGAATTACCTATATTTTATTTAAGGCCGGAAACCTGGATTGATCGATTTAAACAATACCTGGGTTGGGAAGACATTGATTTTGTTCATTATCCCGATTTTTCAAAGAAATATTATTTATCAGGGGAGATGGAAGAGCTTGTCCGGGAGCTTTTTAAGGATGACGTACTTCATTATTTTACCTTAAAAGACGGCTGGCATGTGGAAGGTATCGGTTTCTTTTTAATCATATATCGTGATGGAAAACTATTAAACGCAGATTCTATTCGCCTTATCAATAAAATTGGAATCGACATATTTCAACTTTTTAAATAGAATAAAGATTGAGAGCAGCAGGGTTAGTTCGTATTTTATTACGCCTTGCTGGGTCGGATCATAAATGCTGTCAGAAATGAAAAAACTGGTTAATTATTTTTTGCAAGGCCTGGTCTTTATTGCCCCACTGGCCATAACAGGATATATTATTTACCTGGTATTTGATGTTACGGATCAATTTTCCCGTGATTTAATCAGCCGGTTTTTTGACGTACACATACCCGGGGCAGGAGTCCTGACCATGATTTTATTTTTGGTCCTGATTGGCTTTTTAGGGCAGACCATTGTAGCCCGGCCTTTGATCAATCTTGTGCAGAATTTCATAGCCAGAACGCCGGTGTTACGGGATATCTATTCTGCGTTGAAAGATTTCATCATGGCATTTGTGGGCAAGGACAGAAAATTTAACATTCCGGTGTTGGTCCTGGTAAACCCGGTCACGCAATTGGAAAAATTAGGATTCCTGACCGAGCAGGACCTGGGCATGCTGGAGCTTAAGGATAAGGTTGCCGTGTATTTTCCGCACTCTTACAATTTTTCGGGAGAACTCTTTATTGTTCCGCGTACCCAGATTAAGGTTCTCGACTTGCCAGCCAGTGAGGTAATGAAATTTGTGGTTTCCGGAGGAGTGTCCGGTTTGAACAAGCATGAGTAGTCGCAGAACCGTCGCGTAGAGGATTGATGAAACGGCCCGGGTAAAATAATTCATTACATTGCAAGATGAAATCACGCAAAGAGCTCAAACAGGCCTATGCCCAGATGAAACATCCGATCGGGGTCTATCAGGTTAAGAATTTGACCAATGGCATGCTGTTTATTGGCAGTTCCCCTAACTTGCCGGCCATGTGGAATCGCCTTCGCATGCAATTGAAATCCGGAACCCACACCAATAAGTCCCTGCAGGAGGATTGGGATCAATTTGGTGAAGATCAATTCCTGTTTGAAGTATTGGAAGAGGTGCAGCAAGACGAAGACCGGGATTACAGCCGGGACCTGACTGCGCTCGAGAACCTTTATCTAGAATCCTTACAGCCATTCGCACCCCGTGGGTACAATCGACCGCCACGCCGCTAGCCGGAACAATAAAATCATTATTGTCTGTATATTCGGGAAAATCCTGGAAGATGAAGCGACGTAAGGTTTTACAGTATATGGTGGTAGGAGCAGCTGGTATGACGTTATGGCCGGCCTGTAAGGTAGCAGAAACTAAAAGCTTTGACGGACTGGATCTGAGTACGGATCAAATTGATTTATTGGATCAGTTTGTCACCGCCATCCTACCGGCAGATGGACTTCCGATTGAGACGCCGGAATCCCGGTTGGACTTTGTCGTAACGATGTTGCGTGATTGTACCAGTCCAGATGAGCGCCGTCAATTTGAAAATGGGGTGAAAGAATTTCAGGAATACATCCGGAATAATTTTCAAAAACCCTTTGGAAATTTAAGTCAAACGGATCAGGAAACAGCATTTATTCATTTGCATGAAGAGGAAGGAATTTCAGAAAACCTGAAGACCTTCTATTCCAGATCCAGAGCCTGGAGTATCCAGCATTTTACGACATCATCCTATTTTTTAAATACCTATACGGATTTTCAATTTGTTCCCGGGCATTTTTATGGATGTGTGGCGATTTAAAGGTAATTGTTTGGCAAAAATTATATTGATCTAACATGGCGGATAATACGGATCATCATTTTGATGCAATTGTCATCGGTGCAGGGATGACGGGAGGTTGGGCAGCCAAAGAGTTTTGTGATCAGGGAATAAAAACCTTGTTACTGGAAAGAGGTCGTCAGGTCGAGCATATTAAAGATTACCCTACGACGAATATGCAGCCTTGGGAATTTCCTCACCGGGGAGCTATTTCCTATGAAGTCAAAAAGGAAAACCCGGTTGTCAGCAGGTGCTATGCATTCCGTGAAGATGCCGCCCATTTTTTTGTTAAAGACACCGAACATCCTTATGTCCAGGACAAACCGTTTGACTGGATCCGTGGTTATCAGGTGGGAGGCAAATCCATCATGTGGGCCAGGCAGGTTCAGCGATGGAGTAATTTTGATTTTGAAGGTCCTGCCCGTGATGGCTTTGCTGTCGATTGGCCCATCCGCTACCAGGATATTGAACCCTGGTACACGCATGTAGAGCGGTTTATTGGTGTCTCCGGGAATAAGGATGGCCTGGATGTTTTGCCGGACGGTGACTTTTTACCACCTTTTGAGATGTCCTGTGTGGAGACCCATTTTCAGGATGTGATTGCAAACCATTACAATGACAGGCATCTTATTTACGCCCGTTGTGCGCACATCACCGAGATGCGGGACGTATTTCGGGAGCAGGGAAGAACCCTGTGCCAGGGCCGCAATCTTTGTCAACGTGGATGCCCCTACGGAGGATATTTTAATGCTAATTCTACCTTAATACCCTGGGCACAGCGTACCGGGAATTTGACGTTGCGGCCGCATTCCGTGGTTCATTCTATCATGTATGATGACGCGTCAGGCAAAGCAGTCGGTGTCCGGGTGGTGGACAGTGAGACCAAGGAAACGACGGAATATTTTGCACGAGTCATCTTTGTTACAGCCGCCACATTAAACACAAATTTGATATTGCTGAATTCACGTTCTGACCGCTTTCCTAATGGCCTTGGTAATGATAGTGGGGTATTAGGCAAATACGTAGCCTTCCACAACTACCGGGCAAGTATACGGGGTATTTATGAGGGGCATCAGGAATTTCGTACGGATGGAGGAAGGCCAACATCCGGATATATTCCCCGGTTCCGTAATGTGTACCGTCAGGAAACGGATTTTTTGCGTGGTTATGCAACGTCTTTTTATTCGGGTAGAAGCCGGGATATTGAATACGATGGATTCGGTCAGCAATTGCGGGATAATCTGACACGTCCTTCAGGCTATGGCCCCTGGTATGTCTCCGCCGGTATGATGGGGGAGACCATTCCAAAAGAAACCAATAAAGTAACCCTGGATAAGGACCTGACAGACTCATGGGGTATTCCACAACTTAGAATTGACATCACGCATGATGACAATGACGAAAAAATGATTGCCGACTTCTTTGAGCAATTCACGGAAATGTTTGATAAAGCGGGATTTAACTCCATTGTAACCCGGGACACTCAGCAGGCGCCCGGTCTGGATATCCATGAGATGGGAGGCGCGCGTATGGGTCATGACCCGGAAACATCTATATTAAACGAATGGAACCAAATACATAAATGTCCCAATGTGTTTGTCACGGATGGTGCATGCATGACCTCCGTATCCACTCAAAACCCATCCCTCACCTTTATGGCATTAACCGCCCGGGCAGCCAATCACGCCATCCGGTTGCTAAAAGATGATGCATTCTAATTGGCATCCCTGAATAAGTGTTCACCTATCACAGAGGTGTCCTTCTCAACCTTTTATCTGTCTGAGGCGTGATTTCAGTACCTCCAGAGTTTGCTGAAGCTGATCTACACCCATTAACACCGACTGACTTGGGCGGGCATCGATGGATTGCATCACAGCCAGGAGATACATGCATTTATTTTGGAAACCTACCAGGTTCTCCTGGTTTGGATCTCCTGCAAATGCGCCCCCGTAAACAAAATCCTGATCATCCGGCTCTCCTCTGCCGCGTAATTGCTTTGCCGCATCCAGCTGCCCGGAGGAAGGATTTTTAGTCAGCCAGTCATCGAGCTCTTGTGCCATGGCATGAGCTTCTTTCTGATAGTGATAACATCGCAAGGAATAATCAGTCTGATACCTGATGTCTGCCTCGGGAACCTCAACCCTTGGGTCCAGCAGCACGGAGATCATTTGCTCCATTTCTTTGCCATCTACTGTAAGCCGAATCGTGTAGGATCCCGGAGCTGCCCAAGGTCCCGGTGGGCTACTTGGCGTATTGCGGTAAACAGCGGATATGGTATATCCCCTTTCTACGCCGGGCGGTGGGGTATGGTGGATATCCCAAACAAAGCGGTGCTCTCCCGCCGTGGTCCCCAGCGATTGAGATGGCCGGATCCAGTAGGTCGGAAATGGCAGCCTGGTTGAATCCAATAGTTCTGGTACATCCCGACTTGAATAGGACCTTACAATATTTCCATGCTGATCCAGGACATCCAGTGTTACCAAGTTTGCGTCACTGCTCAAATAGTAATCAATGATAGCTCCATCGGGAGGATTTTGGCCCGCCGGTTCTTCAGGAGGTAATGGCGTATCCGAAAAAACATTATTTCTGACGCGCAATGCAGGTGCTGGCTTGTACAAATAGGTGGTACTGCTCGTATGTTTGGTCAACTGACGCAGCGGGCTGACATCATCCAGAATCCAAATGGAACGCCCGTGTGTACCGATAACCAGGTCATGATCCTGTACGACCAGGTCCCGGATAGAACTTGAGGGCATATTTTGCTGCAAGGATTGCCAGTTATCCCCATCATCGATGGAGAAATAAACGGTGCGTTCGCTTCCGGCATAAAGCAAACCAGGCTGAACGGGATCTTCCCGGACAACATTTACCGGGCCCATGGCTGGCATGCCGCTGGTGATTTCCTTCCAGGTCTTTCCACCATCGTGCGTCCGGTAAATATGGGGTTTCATATCATCTTTCCGGATGGCATTCACTGCTATATAGGCTGTATTTGCATCAAAATGGCTGGCATCAATTTGAGCGATCTTATCCCATGAAGATAACGCCGGTGGGGTTACATCCTGCCAGTGTGCGCCTCCGTCACGCGTGACATGTACCAGGCCATCGTCCGTTCCGGCCCAGATGGTCGCTACTTCGACCGGAGAAGGTCCAACCGCATAAATTACACCACGGCGGCGCATATCCTGTAGTTCCGGCGTCCTGAAATCACCTATGCTTTCCGGGACCTCCGGCTTCTCCCGGGTCAGGTCCGGGCTGATGATTTCCCAGTTATCCCCTCCCGTCGTAGTTTTCCACAGGACGTTGGTTGCAAACAGCAGCATCCGGGGATCTGCCGGATGAAATAACAGGGGCATGGTTCTTAAAGTACGGTATTTCCCGGACCGCAACGCTTCTGGTCCAACCCACTGCGATTGACCGGTCTGTCTATTGAACTTAATGACCCGGCCTCCATAGATGAGTTCCGGGTGGAGTGGATCCGGGGCCACATAAGCATACTCGTCGGATCCAACGCCCATAAAATCGCGGAAGGATATTTGCCCGCCATTACCTCTGCTGGCTATCCCGATTGCGCCACTTTCCTGTTGTCCGCCATAGACCCAGTAAGGAAACTGGTTGTCGGTCGCAACGTGGTACAATTGTGAAGTCGGTTGATTGTACCAGGAACTCCATGTTCGACCACCATTTACAGTGATGGTGGCACCCTGATCAGCGGCAAAAAGCATGATTTCCGGATTAAGCGGGTTGATCCAGATCCGATGATAATCGTCACCTCCCGGGGCACCTTTAAAAGAAGACCAGGTTTTACCACCGTCGGTGGACCGGTAGGAAGCCACATTGGCTATGTAGAGGGTATTCGGTTGCTGCGGATGAATCTTAATCTCAGCAAAGTCACTTCCCCTGCCCCATAAGCGACGATCATTAGTTACAAATTCCCAGTTGTCGCCTCCATCCATACTTTTGTAAACACCTCCTTTTTCACGGGAGTCCACGGTTGCATACATGATTTTAGGATTGCTATGGCTGATGGCAACTCCGATGCGCCCCAATCCTTCGGTGGCACCGGGTAATCCTTTACCTATGGGCTTCCAGGTACTTCCGCCATCCGTAGAGCGATACAGGCCGCTTGCAGTTCCGGAAAAGCCGGCATTTTCCCAGGGACCTTCGCGATGCTCCCACATGGATGCATAAAGGCGCTTCGGGTTTTTCGGATCAAATTCAACCTGGATAGCTCCGGTGTTTGGGTTGATGTACAAAACTTTTTCCCAGGTCTTGCCTCCATCTCGGGTCCGGAAGATCCCTCGTTCCTCATTAGGGCCGTAAGGATGACCCAACCCCGCCACAAAAACCATATCGGGATTGGTAGGGTGAACAATGATCCGGCCTACCTGCTGGATGTCACCAAGGCCGATGTGCTGCCAGGATTTTCCTCCGTTGGTCGTTTTAAAAATGCCATCTCCGACACTCAGGTCCGGACGGTGTAATCCTTCGCCTGTGCCTACATATATTACATCTGGATTTTTAGAATAAACCGCAAGGTCGCCTACGGAACCGGTTGCTGCCTGGTCAAAAATCGGCTGCCAGGTGCGGCCATAATCGTCCGTTTTCCATACGCCTCCGTTATTGACACCGATAAAAAATACGTTGGGATGTGTCTCTACGCCTACCGCACCCACCGTTCTTCCTGCACGGAAGGGTCCGATTAAACGGTATTTGAGATCCTGGTAAGCGGTCTCAGGTACTGCTTGAGCAAAACCAGCCAGGGTATTGATAGCCAGTAACAGGATGATCAGGCCGGTAGGGTGTATATAACGCTTCCCCTTTGCTCGAAGCGAGGAGGAGAGCTTTGCTGATGTATTCATTCTGCAAGAATTGATTTAGAAGTGTAAGTTACACAACCGTATCAACCTCGTTATTGAAGTGATCAATTAATTCAGTCTCTACCTTGAATTAAATTAAGGTCTTGAATTAAGTGTCCTTTCTTCGCCCATTGAGTTCGTGAACCATCAGGATTCGTGAACGGATTATGAGATCTGCCAATATTGCACTGGTTCAGCAGCGGATATTTCCTAATTGGCGGCTATTTTAATAATATCCTGGTT
>ERZ795053.2875-NODE-2875-length-20254-cov-10.803951_pt1 | contig 20254 bp, 18 predicted proteins | sample MGYA00375137_ERZ795053 | MGnify/ENA primary metagenome ERZ795053 (study PRJEB30182, sample SAMN05720284) | activated sludge metagenome | isolation source: Anaerobic digester | place: Hong Kong | collected 2014-12-17 ...
GGCCCGATCAGCCGCATGTCCAGGGCGCCTTCACCGTCGGGGAGAACATCGGCGATCTCGGCGGCCTGTCGATCGCGCTGCTCGCCTACCGGCTCTCGCTCGGCGATCGGCAGGCCCCGGTAATCGACGGCCTGAGCGGCCTGCAGCGGGTGCTGTACGGCTGGGCCCAGGTCTGGCGAACCAAGTCCCGGCCCGCCGAAGCCGTTCGACGGCTGGCGACCGACCCGCACTCACCGCCGGAGTTCCGTTGCAACGGGGTGGTGCGCAATATCGACGCCTTCTACGAGGCATTCGAGGTCGGCGAGGACGACGCGCTCTACCTCGATCCGCGCGAGCGGGTCAGGATTTGGAGCTGATCCGCCCCGCTCGTGAATGAGGAACCCCGCAGATGAAGTGCGAGTGAAGCGCTGCGTGGTTCCTCACTCAACGGGAGCGGTCAGTACAGCTCCCACTGCCAATCGTCGGCACCATCGGGCTTGGTGTAGAGGCCTGCGGAATTCTTCACGATGACCGGGTCGCCGCTGCCGAAGTTGTCGTAGAACCACTTGGCGTTGGCCGGGCTGAGGTTGATGCAGCCGTGGCTGACGTTGGCATAGCCCTGGGAGCCGACCGACCACGGGGCGCTGTGCACGAACCCGCCGCTGTTGTCGATGCGCACCGCCCACTGCACCTTCAGCTTGTAGCCCTCGGCCGAATTGACCGGAACGCCGTACGTGGAGGAGTCCATCACGATGTCGGGGAACTTCTCCAGCACGTAGTAGGTGCCGTTCTTGGTGTCGTACTTGCCGTCGATTCCGGTCGACACCGGGAAGGTCTTCACCACCTTGCCGTCGCGGGTGATGGTCATCTGGTGGGTGGCGTCGTTCACCGTCGCCACCAGCGCCTCCCCGACCCGGAAGCTCGACCGGGCGCCGCTGGCGTCGATGTTGACCACGGTGTTGGCCGGCCAGAAGTTGTAGGGCCGCCAACGGACCTGGGTGTCGGTCGTCCAGTAGAACGCACCGGGTACCGGCGGGCTGGAGGAGATGTGAATCGCCTGCTCGGCCAGCGGCCGGTTGGCGATCGGGCGCTGGAAGTTGATGATGATCGGCTTGGCGACGCCGACCGTCGCTCCATTGACCGGATTGAAGCTCGGCGGCGCGAAGACCGGATCACCGATATAGGCCGAATTGTTCTGGCCCTTGACCGTGCTGGTGTTGGTCATCCCCATCGGCGGCGGGACCGGGGCCACCGTCGCGGTCGGGGCAGCCGAGCCGGCAGCCGTCGCGGCGGCGGGGTCGGCAGCCGTGGCCGGGTCCGTAGCCGTGGAGGGCTCCGGCACCGTCGGCGGCGGCACATAACCGGGCGGAGCCAGGTCACCCGGGTCCGGCGAGGGCGGCGGCGGAAGCACCACCGCGGGCGCCTCCACCGGGATCGGTGGCGGCGGCGGCGGCTCGGGGTCGGCCAGTGCCGGGCCGCTGCCCAGTCCAACGCCCACAACACCCGCCACACACAGTGCGGCGGCCAGAGCGCCATTCACCCGCATCGCCTGACTCCTCTTCCGGTTTCCATGCTGTCGTTGCAGTCTTACTGCTCTCGATCCAGTCTTACACAGCGCTGGTGGTGCACCTCGGCGCGCAAATGGCCGTCGGGGCGCTGAACTGTACAAATGATCGCGACCGGCGTGACCAGCGTTACTTTCCGCTGGCCACAGCGGTATCCGCCGAGGACGCGGAGAACAGATTCCGGCTGCCCGCCACACAGGCAAGTGAGCCGGCGGTCAGCAGCGCCGAGGCGGTCAGCATCACCGGCAGGCCCCCGTGCTCGAACAACAGCCCACCGATCAGCGAGCCGGCCATGATGCCCACCTGGAAGGCGGCTACATACAGCCCGGACGCCCCGTCGGGGTCTTGCGGGCAGTGCCGCATGGCGGCCGACTGCAGCATCGGCGGGACCGCGGTGGCCGTGGCCCCCCACACCACGATCGCGACGATGCCGACGAGAAGGGTGGCGGAGGTGTTGCGGCCGCCGAAGCCCAGCCCGGCCAGCACCGCGAACACCACCGACAGCCCGGCCAGACAGCCGACGATGGCGGCTTTGGGATGCCGGTCTCCCGGGCGTGCCAGCGCCCCCATGGCGGCCAGACCGGCGATCCCGTACACCGCCAGCAACCAGGCCAGACTGGGTCCGCTGATCCCCACGATGTCGCGGATGATCACCACGATGAACGTGTAGGAGATGAAGTGCCCGGTGACTCCGACCAGGGTCAGCAGGCTCATCGCCACCAGGCTGCGGTTCCGGCCGTGCCGAACCCGTCCCCGCCCGCGCGCGACCGCGGGAACCGCCATCTGGGGCAAAGCGAGCCGGGCAGCGACCAGAACCACCGCGGCGGCGCCGGTAATCGCGGCCACGGCCAGCCGCCAGCCCCACAGTTGGCTCAGTGCCGCGGTCAGCGGACTGCCGACCACCAGCGCCAGGCCCGTCCCGAAGTAGACAGCCATGGTGGCGCGTGCGGCGTGCGTCGCGGGAACCAGCCGCACCCCGATGGGGGCGATCACCGACCACATCAAGCCGTGGGTCAGCGCACAGAGCACCCGACCCAATGCCAGCACCGCGAACGTCGGGGCCAGCGCCGAGATCAGCTGGGAAACAGTCAGACAGACGAGGGTGAAGATCAGGGTGCGCCGCCGGGGCCAGGAGGCGGTCAACCGCACCAGCGGCACGGTCGCCAGCGCCGCGACCAGCGCGTAGCTGGCCAACAGGGTTCCGACCATCGCCTCGCTGACATTGAGATCGGCGGCGATCGCCGGCAACGCGCCTACCGGCATGATCTCGGCGGTGACGTAGACGAAGGCCGCCGCGGCCAGGACGGCCAGCGCCAGCGCGACCCGTGGTGTCCAGGGGCCGGGGGAACGCGGCGGGGATGAGACGTCGACTGTCATGAGCGGAATTAGGTCGCACAACGGCCTGGTCGGCAGTATTCACGGTAGCGGCCGAAAACCGCGGGGATCGCGCCGCGACGCGCCAGCAGACAGCCGGATCAGGAACGAACCAGCCGGGCGATGGCGGCTGAGGCCTCCGCCAGCTTCCGCTCGGCTTCTTCCCCACCCTCGGCCACTGCGTGGCTGACACACTGGTTGAGGTGGTCGGTGAGCAGCCCGAGTGCCACCGACTGCAGTGCGCTGTTGACCGCGCTGATCTGGGTCAGAATGTCGATGCAGTACTTCTCTTCGTCGATCATCCGGGCGATACCGCGCACCTGGCCCTCAATGCGTCGAAGCCGCTTGGTGTAGTTGTCCTTGTTGGCCGAGTAGCCGTGCGTACCGGTCACCGGCCCTCCCGGGCCTCGGCGCTGCGGGTGGAGGTCATGATCGCACTGTACCGAATACCCCCAAGGGGTATCGTCGGCGTTTCGGGCGGCCACATACTTGACCGGTGAGCGACACCCCCGATCTCAAACCCCGCAGCCGAGATGTCACCGACGGCCTGGAGAGGGCCGCCGCCCGGGGAATGCTCCGCGCGGTCGGCATGGGTGACGAGGACTTCGCCAAGCCGCAGATCGGCATCGCTTCCTCGTGGAACGAGATCACCCCCTGCAACCTCTCACTGGACCGGCTGGCCAAGTCCGCCAAGGAGGGCGTGTTCGAAGCCGGCGGCTACCCCCTGGAGTTCGGCACCATCTCGGTGTCCGACGGAATCTCGATGGGCCACGAGGGCATGCACTTCTCGCTGGTCTCCCGGGAGATCATCGCCGACAGCGTCGAGACCGTGATGCAGGCCGAACGACTGGACGGCATGGTGACGCTGGCCGGTTGCGACAAGTCGCTGCCCGGGATGCTGATGGCCGCCGCGCGACTGGACCTGGCCGCGGTGTTCCTCTACGCCGGGTCGATCCTGCCGGGACGGGCCAAGCTGTCCGACGGCACCGAGATGGACGTGACGATCATCGACGCCTTCGAGGCCGTCGGCGCCTGCGCACGGGGGCTGATGTCCCGAGACGACGTCGACGCGATCGAGCGGGCTATCTGCCCGGGCGAGGGCGCCTGCGGCGGCATGTACACCGCCAACACCATGGCCAGCGCCGCCGAGGCGCTGGGCATGTCGCTGCCCGGCAGCGCCGCCCCACCGGCCACCGACCGCCGCCGCGACGGGTTCGCCCGGCGCAGCGGTGCGGCCGTCGTGGAGTTGTTGCGCCGCGGCATCACCGCCCGCGACATCCTGACCAAGGAGGCGTTCGAGAACGCCATCGCCGTGGTGATGGCCTTCGGCGGGTCCACCAACGCGGTGCTGCACCTGCTGGCCATCGCGCACGAGGCCCGGGTGGAACTGTCCCTGGCCGACTTCACCCGGATCGGCTCCAGGGTGCCGCACCTGGCCGACGTCAAGCCGTTCGGCAAGAACGTCATGACCGATGTCGACCGGATCGGCGGCGTTCCGGTAATCATGAAGGCGCTGCTGGACGCCGGGCTGCTACACGGGGACGTGCTGACCGTCACCGGATCGACCATGGCCGAGAACCTCGCCCACATCGCGCCGCCGGATCTGGACGGCAAGGTGCTGCGGGCGATGAACAACCCGATCCATCCCACCGGCGGCATCACGATCCTGCACGGCTCCCTCGCGCCGGAGGGCGCGGTGGTCAAGTCCGCCGGTTTCGACGCGACCGTCTTCGAGGGCACCGCAAGGGTTTTCGACGGCGAACGGGCGGCGATGGACGCCCTCGAGGACGGCACCATCACCGCCGGGGACGTGGTGGTGATCCGCTACGAGGGCCCCAAGGGCGGCCCCGGCATGCGGGAGATGCTGGCCATCACCGGGGCGATCAAGGGCGCCGGGCTGGGCAAGGACGTCCTGCTGCTCACCGACGGCCGGTTCTCCGGGGGGACCACCGGCCTGTGCGTGGGGCACGTCGCGCCCGAGGCCGTCGATGGCGGGCCGATCGCCTTCGTCGCCGACGGCGACCGGATCCGCCTCGACGTCGCCAACGGCACGCTGGACGTCCTGGTCGACCCGGCCGACATGGAATCCCGCGCGGTCGGGTTCACTCCCCCGCCGCCGCGCTACACCACCGGGGTGCTGGCCAAATACCGCAAGCTGGTGGGTTCGGCCGCGCGCGGCGCCGTCTGCGACTGAACCGCCCCGCAGGCAACCCTTGCCAGGCCGGTCCAACCGGCGCACAGTTGCTCAGGTGAAGACTTCTGGGACCGACACCGCGCTACGCATCTGCCCACTCTGCGAGGCCACCTGCGGGCTGGTGCTGAGCGTCGCGGACGGAAAGGTCACCGCTGCACGCGGGGACCGCGACGACGTGTTCAGCCGGGGCTTCCTGTGCCCGAAGGGCGCCAGCTTCGCCGAACTGGACAACGATCCCGACCGGCTGAGCGCACCGCTGGTCCGGCGGGAGGGCGAACTGGTCGAGACCAGTTGGGAGGAGGCCTTCGACGCCGCAGCCGAGGGGTTGCGTGCCGTCGCGGCCGAGACCGGCGGCGGTTCCATCGCCGTCTATTTGGGTAACCCGAACGCCCACACTATCGCCGGCGCCCTGTACGCGCCGGCCCTCATCCGGGCGCTGGGCACCCGAAACGTCTACACGGCCAGCACGCTGGACCAGATGCCCAAGCAGGTCGCCTGCGGCTACCTCTACGGCAACCCGTTCGCCTTCACCGTTCCCGACATCGACCGCACCGATCATCTGGTGGTGATCGGCGCCAACCCGTTGGTGTCCAACGGCAGCGTGGCCACCGCCGCGAATTTCGGCGGCAAACTCAAGGCGCTCAAACGCCGCGGCGGAACGCTGACCGTCATCGACCCCAACCGCACCCGCACCGCGGCGCTGGCCGACCACCATCTCGCCCCGCGGCCCGGGACCGACGCCGCCCTGCTGTTCGCGGTGGTCAACATCCTGTTCAACGAGGATCTGGTGGACCTCGGCGCGCTCGCCGGCCACGTCGGCGGCCTCGAACAGGTGCGGGCCGCCGCCGTGGACTTCCCGCCCGAAGCGGTGGCCGAGCACTGCGGGGTGCCGGCCGGGGAGATCCGCCGACTGGCCCGCGGAATCGCCGCGGCACCGCGCGCCGCGGTGTACGGCCGCATCGGCACCGCCACCGTCGAGTTCGGCACGCTCACCAGTTGGCTGGTCGATGTGATCAATGTGCTGACCGGAAACCTGGACCGCCCCGGCGGTGCGATGTTCGCAACCTCCCCGATCGGTTCGGCACCCCGCCCGCCCAAGCCGGGTCGCGGCTTTTCGATCGGACGCTGGCACAGCCGGGTCACCGGCCATCCGGAAGTCGCCTCCGAGCTGCCGACGGTTCTACTGGCCGAGGAGATCCAGACCCCCGGCGAGGGCCAGGTTCGCGCGCTGGTGACCATCGCGGGCAACCCGGCTCTCTCCGCGCCCGACGGCGAACGGCTGTCCCGGGCGATGGCGAGCCTGCGATTCATGGTGTCGGTCGACCCGTATCTCAACGAGACCACCCGGCACGCCGACGTCATACTCCCACCGCCCCCTCCCACGTACGCACCGCACTTCGACGTCGCACTGTCCGGGGTGGCGGTGCGCAGCACCGCGCGCTACTCACCGCCGGTGTTCGACCTTCCGGACGGTCGGCCGGGCGAGGTGGAGATCCTGTCCCGGTTGGCGCTGCGGTTGATGGGAATGGGTCCCGACGCCGACCCGGGGATCGTGGACGAGCAGGTGATCGCCGCCACGCTGGGCAAGGAGGTCGCCGATCCGCATTCGCCGGTGTCCGGCAGGGCCGTCGAGGAGCTCACCGCATTGCTCCCGCAGGGGCCGGGCTACGAGCGCCGTCTCGACTTGATGCTGCGTCTCGGCCCCTTCGGTGAGGCGTTCGGCGCCAACCCCGACGGACTGACGTTGCAACGGCTGCGCGACGCACCGCACGGCATCGACCTCGGAGCGCTGACACCGCGCATCCCCGAGGTGCTGCGAACACCTTCCGGCAGCATCGAATTGGCCCCGGCCCCGATCCTCGCCGACGTCCCGCGACTCCATGCCTCGCTGGGCTCCGGCGGGACCGGTCTGCTGCTGATCGGCCGGCGCCATCTGCGGTCAAACAACAGTTGGATGCACAACCTGCCGTCGCTGAGTGGCGGAACCAACCGGTGCACGCTGCAGATCCACCCCGACGACGCGGCCCGGCTGGGTGTGACCGACAAGGCGGTGGTGACCGGCCCTGCGGGGACGCTGGAGGTCCCGGTGGAGATCACCGATGCGATCCGCCCCGGAGTGGTGTCGTTACCGCACGGCTGGGGCCACGCCGCGCCGGGCACCCGGATGTCGGTGGCGGCAGCGCAACCGGGAGTCAATGTCAACAGCCTTTTGGACGGTTCCCTGACGGACCCGCTGTCGGGCACCGCGGTGCTCAACGCGGTTCCGGTCGAGGTCAGGGCCGCCGGATAGCCGCTACCTGATCCGGGCGATCAGCAGCCCGTCCCAGCCCTTGGCGCCCACGGTCTGCAGCGCCGCAGCCTCCAAACACTCTTGACCGCTGAGCATTTCGAGCATATCGCGCACACCACGCGCCTGCTGGTCGTCCTCGGCAGGTACGACGACACGGCCCGCGCGCACGACGTTGTCGACAACGATCACGGTGCCCCGGCGGCCAAGCCGGATCGCGTGGCGCAGGTATGCGGAGTTGTTCTCCTTGTCGGCGTCGATGAAGATCAGGTCGAAGGCCCCGGTCAGACCGGGCAGGGTGTCCAGGGCTTCCCCAACGACGATCTTCACGCGGTCGGCAACCCCGGCCCGGGCGAGATTCGCCGCGGCGACGGCGGCGTGGCGCTGCCGGGACTCCAGGGTCACCACACGGCCGTCGGCACCGACCCCGCGCGCCAGACAGATGGTGCTGTAACCGCCGAGAGTCCCGATCTCGAGCACACTTCGCGCCCCGGCGACCGTCGTCAGCAGGTACAGCAGACGGGCGACCTGCGGGGAAACCTCGATCGGGGGAAGGCCGGCGGACGTCGAATCATCCAGCGCCGCAACGAGCGCGGAGTCCGGTGCGCAGTCCTCGCCGAGCAACAACCCGTCGAGCAGGGTCTCGACGGGAAGCCAGTCCTCGGGACCGATCGGGCCATCCATGGTGTCCACGGTAGTTCGTGACGGTGTGGTTAGCGCACGCCCTGCTTGGCGTAGACGACGCGCAGCACATGCCCTGCCTCCGGCCCCATCACCGCTGCCGCCAGTACGCACAGCGTTGCGACGAAGTCGGGGCCGTGTGCCGGCCCGCCCGGCTCGCACAGGTGATGGGCTACCTCGTGCAGGACGACGAGTTCGCGCAGCGCCCACTGCGCACTGACCCGGTCCGGGATCGCGATGACCGCGTGGTCATCGGTGCGCTCGTAGTGCGCGGCGGTTGCTGAGCGCCGCGGCCGCACGACCACGGGACCCGCCCCCGGGCGGATAGCATTCACCGCGGGCATCGCCAGCACCTCGTCGACGTAGCGCTGCACCGCCGCCACCGAGGCGAACCTGGCTTCCGGCGGCAGGGTGATCGAGGTTCCGAAGAACTCGACCGCCCGCGAAGAGTGCGCGGCGGCGCGGTCGAACATCGTGCGGACGAACTCCTCGGCCGCGTAGACCCTGGACCGCTGGCTGTCCCGCGGGCTCACCTGTTCAGTCGGCTCCGGGCTCCCGGCAACTCGGGGGCAGCGCCCAGCCTGGCCTGCCGGCCCGCGCGGTCGCCGGCCCGCCGCGCCTCCGATGAATAGCCCGCCGAGGCCCTGCTGGCGCGCCAGGTTCCGCGCGCCGTGGAGGCCTTGCGGTAGTGGTCGCGCAGTTCGACTTCCTTGTTGCGCAACGCCAGTGCCGTCCCCGTCGTTGCGGCGGGCGATCGCGTCGCCTCCTGCCTGGCCTCGTCGCGGGCCTCGGCGAGCCGGCGGCCGATACGGGCGCCGAAAGCGAGCTGGAAGTTCAGGCGTGCGGTGATAGTGGGCGTCGGGCGGTGTGCGCCGGTGGCCAGGTAGGCATCGCAGGACCGCACCATCTGGACGACGAGGCTGGCGTACAGCGCATGACTGGCGTCGATGTCCTCGGGAAACCCGTAGGCGTAGACGAAGGTCGAGTTCGAGGCCACGTCACAGCGCACGTCGTTGGCCGCGGCGATGACAGCGAACAACTGGACATAGGTTCTCAGGCCCCGGGCGCCGGGCTCGCCGATGGTGATCGTCCGCTGGGTGGGGTCCTGCGCCGCGGTGCGGGTGGCCGAGTGGGCACGCGCCACCGCGAGGTCGATCGACGTCGCCGTCGCCAGCCGCTGGGCGGCGGCCATGAACGCCTCCGCCTCGTGGGTGTTATCGGTGCCCTCGGCCTGGCGCAACAGCGCGGCGATCCGGGCCAACATCCTGTCGTCGGTCATGGCCTCAACCTAGGCCACCGCGCCGACGACCCCGGTCTCGACGGCGTTCCCGCCAGGGGGCTGTCCCCAGAACGGGACTGCTGCACAACCCTCGCTCACCTGGTGACGAAGGTGTTCAGCGCGGCGGTGAGTTGCGGTGACAGCGGGGCCGGCCGGGCGTAGTTGGCGACGTTATCGGTCGGGTCGTCGCGCAGAACGTGGTTGACACCCTTGAGTTCCACCAGGTCGAGGTCGGTGTGCGCCAGCGCCCGGGCCAACGGTTCCATACCCGGGCAGTTGGCCTGACCGTCGGAATCCGAACAGGTGAGCAGTACCGGGGTGGCGTCGGGAATCTTCGCGGCCAGTTCCAGCGGGTCGATGGCGTCGGCTTCGGCGACGGCCTTGACGTTGCCGGGATTGACGATCGCGCCGAGCCCGTCGGGCAAGCTGGCCGGAGCCGTCCCGGAGTCCCGCACCAGCTCGACCGCGGCCTGCCAGGCCGACTGCACCCGGTCGGCCTGCTGCCGGGTCTTGGCACCGGCCTTCACCGCCACCGCGAGGTCGGCGTCGACCCGTCTGCTGATCAGATCGAGGTAGCGCGCGGCGAGCGGTTGCAAGAGTCCCAGCGAGTGGATGCGCGGCGCGCCGGCAGAGGTGTCGTCAGCCAGCGACATGGCATGTACTGCGCCCTCCCCCACCGCGTACACCGAGACCCGATCCGGGTCGGTGTCGGGCTGTCCGGCCAGGAAGCGCACCGCCGACCTTGCGCCGGCGGTGTAGACGGCGCTGCCGACCTCGGCGGGCCGGTCCGCATACGGGCCCAGGCCGGTGGCACCGGTGCCCACCTTGTCATAGCGGAGGCTCGCCACCCCGTGATCGGACAGGAACTCGGCGAGCTGGCGCATGTTGCCGACCGGCCCGGCGACATTGTTGTCACCGTTGCGATCGGTGACCCCGCTCTCGGAGATCAGCAGTGCGGCCGGGCCCGCCCCCGCCCCGGAGAGGTGCCGGTAGGTTCCGTACAGCGTGAGGCCGTCGGCGACGAAACTCACCTCTTCGTCGACCCAGAACCGCTCGGCGGTGCCGGATCGCCCGCACCCGGCCAGCATCAGGCATGCCAGCGCCGCGGCCATCGGGAGGGCCAGCACCCGCCGAATCACAATCGGGCCTGGATCCAGGTCACGACATCGTCGATGACCCGATCACGTTCGGGCTCGTTGAACACCTCGTGATAGAGATCCGGATAGACCTTGAGCTCGCGATCGGTAGAGCTGACACACTGGACCAGCCGCCGGCTGCCGTCCGCCGAAACCAGTTGGTCGTCCTCGCCGTGCACCACCAGCAGCGGGGCGGTGATCCCGGGCGCGCGCTGCGGCATGGTCTCCCCAACAAGGAGCAGCGCCTTGCCGATGCCCGCCGGGACCTTTCCGCGGTAGACCAGCGGATCGGCCTTGTAGTCGGCCACCACATCCGGATCCCGCGAGACCAGGTCGGGGTCGATCGACTCGATCGGCAGGTCGGGAAGGATCGATCCGACCGCCTTGCCGATCACCGCCTTGGCCCTGGACACACCCTCGTGAGCGGCGATCGCCGGCCCGGACAGAACCATCAGGTCGTACTCGTCCGGGTGCTGCACGCCGTAGGCGAAGGCGATCCCGCCGCCCATACTGTGCCCGAGCACGATGCGGGCGACCCCGGGATGCTCCGCGGTCGCGATCCCGACCAGGGTTCGGTAGTCGGAGACGAACTCCTTCATATCGCGGACCCGGACCCGCTTTCCCCCGGCACGGCCGTGGCCGCGGTGATCGAGGGCATAGGTGGCCAGACCGGCCTCGCCGAAACGCTCGGCGACATGGTCGTATCGGCGGGCGTGCTCACCGTAGCCGTGCGCGAGGGCGACCACCCCGCGCACCGGGGCGTCGGGAGTCCAGACGTCGTAGACGATCCGGACCCCGCCCATGCCTTCGAAGGACCGCTCGGTGCGGGTTGTATGCATACGGCGAGGGTAGCGACCGCCGGGGGCCGCTCAACCGATGCCTAAGTCGCCCCGGCGCCCCGGAGCCGAACGACTTCGGTGGCGGGGACTTCAGTGGCGAACGGTGGTGTCCCGGCGGCCGGTGATACCGACGTAGACGGCGATCAGGATCGCGGCGGCGCCGACCCCGACGAGGAACGGCAGGACGGCGAATCCGCCGTTGGCGTTGTGGTAGCCGAACATCCCGGTGACCCAAGCCCCCAGGAACGATCCGACGATGCCGAGCAGGATCGTGATGACCACGCCGATGTTCTGCCGGCCGGGCAGCAGCAGACGGGCCAGTCCACCAATTACCGCCCCCACCACGATGGCCCAGATTATTGCTCCGATCATGCCTACCTCCTATAGTCGGTCTGCCAACTCCGGGGTGGAGTCGCATTCAACAGGTATTCCCCTCGGCAGCCGTCATAACCACCAGCTCGCGATCACGCCGAATCTGGCTGCGGCACTGCGTGATACGGCTGAGGCTCCGCGGTAATCACCCCGTGACAAATGTTGACAGTGGTGCGTGTGTGAATATCGTTGACTGCGCTGGCCCTTCACCGAGAGGCGTATCGTGTCGATCCCCGCGACGGTGGCCCGCCGCTTCGGACGCGTGCTGGCCACGGCGACCGCGCTGGCGGTCGCGCTGTCCACCTGTCCGCCGGCCTCGGCCGCGGATGGCCGGGACCGACTCGCACAAGCGATCGCCAACACCCGCGGCAGCTATCTGGTCTACAACTTCGGCAACGGTTTCCCCGCCCCGATGCTCAACGCGGCCGGCAACTGGTACGAGATGAACAACGGCGGCCATCTGATGATTGCCAAGGGGGCTTCACAGCGCCTGTCGCCACGATTACTGGTCGACACTCATCGTGGCGACCAGGCGCGCTGCGAGCAGACCCCGGGAGCGCGCACCTCGGAGGGCTTGAAACAGGCTTCGGAGACCTACGCCCCACTGCAGGCCTGGCAGGTTCTGGGCCGGCCCTCCATCGCGGTCAACGCCAACTTCTTCGATGTCCGTTCCCAGCAGGGCGGCTCCTGGAAGACCACAGGGTGCAGTTCGCCCCTAGGCGCCTACGTGGACAACACCGGTCAACTCGGCCGGACCAACACCGCGGTGACGGGTACGCTGGCCTATGCCGGCAAGCAGGCGCTATCAGGGGGAGACGAGGTGTGGACGGCGCTGAGCACGCTGATCCTGCCGGTTCGCGGCGCGCCGTCCATCGTCACACCGTCCAGCGCGACGGACTACGACGCCGCCACCCCGGTGATCTCCAGGCTCATGCAGAACGGGACCCGGTTCGTCGCCGTCGCCGGGCTCAAACTGTTGGCCCCCGGCGAGACCGGCCAGCTCAACGACCCCGGGCCCAGCGCCGCCCGGACGGCGATCGCCTATGCCCGGGACAAGGACGAGATGTACGTCTTCCAGGGCGGAAGCTATACCCCGGATCAGATCCAGGACCTGTTCCGCGGGCTGGGTTCGGATATCGCTGTGCTGCTCGATGGCGGCGGATCCTCGGCCATCGTGCTGCGCCGGGACAGCGGCGGCATGTGGGCGGGCGCGGGCTCGCCGCGAGGCTCCTGCGACACCATGCAGGTGCTGTGCGACGCCCGCGAGCGGGCGCTGCCGAGTTGGCTGGCCTTCGACTGAACCGTCAGATCCCGAGCTTGGGCGTCAGGTCCAGCGACGTGACGGTGGTCATCTTGGTGACGCGCCAATCTCGGCCCTCGCGCTTGAGTTCCAGTCGGTAGGACAGGTACTTCATCGACGGGATGTTGTTGCTCTGCGGCGAGGTCGAGGTGGTGTTGGTGTATACCAGCGCGGTGGCCTCGTCCGGCACGGGGGATCCCCGCAGGGACTCGACCGCCGCACCGACCACCTGTGTGCTGCTGGTGACCTTGGCTTGCTTGTTGGTGGCCGCGATGGCGTCGACGTAGCTGCGGTACTGCTCCTCGAACCCACCGGTGAGGTACTTGGCCGAGCGCTCGGACAACCGGTCCATGTCCTCGGGGGTGTAGCTCCACAAAGTGGTGATCGCCTTGGCGGCGGTCGTGGCGACCGCCATCTTCGTGGCTACTGTCGCCCGGTCAGCGATGTAAGGCTGCACCGCTGCCCCGGCGAACGCGCCCGCCGCGACGAAGGAGGCGGCGACGGTCCCGATCACCGCTGCGCGGTGACGCCCGAACCAGTTCCCCCCGCGAGCCCGCCCGGCCGTCTCGTCGCCTTCGGCCCCGTCTGGGGCAGGGGCACCATCCGGGGCCTCATCTGGAGCATCGTCACCCGCCGGGCCGCCCTCCGTCTGCCCGGTGCCCTCCTCAGCGTCCCGCTCGTCGGCGACATCGGCGATTTCGGTGTCCGACGGGTTCTCGACCTCCGGTGTGGCCGGGCCCGCCTTGGTGTCGCCGGTCTCCGCGTCGTTCACAGCACCTGAATCAGGTCGCTGACCTTCCACTGCCCACCTTCCTTGACCGCGGTGACCTCCCAGCGGCTTCCGCTCTCGATCTTCTTGCCGTCCGGCATCTTGGTGGTCATATTGGCCACTGCCACGACGGTGGCGCTGCCATTGGGGTTCCACCGTTCGATGCCGAGTTCCTGCACGGTGCCGAAACCCGGCTCCGCCTGCGCCACCTGGATGACGACCTCGTTCATCATCTCGCCGTATAGCTGGGCGAAGTTGCCGGTGCCCAGTTCCAGCACCTTATCGGCATAGGCGTTGGCGTGGAACGGATCCGGGGAGGTGTACTGGGTGATGAACGAGCGCACGAAGCTCAATACCGCCGCCTCACGGATCTCCGCCCTATGCGTGGCCTGCGCCGCGGCGAAGACCCCCGCGCTGGTCGCCAGGCCCGCGGCGACCAGGACGGCGCCGACGGCCGCGATCAGTCCCAGGCCTCGCCGGCGCGGTTGCGCTGCGGGCATCTCGAAGCTCGCGGCCTCACCCGGATTGATCAGCCGCCGCGGGCTCATCGGCCGGCCCCGCTGGGCTTGGGCGGTGCCAGCACGGTCAATGCCGCGATCTTCCAGGCGCCGGCCGACTTCTCGAAGTCCACCCGGACCGATGCGGTGATGAATCGCTGTTGCGGGGCGGGTCCACGCTGGCCCTGCAGGAGGATGAGCATGGCGGCCCGGTCGGTGGTCGCGGAGAGCACCGCGCTGTTGCTCACCCAGTAGTCGTTGTCGACCGGTCCGGCCTCGCGCACCGCCTTCTGCTGTGCGATCAGTTCGGGGCGATAACCCTCAGTCACGAGTCGCTGCGCGTTCGCGAAGTCCTCGTCCACGGTCTTCTTTGTGTAGCTCAGCATGTCGACGACGAGCCTGGGGCCTTCGGCGGCGATTTGCTCGCCGGCCGCCGCAGTGGCCCTCTCGGGTCGGTAAACACCGACATACCCCAGTGTCGCGGCGGCGACGGCCAGCACGGCGGCGACGGCGGCCAGGGCGGCGACCGGCCGGCGAGCGTCGGGTAGCGGGCCGCCGAAGCGACGTGCCTCGGTCCGGGCCAGGATGTCGGCGAATGTGCGGCCCCGTTCGTCGATCAGCGGCCACAACCAGCCAAGAAACAGCGGAACCGTGTCGAGCAAGTGCGCCAGGTCACGTGCCAGCAGCCGCCACGGACCAGGGCGGCCTTCGGCGGTGACGACGGTGATGCCCATGATCGCCCGGCCGAGGCTCCGGCCGGTGAGGGCCGGCAGCACCAGGCGGTTGACCCCGATGGCCACGACGAGGGCGGCGGCGGGCACGAAGCACAACCACCGAACCAACCCGCCCGGTGGGGCCGCCCATCCCACCAGTAGCAGGCTGAGCACCGCGCCCTGGGCGAAGAGCACGTCGATGCCGAAGGCGGCCGCCCGGGCCCACCAGCCCGCCGGCGGCCCTTCGGGAGCGCCCGGAACATCCAACTCGACACCGTCCAGATCGTCGGCGTCGAGGGCGACGGTCACTTGCTCACCGGTTCGATGTTGTCGATCTTGTAGGTTCCGGCGGAAGGCGCCATCCGCACCCGGAGCCGGTAGCTCAGCTCCTGGCCCTGCTGCTGAATGTTGGACATCGATACCCGAGTCGCGACCAGTACGTCGATCGAGCCGTCGTCATTGTGCTTCTCCGATGCCGCCCGCATGTCGACGATCTTCACCTGGGCGTTGACCGCCTGGTAGGCGTCGGCGAGCAGCCCGCTGTACAGACTCGCCTGGGCCACGTAGTTCTCGGTGGCGCAGTCGATGATCTTGCGCTGACTGTCCTTCATTGCCTTGACGTCGGGGGCCTGGGTGGCGGTGATGCAGTCCTTTGCGGCCGCGACCGCCAGCACGTCGTCATTCGCGGCCGCGGCGTTCTGGCGGTGGCCGAACATTGCCAGGACGCCGGCGCCGGCGAGAAGTACGGTCGCGCACAGAATGGCTGCGATGATTCCCGTCACCCACCGCCTGGTGCCCAGACGGGAATCGGGCCCGTCGGTGCCGGCATCGATCAACTGATCGCTGGTACCAGTCTCCGAATCTACGGCCGGTACCGTCTCGTCAGCTTCCAGTGGCGGGGTTGGGGTCAGCTGACCGGAGCCAGCATCTCCTTCCATCCGTCGTCTCCTGTGGTGGTCGAGTTCTTGACGGTGTACTTCGTACCATCCGGCCCGATGAGCTCACCGCTCGAGGCGTTGTAAGTGGCCGAGGTGTTCGTCGCTGTCGGGGTGTAGTCACACTTGCCGGGCTGCGGCCATCCCGGCTGCCACGGTCCGGCGCACTGGACGGTGCCCTGCCCAGGCGGGGAGACCGGGTCGCTCATCGGCGGTGTGGGCGTCTGCGGCAGCAGATCGGCCGGCAGCGGGTTCATCCCGTTGTTGATCGACGGTGCCGGTATCACGGTGCCGGGGTTGACCGGCTGATCGCAAACCGCTCCGGGAGCCGGGCAGTTGAGAATCTGGTTCGGATCGCCGATCCAGGGGTTGCTGCCCAGCGGGGTGTAGGGCTCCTCGTCGCGGCACTCCATCGGCGACGCGGCCCGCTTGCCCGGCACATCGACACAGGGCAGGTTCCGCGCGCCGCGCACGACGTTGGACGGGGTTTCCTGTGGAATCTTGCAGTACAGGCCGCGCTCAACCGCCTTTGTGCTGGTGTCGGCCGGTGCCCGCCACTCCGCGGCCGGCAGGAAGCCGGTGAGGCACGGCGGGGGCTGGTTGATAGACAGCGCAAGGTCGATGCGCGCCTTGCCCGGGAACGTACCCGCAACAGCCTGACCGTTGATCGGGCCCTGGGGAAGGAGCACCAGTGACTGCTCGACGCCCTTGTGGTAGCGGCTCAGCATCTCAGTGATGATCGCCAGATTCGCCAACGTCTGTGGCAGCCCATCCTGAACATCGACGAACAGCGTGTTGAGTTGCTCGGCAGCCGGTGCGCCCTGGGTGAGGATGTCACTGACCGCCGCGTCCTGCTCCTTCGCCTGCCGGGTGAGCGAATTGAGGTTCGCCGCCCAGACGTAGATCGCATCCGCGGACCGCACCTGGCTGTCGAGGATCGGCGGCGCGTTGTCGACGATGTCATCGATGTCGTCGATGTTTTCCGACAACGCGGTGACGAAGGACTGGGTACCGTCCACCAGCCTCTGCAGTGTCGGTCCGAGACCGCCGACGGCTAGGGCCGTTTCGTCCAACAGGGTGGGGATTTTGGTCGACGGGATTGCCGCCAGCGCCTTGTAGGTGTTGTCGAGGGCGACGCCGACCGGTTGCGGGATGGTGCTCTTAGTGACCACCTGTCCGGGCGTGAAGTACTGGCCGGGGTCTCCGCTCGATACGAAGTTCAGGTACTGCTCGCCGACAGCGGTGACCGAGCCGACGTTGGCACTGGCGTCGGTCGGGATCTTGTACTTGTCGCCGATGCTCAGGGTTGCGCGGGCGCCGGTCTCTGTGGGTTCGATGTCGGTGACCCTGCCGACGGTGATGCCCCGATAGGTGACGTTGGCGGTCTTGTACAGGCCGCCGGCGGCCGGCAGATCAACCTTCAGCTCGTACTGGCCGATCCCCGCAACCGTGGGCAGGCGCAGGAAATACACGCCCAGACCCAGCAGAGCGAGAACAGTCAGGACGACGAAAATCACTAACTGCGTCTTGACGAAGCGAGTAAGCAGCATCAGGTCATTCCTTCACTCACTCGCCGCGCTCGACATACGGCCCGCCATCGGTCATGTTCGGGTGCGGCGTGAAGCGGACGTCCGGGATCATCGTCGACGGATCTCGTCCCCAGGATTGCTCCAGCGCCCTCAGCATGCCGGACACCCCGGTACCGGTCAGCACCGCGTTGTCGATCGAGCTGAGCGTCAGATCCAAGGTCAGCGACAGGTTCATGTAGTCGCCGCGGATCACCTTCGGCACGTTGTCGATCGGGTACGGATTGGTTATGGCCAGGCGCAGCGCATCCAGGAAATAGGGTGCACCCCGGCCCAGCTGGACAAGCGGCCGTTGCAGCAGTTCCAAATTGGTCCGGAGGTTCGCCTGTGACGCCGACAAAGTCTCACCGGTGACCTTGCCGAAGCGGCCGAGGGCTATCACCGCGTCACTGACCTGATCGCGGGCCCCGGCCAGGTAGTTCATCAATGGGGGGAGATCAACCAGCAGGCGGTCGATTGTGGTGTTGCGGCTGGACACATAGGTGAACAGCTCGCCGGTCGATTCGATAGCTCGGGCGATATCGTCGCGCTGCTTGTTCAATTCGGCGGTGAATACGTCTAGTTTGCCCAGGAATGCCCTGATCTGATCGGCATTCCCGGTGAGAAGGTCGTTCACCTCGTTCTGGATGATCTCGAGATTCGGGATACCCCCGCCACGCAGGACCGTCGCAACACTCGCCAGCGTGCGCTCGACGGTCGGGAACGCCGACGTACGGCTCAGTGGGATGGTTGCACCGTTGCGCAAAGGCTCCGAGGACGGATCCGGTGGAGCCGCCAATTCGACATGCTGAGTGCCTAGCAGGCTGCTCTGACCGATCTTGGCGGTTGCGTTGGCCGGTAGCGAAACGCCGGGTTCCACGCGCAGTGTCAGCGTCGGGACCCAGTCCTTCAACTCGATCTTCCGCACTGTGCCGACGAACACGTCGGCCACCCTCACCCGGCTGTTGATATTCAGTGCCAGGGTGTCGGCGACCTGGACGTAGATCGTCTCCGAGCCTGCTTGACTGCCCGGCCCCAGATCCAGCGGCACGGCGGCGATGCCACGCCATCCGCAAGACGTCAGGACCATCGCGGTCACAGCCATGATCAGCCCCCGCCGGCCCAGAACCCGCAGGCCTGAAAGAGACGCGGTCACTGTCCACCCCCTGATTCAGCAGGCAGCGCAGGTCCCATCTGCATCGGTGCCGCGGGCGCCGCGGCCGCCGGTGCCGGAGGTCCGATCTGCTGCGAGACCGGAAGCGGTCCGGGTATGACGTCCGGCGCTGGCGCCGGGTTCGGCGGGGCCGGCGGGTACCACGGCGGCGGGAGCGGATTGCGCTGGTCATAGGAGTCCGACGGCGCGCCGCCCCGTGGACCACCCGGCGGGTACGACGTCGGATCGGGGCCACCCATCAACGCTGCCAGCGAATCCGGGGTGAGCATGTTCGCGGTGAACGGTTGCACTTCAACGCCCTGCATTCCGGGTGCGACGATCCAGCCCGGTTCATGGTTCCCGTGCGAGAACAGGGTGTCACGCGACCAGATACCAGGAACCGTGGTGTCCTTGTAGCCCGGCGGCGGACGCAGCCGCTCCTCGGAGTAGGCGACGTACTTCGGCAGCGTCGATGCGCTGGCGAACTGATTGACCCCGAACGGCGGGTAGTTGAACTTCGTCGCGTCCAGGATCGGGGCCAAGTACTCAGCGCACAGTTCCGCGGAATCCTGGTAGCCAAGCCGGCTGCCGGCCTGAATGGCACTGCAGAGGAACTGCATCGGATTGGCCCAACTGGCGATCGCCGGAATCGAGATGAGGCCGCCATGCGCCGGGTGGTAGATGTTGTTGAGATTTGCGGCCAGGTTCGGGTAGACGTGAAGCGCTGTCTCGAGGCCGTTTCGAGGGCCCGGCTGCATTAGCGCGTTGGTGACGTCGGCGAGGTTGTTGATATCTGTGGCCAGCAGCGAGCCGTTGTCGTCGACGAACCGCCGCGCCGTAGTCAACAAGCTGTCGATATCGACCAGGCCCTGCGCCAGTTCCTGGTCGGAGTTGTTCAGCGAGGACGTCAGGGTCGCCAGATTGTTGTTCAGAGCGACGAACTGCTGATCGCTCTCATGCAGAGCGTTGACGAACAACGCCAGGCTCTTGGTCGTCGCGAACAGATCGCCACGCCCTTCGTTGAGGGCGCCCACCGCGTCGGACAACGCCCGGAAGGTGGTGTTGATCTGCTGACCCTTGCCGTTGAGGGTGTCGGCAAGCGATTCGACAAGGTTGCCCAGCGGACCCTTCGGCTGACTCGGGGTCGGGCCGAGCTCGACGGTCAGCTTGTCGAGTTGATTGCGGATGTCATCCCACTCGACCGGCACCTGAGTGCGCTCCATGGGGATGACAGCGTTGTCCTGTAGTGCTGGGCCACCGGTGTAGGCCGGGGACAACTGGATCACCCGGGAGGCCACCACAGTGGGGTTGAGGATCGACGCGGTCGCCTCCGCCGGCACCTTGTACTTGCTGTCGTAGCTCAGCGTCACCTTCATCTTGTCGCCGGCGGCTTCGATGCTGTCGATCTTGCCGACTGGAACGCCCATGATCTGGACCCGGTCGTCTGGGTACAGCGCCATGGTGTCGGTGAAGTAGGCGATGACCGTGGTTGTGGTGGCCTTCTTGTATAGGTGGTAGCCCACGTAGGCGCCGATCACCCCGAGGATGACGGCCAGCGCGGCGATAACTGCACCTCCGCGGGAGAGGTTTGACAGCCGCAGATTACGGACGGACAT
>ERZ795053.2878-NODE-2878-length-20233-cov-10.297403_pt1 | contig 20233 bp, 24 predicted proteins | sample MGYA00375137_ERZ795053 | MGnify/ENA primary metagenome ERZ795053 (study PRJEB30182, sample SAMN05720284) | activated sludge metagenome | isolation source: Anaerobic digester | place: Hong Kong | collected 2014-12-17 ...
GACTCAGGACTCACCTCTCGCCATACTCCTCCCGCAGCCGCTCCAGCGCCCGCTGCACGCGCTCGCGCACCGGGTGCCCCACCGGCACCATCATCTCCAGGTCCCGCGGTGGCCGGGCCGGGTCCGCGACCGCGCGATAGACCACCTCGACCTGGATCAGGCTGTGGTTGGGGCGCGCGGGATCGACGAAGGCGCGCACCCGCACGGCGTCGAGCCCCAGCGGCCGACCGCTGACGGGGCCGAGCGTGGCGGCGTCGAACCAGTCCGTGGTGAGCCAGCCGTCGTCGGGTTCGGTGCGCACGACCGGGATCGAGTCGACGTCGAGGGCCAGCGCGAGCGCCCGGGTCGCCTCGGGGACGAACAGCTCCACCTCGAGGCGACTCGCATCGGGCACCGGCACGAGGTCGGGGCGCGTCGTCGTCGGGTAGCATCCCGCGAGGCAGGCCAGGCCCAGCAGTGCCGTCCTCACAGCCCCAGCTCCATCGGCGCGGGCGGCTCCGTCGACCAGTCGTAGAACCCGCGACCGTTCTTGCGGCCGTGGTAGCCCGCCGCCACCATCCGGCGCAGCAGCGGCGGGGGCGCGTAGCGCGGCTCGCGGAACTGGTCGAACATGATGTCCGCGATGCGCACCACCGTGTCGAGGCCGACGAAATCGAGCAGCGTGAAGGGGCCCATCGGGTGCCCCGCACCGAGGTGCATCGCGGCGTCGAGGTCCTCGACCCGCCCGAGGCCGTGCTCGAGGGCGCGCACCGCGTCGAGGAGGTAGGGGACGAGGAGGCGGTTCACCACGAACCCCGACTCGTCGCGCGCCGGGACGGGCACCTTGCCGAGGCCGCGCACGAACGCCTCACCCGTGGCGAGCACGGCGGGCGAGGTGCGCACCGATCGCACGACCTCGACGAGCGCCATCAGCGGCACCGGGTTGAAGAAGTGCAGCCCCATCAGGCGGTCGGGGTGCGCGAGCCCGACCGACTGGTCCACGATCGACAGCGACGAGGTGTTGCTCGCGAAGAGGCAGACCTTGCCGGTGACCGCCTCCAGTCGACGCCACAGGGCCTGCTTCGCCCCGAGGTCCTCGACGATCGCCTCGATCACCAGCTCGGCGGGCGCGAGCGCATCGAGGCGGGTCGAGAAGGTGATCCGTGCCAGCGCCGCGTCGCGCTCCTCCGGCGTGAGCTTGCGCTTCTCCACGAACTTGTCGAGCGACTGCTCGATCGCGGCGCGCCCGGTCTCCCACTGCCCCGGCTCCTGGTCGTGGAGCACGACCGCGTGCCCGGCCACCGCGGCGACCTGCGCGATCCCGCGTCCCATCTGGCCGGCACCGACCACGCCGACGGTCTGGATCATCGCTTCCCCTCCTCGATCGCCTTGCGGACCTCGCGCGTGATCTCGCGCACGACACCGCCGATGTCCTGTGCCAGCGCGCGGCTCCGCGCGGGGGCCGGCGGTTCGGGGCGCGGCAGCGCCGGGCGCCGCTCCAGCTCGTCCAGGGCGCGCAGCAGGCCGACCCGCGCGCGCGCCACGACGCCCCGATAGCTCCGCGCGGCCAGCCAGCCGAGCCCGAGGGTCGGGACCGCCCCCGCGAGCAGCAGCAGCGCGGGTGCCCCCACCACCACGGCGATCCCCGCCGCGGCGGTGCCGACGATCGGGAGGACCGAGGCCCCACCGACGAAGCCGGCCCGCGTCTTGTGCAGCGAGGCGATCAGGGTGACATGGCAGTAGCCATCCTCGAGGGGCGTGAGCACCGCGGTCACCAGCTGGGCGCGCTCCAGGTAGCTCGGGCCCCGGCTGGTGTCGAAGGCCGCGCGCACCTTGCGCATCGCCCCGGCGAACGAGTCGAGCCGCTCCCACGAAATGCGCGACGGGGTGGCCCGCTGGACCGCGAGGAGCTCGTGCTTCTCGAACCAGGCGGTGAGCGCCTGCCCGACCCGATCGGACTCCCCCGCCACGACCCGTTCGACCACCAGGTCGGCGGGGCCGACCGCACGATCCAGCCATCCGGTCGGCTCGCGGACGACCGCACCCTGCATCCGGGTTTCGACCAGGGCCTGGCGGAGGTGGGCTTCGGCGATGCCGACCTCGCGTCCCAGCGCGAGGATTTCCTCCTCGCTGAGCGTCTCGCCCACCTCCTGCCGCTGCGCCTGCAGTTCCGAGGCGCGCTGCAGCACGCGCTCGAAGGTGGCGCGGTCGAGGCGAACCGGCGGGCCGCTCACGCCGCGCCGACCTCGACCACGACGGCGATCCCCTGTCCGCCGCCGATGCACGCCGCACCGATGCCGATCCCGCCACCGCGCTGGCGGAGCGCGTGCAGCAGGTGGACCGTGAGGCGCGCGCCGCTGGCGCCGAGCGGATGCCCGATCGCGATCGCCCCGCCATGCACGTTGGTGCGGTCGCGGTCGAGCCCGAGCTCGCGCTCGACGGCGAGGTACTGCGCCGCGAAGGCCTCATTCACCTCGACCAGGTCGCAGTCGGCGAGCGTGAGGTGGCCCCGGGCCAGCGCCTGGCGGATGGCCGGGACCGGGCCGATTCCCATCAGCTCGGGCGGCACGCCGGCCACGCCCCAGCTCACCAACCGCCCGAGGATCGGCACGCCGGCGGTGGTCGCCTTCTCGCGCGTGGACATCACCAGCATCGCCGCGCCGTCGTTGATGCCCGACGCCGTGCCCGCCGTCACCGTCCCGTCGGGACCGGTGATCGCGGGGAGGCGCGCCAGCGACTCGGCGCTGGTGGTCGGCCGGATGTGCTCGTCGGCGGCCCAGGCGATCTCGGTCCGGGTGGCGCGGTCCCGGCGCGGGATCGGCACGACCTCATCGGCCATCACCCCGGCCGCCCAGGCCGCGGCCGCGGCGTGGTGCGAGCGCACGGCGTAGTCCTCGCACGCCGCGCGGTCGATCCCGTGCCGACGCGCGAGGTGCTCGGCGGTGTCCGACATCGCGCACCCGGCATGCGAATCGCGCAGCCCCTCGAAGAGCATGTCCTCGAGCAGCGGCGACGGACCGTACTTGATCCCCCAGCGCGCCCCGCGCACCACGTGTGGCGCCTGGCTCATCGACTCCGTGCCCCCCGCAAGCACAACGCCGGCCTCGCCGAGCAGGAGGCGATGCGCTCCCTGGATCACCGCCTCGAATCCGGAGCCGCAGAGCCGGTTCACCGTCACGGCCGGCGTCGGCACCGGGAGCCCGGAGCGCAGCCCGACATGTCGCGCGAGGTAGATCGCATCGCGCGAGGTCTGCATCGCGTTCCCGACGATGACATGATCGACCGCCTCGGCCGGGAAGCCGCCGCGCGCCAGCGCCGCGGTGCCGGCGTGCACGGCGAGGTCCGTGGCGCTGAGGTCGCGCAACGTCCCGCCGAAGCTCCCGAAGCCGGTCCGGACGGCGGCGGTGAAGACGATCTCGGTCATGTCGGCGCGAGCGCGTGACCGCACTCGGGACAATGACGCCAGCCGCGCTCCACTCCGGTGCCACAGCCACCACACGTCGGGGCGCGCTGATCGGCGCCACACGCGACGCAGAAGTTCACCGTGCGACCGGTCGGCAGCGACGCCTGGCACTGCCAGCAGGCAGGTGCGCCGGCGGCCGCCGGCGGCGGGGCGGCCCCGGACCGGCGGATCGGGATGATCCGATCATCCGGCTCCGGCTCGCCCGCCGCCGCCGCGACCTGCCCCGCGTCGGGGGCGTCCGGCGCGGGCTCGGCGGCGCGTGGCATGAGGCGGACGCCGTCGAGACGACCCAGCGTGTCGTCGGTGAAGGTGATCGTGGCGCTGCGGAGCAGCCGCAGCACGTCGAGGTCGGGCACCCGCGTCGCGAGGGTGCTCCGGGCCATCTCCGCCGCCTCCCCCGGCGCGGTCACCACCATCGCCCCTTCCTCGGCCACCAGGCGCAACACCAGCATCTCGTAGTCCTCGACGGTGTCGAGGGCCAGCGTGCGGCGAGCGACCCGGTACGGGAACGTCCGATCGAGCAGCGAGCCGACCGCGAGGTCGCCGGCGGGCGGCACCCCCTCGGCCTGGAGTTCGCTGAGCAGCACGGCCGCGAAGCGTTCGAGATCGGTCATGACACCTCCGCGAGGGCGAAGCGCTCGCCGGCGGCGAGGCGATCGGCGAGTCGGTCAAAGGCGAGGTCGGGATCGTAGCCGGCGAACTGCCCTCGCGCCTGTCGGGCCGCGAGCCACGGGGCGAACTCGCTCGCCACGATCCCCTGCGAGGTCACCTGCTCGGTGGCGGCCTTCACGGCCAGGTCGTTGGCGTACTCGTTCTTCGGGTGGCCGGCGTGCCCCCGCACCCAGGTGAATTGCGCCTCGTGGTTCGGGAGCGACTGCCAGAGCGCCTGCCAGAGCGGGAGGTTCTCGATCGCGCCACCCTTGCGCGTCCAGCCGCGGCGCTGCCATCCCGGCGCCCACTCGCGGATCCCCTTCACGAGGTACTCGGAATCGGAGACGATCACGAGCCGGAGGCGATTCCCCTTCTGCCCGAGGAGTTGCAGCGCCGCGATCGCCCCCGCCAGCGCCATCCGATTGTTGGTGGTGGCCGGGGCGTGCAGGAAGAAATCCCGCCGCTCGACGCCACGCGCGGTCCGGGTCTCGACGAGGCCGCCCGCACCGCCGGGGCGGTCCCCGGGCTGGCCGTTGCCGAGGCACGATTCATCGAGATGCAGGACGGCGATCGGGAGGGGACCGGGCATCAGCTGTCGAGGACCTGGAAGAAGTCGAGTTCGTCGAGGACGAAGACCAGCTCCTCGCCGGTCATCGCCAGGTAGGCCGCGAGGGCGTCGCGCCCCCGCTGACTGGTCAGCGTCGAGGCGACGACGACATATTCGTTGCCGCGCCGACGCAGCAGCACCCGGCGGCGGCGGCGCACGGCATGCTCCAGCTGTTCCATCCGGTCCGGCGTCCAGCGAAAGGTGCCCATGCCCATGATCCCATCCCGATGACGTCCGACTGGCTCGCACTCGGCACCGCACTGGTGCTCGGGCTGACCCACGCCCTCGAGATGGACCACATGCTCGCGGTCAGCACCTTCGTGACCCACCACCCGACGCGGCGGGCGGCCGCCGGATTCGGCGCCCGCTGGGGGCTGGGCCACTCGCTGGCGGTGGTGCTGGTCGGCACCGCCCTGCTGCTCGCGGGCGCCTCGATCCCGGCGCGCCTCGAATCGACGGCGGAAGCGATCGTCGGGGTCACCCTGATCGGCCTCGGCGCCTGGACCATCCGTGCCGCGGGGAAGGTATCGCGCGCCCCGCACCATCACCACCCGCACGACCGGGTCGAGCGGCGCGGTCCCGGGGCGGTCGGGCTCCTCCACGGCCTCGCCGGCACCGGTGGGGTGATGGCGCTCCTTCCGGCGACACTCACCGATCGGGTCACCATCGGCATCGGCTACCTGCTCACCTTCTCGGTCGGGGTGGTGGCCGCGATGACCGCCTTTGCGATGCTGGCCGCGACCCTCGTCGGCGGGGCGAACGACCGCTCGGCGGTCTGGGGGCCGCGCGTGAGCCGCGGCCTGGGCGCGCTCGCGATCGCGGTCGGCGCGTGGTGGATCGTGCGCGCGCTCGCGGGCTAGCGCGGCACCCACGCTCCCCCGAGCATCACCCGCTCGATCCGCCGGGTGCCACGGATGTCGGCGAGCGGATCGGCGCCGAGGACCACCAGATCGGCGACCGCACCCGAGCGGATGCGACCGAGCGAATCGGCGCCGAGCAGTTCCGCGCCGTGGACGGTCGCGGCCCGCAGCGCCTCGAGCGGCGAGAGGCCGGCCCCGACCAGCAACTCCATCTCGAGGTGAACCCCCGCCCCGGGGACCAGCAGCTGGTTCGAGGCATCGGTCCCGGTGGCGATCCGCCCGCCCCGGGCGACGAACCGGCGGATGAACCAGTCCTGGCGCGGGCGGGCGGCCCGGAAGTCGGCGAAGTCGCCCGCCGTCCAACCGGCCCGGGCGATCATCCCCGCGACGTCCCAGTTCGTCCGCGCGCTGTCGGGCACCACCCCAAGATCCGAGCGATGGTACACGCTGCTGTCGTCGAGTCGCGCGAACGTGTCGTGCAATCCGAGCGTCGGCACGAGGATCACTCCCGCTCCGGCCAGCGCGTCGGCGATGACTCCAAGCTCGGTGGTGTCGGCCCAGATCCAGGCCCGCTCGAAGGCAGTCCACCCGGTGAAGAATCCCTCGCGATGCGCCGCCTCGAGTGCCGCTCCGTCGGAGGTCGCTTCGGGGACCCCGCTCAGGTGCTCGATCGAGGTCACCCCGAGGCGGGCGGCCGTCACCGCATCGGTCAGCCCGAGATGGGCCGCCACCGGCAGCCGTCGCGGTCGCGAGGCGGCCATCACGGACTCGAGGAGCGGCGGCGTCACCCGCGTGTACACCTTGACCCAGCTCGCACCGGCCGCCACGAGCGAGTCCAGCACCGGGGCGATCCGCGAGGTGTCGGCGATCGGCTCGGCGTCCGGATAGGTGGTCGGGACGCCGTCGAGCATGGCGATGGCGAGGTAGCGACGCGGCGCCGATGCGGGCATCGCCAGCAGCGCGGCGGCCAGTGGCCGACCACTGTGCAGGTCGCGCACGGCGGTCACGCCCCACTGCAGGGAGGCGCGCACACCCCAGGGCTGCAGGTGCGCATGGGCGTCGATCAATCCGGGGATGATCCACCGACCGTCCAGCGGCTCTTCCCGGGCACCGCGCGGGACCGGCAGCACGTCGCGCATCCCGACGCTGACCACATGACCGTCGCGAATCAGCACCACCGCGTCCGGAACCGTCCGGCCGGACACGACGTCCACGACCGTGGCGCCGGTGAGGGCGAGGACGCCCTCGCCGGGTGGTGGGCCGCTGCTGCAGGCGGCCACCACCACGAGCGAGAGCGCCGCCAGTCTCATCGGCGCTTGGCGGCGGACTTCCGGGAGCTCGCCTTCTTCGCGGTCTTCTTCGGCGCGGCCTTCTTCGCCGCCTTCTTCGGCGCGGCCTTCTTCGGTGCGGCCTTCTTCGGTGCGGCCTTCTTCGGTGCGGCCTTCTTCGCGGCCTTCTTGGGCGCGGCCTTCTTCGCCGCCTTCTTCGGTGCGGCCTTCTTCGCCGCCTTCTTGGGCGCGGCCTTCTTCACCGCCTTCTTCGGCGCGGCCTTCTTCGCCGCCTTCTTCGGTGCGGCCTTCTTCGCTGCCTTCTTCGGTGCGGCCTTCTTCGCCGCCTTCTTCGGTGTCGCCTTCTTGGTCGCCTTCTTCGGCGCAGGCTTCGTCGCGGGTTCGGCGGCGGCCTTCGGTGCGGCCGCTGGCTTCGCGGCCTTCTTCGGGGAGGCCTTCCGAGATGCCTTCGGCTTCGACGGGGTCGCGGCGGGGCGCACCGGGCGCTTCTTCGGCTTCGGTGCGGGAACCGTTCCCGGCGCCGGCTCCGGGATGTCGAGGAGGAGCGAATTGGACGGCTTGGCCGAGGGCTGGTTGGCGAGCGGCCCCCGGAAGTCCAGCAGCGAACCTTCAGGCATCGGGTGCTCCTGGTGGTGCGGTCGGTGTCCCCGACCAGGGGAGGGTCCCGGTCGGCCGGCGCGGCGCGCCGTTATGGGTGTCCTGCGCTATTATATGTCGCGTTCTCCATCCGCTTCTGCAAGGTGTCCCGACGCGCATGCGCGCCCTCTGCCTGACCGCCACCGGCGGCCCCGACCACCTCGCGCTCCTCGACCTCCCCTCCCCGGCCCTGACCGCCCCGGATCAGGTCCGGATCGGCATCCGGGCCGTCGCGCTCAACCACCTCGACCTCTGGGTCGCGGAGGGGCTCCCGGCGGTCCCCATTGCCACCTTCCCCCACGTGGTCGCCGCCGATGGCGCCGGCGTGGTCCTCGAGGTCGGCTCGGCGGTCACCGGGCTGCGGGTGGGCGATCGGGTCGTCATCAATCCCGGCATCTCCTGCGGGACCTGCGAGGCGTGCACCTCGGGAGAGGAGGTGTTCTGCCGGGCATTCTCCCTCCTCGGCGAGCATCGCCCGGGCACCGCAGCCGAGGAGGTCGTGCTCCCGGCGCGCAACGTCGTCCCGATCTCCGGCGAGTGGAGCTGGGCGGAGGCCGCCGCGTTCGGCCTCTCGAGCGTGACCGCCTGGCGGATGCTGACCACCCGCGCGCGGCTCGCGGCCGGGGAGACCGTCCTCATCTGGGGGATCGGTGGCGGCGTTGCGCTTCAGGCACTCCAGATCGCCCGGCACCTCGGCGCCAGGGTCGCGGTGACGTCGTCCTCTCCCGGGAAGCGCGAACGGGCCCTGGCCCTCGGCGCCGAACTCGCCCTCGACCACGGCGGTGACGTCGAGGTGCCCTCGGCGGTGAAGGCCCACTTCGGTCACGGGGTGGACGTGGTGGTGGATTCCGTCGGCGCCCCGACCTGGTCGCGCTCCTGCCGCGCGCTCCGTCCCGGCGGACGCCTGGTCACGTGCGGGGCGACCGGCGGCCCCGAGGTCGCCCTCGACCTCCGACGGCTCTTCTGGTTCCAGTGGTCGCTGCTGGGGAGCACGATGGGTACCACGCGCGAGTTCGCCGAGATCGTCGAGCTCGGCAACCGTGGCCTGCTGCGCCCGATCATCGACCAGGTCTTCCCCCTCGCCGCGGGGGGCGATGCCTATCGCCGCCTCGCCGAGGCCGCCCAGTTCGGCAAGCTGGTCCTCGAGGTCACCCCGTGAACGACATCCTCCAGCGCATCCTCGCCTCGCTCCAGCGCATCGCCGAGGTGGCCCCCGCCCTGCTCGGCGCCGGGGTGATCTTCTTCGCCGGCTACTTCCTCGCCCGCGCCCTCGAGCGCTGGGTCGATGCGTGGCTGGCCCGGATGGACTTCAACCGGATGGCCGAGGCGGGCGGCCTCCGCGAGGCGGTCGACCGGACCGGGGCACGGCTCGACCCGGTCCACGCCGTCGGCAAGCTCGCCTTCTGGCTGGTGATGCTCCTCGTCATCATGCTCGCCTCCGCGGCACTCGGACTCGAGAGCATCAACCAGATGTTCGGCATCATGATCGCCTTCATCCCGTCGCTCATCACGGCGATCGTGGTGATCGTCCTCGGGATGGTGATCGGCGAGTTCCTGCGGGGGGTGATCCTCGCGTCGGCGGGCACCGTCGAGGGCGTGCCGGTCCTCGCGAACGTCGCGAAGGGTGCCGTGGTGCTGATCGCGATCTTCATGGCGCTGGAGCAGGTCGGCGTCGCGCAGGAGATCGTGGTGAGCGCGTTCACCCTCATCCTCGGCGCCGTGGCCCTCGCGGTCGGCCTTGCCTTCGGCCTCGGCAACGCCGGACTCGCGGGGGAGATCGTCCGGCGCTGGTACGAGTCACGCCAGGGGCGCAATCGCCCAGAGGCCCCGCCGCCCGCGGATCAGGGCGTGGGCGACGTCGGCGGCGGCGAGGGAATCCGGTAGCGGAGCAGGCGCACCCCGGCGGGGTTCTGCTCGCCCATGAGGATCTCGGTCTCCGTGATCCCGAGCGCGATGCCATAGCTCGGCACCTCGACGCTCATCCGCCACCCGATGCTATCGGCCACCTGGAAGGTGCGGACGCTGTCGTTCGCGACCGCACTCTTGAACAGCCAGACCGTCCCGTCGGCCTGGGCGAACGCCCGCTCGAACGCCGGCTTCACGAGCGCGAACGGGATGATCGCGGCGTTGGGGCGGTTCTCCTCCGGATACCGATTGATGTGCATCTGGCGATCCATCTCCTCGACCGGAATGATCGGGTCGGGAAGTGGCCGGGTGCGCGTGGCCGCGGCGCCCGAGGGAGGGAACCAGAACACCTGATTCTGGTTGACCCGCGCGACCCAGACCGTGCCGTCACGCAGCACCCCCCAGCGATCCCGACCCGACAGCGCCCGCGGCTCGAGCCGGATCCGACCATCGCGATCGACCTCGGCGAGATCGGGCGGGGCAAGCTGGGCGACGGTGTCGAACCGGGCCATCAACGGATCGCTCCGCACGATCGCCGTGCTGTCGCGCACCCCGCGGCCGTCCGGGCCCGGCCGGGGAGGCACCTCGAAGTACCACTGCCCGGCGGCGTCGCGCGCCCGCGGGAAGGCGCCCCCGAGCGCCGCGGGGGTCGGGACCGCGTCCACCCGCCGGCCATCGGCGGTCCAGGCCGTCACCCGCCGAAGGCCCCAGTCGGCGACGAAGATCGTATCGCCATTCGCGAAGAGCACCGAGGCCCCCGGCACCTCCTCCGGCGTGATCCCGGGATACGGTGTCGCGGTCCCCGTCCCGAAGTCGGCGAGCAGCACCGCCCCTTCCTCGATCCCGAGCACCACCCAGAGACTGTCGCTGCGCGCGGCGGCATGGGAGACATGCACCACCGGTGCGAGCACGGTATCGGGCAGGAGCGTGGCCTGGTACGTCGGTGGCGGCGGCGTCGGGCCGGCCGAGCAGGCGATCCCGGCGGCGGCAAGGAGGGCTGGGAGTGTTCGCATGTCGGAAGATACCCGGACGGTCCTGCAACGGTGGCCCGACGCGGGGCATCTGAGGGGAAGTGAGACCTGCGAGGACGACATGGTGCTGCAACGCGTGGCGGAGGACATCGACACCTTCCTGGTCCTCGACGACCAGGGCCGACCGATCGGTCGCATCCGGGCGTCGACGCTCGACCTCGACGGCGCCCCACCGAGCGATACGGTCTACCTGACCCCCTCGGTCACGGGCTGAGCAGCGAGGGTCCGCCCCGCCCAGGTCACGATCGCGGAGAGCACCGCGGCCGAGACCTGGCGCGAGGGGAGGACCAGGTAGAGCGCCGGATCACCGACGGGATCATCCAGCAGCAGGTGATTCACGTCGTCGAAGACCCGCACCTCGACCGGTGCCCCGCGCGCGCGCAGCGCCTCGGCGAGCTCGAACGCCTGCCCCACCGGCACCTGCCGATCGGTCACCCCGTGCACCACGAGCGCCGGGATCCGCAACCGACGCGCCGTGCGCGCCGGCTCGAGCCGGAGCAGGGCGCGCAGCGGTGGCGAGTCCGCGGCCACCACCTCCAGCGCACGTCCCGCCTCGCGAACGAGCGAATCGACGAGCGCCTCGCGGCGCACACTCGCGGAGTCGCGCACCAGCCGTTCGGCGCCGTAGCGCTGCTGGGCCGCGAGGATCTCGCGTCCACTGCGCGCCGAGGCGGAGAGCAGGATCAGGGCCGCGGGATCGCTCCCCTCCGCCGCGGCCTCGAGGGCCACGAGCGCCCCCTCGGAGTGCCCGAGGAAGCCGACCGACGTGGAGCGCACGTCCGGCTGCCGTCGGAGCCACGCCAACGCCGCTCCCGCGTCGCGCGCGAGGTCGGCGATCGTCGCCCGGGCGTAGTCCCCGCTCGACGCCCCGACGCCACGATCGTCGAGTCGCACCGAGGCGACCCCTGCACGGGCCAGCGCCTCGGCGATCTCCCGAAGCGGGCGATACCCGCTCATCATCGTCGCGTCGCGATCCTGCGCTCCCGACCCGGAGAGGAGGACGAGCGCGGGCACCTGCCCCGCGTGGTCGCCGGGCAGGGTGAACGATCCGCCCAGCCGGGTTCCATCGGCGAGGGTGAGCGCGACCTCCTCGACCGTGAAGGTCGCCTCCCGACCGGGGAGGTAGTTCCGCGGCCGCGGCGGCCACGGGGTCGACGGGTCCAGCGGGCGATACGCCAGCGCCGGCGTGGCGTCGAGCGACCGGGCTCCCTCGACCGTGCCATCGGGCCGGTGGGCCACGATCAGGTCGTGCCAACGCAGGTGCGACCAGAGCGAATCGCCACCGGTCCCGGTCACCACGAACTGGAGCGTGTCGAGCAGCGCACCGGTGGGGCCCACCGAGAGGACCGGCTGCTGCACCAGGGACGCCTGGTGCCCCCGCAGCGCGGGGTCGGCCAGCAGCCGCCGCTCGACCAGCGCGAGCGAGGCGGGCAGGAACGGGATCGTGCCGATCGGCACGACCAACCGATCGGTGACCTCGCCGGTCACCGCGTCCCGCACCGTGGCGATCGAATCGCGCACCACGACCTCATGCGAGAACGACACCCCCGCGACCCCCTCCGGCGCCGGGTCGTAGGAGGTGAAGGCGAGTCGTTCGGTCCCGCTCTCGGGATCGGTGTCGGCGATCAGGTGGAACCAGGCGTGGCCATCGCGCGTGATCAGCGCCTCGGTGCGGTCGCCCCAGCGCACCCAGCGCTCGACCGCCACCGTGTCCTGCAGCGCCGAGACCAGCGCGAAGGCCGAACGCACCGGCGCCTGGGCGCCGAGCAGGCCGGGGACGACGAGGGCGAGGGCGAAGACGCGACGCATGGCGAAGTCTATCGCCGCGTCCCGCCTCGGGCTCAGGGCACCGGGGCGAGGGTTCGCGGCACGGTGACCCGTCCGACCATGTTCGCATCGGAGCCGTACCAGATGCTCCGGGTCGCCGGGTCGTACACCATGTGCCGGATCGTGTTCGCCCCCTCGACGCCGACCGGGCGGTTCACCACGAACTGCTCCGACGACGGGTCGAAGCCGATCATCCGGTTCGGCCGGGGACCGGTCTCGACATACCAGAGCCGTCCCTGGTCATCACTCGTCATCGCATAGGGCCGCGCCTGGGCGCCGCTCGGCGAGGCGAACTCGCGCACCTCCCCCGTCGCCGGATCGAGACGCCCGAGATAGCCGCGGAGGTAGTCCACGTACCAGATCGTGCGGCCGTCACCGCCGAGCGCGATCCTCCGGGGACGGCTTCCCTCGGGCAGCTCGTACTCGCGCAGCGTCAGGGTGGCCGGATCGATCATCGCGATCTTGTTGGTGCCGAACTCGCAGAAGAACGGACGGCCCGCCGCATCGATCACGATCCCGTATGGCCGGGTGCCGCGACCCACCTCGATCAGGTCGATCGCCCCGGTGGCCATCGTCAGCCGTCCGACGTAGCCCGCCTGCTGGGCGGTGAAGAAGATGTGCCCCTTGCCGTCGAAGGTGAGCGTGTGCGGATCGCGCACCGCCGGGTCGGGCATCGGGTAGCGGGTGATCTCCCCGGTGGCGGGATCGTAGCGGCCGATCATCCCGTTGGCGTTCCCGGCGTACCAGACCCGTCCCTGGGCGTCCACGATCTGGTTGTGGGGATGGGTCCCCTCGTCGATCTCCACCCGATCGAACGAGGCGGTCGCCGGGTCGAACACCGCGAGGTAGTTGCCCACCTGACCGACGAACCAGATCTGACCATCGGGCGCGACGTACGGATCGCGCGGACGGCTGTTGGCCCACGGTACCGTCCACTCGTTGACCGACGGGGTGGCGGACTGGCCAGTGACCACCACGCCGGGTCCGGCGACGACGACGGCGGCAAGAAGCGTGAGGATGGGGCGCTTGGGCATCTGCACGACTCCGGAGGTGCGGGTTGGCAAAACCTACGCAGGATCATCGGCCCCGGTTGCCGACGAGCCGGCCGCATCGAGCAGGGCGGCGAGGTCGAGCGGATCGGTTCGCATCGCCAGCTCCCCGCTCGGGCCCACCGGCCACTCGGTCCGGGGACGATCGACATAGAGCTCGATCCCGTTCCCGTCGGGATCCCGCAGGTACACCGCCTCGCTGACGCCGTGGTCGGCCGCCCCCTCGAGCGTGACCCCGGCGTCGAGGACGCGACGCACCGCCCGGGCGAGGTCGCTCCGGGTCGGGTAGAGGATCGCCACGTGGTAGAGCCCGGTGCTGCGGCGCGGCGGCGGGGGCGCCCCGGCGGATTCCCAGGTGTTCAGGCCGATGTGATGGTGGTAGCCGCCGGCCGAGAGGAAGGCCGCCTGGCGACCGTAGCGTTGGGTGAGCTCGAAGCCGAGGACCCCGTGGTAGAAGGCCAGGGCGCGGTCGAGGTCGGCGACCTTGAGGTGGACATGGCCGATCGAGGCGCCTGGGGGGACCCGGTAGGCGGCATCGGCAGCGGTGCGATCATGATCCATGGCGAGCTCCGTAATTGATATACTTATATGTATCACTATAGTATTACCACGCAATGACCAGCTCTTCCAACCGATTCGACGTCCGCGATCTCATCGCCGGCATCGCCGCCGCGCTCGATGCCGACGATCCCATCCCCATGTACCACCAGATCGCCTCCGTGGTTCGCCGGTTGATTGCCTCGGGCGAGCTTCCGATCGGCGCCGAACTCCCGTCGGTCCGGGCAGCGGCCGACCGACTCGGGGTGCACTACCATACCGTCCGGCACGCTTGGGAGACGCTGGCCTCCGACGGGGTCGTCTCGCTCCGGCGGGGCCGCGCCGGTCGCGTGATCCGGGCCCCGGCGGACCGGGGAGGGTGGCGTGCCTCGCCTGGGGAGGCGGGCGACGCGCCGCGGACGACCGCGTGGGTGGTGGCCTCCTCGCTCCGGGAGTCCTCGGTTCTCGCCGAGCAGGTGGGGGCCGCCTGGGATGTCACCGCGGCGGCCTGGCCGCTGGGCGCACCTCCCCCGCCGCCCGGGACGATCCTCCTCGTGGGCGGCCACGACCCGCTGCCATGGCCATCGCGGGCCGACGAGACCCACCTCATGGGGGTGGTCCTCGATCGCGGTGCCCTGACCGGGGTGCGGCGTGCCGCCGAGCTGCTGGGAGTGGCCCGGGTGCTGGTGACCGGGGAGTCCACTGGCGCGGCCAGTGACCTGCTGCGCCAGCTGCCCCGGATCGGGCTCCGCGCCGAGCCCTGGTCGGGGGCGGGGTTTCCCGCCAAGGGGGAGCGGACCGGTGCGGTGACGCTCGTCCTTCCCGGTGGGGGTGCCGCGGTCCCGGCGGACGCCCGGACCGACCCGCGGGTGGTCGTGCTGGAGCCGGTGGCGGCTCCGGGTCCGCTGGCGCGGATCGCGACGGCGGCCGGGTGGCGGCAAGCCGACAACGAACGCGGCCCACCACGCTGAGGTGATGGGCCGAAGGCGCCGGCCGGAATCGAACCGGCGAATGGAGGTTTTGCAGACCTCTGCCTTACCACTTGGCTACGGCGCCGAGACGGGGATTCTAGCGGAGGCTGTGGCGCGGAACAACGCGCCGCGGTCCGGAGACGGGGCCACGAGGGCCCGTCAGGGCTCGATCGACGCCAGCGTGACGCGCAGGAAGCGCTCGACCTCGGGCTCGAGCGTGAGCCGGATCGAGCGGTCGTACGTCGCGCGGTACTTCAGGAACGCGTCGCCCTTGCGGAAGAGATAAAGGAACGACGCATGGGATTGGCCCTGCCTTCGCATCGTGAGTTCCCCCTTGAACCCGGCGTGGATGGTGCCGTCCTCGGCCGTGATCTCGACCGGGCCCTCCCCGTCCACGCTCACCTCCATCTCGCGCGACTGCTCGGCGTACTGCCGCACGCCCTGCCAATCGACCTCGAACTGACTCTTGAGCAGGTCCTCGGGCGCATCGGTCGGCGCAGGGTAGACGTAGATCGAGATCTCCGCCCGGAGCCCCTGGGCCATGTACGACACACCCATCCCCAGCGCGGGATCGGGATAGCGCGTGATGCGCGTGGCGGCGAACGGCCCGACATCTTCGGGGAATCGCACGCCGAGGAGTGCAGCCTGACCGGGCGCCACGCGGAGGGTGTCCTGTGCCGGGAGTGGCGTGAGGGCGAGCATCGCGAAGCAGAGCAGAGTCGGAAGTCTGGGCACGGGATGTCCTAGGGGGAGAGAGCGCGAAGGTACCGCCCCGACGCAGGGGCCGCCAGCCCGATCGCGCGGCATCCTGCAGCTATCCCGCCACCACATAGGCCTCCATGGCGAAGTACTCCGCCAGGCCGAGCCGATCGAGGATCGCGGCGGTCTCCTTGTTGCGATGCTCGACCCGCTGCCAGAACTCGCGATCGTCCTGGCCGGGGAACGGCGCGGAGTCCTTCTGGGACTGGTGCTTGAAGATCGCCTGGATCTTGAGCCGCAGTTCCTCCTGGGCGAGCGGCACGAGCCAGGTCGCCTCGGTGACCGGCCATTCCTGCCACGCGCCGCGATAGAGCCAGACCTCGGGTCGCTCCGATCCCTCCGGATAGGTCTCCGCGAGCGCGGCGTCGATGGCGTCCTTGCAGAGCCGGTGCGTGCCGTGCGGATCCGACAGGTCGCCGGCCACCAGCACGAGATCGGGCCGCACCTCCTCCAGCAGGGCGCGCACCACCGCGACGTCGTCCGGTCCGATCGGATTCTTCTTGACCGCGCCCGTCTGGTAGAACGGCAGGTCGAGGAAGCGGCCCCCCTCGCGCGGGATCCCGAGGGTCTCCAGCCCGCTGATCGCCTCTCCCTCCCGGATGATCCGCTTCAGGTCCTGCACCTCGGCCGAGTCGACCTCGCCCGGGCGCTTGGCGGCGAGGAAGGCGCGCACGTTCGCCGCGAGCGAGTCGACCTTGCGGCGCGCGAGGCGCTCGTCGGCGGCGAGCCGCTCGAGGATCTCCACGTAGCGCAGCACGTCGTGATCGAAGACGGCGATGTTCCCGCTCGTCATGTAGGCGACGACGATCCGGTTCTCGTTGAGGTGCAGCTTGCGGAGGATGCCGCCGGCACTGATCACGTCGTCGTCCGGATGCGGCGAGAAGCAGACGACGGTCTTCTTCTTCGGCAGCTTCGAGCGCCCGCGGATCCGGGACCCCAGCGCGTTGAAGACCAGCCCGTTGATCACTCCGGGGGCTCCATGGCGCGCGAGGAGCGGCGAGAGATGGTGCTCGACGTAGTCCTGCTCGGTGAGCTTGAGGATCGCCCGACCGGTGGTGAGCGAGAGCCACACGACGGCGCGCACCTCGAGTTCCGGGGTCCACGCCACCTCGTCGAGCAGCCACGGCGTCGCCACGCGGGTGAGTTCGGCGGCGGCCGCCTCGTCGGCATGCACCGTGACGGCCGGGTGCCGCTGAAGGAAGGTCGCGGCGACGGCGTGATCGATCTCGCCCTCGATCGCCCGGCGCAGGATCGCCGCCTTGTGCTCGCCGGTGGCGAGCAGCAGGATCTCGCGGGCCTCGAGGATCGTCGCGACGCCCATCGTGATCGCCTGGCGCGGCACGTTCTGCTCACCGAAGAAGTCGGCGGCCGCGTCGCGGCGGGTCACGGTGTCGAGCGTGACGAGACGCGTGCGCGAATCGACCCCCGAGCCCGGTTCGTTGAACCCGATGTGGCCGGTCTTCCCGATGCCGAGGAGCTGGATGTCGATCCCGCCGGCGGCGCGGATGCTCGCCTCGTAGCCGCGGCACGCGGCGGCGATCTCGCCGCGCGGGATGTCGCCCGGCGGCACGTGGCACCGGGCGGGATCGAGGTCGACCAGGTCGAAGAGGTGCTCCCGCATGAAGCGGCGGTACGAGTGGATCGACTCCGGATCCATCGGCCAGTACTCGTCGAGGTTGAAGGTCTCGACGCCGGCGAAGGAGAGCCCCTCCTCGCGATGCATGCGCACCAGTTCCCGATACACGCCGACCGGCGTCGAGCCGGTCGCGAGCCCGAGCACCGCCGGACGACCCTCGGCCGCACGGGCCCGGATCAGGTCGGCAATGCGCGTCGCGACCGCCCGGGCCAGCGCATCGGGTGGGTCGAGGATCTCGACCGGGAGGCGTTCCAGGCGTCGGAGCGGGTCGGTGGCGGGGAGGTCGTGATGCATCATTGGAACATAAGGCCCCGCCCGGGGGCGACCGCCGCCTAGGGCTTCGGGAAGCTCACCGTCACCGTCTCGCGTCGACCCGCACGGATGACCAGCCATGCCTGGCTGCTTCCCGGCGTGCGGGTGGCGAACTTCGCCCACCCCTCGGGACTGGTGATGTCCTTGCCGTCGATGGCGAGCACGGTGTCGCCGACCATCAACCCGGCCCGCGCCGCGACGCCGCCCTCGCTCACCGAGGCAACTTCCCACGGCCGCCCGAAGACGTAATGCGGGTTGTTCAGCGTGCACTCGGCGCAGTTGATCCCCACGCCGAGGAGTGGAAGGCGGGGTCCGTCCAGCAGCTCGCCCACGTCGAGCTGGGGCGACTGTCCGGCGGCCGTGGCGAGCGGGGCGAGCAGGAGGACCAGCGCGGGGGCGAGCGATCGCATCGACGACTCCGGGGTTGGGGGGCAGCATGCCGGTGGGGAGGGCACCATCCACCATAGACGTGCAGAGCGGGCCAATCGTTGCAGCGGGAATCGTCGGTCGGTGGGGTCAGAGTCCGGCAAGGATCGCCCCCGAGGGACTCCCCCGTCCCGTCCGCCCGCCTAGCTTGGCCAGCCAGACGCCTCTCGAGGAGATCCGATGGTCCGACGTCGTCCCCGGTCAGTTCGCGCCGCCTCGTGCCTTGCCCTCATCGTCGGGGTGGCGCACACGGCAGGCGGCCAGGCCGCCACGATCCCGCCCGACACCGTCGTCACCGTGGTCGACGGCGATTCGATCCCGGGCTTCGGCGCGGTGGGTGGCGTCGCCCTCGACGCCCTCGGCTACGTGTACCATGCGAACTTCCGCAACGAGCTCTGGCGCTACGCCCCGGGCGGGGAAGCCACCCTGGTCGCCCGCGGGCTCTACGGGGCCTCGGGCAACGCTGTCGGACGACGGGGCGAGGTGTACCAGTCGAGCTTTCACGGGCACACGATCTCCCGGATCGGCCGGGACGGCACCGTGGAGACATACGCCGACACCGGGCTCAACGGCCCGGTCGGGATCGCGGTCGCGGAGGGCGGCGACCTCTACGTGGTCAACTGCAGCGGCAACACGATCTCCCGGATCGACCCGACGCGCGTGGTCCACCACTTCGCCAGCAGCCCGCTCTTCGCGTGCCCCAACGGGATCACCCGGGATGACCGCGGCGACCTGTACGTCGTGAACTTCGGCAACTCGCTGGTGCTGCGCGTCACGCCGGATGGCCAGGTCACCCGATTCGCGGACATTCCGGGGGCCAGCGGCAACGGGCACATCACCTTCGGGCGCGACGGCTTCTACGTGACCAAGTTCCGCGGGCATCAGGTCTTCCGGCTCGAGCGCGACGGCAACTCGCGAGTGATCGCCGGCACGGGGACCCAGGGGCACCGGGACGGTCCGGCGACGGAGGCGCTCCTGAGCCAGCCCAACGGGATCGCCTACGCGCCGACGACCAACGAGCTCTGGATCAACGAGCTGGTCTCGGGGAATGGGGTCCAGGGGGGGCCGGCTCGGGCCGTGCTGCGCCGGATCCGCCTGATCGGGCTCAGCGATGTCCTCGCGGCCGCCCCGGCCGGCGTCCCGGCGATGACCGCCGCGTACCGGGCCTACCGCGACGCACGCCCGGGTGAGGGGACCGCGGCGGCCGCGATCGCCCATGCCTATGGCTACCTCTCCGGTCAGCGGGTCGCGGAGGCGATCGCCCTCTTCCGCCTCAATGCGGAGGATCACCCCAAGGACCCGACCAGCCAGTACCAGCTCGGCGAGGCGTACCGCTTCACCAACCAGCCGGCCCTCGCGGCGGGGCAATACCGGAAGGCCCTCGCCATCGACCCGAATCACGCGCTCGCCGGCCAGCGCCTGGCCGCCCTGGAGGCGAACCGCTAGGAAAGCGCACCCCCGGGAACCCGCGCCCCGGGGTCGGTGGTTTTTCTTGGGAGACCGCTCCCCCGCGGCTCGCCAAGCCGGAGCCTTCCGATGCCATGCAATGAATCGATGACCGATCGTGGATTGCGCGTCCTCGCCGGGATCGTCCTGCTCGCCCTCGGCTGGGGCGGCTACGTGACCGGCACCCTGGGCACGATCATGAAGTGGGTCGGGTTCGTCCCGGTCCTCACCGGGCTGGTCGGGTTCTGCCCGCTGTACGCCGTGATCGGCTACAACGGCTGCAAGCGAGCGGCCTGAGCCGGGCGCAACCGTGGAGCTGTCGGCCCCGTGCGGTCAGGTGCGGGGCCGGCAGAGGGCCGGGTCGTCGTTCGGCACCGTCCAGCCGTCATAGGCCATCCGCCAGGCGCCGTCCGGCCCCTGTCGCCAGATGACCGTGTAGCAGCCGCTGGACCACGGCGATTCGGCCTCGCTGCCGCGATCGGGCCGGTCGTGCCATCGCCCCATTTCCAGCACCACGGAATCCGCCAGCATCTGGCGATGCGTCGGCTCGAGCCGATGGCCGAGCTTGCTCCCGGCACGCGGGCGCCAGAACCGCTGGACCCGGCCGTCGCCGGTGACGACTGCCCCCGTTGGCAGGTGCAGCACCGCGTCCGCCGTGTAGCTGTTGGCCATCGTGGCGCTGTCGCCGGCGATGAACGCCGCCGAGAACGCCTGGTTGGCGGCGTCGAGTCGCGCGGCGATCGCGGTGGGGATCGTGTCGGCCTGCACGGCGAGGAGCATCAGCAGCGGCATCAGCATGTCAGGTCCTCTTCGGGATCTCGGGATCCGCGACCCGACGGTCGCGGGTGA
>ERZ795053.2879-NODE-2879-length-20232-cov-15.950389_pt1 | contig 20232 bp, 18 predicted proteins | sample MGYA00375137_ERZ795053 | MGnify/ENA primary metagenome ERZ795053 (study PRJEB30182, sample SAMN05720284) | activated sludge metagenome | isolation source: Anaerobic digester | place: Hong Kong | collected 2014-12-17 ...
GCCGATCCGGCCGAGGCGGTGTGCGAGACCTGCGATATGGGTGAAGACGCCTAGGCGCCTGCGGGCGTCAGATCAGGACGCCGAACAGCCAGATCATGAACTGGACGAACAGGCCGGTGAGAATCAGGATTACCAGGGTCGCCATCCAGCGGCCGCCGAGGTTCAGCAGCAGACCGGCCAGGAAGCCCACAACGGCCATCAGGCCAAGCGACACGGCCCAGTGGATGCCGATGGCAATGGCGAGAACAGCGTGGCCAATCATCAGGGCGATGATCAGGCTGCCCCACGTACCGCCCTTGAGGAAGCCATCCCAGGTGGCTTTCTGAGCGTGGATGTCCATGTCTCCGTGGTGGTATTCGCTGGCGGCCATGAAAGGGCTCTCCCCGTGAAATTCGTGCTGCCTGCGGTATTATCGAAGGCGGGCCAAGGGTCAAGCGCGTCATAGCGCCCTCATCCCGGCAAAGTGCAGCCTAATTGAGGGGGCCTTTCGGCTTTGGCACGGGGGGCGTGAACGCAGCCGGCAGCGGCGCAGCCGGGACCCCCTCCTCCTTCAGCGCCTCGCGCTCCTCTTCCGTGGTCTCGCCCCAGATTGGACGTTCGGCCTGCTCGCCGTAGAACATGGAGCGGGCTTCCTCGGCGAAACCGTCGCCGACATAGTCGAAATTCTCGGCGACAAGCTGGCGTGCCTTTGCGGCGAAGGCGGCGAACTCCTGCTCGGGATCCTGCTGCGCCTCCCGGCCCTTCGTGGTCTTTACGGCCGGGGCCATGATCTGCTTTTCGATGCGCGAGGAGTTGCAGGCAGTGCAGCGCACCTGCCGCTTCTCCTTCTGGGTGTCATAGGCCGACGAGGAGGCGAACCACGCCTCGAAATCCTCGCCACAGGCCTTGCAGTGGAGCGCATATCGGATCACCGGACAGCCCTCTCAGGTCACGGCGACGCCAGGAGCGGGTCGAGCTTGCCCGCGCGTTCCAGCGCCATCATGTCGTCGCAGCCACCGATGTGGTATTCGCCGATAAAAATCTGCGGGAACGTGCGTCCGCCATTCGAGCGCTGGACCATCTCGGCCTTTTTCTCCGGGCTCATCCCGGCGTCGATTTCCTCGAATTCCACCTGCTTCTCGCGCAGCAGCGAGACGGCCCGCGAACAGTACGGGCAGAACTGACGGGTATAGATCGTGACCTTTGCCATCGGGCGCTCCTTGGAACCGTTACAGATATTATATGGTGACGTCGGTTTCCCGGACAACGCGCGCAAGCACCAGGACGTCGACATGCCGCGCCCCTGCCCGCTTCAGGGCACGGGTGCACGCCGACAGGGTCGTCCCGGTGGTCAGCACGTCGTCGACCAGCAGGACGCGTTTACCCTGTACAAGCCCGGCCCGGCGGCGGCCGACCTCGAAGGCGCCGGCCACATTGCGGCGGCGGGCGCGTGCCGAGAGACCGCCCTGGCTCGCGGCTGACGAGGGATCGGGGCGGCCAGAGGAAATCGGCGGCGCGGCGCAGAAAGGCCTTTGAACGGACCCGCTGCTGCTCCATATCGCGTGCCATGACGCCTTCCGGCTCCCCCGTTAAACCCCCGCCACGTGTCTTCGACCGTGATCGTGTTGCGCGCAACCGTGATCGTGCGGCCGGTTCGTATGACCATTATGCGTTCCTCAAGGAGCGTGTGTCGAGGGACCTCGCCGACCGCGTGCTCGACACGCCGCGACCCTTCGAGCGCGGCCTCGACCTCGGCTGCCATGACGGTCGGCTCGCGGCCCTCCTGGCCGGGACCGGCCGGGTCGGGGGGGTGGAGGCGAGCGATGCGTCGGCGGCCATGGTGGCCAGCGCACAGGCCGCAGGCCTCGACGCCTTCGTGCTGGACGAGGAAACGCCGGAGATCCCGGCCGGGCGCTACGACCTGATCGTATCGGCCCTGTCGCTGCACTGGGTGAACGACCTGCCCGGCACGCTGGTGCGCATCCGGCAGGCCCTGAAGCAGGACGGCCTGTTTCTCGGCGCGCTCTACGGCGCCGGCACGCTGGCGGAGCTGCGCGAGTGCCTGATGGAAGCCGAGACGGAGCTGACCGGAGGGGCCTCGCCCCGCCTGTCACCCCTGCCCGGCCTGAAAGACATGGCCGACCTGATGCAGCGGGCGGGCTTTGCCCTGCCTGTCGCCGACCGGGACACGGTCGTGGTGCGTTATCGTGAGCCGGCGCGGCTGCTGGCCGACCTCAAGGGGATGGGCGAGCGCAATGCGCTTGCCTCCGGCATGATCCGTCCCCTGCCGCGGCGCGTGTTGATGCGGGCGCTTGAACTCGCCCATGAACGGCACAGCGACCCGGACGGGCGTGTGCGGACGACGTTCGAAATTGTGCATGTATCGGGCTGGGCGCCCGCACCCGGCCAGCCGAAACCGCTGAAGCCGGGGTCTGCAAAGGCGAGCCTCGCCGACGCGGTACGCCGGCGGGACAACCGGAACGAACCCGGCGCGTCCTAGGCCGGGAAGCTGTCTGCGGCGTTGCTGAAGCTTGAACTGGCGCCTGTGCCGATGGCGGTCGCGCCGCCGACGACTGCAATCACCATGATTCCGGCAATCAGCGCGTATTCGATAGCCGTCGCCCCGCGGTCATCCGCGAGAAAACGAGCAAACTGTTTACGTGCGGCCTTCATGATCCCTCCGTCGCGCGTTTGCCCGACAACACCCCGAACAGTGGCAAATCTGCCGGTGGGGCCGGGTAATCAAACAAGTCCCCCGGAGAGACCCACGCGATGGATTGACCCTCGCGCGGACACACTTCGCCTGACCATGCCTGACACCGGTATAATGGCATCAGGAGGTGAAACTCCGCGTAAGTGTGACTGGCGAATGTGATCGGTTCGAGTTCCGATTCATTAACCGTGATCGAGAGTTCCTCGTGCAGTTCGCGGACAAGGGCCGCCTCGGGCGTCTCGCCGGGCTCGACCTTGCCGCCCGGGAATTCCCACAGGCCCGCGAGCTGCTTGCCCTCCGGCCGCTGTGCCAGGAGGATCTCGCCCTTGTCATTATAGAGTGCTGCGGCGACGACCAGGACGAGCCGGCGGGTCATGTCCGGTAGGCGCCGTTGATGTCGATGTAGCCGTGCGTGAGGTCGCAGGTCCAAACCGTGGCCGACTGGTCTCCGGCGGCGACATCGACCCGGATCGTCAGTTCCGGTTTCGCGAACACGGCACTCGCGGCCTCTTCGCTATAGTCCGGCATACGGGCCCCGTCCCGTGCGACCTGGACATCGTCGAACCAGATGGCGAGTTCTTCCAGGCAGATCGGCTCCAGCGACTTGCCGACTGCCATGACGATCCGGCCCCAGTTCGCATCGCCCGCCGCGATGGCGGTCTTGATCAGGGGCGAATTGGCGATCTCGCAGGCGATGATCTTTGCCGAGAGATACGAGGCGGCATTGTCGACCTGGACGGTGACGAATTTCTGCGCCCCTTCCCCGTCCTTCACGACAAGCTGTGCAAGTTCGAGGCAGACCGAGTGCAGCGCCATGGCGAAAGCGTCGAGGCGGGGATCGTCCCGCGACGTGATCGGTGCCATGCCGGACTTGCCGGTGGCAAAGACCATCAGCGTGTCGGACGTGGACGTATCGCCATCGACGGTGATCGAGTTGAAGGTCTCGTCCGTGATCTCTTCGAGAAGGTCCTGAAGCACATCATGGGCGATGGCCGCGTCGGTGAAGACATAGGCGAGCATTGTGGCCATGTTCGGCGCGATCATGCCCGAGCCCTTCACGATGCCGGCGAAGTTCACGGTGTGGCCGTCGAGATCCAGGGACGTACCGGCGCCCTTGGCGAACGTGTCCGTGGTCATGAACGCGCGGCAGGCCTTCTCCCAGTCGGGGGCGCCGAGGCTGGCGGCGAGGTCCGGCACGATGGCGCCGACGAAGTTCGGATCAGCCAGCGGCTCGCCGATGACGCCGGTTGCGGCAAGGAAGCATTGCGCCTTCGGCACGCCGAGTGCCTCGGTCATGGCCTTCAGCGTCGCCTCGTTCTTCAGCTTGCCCTTCGGCCCGGTGAAGGCGTTGGAATTGCCCGAATTGGCGACCAGCGCCCGCGCGATGCCACCGCCGGTCTGAAGCGCCTCGCGGCACCAGAGGACGTCGGCCGAGGCCGTGCGCGAGACCGTGTAGACACCCGCACAGGTTGTGCCTTCGTCGAACGCGAAGAGGAACACATCATCGCGCGTCACGCCGCGCCGCGCATAGAAGCCGCGCGAACCGGTTGCGGCGCGCACGCCCTTCACGTCCGGCAGGCTCGGAAAGGGCACGGCGAATGGCGAGGGCGTCAGGTTCAAAGCTCGGTTCCTTCAGGCGCAGGGGGCGTTTTCTCTTCATCCGGCGCCGCTCCGGGCCCGGTGTCGGGAAGCCTGTAAGGCGTTGCGGCCCCGGCGTCGAGACCCGGCTCTCCCTGCTGGATCTGCGCTTCGGCGCGCAGGCGGCGGAGGATCTTGGAGATCTGTTCGAGCGTCAGGAAGGTGACGATGTCGGGCCGCATTTCCTCGCGCGTCTTGGGCGGGCGCGAGCGGCGGTCCTTAACTTTCAGGATGTGCCAGCCGTCGGCCGACTCGAAGGGCGGGGCAACCTCACCCGTGCCGGTATTGGCGATCACGAGCGGGAACGGGGCCGGCTCGTCATTGGGCGAGACATAGCCGAGATCGCCGCCCTCCATCCGTGTGGCGCTGTCCTTCGAATGGCCGATGACAAGGCTCTCGAAACTCTCGCCGTTCTGGATCCGGTCGAACAGGGCCTGGGCCTCGTCCTGCGTCGGCACGAGGATATGGGCGATGCGGACCTCGTCATCGTCCTGCTGCAGGGTCACCTGCTCCTGATACATGGCTTCGATCTGGGCCTCGGTGACATCTTCGGAAACGAGGTTCTCGACAAGAAGATTGCCGAGGATGCGCTCCTCCGCCATCTGCAGGCGTCGCTTGGCGGCCGGGTCCTTGTCGAGGTGGCGGCGAAGGGCTTCCTGCGCCATCAACTTCTGGTCGACCAGCTGGCTCAGCACGGTTTCATAGTCCGGATCGCCCGCAGCGATCTTCTGGCCGGCCGGGACGAGCCCCCTGGCGACGGCCTCGAGTTCGACGTCGCTGACATAAATCTTCTCGCCGTTGACGAGGGCGGCGGTTGCCCCTTCGACCTGCACCGGCACCTCTTCTTCCTTCGGTGCACTGCAGGCTGTCGCAGCCAGAACGGCGAGGCTGGCAAAAATGAGACGCGGCGAGCCGCGCAAGGCCTTCAGATTCAACACAGTAATCACTCCAGCTGTCTGATGGCGCCGCATTGACACCCCTTTGCGGCGTTCTTAAGTCTCACCCGCACACTGGTCGAGAGGGTTCGGCCGGTGTTAATCGGTGGGAGAACCCGCGAGCATCCTGTACGGTCACGCGGCCAGGATTTCTTTTTCTTCGCCCCGGACCTGATTGGTACAGTCTGATATGTTTTCCGTTGCCCGCAAGATTTTCGGTTCCGTCAACGACCGCAAGCTGAAACCCCTGCGCGCCCGCGTCAATCGCATCAATGCCCTCGAACCCATGATGGAAGCGCTCTCCGACAGCGCGCTCAAGGGCAAGACGGCCGAATTTCGCAAACGCCTCGCAGACGGCGCCACGCTCGATTCGCTCCTCGAAGAAGCCTTCGCCGTGACCCGCGAAGCCGCCCGGCGGGCCCTCGGCATGCGCCACTTCGATGTGCAGCTGATGGGCGGCATGATCCTGCATTCCGGCGCCATCGCCGAGATGCGTACCGGTGAGGGCAAGACGCTGGTGGCGACGCTGGCCGCCTACCTGAACGCTCTCGAAGGCAAGGGCGTGCACGTGGTGACCGTGAACGACTACCTCGCCCGCCGTGACGCCGAATGGATGGGCCAGATCTATGGCTTCCTCGGCATGACAACCGGCGTGATCGTCCATGGCGTGACCGACGAGCAGCGCAAGCAGGCCTATGCCGCCGACATCACCTACGGCACCAACAACGAATTCGGCTTCGACTACCTGCGCGACAACATGAAGTACGCGCTGGAGCAGATGGCCCAGCGCGGTCACCACTTCGCCATCGTCGACGAGGTCGACTCGATCCTGATCGACGAAGCGCGCACGCCGCTGATCATTTCCGGCCCGACCGACGACCGCTCCGACCTCTACATCAAGATCGACGCGATGATCCCGCGCCTCGAGGACACGGATTTCGAGCTCGACGAGAAGCAGCGTTCGGTCACCTATACCGAACCGGGCATGGAGAAGATCGAGGCCTGGCTCGCCGAGGGCGGCATGCTCGAAGGCTCGCTCTGGGAACCGTCGAACATCACGCTGGTCCACCACGCCAACCAGGCCCTGCGCGCGCACAAGCTCTACACCCGCGACAAGGACTATATCGTCAAGGACAGCCAGGTGATGCTCATCGACGAGTTCACCGGCCGGATGATGGAAGGCCGCCGCCTCTCCGAGGGCCTGCACCAAGCCATCGAGGCGAAGGAAAGGGTCGACATCAAGCCCGAGAACCAGACGCTCGCCTCTATCACCTTCCAGAACTATTTCCGCCTCTACAAGAAGCTCGCCGGCATGACCGGTACGGCGCTGACCGAGGCCGACGAATTCGCCGACATCTACAAGCTTGAAGTGGTCGATCTGCCGACCAATCGCCCGATCCAGCGGATCGACGAGGACGATGTCGTCTACCGCACCGCGAAAGCGAAATATGCCGAGATCGTCAAGGAAGTGCGCGAGTGCCACGCCAAGGGCCAGCCCATCCTGCTCGGCACCGCCTCGATCGAAAAATCGGAAATCCTCGACAACCTGCTGACCGCCGCGAAGATCCCGCACAAGGTCCTAAACGCGCGCCACCACGAGCAGGAAGCCCATATCGTTGCCGAAGCTGGCGTGCCCGGCGCCGTGACGGTCGCCACCAACATGGCCGGCCGCGGCACCGACATCCAGCTCGGCGGCAACTTCGATATGCGCCTCGAGCAGGAGAAAGCGAAGAAGGAAGCCGAGCTCGGCCGCGAGTTGACAGAGGGTGAAACCTCGCTCATGGCCTCGCAGATCAAGGCCGACATCGAAGTGAAAAAGAAGCGCGCGCTGGATGCGGGCGGCCTCTACGTTCTGGGTACGGAGCGTCACGAAAGCCGCCGCATCGACAACCAGCTGCGCGGCCGGACGGGCCGTCAGGGCGACCCCGGCAAGTCGAAATTCTACATCTCCATCGAAGACGACCTGATGCGCATCTTCGCGGCCGAGCGCATGGACGCCGTAATGCGCCGCCTCGGCATCAAGGAAGACGAGGGCATCACCCATCCCTGGATGAACAAGGCGATGGAGACCTCGCAGCGCAAGATCGAACAGCGCAACTTCGAGATCCGCAAAAACGTCCTCAAGTATGACGACGTGATCAACGACCAGCGCAAGGCCATCTTCGAGCAGCGCATGGACTTCATGCGCGCCGCCGATGTGTCGGACGTGATCGCCGATATGCGCGAACACGTGATCGAGGCGCTCGTGACCCGCACGATGCCGGAAAAGGCGTATGCGGAGCAATGGGACATCGCAGGCCTGCGCGAAACCCTGCGCATGGACTTCGCGATCGACCTGCCGGTCGACCAGTGGGCCGCCGAGGAAGGCGTCGCCAACAAGGAAATCGCCCAGCGCATCCGCGAAGCCGTCGGCAAGGTCTACGAGATGATTACCGCCTCGGTCGGCCCGGATCAGATGCACCGGATCGAGAAACAGGTCCTGCTGCAGGTCCTGGACCTGCGCTGGCGCGAGCACCTGCAGATGATCGACCAGCTGCGCTCGGTCATCCACCTGCGCTCGTACGGCCAGCGCGACCCGCTGAACGAGTTCAAGACCGAAGCCTTCAACCTGTTCCACGGCCTGCTGGAAGAACTGCGCGCGACGGTGACCCGTTCGCTGATGCATATCCGCGTCCAGCCGCCGGCCCAGCAGGGCCAGCCGCAACAGGCGCCGCGCCCGGTCCAGATGCCGCCGCAGCAGCGCCCGGCCCCCGCACCGATTCCGGCCCCGGCTGCACCGCAAATGCACGAGACCCATCTCGATCCCGATACGGGCGTCAACGAGATGGACCCGGACGATGCGACCCCGCCGCCCGGCCCGGCCCTGCACCAGGCCGAGGACGACTGGTCGAACACGCCGCGCAACTCGCCCTGCCCCTGCGGCTCGGGCAAGAAATACAAGCACTGCCACGGCGCCCTGAGCCACCAGGGGGCCTGACGCCTGATGCCCCGGCTGGTCATGATGTCTGGCCTGCCGGGTTCCGGAAAATCCACACTCAGCCGAATGCTTGCGGAACGGACCGGCGCCAGACTGCTGCGCATCGACATTTTCGAACAGGACCTGCGCTACCAGCTTGGCCCTGAATTCAATGTCGGCACACTCGGATATCAACATGGCTACAAGCTTGCGGCGAGGCACATGCGCGATGGCTACAACGTCATCGCCGACGCAGTGAATGCTGTTGAACCCGCAAGACAGGGCTGGAGAGATGCTGCCGCCAATGCCGGCGCCGACCTCGTCGAAATTGAAATTCTCTGTTCGGATGCTGAAGAGGTCCGGTCCCGGCTCCTAACCCGGGATACAGGCATTCCGGGTCTCCCACCGGTCACGCCTGCCGCAGTTGCCGCACGCGGATGGGAACAAAGCACTGGAAATCCGGGCCGTCTGGATACCGCCGGGCGAAGCGCTGAAGCCTGCCTTGAAGATCTCGTGCGGCTGACGTCTCCCGCCTGATCTCCCTGCGCAACAAGTGCCCCCGCTTGACTTCCCGCCCAAGTCGGGGGAACGCCAGCATATGACGGCGTTTCCCCTTCCCCGCGTGCGCGGCAAGATTCTCGAGAATGCGCCGCTGGCGCCCTATACCTGGTTCCGGGTGGGCGGGCCGGCGGACGCCCTGTTCCTGCCAGCCGATGAAGACGATCTCGGCGATTTCCTGACGGCGCTCGACCCAGCCGTGCCGGTGACCGCGCTGGGTGTCGGGTCCAACGTGATCGTCCGCGACGGCGGGGTCGAAGGCGTCGTGGTTCGCCTGATGGGCAAGTACTGGGGCGAGGTCGGTGCGCTCGACGGCCGGAAGCTCTCGGCCCGGTCCGGCGCGCTGGACCTCGCCGTGGCAAAGGCTGCGGCGGCGAACGGGGTCCGCGGACTTGAATTCCTGTCCGGTATTCCGGGCTCGGTCGGCGGCGCAACGCGGACGAATGCCGGCTGCTACGGCCGCGAACTGCGCGATGTGCTGGTCGAACTGCACGGTTTCCGGCGCGACGGAACGCCGGTTTCCTATCGCGCGCCGGGCCGGCCTGGTATCCTGCTGGAAGCGCATTTCTCCTACCGCCACACCGACCTGCCGGATGACCTGATCGTCACGCGTCTCGTCCTTGAAGGCACGGATACGGACGAACCGGCGAAGATCCTCGGCGACATCGAAGCGCTGCAGGCCCGCCGGGCAGAGACCCAGCCGATCAGGGAGAAGACCTCCGGCTCGACCTTCGCCAATCCCGATCCGCCCGGCACACCGGACCAGCGATCGGCCTGGAAACTGATCGACGCGGCGGGCTGCCGCGGCCTGAAAGTGGGCGGCGCACAGGTCTCGCCCATGCACTGCAACTTCCTGATCAATACAGGCGATGCGACCGCAGCCGACCTTGAAGCCCTCGGCGAGCTTGTCCGCGCGCGCGTGCTGGACACGCAGGGCGTCCAGCTGCGCTGGGAAGTACGCCGGATCGGGCGGCTTGCCAGCGAGGCGCGCTAGAAGGTTCCCTTCAGTTCGAATACGGCAATCGGGCCGAACCGGCGGGTACGGTCCTCGATCCGGGCGACCTGGGCAAGCCGGTTCGGCTCGTATATCTCGCGCCGGAAGGCATCTGCCTGGTTCAGCAGGTTGCCGACCGCCAGCGTCGCCGTCATACCGTACACGTCCTTGTTCTCGACGAACATGTAGGAATAGCCGGGCGGACGGGAATCGCGGCCATGCTCGCCGAGCTGCCAGTAGTCAAAAGGCCCGTTGCGTTCATAGAGGCCGCCCCAGGCCCAGTCCGTTCCCGGAACATCCTGTCGGAATTCGAGATTGTAGTAGAAGGTCTGCGTGTCGTTGATCCGCCGTGTCTCTCCGGTCAGCGGATCTGTCACTTCGGAATGGTTGACCTCGACATAGGACTGGAGCTCCGCGCCGGGAATGCCGAGCCTGGCCAGTTTCAGCGTGCCATCGAACGTGACGCCGGCCTCCCAGGCTGAATCGAGATTGCCCGGCCCGTCGCCATTACCGATCGGAACGCGGTCCACGATGTCCTCGATGTCGGAATAATAGACCTTCATCGTTGCAGCGCCCCAGGATCGGAAGTCCTTCTCGCCCTGCAGGCTGAGCGTCCAGGCCTGGCGCGGCACGATCTCGGCATTGCCGGCATTGCCGTTCTCGGCATTGAGGTTCACGGACGAGATGAAATCGAAGAAGTCGAGCTGGCCGACTTCACGTTCGAGACGGCTCGTCAGCTTCAGCGTCGGATCGGTCTGCCAGGAAAGGCTCGCGAAGCCTTTCGGCCGCGTGAACTCGCGCACGTTCACATGGTCGCCGGACTGGGACAGTTCGGAATATTCCGCAGCAAGGGAGACCTGAAGGCGCAGTTTCGGCGTGAGCGCCCGGCCATGCGTGACGGCGGCTTCCCAGCGCGTCTCCTCGACACGGGAATTCGCCCCGTCGAGCGGCACCACGACAAGCGGACCGCCATTCTCGGCGAGGCTGAGCGCCGCTTCGGCGTCGAGGAAGTTGAAGGCATTCTCCAGCGAGACCTGCCAGTCGTGTCCCTGCCCGGCCGACAGGGCGTATTCGCCGCGGGCAATATATTCGCCCTCGTCGACCGTCTGCAGGAAGCGGGACTGGACGCCCATCGTGCCGTCGAGCGTGCCGGCGGTGAAATTGCTCGTGGTCGGACTGTGTTCGCGCCGGATAAGTCCGATCGCCTTCAGGCGGCCCGGCCCGAGGCCGAATTCATAGTCGCCGCCGAATTCGGCATTCCATTCGTCCTCGCCGCCGAGGTAGAGGCGCCGGCCTTCCGGCCCGCCGGCAACATAAGTCTTTGAGGCTTCCTTCTCGTCGGACTGGTAGATGCCCACCCGGCCATTGAGGTTTGCCACGACCCCGCTCGGCGGCTTCCAGGCCACCGATCCGGACACGGACGCATTGTCGGCGATCCGCTTGTAATTCTCGTCGCGGCGCTCGATCACGAGGCCGCTGCCATCGGTGATCGTCTCCCAGCCCGAATTGGCGCCGCGTTCCGGCAAGCTGCTCGCCTCAAGGCTCCAGCCCAGAGCTTCGCGCCCGCCGGACAGGGTAAGTGCGCCTTCATGGAAGTAAGGCGTCAGGTTCTCCCGCACGCGGGACTTCCAGCGCCAGGTGCCGGACATGCCGCCCTCACCGTCGGTGATGACGTTCGCCACCTGGCCGCCGAGACCGGGAATGTCGAGCGCCGCGCCATCGACCAGGTCGATCCGGGTGACTTTGGCGGCGGAGATCCGGCCGAGCGCCGCCTCCGCACCGTTCGCCTTGCCGGACACGCGCTGGCCGTTGATCAGGACATTGCCGTTCGCCTGGCCGAAGCCGCGCGAGCCGTCATCGTCGCCCTGGATGGAGAAGCCCGGAATGCGGACAACCATGTCGAACGCGGTACGCGGATTGTACTGGGCGAAGTCGGCTGGCGTATAGCTCGTCCGCGAAGATACCGGAGATCCGGCGTCGGGTTCGGCAAAGGCCGGTGCCGCAATCAGGAATGCGGCGGCCAGCACGGCGAATCCAGGCAATAGGGTACGGCTCACAGCCACGGGCGCCTCCTCCAAGCTCCGTCTGCGTAGAGGAACCGGCGCCCCCGCCAGCCACTCAACTTTTTCGATATTCGATATTGACTACTGATGTAGTCAGGCGGGCGCAAGAGGCCCCCGGCATGACTTTTTCGTAATCCGCACGCCAGTTGCCGCCCCGGCGCCTCGCTTAAGCCCCTATTCACCCGCAGAAAGCAGAAACTAACGGGTAACAGGCGATTCCCGCTGAGGATTCGCCAGAGCAGGAAAGACAGGCAGATGAAGCGCGTCGCAGTCATTTATGGCGGCTGGTCCTCCGAACGTGAGGTCTCTCTCTCGTCGGGAAAGCAGATGCTGCGCGCGGCCAAGGCCGCTGGCTATGACGCGATCGGCATCGATGCGGGGCGCGACCTTGCCGCCCAGCTCGCCGAGGTGAAGCCGGACGCCGTGCTGAACGGCCTGCACGGCCCCTGGGGCGAGGATGGCTGCGTGCAGGGCCTCCTCGAGATCATGGGCCTGCCCTACTCCCATTCCGGTGTGCTCGCCTCGGCGCTTGCCATGGACAAGCTGAAATCCAAGGCCGTCTACAGATCTGCCGGGCTTCCGGTGGCCGAGGACAAACAGGTCACTCGTGAAGAGGCCGCCGCGAACCATCCGCTGAAGCCGCCCTACGTGGTCAAACCGGTCAATGAAGGCTCCAGTTTCGGCGTCCTCATCGTGCGCGAAGGCGCCAATGGCCCGCCGCGCGAGCTGCAGCCGGAACATTGGCGTTATGGCGACTATCTCATGGCCGAGGAATTCATTCCCGGCCGGGAGCTGACCGTCGCTGTGCTGGGCGACCGCGCTCTGGCTGTCACGGAGATCACGACCTTAAGGGACTATTACGATTTCGATGCAAAATATTCGGCTGGTGGATCGCAACATGTGATCCCGGCCGACCTGCCTGAGCATATCACGGCCAAGGCGATGGATTTCGCCCTGCGTGCGCATCAGGCCCTCGGTTGCCGGGGCGCGACGCGATCCGATTTTCGCTACGACGACAAGAGAGACCGGCTCGTGATCCTGGAAACAAATACCCAGCCTGGCATGACGCCCACCTCGCTTGTCCCCGAACAGGCCGCCTTCGTTGGCATGAGCTTCGAAGACCTGGTCGCCTGGATGATCGAGGATGCTTCATGCCGAAGATAACCCGTAACGAAACCGTTCCGAAGCGCCGGCGCGAACCGGTCACCTTCGTCGACGAGGTGACGGGCGAGGAAGTGCGCGTTTCGTCCGTCCTGTTCGGCCTGGTCATGCTGATCGCCATCGTCGTGGCGCTGGCCGCCTGGATGGGCGGATCCATGTCGCAGATCGAGAACCGCTTCGCTGGTTTCATGGACGACAGCGCCCGCATGGCCGGCGTCGCCGTGAACGAGGTGGCCGTGCTCGGCCTCGAGCAGGATCCGGCCCTGCAGCAGGAAGTCCGCGACGCCGCCATGATCGAGCCCGGCGAGAACATGTTCCGCGCCGATCCCTACATCATCCGCCGCCGCGTCGAGAGCACCCACAAGGTGCTGAACGTGCGCGTGCACCGTCTCTGGCCGGACCAGGTCGTGATCATCGCCGACGCCGCCGAGCCGGTGGCGCTCTGGCATGACGGCACGGAGTGGACCGTGGTCGACGGCCTCGGCCGCGTCATCCCGGACGAACATGCCGACGATCATCCGGACCTTGTCCGCATTGCCGGCCATGGCGCACCGGAAGCTGCCCCTGCCCTCGTCAAGGCGCTCGCCGATGCGCCGGTCGTCACCGGCGACCTCGCCATCGCGACCCGGATCAACGACCGCCGCTGGGACATGCGCCTGATTTCCGGCGCCACCGTCCGCCTGCCGGAAGACGTCCAGCTGGCAAGCGCGCTCGACCGCCTGACCGAACTGCAGGTGCGGACCGCCCTGATGCAGCGCCCGCTCAAGAAGATCGACCTGCGCAATGCCGGCCGCGTCTATCTCGACCCCGTCAACGTGCCGGACTTCAAGGCCCGTGAAGAGGCGGCGCGCTCGTAATGGCCAATGTCCAATCCCGCCGCGCCCCCCGTATGGGCCGTTCCCAAACCGGCACCGTGGCGGCGCTGGACATCGGCTGTTCCAAGATCACCTGCCTGATCGGCCGCAATGACGGGTCCGGCCCGCGCAGCTTCCGCATCCTCGGCGCCGGGCGCCAGCAGTCGCGCGGCTTCACCGGCGGCACGATCACCGACATGGAAGGTCTCGAGCGTTCGATCCGCCTTGCTGTGGAAGACGCCGAGCGCGAGGCCGGCGAACAGATCACCAGCGTGATGCTCGGCATCACCGGCCAGAAACTCGCCTCGACGCTCGTCACCGCGCAGATAGAGATCGGCGCGCGCGAGATCACCCAGAAAGACGTGCGCCGCATCCAGGCGCAGGCCCTCGCCAAGGTGCCGGCCAAGGGCGAAGACATCCTCGCGGCGTGGCCGGTCGCCTACCGGGTCGACGACCAGGAAGGCGTGCGCGAACCGCAGGGCATGTACGCTGCCGACCTCGGCATCCTGCTCTCGGTCGTGACGGCGCCAAAATCCATCGTGAAGAACCTGGTGGAATGCGTCGGCCGGGCGCATCTCGGCGTGACCGCCCTTATACCCTCCTCCATCGCAAGCGGGGCCGGTACGCTGATCGACGACGAGATCGAAAACGGTGCCATCTGTATCGACATGGGGGCGGGCGTGACCGCCGTGTCGGTCTACCTGAACGGCTCGCCGGCCTGGCTGGGCCTCGTGCCCGCCGGCGGCGCGCACGTGACCGCCGACCTCGCGCAGGGCCTCGGCACGACTTTCGCTGCCGCCGAGCGCCTGAAGAGCGTCTACGGCACCGCCAATCTCGAAGGCCCCGGCCTTGCCGAACGGATCGAGGTGCCGCGCCTCGGCGATGACGGCCGGCTGCAGACGACGCGCATGGAGCGCGGCCAGCTCGCCGAGATCATCGCCCCACGGATCGAGGAAACCTTCGAACTGGTCCAGAAAACCCTGGAATCGAGTGGTGTACGGAAAGTACTCCCTCGCCGCGTGGTGCTCACGGGCGGGGCGTCGCAGCTGCCCGGCGTGCGCGATGTCGCCACGCGCATCCTGCAGGCGCCAGTACGGCTGGGCCGTCCGACCATCGCTGAATTTCTTGGCGAAACACTGGCAACACCTGCTTTCTCGACCGCGTCGGGTCTGTTACTGTACTCCGAGTTGGGGTTTGCTGATGCAGCGAGGGCTGCTGCTGCATCGCGCAAGGACGGACCAGAGTCGAGAAGCGGCATGGTGAACAAGGTGTTCCATTGGCTCGAAGAAAATTTCTGAGCCTGTTTCACCCCACTTAACTGCTTCTTAGCCGCATCACGCCATGGTGACCCACGGCAGGGGTCCGCGACGAGTAGAGTGAAGTGAGGGATGCGATGAATTATGAACTGAAGCCCAGGATCCTGGTCTTTGGCGTTGGCGGTGCCGGTGGCAACGCTGTCGACAACATGATCGAGGCGAACCTCCAGGGCGTCGAGTTCATCGCGGCCAATACCGATGCGCAGGCCCTCTCGCGCTCGAAAGCCGACACGCGCATCCAGCTTGGCCCCGTCACGACCTCCGGCCTTGGCGCCGGCGCCCGCCCGGAAGTGGGCGAGAAGGCCGCCGAAGAATCCATGGACGAGATCAAGTCGCACCTCGAAGGCGCGCACATGGTGTTCATCGCCGCCGGCATGGGCGGCGGCACCGGCACGGGCGCTGCGCCGGTCATCGCGCGCGCCGCGCAGGAAATGGGCATCCTCACCGTCGCCGTCGTCACCAAGCCGTTCGGCTTCGAGGGCAACCGCCGCATGAACGTCGCAGAGAGCGGCCTCGAGTCCATCCGCGACCGCGTCGACACGATGATCGTCGTGCCGAACCAGAACCTTTTCCGCATCGCCAACGACCGCACGACCTTCTCGGAAGCCTTCCGCATGGCCGATGACGTGCTCTATTCCGGCGTGCGCGGCATCACCGACCTGATGGTCATGCCGGGCCTGATCAACCTCGACTTCGCCGACGTCAGCTCGATCATGCGCGGCATGGGCACGGCCATGATGGGCATGGGCGAGGCCACCGGCGAGAACCGCGCGCTGGAAGCCGCCCGCCAGGCCATCGACAACCCGCTGCTGGACGATATCTCGATGAAGGGCGCCAAGGGCGTGCTCATCAACATCACCGGCGGCTATGACATGACCCTGTTCGAGCTGGACGAGGCCGCCAACGAAGTCCGCCGCGAAGTGGACCCGGAAGCGAACATCATCCTCGGCTCGGCCTTCGACACCGAACTGGAAGGCCGCATCCGTGTCTCCGTGATCGCCGCCGGCGTCGAGGCAGGCTTCGCCGCCCGCCCGGCACAGCAGCCCGCCGCGCAGACCAGTGTCCGCCAGCCGATCGCCCAACCGGTGACCGAGCCGGAGCCCGAACTGGAAGCCGAAGCCGAATTCGACGCGGGCACCTATGCCGAGCCGGAAGACGAAGACACCTTCCTGCCGGCCGCCCATGACGACGACCGCCCGACCATCATCACCCACCGCTCTACTCCGGCAGCCGCCAGCGCGCGCGAAAACCCCTATGAAGGCGAAGAAGGAGACGAAGAAGTGACCGCAGATTCCGTGTTCTCCGCCCGCCGCGACGCCCCCGTCGCCGACAAGCCGAAATCCGAGCAGGGCGGATCCGGCTTTGCCAACCTGTTCGGCTGGCGCCGTGGCGCCCAGGGCGAAAACGACGACACCCCGGCCGAAGCCACCCCGGCGCCGATCGTCTCCTCGCCCGACGACCATCCCGCACCCGCTCCGTTCGACGATGCGGACCTCGAAATTCCGGCCTTCCTGCGCCGTTCTGCCAATCATTGATCCCGGCTGTTCCGGGAGCGTGAAATAACAGTCAGGCGGGGTTAATCCGTTACAATTAAAACCTAGTCTAATCAGGGCCGTATCGCAGGATACGGCCCGTCTTGTAACACGCGGAAACAAGCCGTGTTTTGCGTGTGCGAAGGCCTGCCCCCACAAGGAATGCAGGTTTCCTGGGGTAATTGTGAGTAGAATTGGCATGGAAATGCAGCAGACCATCGAGCGGCCCGCCATGTGCGCCGGTATCGGCGTCCACAGCGGTGAGAAAGCCCGCCTCGTCCTGAAGCCGGCCCCGGCCGGTACGGGCATCGTGTTCCGCCGCACCGATCTCGGCGTGCGCAATGCCGAAATCCTCGCCCATGCCGACAATGTCTCCGACACCCAGCTCGGCACCACGATCTCGAACGAGGACGGCATGTCCGTCGCAGTGGTCGAGCATCTGATGGCCGCCATTTGCGGCGTCGGCATCGACAACCTGATCGTCGAGATCGACGGGCCGGAAGTGCCGATCATGGACGGCTCCAGCGCGGTTTATTGCGAGCTGCTGATGCAGGCCGGCCTGAAGACGCAGGGCACACCCCGCCGCCGGATCCGCATTCTCGAAACCGTGGAGATCGTCGACGGGCCGAAGCGCGCGACGCTCTCGCCCTCGCCCGACACGCAGCTCACCCTGCGCGCCCGTATCGAATACGACAACAATGTCATCGGCGTGCAGCAGATGGCCATGCGCCTTGCGCCGGGCATGTTCGCCCGCAACCTCGCCTTTGCCCGCACCTATGGCTTTGCCCGCGACGTCGAAATGCTGCGCAGCATGGGGCTGGCGCGCGGCGGCTCGCTCGACAATGCCGTGGTCATCGATGACGACGAAGCGATCATGAACCCCGAAGGCCTGCGCATCGAGGATGAATTCGTGCGTCACAAGATGCTCGATGCGGTGGGTGATCTCATGCTGGCTGGTGCCCCCATCGCCGGAGCCTATGACGCCGTGCAGCCGGGCCATGCGCTGAACAACAAGCTGGTGCGCAAGCTGCTCGCGACGCCGGAGGCCTGGTGCTGGGAAACCGACGAGGACATGGCCGAGGCCATGGAATCCATCCGCGCCGGCGCGGCCCTCTAGGCCCGCTTCCTGACATCTCCGTAATGCAGGCCCCGATACGGGCCCTGCCCTGTGAAAGTTCCTTGGAAAACCGGGCGGGTTCGCGCTAATCAAGGGCGACAAGAACAGCAGAAAGCGCGCCGGAGCCCATGAAGCCTGCCAAGCCCCTCGCCCTCGCCCTGATTGCAGTCACCGTCAGCCTGACGGCCTGCCAGAGCCGGGAAAAGCGCCAGAACGAACTCGCCTATGTCGAGCGTCCTGTGGAGCAGCTCTACAATCTGGCCGGCCAGCAGCTCGACAAGCACGACTATGAACAGGCCATCCTCCTGTTCAACGAAGTCGAGCGCCAGCACCCCTATTCCGAGTGGGCCCGCAAGGCCATGGTGATGACGGCCTATGCCCATTACCAGCGCCACGATTATGACGAGGCCATCTCGGCCGCGCAGCGCTACATCTCGCTGCACCCGGGCGGCTCCGAGGCGGCCTACGCCTACTACCTCATCGCCATCAGCCAGTTCGAGCAGATCGTCGATGTCGGCCGCGACCAGGGCATGACCGAGCAGGCCCGCACCGCGCTGCAGGACGTGCTGCGCCGCTTCCCGGACAGCGAATATGCGCGCGACGCCGAACTGAAACTCGACATGGTCAACGACCAGCTCGCCGGCAAGGAAATGGAAGTCGGCCGCTGGTACCTGCGCTCGAACCAGACGCTGGCCGCGATCAACCGTTTCCGCTCTGTCGTGAAGAATTATGACCGCACCTCGCATGCCGAGGAAGCGCTCTACCGCCTGGTCGAGGCCTACATGACGCTCGGCATGCGCCCGCAGGCGACCGAGGCCGCGGCAACGCTCGGCTACAACTATCCGGACTCGGACTGGTACAAGATGGCCTACCAGCTGATGACGTCAGAAGGCATCATCCTGGAAACGTCGGCACCGAAACGGACCCTGCTGCAGAAGCTGATCCCCGGCGGTAAGTAAGCCGCGCGCGGCGCTTCAGGTACCGGCGATCAGGTCGAACCATTCGTCTTCGGTCATCGTCCGGACGCCGAGTTCCTCGGCCTTCTTCAGCTTCGAGCCGGCGCCGGGACCCGCCACGACAAGATCCGTCTTTGCCGACACCGACCCGGCCACCTTGGCGCCAAGCGCGCTCGCCCGCGCCTTCGCCTCATCGCGCGTCATCCGCTCCAGCGTGCCGGTGAAGACGATCGTCTTGCCGGCGACCGGGCTGTCGGTGGCGGCACGGGCCTCGTCCAGAATCGTCAGTTCCGAGAGCAGCGCCGAGAGCATCTCGCGATTGTGCGCCTCGCGCTCGAAGTCGCAGAGCGCCTCGACCGCGACCGGGCCGATGCCGTCGATGCTCATCAGGTCTTCCAGGCCCTCCCCCTCTTCCGCGGCCGAAACGACTGCCTTCCAGAAGACGTCCCAGTCCAGGAAGTGACGCGCGAAGCGCTGCGAGGTCGTCTCGCCGACATGCCGGATGCCGAGCCCGTTGAGGAAACGCGCGAACGGCACGTTGCGCCGCGCGTCGATCGCGTCGAACAGTTTCTTCGCCGAGACCTTTCCGAAGCCTTCCCAGTCCTCCAGCGGCGGCAGGCCGGCGGCCTCGATCCGGGCGGCGAGGCGAAAAATATCCTGCGGGCCTTTCAGAACGCCCTGTTCGTGGAACAGCTCGATCTGCTTCGCGCCGAGCCCGTCGATGTCGAGCGCCTTGCGGGAGACGAAATGCTTCAGCCGCTCCACCATCTGCGCCGGACAGATCAGGCCGCCGGTGCAGCGTCGCACCACGTCCGGCACGCCCTTCTCGTCTGTCTCGCGCACGGCTTCGGACCCGCAGGCCGGGCAATGCGTCGGCATGTGCCAGGGCTTACCGCCCCCTTCCGTCACGACACGGAGCACCTGCGGAATGACATCGCCCGCGCGCTGGATCTCGACCACATCGCCGGGCTTCACACCAAGTCGGTGGACCTCGTCCTCATTGTGCAGGGTCGCGTTCGAGACGACGACGCCGCCGACCGTGACCGGCTTCAGCCGCGCGACCGGCGTCAGCGATCCGGTCCGTCCGACCTGGATATCGATGCCGAGCAGCTCGGTGGTCGCCTTCTGGGCCGGGAACTTGTGCGCAATTGCCCAGCGCGGCGCGCGAGAGACGAAGCCAAGCCGCTGCTGCCAGTCGAGCCGGTCAACCTTGTAGACGACGCCGTCGATATCATAGGGCAGGTCCGCCCGCTGCGCCTCGATCCGGCGATAGGCGGCGAGCAGTTCGTCGACCGTCTCCGTACGGACCATGATCGGGTTCACGGTGAAGCCCCATTTTGCAAAATCCTTCACGGCTTCGTGCTGGGACGTCGCGAAAGGCGCGCTTTCCGCGGCCCAGGCATAGGCAAAGAAGCTGAGAGGCCGGGATTTCGTGATCTCCACATCCAGCTGGCGGAGGC
>ERZ795053.2881-NODE-2881-length-20218-cov-7.833755_pt1 | contig 20218 bp, 19 predicted proteins | sample MGYA00375137_ERZ795053 | MGnify/ENA primary metagenome ERZ795053 (study PRJEB30182, sample SAMN05720284) | activated sludge metagenome | isolation source: Anaerobic digester | place: Hong Kong | collected 2014-12-17 ...
AGCGAACCCGGGCAACCAGTTCCCGGGGACTGAATGGTTTGGGCAGATAATCATCTCCGCCGATCTCCAGACCGGCGATCCGATCCAGAGCCTTGCGGCGGGCCGAGATAAAAATGATCGGGATCCGACTGTGCTGTCGAAAATCGCGGCAGAATTGCAGACCATCTTGTCCGGGCAGCATAATATCCAGAATTAACATATCCGGGTAGCTTGTCTCCAGACGGCGGGACAGGTCCTCCACATTTCCGAAAGCCTCCACCACGTATCCCTCATTCTGAAGATATTGCATGATCAATTGGCGGATATTTTCTTCGTCATCTACTACAAAAATCGTATTCACTGCACTCACTCCTCAGATGTTCAGGCAACTGTTAAAGATATATACAGCGTAATAAAAAGATGTGGCAAAAACATGTGAGCTTGCCGTGCAATGAAACCCTTTTCCCGGGAATCGCCAAATAATGTAAGAGGTTTTGCCCCAATTTTGCCACAAATATAGCTTACAATTTAAAAGATCGGATTGGCATGGAAAAAATCTATGAGTCCGGGAACTATTAGATTTTATTGTAGCATGAATTGCTCCGGTTATAAAAAGGGAGGTACGCTAACGGCTATATAAGGTTGGGAAGCACTGATATATACTGACCCTGCCCAACAATCTATTTGTAAATCGCGCTGAGTCTTTCTTTGCAGAAAGAACGGGGGAACCAATTTATGGGGTGAATCCGCAAGGTAGGGAAATCCCTTTTCCGAACCCGACAGCTAACTTCGTAAGCGCTTTAAGGGAATCCGAGGTTAATATATTTACAAAACCAAAGGAAGACCTTTGGTTTTTTGTTTCTGAAACAGTTGGTAAGTCCAATAGGTTTGAGAAGTGATTGAAAAACTGAATATGCAAGGAGGAAAAAATGGAACAGATTTCAGAAAAAATCATCGTAAAAGACTTGATTAAAATCTTTGAAAGTCATACACAAAAGGAATTGAACCTGTTGAAAACAGGAAAAAGCAAAGAAGAAATGCGCCGGGAAACGGGTCTGACGGTGGGCGTCAATAATATCAGTTTTACTGTCAAGCAGGGTGAAATATTTGTGGTGATGGGTCTTTCCGGAAGCGGCAAGTCAACCATTCTACGCTGTCTTAACCGGCTGATCGAGCCAAGTGCAGGCGAGATTATCATTGAGGGAACAGATATTACCCAGTTGAAGAGCAAAGAACTGCAGAGTTTCCGGCAAAAAAAGACTGCCATGGTATTTCAGCAATTTGCGTTGCTGCCTCACCGCAAAGTTCTGCAGAATACAGTATATGGGCTGGAGGTTCAGGGTGTTGCCAAGAAGGAACGAGAAGAAAAAGCCATGCAGGCCCTTGAACTGGTTGGCTTAAAAGGCTGGGAGGACAAATATCCTGCGCAATTGAGCGGAGGCATGAAGCAAAGGGTAGGTCTGGCCCGGGCCCTGACCAATGACGCTGATATTCTGCTGATGGATGAGGCTTTCAGTGCGCTTGACCCCTTAATCCGGGAAGAGATGCAGGATGAGCTTTTAAATCTTCAGCAAAAGATGAACAAGACGATCGTATTCATTACCCACGATCTCAATGAAGCACTCAAACTGGGCGATCGCATTGCCTTTTTACGGGATGGGGCCATGGTCCAGGTGGGCACCCCGGAGGAGATAACCACCAGTCCTGCGGATGATTATGTCGCCAGATTTGTCAGGGGGGTTGACATGAGCAAGATTCTGACCGCCGGGGATGTGATGAAAAAGCCGCAGCCATTGATAACCCTCCGGGATGGTCCGCATGTTGCTTTGCGGATCATGAGGGAACAAGGGATATCAAGTGTATTTGTGGTTGACAGAAACAGACATTTGCAAGGCATCATAACCGTGGATATGGCGGTGGAGGCTGCCCGAAGCGGGATTATCAGTTTAATTGATGTCCAACTGGCGGAAGGACCGGTCGTTCAAAGAGATACTCCCGTTTTGGATACGTTGGGAATTATCGCCGAAAGTAAACTGCCAATGGCGGTGGTTGATGATGAGAATCGATTGATCGGAATCATTGTCCGCGGTGCCGTGCTGGCAGCCTTGGCCTCATATAAAGGAGGTGAGGAAAATGAATAAATTTCCGCTGGACGCGCTGATTGATCAGGCAGTTAAATGGCTCCAAATAAACTACGGCGAAAGCGTTGATGCATTTTCCGCTGCTTTTAGTGAAAGCATCAATTTTATGGGAGATTCTTTGGCAATGGTTCCCTGGTGGCTGATAATCCTCGTCTTTGCGGTTATTGCCTGGCGTTGCAACGGCTGGAAACTTTCGCTGGGGACGGTCATAGGCTTGTATATCATTTATAACCTTAGGCTATGGGCACCTTTTTTAGATACATTGATTCTGGTCATTATTTCGGCAGCACTTTCTATTATTATCGGGATTCCGCTGGGAATTATGGCGGCCAAAAGCAATAAATTTCATAAAGGGATTTCCCCGGTACTGGACGTCATGCAAACCATGCCGTCGTTTGTCTATCTCATTCCGGCGTTGCTGTTTTTTGGGATTGGAAAAGTACCGGCGGTATTTTCCACGGTTATATTTGCCATGCCCCCGGCCATTCGCTTTACAGACCTAGGCATCCGCCAGGTTCCGACCGATCTGGTGGAAGTAGGGGAGGCCTTTGGCTCCAGCCCGGGACAACTTCTTTGGAAGATTCAGATGCCGGTGGCATTGCCGACGATTATGGCGGGCATCAACCAAACCGTGATGCTTTCCTTGTCCATGGTGGTAATATCAGCCATGATTGGCGCCGGCGGACTTGGCGCCGGGGTACTGGAAGCCATCAGCCAGCTCAAGATCGGGATGGGATTTGAATATGGTATCGCAGTGGTTATTATCGCGATTATTTTGGACAGGATTTCTCAAGGGATTGGTCGTTCTTTAGGAACGGTTGATAATAAAAACAACAAGGAGGAATAGGAATGCTCAAAGGACAAAAAAGGAAGTACAAAATTCTGATTGTAGCGCTGATTGTAGCGTTGACGGCAGGTTTGGTGGTGGGGTGTTCAAACTCACAACAGCCATCTGCAGACAAAGACAAAGGCACGATCAATATTGGCTATGTCAACTGGGCAGAGTGTGTAGCTACCAGCAACCTCTGGAAAGTGATTCTGGAAGAGCAGGGTTATACGGTGAAACTTACCCAGCTCGATGTGGCGCCGGTATTTGTTGGGTTGAGCAAAGGCGATATTGACTTCTTCATGGATGCCTGGCTGCCCATAACCCATCAAACATACTGGGAGGAGTATAAAGACAATTTGGAGGATTACGGGATTTGGTATGAAGCACCGGCCAAGATTGGCCTTGCCGTACCCCAGTATGTGACGATTGATTCCATTGCCCAGCTTAAAGATGAAGCAGGAAAATTCAATGGTCAAATTATTGGCATTGATCCGGGTGCCGGGATTATGAAGGCATCAGAACGAGCCAATGAAGAATACCAACTCAATTTTGAGGTGGTCCAGGGCAGTGAAGCGGCCATGATGACAACGCTGGAAAAAGCGTATGGCAAGCAGGGATGGATTGCCATCACGGGTTGGAGTCCGCACTGGATGTTTGCCAAATATGATCTGAAGTATTTGGAAGATCCGAAGAAATCTTTCGGTGAAGAAGAAGAAATTCATATTCTGGCCAACAAAGACTTTAGCAGCAAACAGCCTGATATAGCTGCCATGCTGAAAAAATTCAGAATGGATGACGCTCAGATCGGCAGCCTGGAGGCATTGATCAATGAAGGCATGCAACCGATTGATGCCGCCAAACAGTGGAAAAATGACAACCAAGATATCGTAGACAGCTGGACAAAATCGTAAAGTGCTGCCATAAAACAGATGATAATCAGATTAAATGATGATGGAGTATGTTCTTTATGACTGCCATCATTGAAAAAGGAGTTTCAGATCACAACGCTGAAACTCCTTTTTTGAATAAAAAATAGAGTGCTTCGCTGCCAAATGGGCGTTTGTATATGAGCGGATTGCAGTAAGCACTGTTAAAAACTACGCAATGAATAAGTTGAAAAACAAAAAGGGATTTTATAAATACAAGAAGAACATCTAAATTTGATGAACAAAAGAAATCAGGGTGGGGGAGTTATTATTTTTACGCTGGTGGGCTGATTTCTGTCAAAAGTAATTACCTGAGAGCGCAAACAGATGCGCTTATATTTTTATCTTATTGGCGATGAGAATATCTTTAAAGTCTGAAGCAGAAGGAGAGAAGTATCATGCCATTTCCCAAAAACGAAATCGTGATGGAGTTAAGTTTGCATCCGGAGAATTTGCCAGTTGTTATGAACATGGCAGAGCAAGCCGCTTTGGTATTTGGCATGCAAAGCAAGGATACCATGGCATTAAGACTGGCTGCGGAAGAGGTTTTTAGCTATTTGTGCACGCATACAGATATGCAGGATACGATCCGTTTAGAATGTAAAAAGGGGATTTACTATATTCAAATGGATTTTATCTTCCAGCACAGCAATCTCGACCTTAGAGCATTTAATATCAGCACGGATATAAATCTGGAGGATGACAGTCAACTTGAGGAAATGGGTCTGTTGATCGCAGCTCGCAGCATTGATCGGCTATTTTTGAATGACGAACAGAATCGAATGGTTTTGTCTCTTTATAAGGAAAAGAGCTATCCTCCCGCTGAAATATCTACCCCTATGAGCCGGAACACAACAGAATTTTTTATTAAACCAGCTGGTATCGAAGATTTAAAATCTTTCTGCCAGCTAGCTGCGAGTTTTGACAAAGATACCCAGGAGTTACCTGTTTTTCTGCGTTATCCGGGCAAGTTTGCAGATATGATTTATTCCGGGGAATATCAAGCAGCACTGGCTTTTGACCAACAGCAAGCGATTTTGGGAGGGATTGTCTGGAAATCCCAGGCACAAAGAACCATAGAATTTTACGGGCCCTATCTTTTTACCCGGTTTGACGGCATGGCGGAAGCCCTGATCGAAAGCTGTCTCGAGCAAATCGGTCGCTCAGATGCAGTCGGACTTGTCAATCGATGTGGGACGGTGGACTTGAGCGAAAAGTATTTTGAAAAACTGGGAACCATCCAGTACTTGCATAATGATGACAAAGTACTGGATATTACAGCATATTACCGGCAATTATGTGAAGATCCCGGGCAAAGAATATGGACCCATCCTGATTTATTGCCTTACTTGCAAAGTCAATATCAGCGGTTGTTTTTGCCCCGAGAGATTAGACCAGTTAGCAACATGGGCGAATACAAACACGCGCATTCAGTTTTTTCATCGGAAATTGGCCATGACCAGGTGATTTTGCGGCCGCTCCTTGGGGGAGAGGATACTGCTGCCAACCTGAAAGGACATTTACAGCTGTTTGCGAGGGAGAAGATTCCCAACATCTTTTTTGAAATCGATTTGGGGCTAGCTTGGCACGCTGAACTGGTCCCGGCTTTGTTATGTCAGGGATTTAAACCCGGTTTAATTTTACCGTATGCGGGCAAGGCTGACCTGTTATTGATGCAGTATCGGGCAGGTGATGTGACATGCTAAACGTAGCTTTGGATCATTTGGTTCCATCTTATATAAATAATTTTGATGCTTATATTCCCAGCAAACCAGACCCGGAATTAAAAAAAATGTTCGGCTGCGACACGTTGTATCGGCTGAACAATAATGAAAACCCCCTGGGTACTCCACCGGCCGCGCAGGAACTTTTTCAAAAATTTAACCCGGCTCGGGCAGCGATCTATCCCAGTGGTGATTCATATTATCTGCGGGAGAAACTGGCGGACAAATTCAGCCTTCACCCGGATCAAATTTTGGTCGGTAATGGTGCCAATGAAGTGATTGCCTTTGTCATTAATGCCTTTTGTGAATCGGGAGACAACATTATCACGGCTGACAAAACCTTTGCCACGTATGAATGGATAGCGACATTTTCAGGCTATGAGGCCCGGCTGGTGCCTTTAAAGGAGTATGCCTTCGATGATCAGGCAATGCTGGAACAGGTGGACGCACGCAGTAAAATAATTTTCATCTGCAACCCCAACAATCCTACTGGAACTTACTGGAACCAGGAAAAGCTGGTTCGATTTCTGGACCAGGTCGATGGTCAGCAAATTGTTGTAGTCGATGAGGCTTACTGTGAGTTTGTGGAAAAGGAAGATTTTCCGGATACCCTGTCACTGCTTGAGAAGTATCCGAACCTGATAATTTTTCGCACCTTCTCCAAAATGTACGGATTGGCAGGCTTGCGTATCGGCTATTTGATAGGCAATTTGGAGGTCGTCAACATCATCCGTAAAACTTGTGTGGTTTATTCAGTCAATACTATCGCCCAGGAAGCTGCACTTTTAGCCTTGGATGACCAGGAGCATGTGATTCGAACCCGGAAACTGGTGGCGGAGGAGAAAGCCTATTTACGACAGGAATTTGATAGATTGGGCCTGTCCTATGTCATCAATGAAGGCAATTATGTCATGCTCAAACTGCCGATTAGTGACACCCTGGCTTATCGCAAGCTAATGCGGGAAGGTGTTATGGTACGTACCATGACGGGATTTCGATTTCCTAATTATATTCGCGTTACCATTGCCCAGCACGAAGCGATGGAAGCTTTCATAAGGGGATTGGAGAAGATTCTTTAATGTAAACTGCATAAGTTTAAATGAGCAGTATTTATTCTTCAGAGGAGGTTATAGCATTGAAGAATTCTACAAAAAATGACCTGGAGTTGGATATTCGGCTAATGTTGCCCGAAGATGCTCCTGGCGTGGTGGAATTATATCGCAGTGTATATGGTGACGAATACCCGATCAAGTCGGTTTATGATGTGGAAGGCATCATACGGCAGCAAAACAACGGTGATATGATCAGAACTATTGGGGTTTCTAATAAGGGACAGGTGTTGGGCCAAACTGCTATTTATCGTTCTTGTGTCAGCAATCCGGCTTTATACGAAGAAGGACAGGCCATTGTATTGCGGGAATACAGAAACCAAGGTATTCTCGAACGTTGTCATGATTACGCTCATAATCAGGTCTATCCCCAAATCATGGAGCAGCTATGGGGGGAGGCGGTCTGTAACCATGTTTTCACGCAAAAATCAAGTATTCGTGCCGGGGGGTATGAAACGGGCATTGAGCTGGATTTAATGCCCGCCGCTTCTTATCAAAAAGAACAGAGCAGCAGTGGGCGCGTGGCTGCGGTGCTTTTCTTTAAGACATATAAGGCTTTGGCTCAAACCCTTTACCTGCCGGAGATATATGAAGCCAACTTACGGTATCTCTATTTAGCCTATGATTTTGGCCACACTTTTCTTCCTGCCAATAAACCGCTTTCTGCTGTGCCTACCCGTGGTCAAATTGAAATATACGAAGGTGCCGGGGTGGCTCGTTTTACTATTACTGAACTGGGAAGTGATCTCGAAATCTATCTGCTGCAGCAGGAAAAAGATGCTTTATCCCGGAACGCCTGTGTTATACAAATTTATTTAAATTTGGCTTCCCCTGCTACAGGAGCAGCCATTGAGATACTGCGTAAACATCAGTATTTTTTAGGAGGGGTTTTGCCCCGTTGGTTCGACAGTGATGGTCTGTTAATGCAGAAGATTCTTCATGAGCCTAATTATGCCGACATCCATCTGTATTCAGACCGGGCTCAGAAAATCCTGGCCTTGATTCAAGCTGATCGGGAGGCAGTTATGTCTCTACAAATCCTGTCATAATTACTTGCGAGGATGAGTGTAAATCGGTAAACAGTTCAGATGTAATTTATTTAGGCACATTGCGGAAAGGGATTTATTGTGAGATTCATTGCATCCAAGTCTGTAGATATGGGCAATGGCCCTATTCTGCCAATAATTTTAACACTTGCAATTCCGGCTATGATCTCCATGTTTTTTCAGAATCTATATGCCGTCATAGATACCGTTTTTATCTCTTGGCTGGGCGCGGTGCCGTTGGCCGCACAGACTTTTTCCATACCGCTGTTTTATGTTGCTTTATCCCTGAGCAAAGGGGTACAAGTGGGCACTGCTGCCTTGATCAGTCATGCCCGGGGACGGGGAGAAACTGAACAGGTAGAGGCCATCGTACAGGCTGCGTTGCCGCTGGTACTATTGTGTATCTTGCCTTTATTCATGCTATTGATACCCGGGGTATGTGATGCTGTTTTTGGCTTGATCGGTGCCCGTGGGGAAATGTTGGAACAGATTTACTTCTATACATTTTGGTTGATCCTTGGGTTTCCTGTCATGGCCTACACCATGATATGCGAGGCAAATTTTATGTCGCATGGAAATACCGTGGCGCCTATGCAGGCCATGCTGTTGGGAAACGGCGCTAATTTAATCCTGGCTCCCACCCTGATGTTTGGTTTGGATTTGGGGATTGCCGGAGCTTCTTTGGCTACGTTACTGGGACAGGCACTATCAGCTTTTTACATCGGGAAGAAGATTAAACAATCCGGTCTGTTTATGCCAACCTTAAAATGGAAAGCTGGGATCCTGGCAATTTGGAAAAAGATTGGGCGCCAGGGTTCGTTGGTAGCAATTACCCTTTTGGTTAGTCCGCTGGGATTGACCTTGTTGAACGGGGTGCTCTCATCCTTCGGTGCTGAAGCGTTGGGTGCGTGGAATATTATGTCCCGTCTGGCCATGCTGGGGTTATTGCCTTTGAACGGTATGGCGGCCTCTATGATTCCATTCATGTCTTTTAATAACGCCCAGATGAAGGTTGAGCGGGTCAACGAAGGTATAAAGTATTTTTTATTATTGGCGACTGTTTTTATTTTACCTATCATAATGATATTCATTGCCTTTCCGCACATCCTGTTGTTGCTATTTCAGGCGGAAGGGAAAATTATGGAATTGGGAAGCTATGCGGTTCGCGTTGCCGCGCTGGGTTATATTCTGGTTCCCATTGACCTGGCATTATTCAGCTTGGCCCAGGGATTGCAAAAACCCGTTTATCCGTTATTCACATTGATTTTGCGGATCCTTGTGTTCCGCTATCCTCTGGCGGTTTATTTTGCCGCTACCTGGGGTGTGAGGAGTGTTTATTGGTGTGAACCGGTTTCAATGGGCGTAGCTGCAATTTTTTCCGCATTTCTTTTATGGAGACTGACCAATGGCTTGAAAAGTGTAGTTTCCCGCTATTAATTCCGGTGTATTATAAAGACGTTAGAACGAGCCAACAAACCTGTCAGGGGATAAATGATAATACGACTAACGAAGGCAATTGGATTCAATTTAATCAAAATGCGTCCGCGAAGAAGCAAGGGTTTCAGATGAAGGACTGAAATCCCTTTTGATTGCTTGAAGAAAGACATGGAATAAGCACTAAATAGGATTTTATCTGCGTTTTTAAATAAAAAATATATGTGGTATATTAAAATCATGACAGCAAAGGGGGGATAGCATGTGAACATGTGTGAAAAAGGCAGCATAATAGATGAATTAAAGAAATCCCATCCGGAGAAGTTTGTTTCCGTCGCGGAAGTATTCAAAAATATTCGCCGCGGCAATAAAATCTTCATCGGCACCGCCGCCGGCGAACCAAGGCATCTGGTCAGATCTTTGATGGATTACCTGGTCAATAACCCCAAGGCGTTTTTTGATGCTGACATATATTATGTTTGGACGGTTTTCGATGAGAGCAACTATTTTTTGGAAAAGTACAAACGCAATTTTAGAATCAGTTCCTTTTTTATCGGCGACCCCAATCGGGATGCCATTAACAACGGAGACGCTGATTTTACGCCGATATTTACTTCCAGGATCCCGGAATTAATTGATCGGAAAATGTTGCCGGTTGATATCGCCCTGATTCAAGTATCTTTGCCGGATGAGCATGGTTACGTTAATCTGGGTGTCAGCGTTGATGTTGCCAAAACGGCAGTGGAAAACGCCGGGCTGGTCATTGCCCAGGTGAATTCCTTCATGCCCAAGGTGCATGGGGATGGTTTCATCCACATCAATGATATTGACTTTATGCTTCCTTTTGATGAACCACTGCCGGAATACGATCCCCGGGAAGAAAGCGAAGTCGTATCCCAGATCGGCAAATATGTCGCTAGTCTGGTACAGGATGGTGATACGATTCAGATCGGCTATGGAAATGTGCCTTTTTCCATATTGCCCAGTCTCAGCGATAAAAAAAACCTGGGCGTGCATTCCGAGCTATTAACCGACGGGATTATTCAATTAATGAAACAAGGCGTCATTGACAACAGTCGAAAAACCATCAACCGGGGCAAGACCATCGGAACCTACTGTCTGGGCAAGAAAGAAACCTATGATTTTTTAAACAATAATCCGGCGGTAGAGTTGAGAAGGATTGATTATGTAGATAATCTGACGACGATTGCCCAGCACGACAATATGACGGCGATTAATACGGTTTTGCAGATTGACCTCACCGGCCAGGCATCAACGGAATCCTTGGGCACGGTTTATTACAGCGGTATTAGCGGATTTGCCAATTTTATGCGGGCTACCCCCCTGGCCAAGCGAGGCAAGACGATTGTAGCGATGAAGTCCACCGCCAAGAACGGGACGGTTTCCAAGATTGTGCCCAATCTGCTGGAAGGCTCCGGCGTGAGTTTGCACCGTGCCGATGTCCAATATGTCGTAACCGAATACGGAATTGCTTATCTGCATGGGAAGAATTTACGGGAAAGGGCCATGGAATTGATCGCCATTGCTCATCCCGATTTTAGACCATGGCTGATCGAAGAGGCCAAAAAGCTGAATCTGATCTTTAAAGACCAGAAGTTTGTACCCGGTCCCCGCGGCAAATATATGGAAGAATACGAAGCGCTCAGAGAAACCAAGACCGGCCTGGATATCCTGTTACGGCCGATTAGAATTAGTGATGAACAAAGATTAAGAGATTTCTTCAATACGCTTTCCGACAAGAGCCTGTATCTAAGGTTCTTTACGCCGCGCAAATATGTTCCCCATGAAAGCCTGCAGGAAATCATCACTGTGGATAACGCCAAAGGGATTTCGATTGTTGCGATAGACCAACAGGAGGAAACTGAAAAAATCATCGGCTTGGGCCAATATTTTCTTAACGAAACCAACTATTCGGCAGAGGTCAGTTTTGCTACCAGTGATGATTATAAAAACAATGGAATCGCTTCGATATTGCTGACCCATTTGACTTATGTCGCCCAGAAGAACGGTTTGATTGGCTTTACTGCCACCGTTTTGGCGGAAAATCGTTCCATGGTCAAGGTGCTGAAGAAAATGGGTTTCACTCACAAGTCAACCGAAGAAGGCGTATCCGATTTTGAAAAATCATTTTAAATTCTGACCGGGTTCCCAATACGGAGAAGCAAGGCAGTTTTATACAATAAACAGCATAATGAAGGGAAGAACAAAGTTAATCCATAAAATCAACGGAGGAAATATGGCGTTCTCAAGATCTTTGGAAATAAAAACCCTGCAGCAAATGATCACCATGTATTGCCATGCCCATCATAGCACCTCAAGGAATGAGTTGTGTGCGGATTGCAGCGCATTGTTTGAGTATGCCGGACAGCGGATTGATAAATGCTTTTACGGCGACGACAAGCCGGTGTGCTCGCAATGCACTGTCCATTGCTATAAGCCGGAAATGAGGGAAAAGATCAAAGCTGTCATGCAGTATTCCGGTCCCAAAATGATGTGGACCAGTCCCATATTGTCGCTCAGGTATATGTACAGGAAGCTATTTAAAAGCAATATTTAAAGAACCGATGTGACATTCCTTCGGCTTTGACTGAAGGAATTTTTTTGTGTAATGGGGTTACAGGTTTTCATTTGACGTTTTATTCCCAGACATTTGGGTTATCTTTTCCATAATTGTTGGTTGACCCGCCGATATTGCAGGAATTAAATCGGCGAACGAGAATTACTCTTGTATGATTCAAATAGACAATTAATTCCCAATATTGCATAAGGGGAGTTGATGCAAACCACATGAAAAAGATGATACTTTGGCTTGCTGCTTTAATGCTATTGGGTTTCGGCATGATGCTGATGGTCAAGATCCCGGCCTTGGGTCTGGCTGAAGCAGGTTTCTGCGGGAAGTGCCATGCCATGGATTATCAGGTTAGCACCTATCTGCATTCCTCCCATGCACGGGAGGCCAATTGCGGAGATTGTCATGACCCGCACGGACTGGTCACCGGCAGTATGTATGCTGCTTACACTGGCAGCAGGGATGTCTATCGCGTGGTCACCAATACCACTCCGGATGAAATTCGCGCCACGGAACTGAGTAAAAAGATTCTGCAGGAAAATTGTCTGCGCTGTCACGGAGACATCATGGGAGACGTTGGCGATACCAGGGAGAATGGAGGCGTCTATTGCTTTCATTGCCATCAGAACATTGTTCATCCCAAATAGGAAAGGAGAGGTGTTGTTTGGAAGCAGCAAAGATAAAAAAATGGGTGTTGGCAGTGAGCGTCATCGGTATGGTTGGTATTTTAACCGGGGTTTTCTTTTTCAATCGCAATAATACCGTGATAACGGAAACCGCCCGGGGCGAGATTGCCGCTACTGAGACTAATTCGGCTGTATGGGGCCAGTTTTATCCTGCTCATTGGGACAGCTATCAGGCCAATCTGAGCAACGCAGCCCAGCCGTCTCATTATGATACCAAGCTCTACTTGCAGGCCATGTATGAAGGAACCGGCTTTGCCAAGGAATACAACGAGCCCCGTGGACACATATTCAGCATTGAGGATGTGACATCCGTTAATCCAGCCCGACAAAAGGCGGGTGCATCCTGCTTTACCTGTAAATCCACCCAAGTTCCTGAGATGATGGACAAGTACGGGGCGAAATATTATCTGATGTCTTTTGACGAAATGAATGGGCAAATCACCCAACCGATCGGCTGTTTGGATTGTCATGATCCCAAGACCATGGCTTTGAGAATCACCCGCCCGGCTTTGCAAGAAGCCTTGCAGCGGCAAGGACGGGATTTGGACAAGGTCACCAACCAGGAAATGCGCAGCCTGGTCTGTGCCCAGTGCCATGTAACCTATTACTTCGCCCCGGAAACCAAAAAAGTTACGTTCCCGTGGGATAAAGGCTTTACGGCACAACAGATCCTGGCTTATTACGATGAAGAACAATTTACCGAATGGGTCCATCCCGTCGCTGGATCGAATTTGGTGAAAGCCCGTCATGCGGAATATGAAACCTTTATGGGCAGCACGCATCAAACAGCCGGAGTGGCCTGCGCTGATTGTCATATGCCTTATACGGTGGTGGGCAACAAGAAGATCTCTTCCCATGTCTGGCAGAGTCCGCTGAACAACATTGAACAGAGCTGTACCACCTGTCACCGCAATGGCACGGAATGGTTAAAAAACCGGGTGGAAACCATCCAGACCCAGGCCAAACAGAGTCAGGACTTGGCCGGAGAAGCAGTAGTACAGGCTATCAACGAACTGAAAATGGCCCGGGAAACACCTGGTGTTGATCAGGCTAAGCTGGCCGAGGCCATGAAACTCCATCGTGAGGCCCAATGGTATCTGGATTACGTTGCCGTGACCAATGGCTACGGTTTCCATAACCCCACGGCTACTTTGAACGACATAAATGCTGCTCTGGACAAAGCACATAAAGCAGTTGTGAAGGCGCGGGAAGCCAGGGGGGACAACAATCCTTCTTGAGAAGTGTTAGGTATGAGCAGAATATCATTAACCTTTAATCAAGGTAAACATGAAATGAGGGTTGGAAATGGACAGACTGAAGGACTTGGGGCGTATCAAAGTGATACTGGGAGAGAATAGCGGACGCTTCCCCTTCTGCAATTCCATCCTGATCGATGATTCTGTGCAGGCGGTGATCGATCCGGGGGCGGGCTTGCAGCAATTGCGGGCGATAAATGACCGGCAGAATATCGAAGTTGTTTTCAATACCCACGTTCATTTTGATCATATCGTTTTCAATTATGTCTTCGATCATTCCCGGATCATGGTCAACGAACCGGAATCCATCTATTTTCGCGACCGACGCAAATTCATTGAGGATTTCGGAACGAGTCAGGTCTGGGGTGATGCCTGGGCCGATCATTGGCTGGAACAGACTGCGCGACCGGAGAACCTGCAGAGTAAAACCATTGCCTATCGGCATGAATGGTACCTTTCCATGGCCCGTTTGGATGGTACCTACCGCTGGGGGGACGTTTTTGATTTTGGCCAGGTCAAAATGGAAGTGATTCCTGCCCCCGGGCATTCGCAGGGTTTCAATGTCATGTATTTTCCCCTCCAGGGAATTGTTTACTGCAGTGATATTGATTTAACTGCTTTTGGCCCTTGGGGGGAAGATTACGATCAGTTCGTCGAATCAGCCCGGCGTATTGCCCAACTGGATGCAGATACTTTTGTAACCGGTCATGAAAGCGGTATCGTTTCCAAAAACGAATTTGTTTCCCGCCTGGATCAGTACCTGGAACTGATTGATCGCCGGGACGATATCTTGCTGGAGAAGCTGAGCCGGCCAAGGACGCAGGAAGACCTCATTAAAGAAGGCACTTTCTATGGCCCCCGGATCTTCAGGGATGAATTTGTTTATTGCTGGGAATGGTATATGGTCAAACAACATTTGCGAAGGCTGCTCAAACAACATCGGATAGTCGAGAAAGAAGGAATTTATAGCCGCGTTTGAGATTTTTGAATGTAGATAAAATATATAACATTTTTATTGAGAGAAAAATTGATGGAGATTTTTCTCTTAATTTTTTAGGAAAACAATTTCGTTGACCGAGGTCATTGGCTAAAGTACAATGGAATCAAACCCTGAAAGAATAATAAAAAGGAGGGATTTTAAACCGGGCTTGATTCTGTTTGATGCACATAATCCCCGTTACAGAGATCAGTTGCATAATATTCGTTTCCCAGGGAGATTCTCAAAATAGCAGAAGCCTTTAAATTACACAAAATACAGGAACGCATAAAAGGAGGAAATGATGATGGATTTTATCGGCAAACAACCAGGCAAAACATCGTTGACCAGTAACGGCATCTCTACCATCAGAGGTCATGTGCAAAAACATCCTGACCGAATCGCCCTGAAAACGGAGGATTTTAGTGAAACCTACGCCGAAATGTGGCAGCGCTGTGTGCGATTGGCCAATGCGCTTTTGGCCAAAGGATTGAACAAGCCCGATTTGATAGCAACCTATATGCCCAATTCCTACCAGTTTGTCGAAGTTATCGTGGCTGCGGAGATGATTGGTCTGCCCATAACCTTGGGAAATTATCGTCTGACCCCGGAGGAGATTATTTATCAGATCAATAACTGTGAGGCCAAAGTGATCTTTGTCAAACAGGAACAATATGATTTAATTTCTCCATTGCTGGATCGCTTGCCCACCATTAAAGAAATCGTTCTGATCAGTGATACCCCGGCAGAAGGCGTGCTGAACTACGAAGAACTGATTGCCGGCGGGAGTCAAGAGGAACCTAAAGCAGATGTGTTGCCGGAAGACATGCACCTGCTTTTCTATACTTCCGGTACCACTGGAAAACCCAAGGGAGCAGTGCGGACCATGTACTGTGATTACAATATGGCTATCTCCACTGCCATAGAGCTTGGTCTGAGCCGTGATGATTCCATGCTGGTCGTTGCCCCCATGTATGCCGCGGCGACTACCGGTTATTTTCTCACCACGTTAATGGTAGGCGGAACGCTCTGTATTGCGCCGGCTTTTATACCGGAGGATTCCCTGCGGCTGATTGACCTGCATAAACCCAGTTTTGTTTTTATGGTACCGATTATGTTTGACTGGATGCTGTCCCTGCCGCCTGAAACCATTGCCAAATACAACCTTTCTTCGGTACGATTGGCAGTAGCCTGCGGAGCCCCCATGCACAGCACCATTTTTCAAAAAATGGCAGATCACTTTACCAATGCCAAATGCATTAACATGCTGGGTGCTTCTGAATTGGGTTTTGTAACGAGCATTACGACAGAGGAATGGTTCGGACTCAAAAAGGAAGGCAGTATTGGCAAAGGTATTTTTGATATGGATTTGAAAATCGTTGACGACAAAGGTCAGGAAGTTGGTCCGGACGGAGTAGGGGTGCTTTATTCACGGAGTCCCGCTACCTTTGATGGATATTGGCAGAACCCGGAGAGCACCCGGGAATCATTCCTGAATCATGAATGGACCTCGGTGGGAGATATGGCCCGGATTGATGAAGATGGCTATATTTATCTGGTTGACCGCGCCAAAGATATGATTGTCAGTGGCGGCACCAATATTTATCCGGCTGAAGTAGAGGGCGTAATCCTGAAATTGAATGGGATTGCTGATGTAGGTGTTATTGGCATACCGGATGAAAAATGGGGCGAGCAAGTCAAAGCCATCGTGGTTTTGAAACCGGGTTATTCCATCAGCGAAGATGAGATTATTGCCCATTGCCGGCAGCATCTGGCTGGATTTAAGGTCCCCAAATCAGTTGATTATGCCGATGCCATCCCCCGCAATGCGGTAGGCAAAATGCTCAAAAAGGAACTGCGCAAGCCCTACTGGGAAGGGAAAAAATCATTTATATCCTGATTCCTTTACAAGCTAACATGAAATCAACGGCTAGAGCAACTGCGGCGGATTAAGCGCCGCAGTTGAATTTTTGCTTAAGTTTATGTTGGCTGAGGAAAAATGGTATAATAGACCCGCCGAAACTGTTATTCAAGGAGTCGAACATGAATCAAAAGAAACCTACCAAACGCGACCTGCAGGCGGCAGAAACCAGAAAGAAGATATTTGACACGGCTTTCCGGCTAATCACTGAAAAAGGTTTTGAAAATGTTACGGTAGAAGAGATTGCCAAAGAATCAGAGGTAGCCAAAGGCCTTTTTTATCATTATTTTAAATCCAAAGATGACATTGTGGTGGAAACCTATTTCATTATTGATAAAAGCTACAGCCAATTTTATGCAGAGAATGCGCCCCATTGCGATGCTATTGAAAAAATCCTGCTGACGGTCGTTTTCCAGGCGCGTCATGCCACCTTCCTGGGGGTTGATTTTGTTCGTCAAATATACAAAAGTCAACTCTATGCCGGCACGCAGTATTTTATTTCCAAGGAACGGTCCTTTTATACAATTCTGCGGGATGCAATCCAGGCTGCGCAGATAGAGGGTACGATCCGTGACGACGTCTCAGCCGAGAAATTAGCCAATATCGTACTTAGCTGCGGACGAGGCATGCTTTATGATTGGTGTTTAAATGACGGCAAATATAATCTGGAAGAGCGGATGACCAACCAATTGACCATAATTATTGAAGGTATGCAAAAAAGATAAATAATCAATGAAGAAGGGCCTGCTTATGGCGCGGCACAGTCTTCATGAAAGATTTGTTATCGATACCGGCCTTGGTCATAGAGAAATATCGTACTCGCCAAAGGCTGGGTGGTACGCTATCATGATGACTCTTGCAACGGATTTTACACACAAAAAAGCCGTCTGCCATGAAGCGGACGGTTAGGCTTTCAGCCTCCTTTTTGGGAACGAAACGTGCAGCTTTGACGACGGGGCTTCCATTCTTTCAATGTGCGCGTTACATGTCTTTTTATGCTGGTGCTTAAGATTTTACTGCGGCATTTAAGAAATGTGTTCAAGAATATATGGGAGAACCTTATCCGGAGATATATTTAATGCAATAGCAAATTCTTCATGCAATTGTTTTTCGGCTGCTCGCATGATTTCTTCATCTGTACTGGTCAGGGTTTTGCCGTTGGCCAAGCGGGCTTCTTTTTCCACATGCAGGGTTTTGATGAGTTTTATCCATTCCTGGCACGTTCCTCTTTTGAGAATGGTTTTATATAACTCATTTCTTTCCCGGTTGTCTTCTATCCAAATGGTTTCCTGGGTTGGCATGGCGGCGATTAGGGACAGGACTTCTTCTTGGGTAAGGATTGGCCTCATGGCAATTTTGGGATTATTTACAGGTATTTTTATCGTCATATTGGTATCATAAACAGGTTGCAAAACGTAGTACTCGGTATCATTGTTGCCGGCATATTCATCTTTTCCGATAGCGGTGATCCGGCATACTCCCGTTGTGCTATATACGACATAATCGCTTACCTTGAACATGGGTGTTCCTCCTTGCAGTAAGATTACGAACAGATCAGCAGATAAGTTATCTGCGAAAAAAAGAAAGTCTCGACAACAGGATTTACGCCATCGAGACAACACGTTGTATTTCAATTATAGCAAAATAATCAAGTTTGATGTAATTGGCAAAATACGTATATTCTCAACAATGCTTGTTGTACCTTCGCTGCGGCCATTATTCTCTGGGCGAATCAGCGCTTCACCCCCGATGACAGCAAATGAAAAAGAATTTCATTTGGTTTTAGGCTTGGTAAATTTTGACCATTCTTCGGTTATCTTTGCGCCGCCCAATCGGGTCCGCACTTTTTTTATCTGGAATGAAGTTCCCTCGTATTGACCGTTTACCACTTTACATTTTAAATTGGTGCGCAGCATGTCGCCTTTTTTATTCTCGCTGTCGACGTAAAACAAAATCAAGTAACTGTTGTCATCCAACGGCTCGATCATGTCTACAGAAAAATCGGGATATACAGCTGAGTTAGGGGCGATCAGCTGCTTGGTGGTGTTTTTCTTGCAAGTATTGTAGATGCTTTTATATTCTGCGACAATCTCCCCCTCATCCGCCAATTCGGCTAAAAGCGCAACAATTTTGTCATGTTCCATGGGGGTAATGATTTTACGATGGAGGAGTTCTTTTATTTTGGTTCGCTTTACTTCCAATGACACGATGATCACCTCTTTAGCAGATGTACAGGTTTATTATATCATAATTGGCATACAAAACTGGTTCCGTTCAGCATTTCTTTTACATCCATTAAAAAATTGCGGATAATTCTTTAGAGTTAGGGGGGAGATTGGCAATACATGTTGGAGGATACAAGAGATGCGTATGAACAAGGAAAATAACTACAACCAAACCATGGACAAAGCAATTACAAATGAAACAAGCTGTTATTGCCTGCAAATGGGTTCAAAGTATTGTAAAAAACGAATGTCCCAACCAATGCTATGGTCGCTTTCAGGATTTGATTGACAAACTGTTCGAGGATGCCATGAAAATAAATACCGACGCCCAGGAGTGCCCATAAAGGGTTAAAGTTTGGTGGTTCGACCGGTTTCATGTAAATCATAGTCACCCAGACCTTTGAGTTCATCTGCAAATTCACTGGAATTGATGATTTGCAAAACGGCTTTGTACCAGTCGGTATAACAATCTTCCTGCTTCACCACCAGATCATATCTTTCACTCTGCAAGGGGATAAATTCAATTTCCCGTACCTGCATGGCCGCCTTCTGGTTGCCCAGACCCACATCAGCCTCGCCTCGGGCGACGGCACTGGCAACCGCCAGGTGGCTGAACTCTTCTTGTGTATAGCCTTGTATTTGCAAACGATCATATCCCAAAGAACGAAATTTTTCATCCAATAGAATTCGTGTGCCGCTGCCTTTTTCTCGGTTTATGAAGCGAATCTCCGGGCGGACAAGATCGGTCCAATCCTGGATGTTTTTAGGGTTGCCTTTCTTGACGTAAAAACCCTGCATACGCATTGCCAAATGAACCAGGACAACCGGGATGCCGGGCAGCAAACGGCGTACAGAAGCAACATTGTATGTTCCGGAGTCACCATCCCAGAGGTGGACTGCCGCCATATCAGCACGATTATGATAAAGTGCCATCAGACCATCAAAGCTGCCGATTTGATTGCGCAGTATTTTAAGTCCCCCGCTGTATCGTTCCATGTGTCGGGCAAGAATGTCCAGAATGATGTCCTGTCCGCAAATCACCAGTTCCTGCCGACGCTCTGCTCCGGCATAGGAAAAACAGGTACCTTTGACGGTCGGTTGAGTTTGATTGACCGGACCAGAGGGTTGCGTAAATTTGCCCGTTTGTTTATACATATCCACGTCATGCTGGTCAAATCTGAGTTTTCTGCCGATCCTAAAGGCTGGAAGATCTCCTCGTTTCACCAATTCGTAAACGGTATTCTTGGTTATCTGCAATTGTTGGGCTACTTCTTGTGGGGTCAGAGAATTATCTTGATGGGTATGCATATTATCACCTCATTCAATAACCATAATTGAATTTTATCACATATTTTTTTACTTTTGCAGACAAAGCA